>Ga0134099_1001143_pt1 | contig 26410 bp, 20 predicted proteins | sample 10_taG_2_FD_105482 | JGI IMG/M metagenome (GOLD analysis project Ga0134099, IMG submission 105482) | Switchgrass degrading microbial communities from high solid loading bioreactors in New Hampshire, USA - 10_41_5_180_A2 metaG | ecosystem: Engineered > Bioreactor > Semi-continuous > Anaerobic >...
CTGGCCTCGGTACTGCCGCTGCCCACCTTCATCCAGCCCATCAACTACGTCTCCTTCTTCCCCACCTTCCTGGCGGTGATCCTGATCCTGTTCGGGGCCCTCATCTCCAACTTCACCGGGGTACGGCTGGAGCAGCCGGCCTGGGTGGGCTTCAACCCCAGCGGCAACAACCCGATGTGGCCGCTGCTGTTCGTCGCCATTGCCTGTGGCTCCATCTCCGGGTGGCATAGCCTTGTGTCCAGCTCCTCCACCGCCAAGCAGCTGGACGTGGAGACCGACGCCCACCCGGTCGGCGCCGGCGCCATGCTCTCCGAGGGGCTCCTGGCCCTGGCGTCGCTGGCCGCCTACATGATCATCCCGCGGGAGCAGCTCAGCGGTAACGTGGGCTCCTGGGTGGCCGGCGCCATCAAGTTCACCGCCCCCTTCCTGGGCGGCGAGGCGGCCGCCGGCTTCCTCCGGGCCTACTACGGCGTGGTGCTCATCCTCTACGCCCTCACCGTGCAGGCGCTGGTCACCCGCTTCTGGCGGCTGGTCTCCACCGAGGTCTTCCAGGGCCGGCTGGCCGTCCTGGGCCAGAAGCACGTCGCCACCTTTATCGGCCTGCTGATCCCGCTCGCCTTCGCCGCCACCGGCTCCTGGAACAACCTGTGGCTCTACTTCGGCGGCTCCAACCAACTCTTGGCGGGCCTCGCCCTGATGCTGATCACCATCCACCTCGCCCGCACGCAGGCGCCCACCGTCTACACCCTGATCCCCGCGACTTTCATGATCGTCACCACCATTACCGCCATCGGGTGGCAGGTGGTGAAGGTCTACCTGCCGGCCTTCCTGGGCACCACCCCCACCCTGGTGCAGTATCCGTTCAACCAGTACCCGGCCTTCAGCCGGGCCATGGACGGCATCTTCGTCCTGGTGGGCATCGCCCTCTTCGTCCTGGGCCTCGTGATGGCCTACAAGACCTACTCGGCCTACGGGACCGCCCGGCGCATGCACGGCGCGAGTCCTCAGATCGCCACGGGCGACGACTAGCGCCCACCCCGGCCCGGGGCGTCCCCGGTGGGCGCCCCGGGCCCCGGCCATTCCCCTCGAGCGGAGGTGAGCGAGGCATTGAGCGAAAAGGACCGGCAGAAGAAGGGCGGCTTCCTGAACGCCCTCAAAGGTGTGCTGTATGGCATGGCCAGCCACGGCAACGTGACGGCGGCGCTGCGCACCCGGATGCACATGGAGCACCTCTTCATGTTTATCACCCTGGGCGACATGCTGGGCATCCCCGTGCTGCCGCCCTACTACTCCCTGCGGATCCTGCCGTACGCGGTGCCGAACATCGAGTCCTGGAAGCAGCGCGTCTTCCGGGAGCGGGACTTCACGGACGCCATTTACTAGCCGTCGCCGCCCCGGCGGGGCCAGACGGAAAGCAAGGAGGCAGCGAACGTGCCGAAGGGCTTGGGTGCCTACTTTGAGCAGAACCCGGAGGCGGAGATCGTCATCTTCGCCGGCAAGGGCGGGCTGGGCAAGACCACCAGTTCCTCCGGGCTGGCGTATTACATGTCTCAGGTGATGAAGAAGCGGACGCTTCTCTTCTCCACTGACCCGCAGGCATCGCTCTCCGACATCTTTGAGCGGAACATCTACGGCCAGGGCGAGGTGGAGCTGCTGCCCAACCTGTTCGTGGTGGAGATCGACGCCGACCGCCGGGTGCGGGAGTACCAGCAGCAGGTGAAGCAGAAGATCATGGACATGTACGGCCTCGACGCCGTGCCCAGGGAGATCGAGGAGTACATCGACTCCACCTCCGCCGAGCCGGCCATGTACGAGAGCGCCACCTACGACGCGATGGCGGAGCTGGTGGCGAAGCGGGAGTACGACATGTACATCTTTGATATGCCGCCGTTCGGCCACGGGGTGCGGATGGTGGCGATGGCCGACATCCTCTCCAAGTGGGTGGAGAAGATCACCGACGCCCGGGCGAAGGTGGCCGAGTACGACGCGGTGGCCGCGACGCTCAAGGGCGAGGCGGCCCGCGAGGACGAGGTCATGAAGGAGCTCATCGACATCCGGAACAAGATCAAGTCGTTCACCGACCTGCTTACGGCCAGGCGGCGAACCGCCTTCTTCATGGTGCTGATCCCAGAGCAGATGGCGATCCTCGACACCGAGCGGGCCCTGAAGATGTTCGAGAACCTGGGCATCCAGATGTCGGGCCTGGTGGTGAACCAGGTTTACCCGGCGGAGCTCCTGCAGCAGGAGGGAACCTCCGACTACCTGCGCAACCGGGTGGCCATGCAGCAGGAGCACCTGCGCACCATCGCCCAGAAGTTCGGCGACAAGGTACAGGCGGTCGTGCCCATGTTCACCCGGGAGCCGAAGGGCATCGAGATGATCAAGACCGCGTCCGAGTACCTCATCAACTGCCAGGTGCAGCTGCCCGCCGTCAGGGGAGGTGTGGCGTGAGATGACGCAGACCTTGCGGGAGTTCCTGGACAGCCGGCCGAACCTGCGGTACATCTTCACCGGCGGCAAGGGCGGCGTGGGCAAGACGGTGACGGCCGCGGTACTCGCCTACCAGTTCGCCCTCGAGGGCAAGAAAACGCTGGTGGCCTCGCTCAACCCGGTCCACTCGCTCACGTCGGTGTTCGGGCAGAACCTCTCCGGCGGCCAGTTCCGGCAGGTGGAAGGCGTGCCCAACCTCTGGGCGGTGGAGGTAGACGCCTCCGACGTGGTGGCCCGGTACCGGGAGAACATCGCCAAGCGGGTGCGGGAGTTCCTGAAGTACGCGGACATCCCGGTGGACGCCGGCCCCTTCGTCGACATCGCCGTCACCAACCCCGCCTTCGAGGAGTCGGCGATGTTCGACAAGATGATCGACGTCATGCTGAACGAGGCGAAGGACTTCGACCGCATCGTCTTCGACACCGCGGCCGTCGCCAACGCCATCCGGCTCATCGGACTGTCGAAGATCTACGGCCTGTGGCTGAGCCGGATGATCCAGAGCCGCAAAGAGGCGCTCTCGCTCCGGGTGCAGCTCTCGTTCCGGAAGGAGAAGGTCGAGGAGGAGGTCCGCAAGGACCCGATGCTGGCCGACCTGCTTGACATGAACGACCGGTTCACGCGGGTAAAGAAACTGCTGGTCGACCCGGAGATCACCGCGTTCTTCTTCGTCACGCTGCCGCTCACGCTCCCCATCTCGGTGGTGCGCCGGTTCATCGAGCAGGTGCAGGCCTACGACATCCCCGTGGGCGGGGTAATCGTCAACTCTTGCATCCGCGCCGACGAGGCCCGGAAGGCGGCGGGCGACGAGTACCTGCAGAACAAGTTCCGGGAGCAGGAGGGCTACATCCGCATCATCCAGGAAGACCTGGGGCCCCTGGTGCGCTCCTACATCCCGCTCTACAAGAGCGAGGTGCACGGCCTGGAGGCCCTGAAGGAGGTCGCCCGCGACATGTTCGCCCCGGCCGACGCCGCCCTCTACCTCGCCTCGTGATGCGGGAGCAGCTGCTGTCGGCGCGCAACCTGCTCCTGGGGACCACCAACATCCTCCTCCTGGCCGTGCCGGAGGGCTGGCGCGTGCTGGACGGCCCTGCCGCCCCCGAGGTGGACCGCTGGAGTGAGCGGGAGAACCGGCGGTGGATGAGCCAGGGACAAGCATCCTACCGGCTCGCCTGGGTGGCCCCGAGCGCGCCCGGCCTCGCCCGGGCGGAGGTCGAGCTGCGCATCGTAGCCTCCCCCCTCCCCGCCGGGGTTCCGCACGCCGTCCGCCACCGGTACGTCACCCTGCGGCGGGGGCTCCTGCCCCGCCGGGAGGTGCCTGCGGCGGTGGTGGAGGTCGACTGCCCACTCACCGAGCGCCGGCTGCGGCTGGAGCTGGTGCCGGCGCTGCGCCGAGAGGGTCTCGCGGCGGGCCAGGACGACCTCGAACAACTCGTCCGGGCGTTGCTCGAGGGGCTCCGGTGCCATTGAGCTGAAACGCGCAGGTCCCCGTGGCCAATCCCTGCCACGGGGACCTGCGCATTTTCGCATGCCGGGCGGTCACGGCCGCCCCCAGATTCCACTCCCCAACCCCTCGGGGAAGATGCCGGGCGACCGTGCCAAGTCGAGTGGGACCGTGCCCCCGTAGTCCATGACGTGGTCCAGTCGCCGATACGGAACCTCTGCAAGTAGGAGCCCCGCTTCGATTCGGGCGTCATCCAGCCGGGGAAGTATCCCATCCCCTGCAGCCCCGACCTGCGCCGTGCGAAGGGGGGCAGGTGCTCCGCCGGCAGGTACCGGCGGCGCTGGCGAAAATCGTCTGCAGGCGCCTTCCCCGCGCCTCTTCTCGAATCATCACAGCCTGAACCGGTCAACTTGTTCCTGCAGTTGCTTCGCCGTCTCCAGCAGACTCTGCGCGGTTGCCGACACCTGTTCAGACGAGGCCGTCAACTCCTCCACCGAGGCCGACACCTCCTGTGCCGCAGCGGCGTTGTTGTGGGCCACTTCGTTGATGTGTGCCACCGACTGGGTGACCTGACTGGCCCCTGCCGCCATTTCCTCCACAGAGGCACTGTTCTCCTCCGTAAGGGCAGCGACCTCGTTGAACGTTTGCAGGACCTGAGTCGAGCTGACCTTTACCTGTTGTGCGGACTGCGCGATGGCAGCTACCGAGTCGGCGGCGTACTGCAAGGTGGTCAGGATCTCTGCCAGCGCCTGGCCGGCCTCCACCGCCAGTTCGTTTCCTGACCGCACACGCTCGGTGGTCTGCTCCGTGGCCTTCACCGCTTCGGCCGTGGCCACCTGAATCTGCCGCACCAAGTCCGCGATCTCACGGCTGGAGGCGGCTGATTGCTCCGCCAGCTTGCGCACCTCCTGGGCCACCACCGCAAAGCCTCGCCCGTGCTCCCCGGCCCGTGCGGCCTCGATCGCCGCGTTCAGCGCCAGCAGGTTCGTCTGATCCGCAATGTTGGCGATGACCCCGGTGATCGCACCAATCTGGCTGGAGTGCCGCTCCAGTTCGCCAATCCGCTCGGCGGTGTGCATCGCCATCTCACCGATCCGCTCGATTTCCTCGAGCGCTCGCTTAAGGGTCTCCCCGCCAGCAGAGGCGCGCGCCACCGCATCGGTGGCCCGTCCGGCCGTCGCCGTGGCATCGGCGACCACGCCGTCCAGCAGGTGCACCATCTCGTGCAGCAGCGTGGAGGCCCTCTCCATCTCCTCAGCCGACTTCGCCGCTCCGTCCGCGATCTGCTGCATCGCCTGCCTCAGCTGTCCCATGGTAGCGTCTACCTGGCTGGTGGAGACGGCCTGTTGGGAAGCGCCCTGTGCTACCTGAGTCGTCGCCTGGGCGACACCGGAAGACGCCTGAGCGGAAGCCTCTGCAGCTGTGGAGAGTTCCTGTGCGGAACGCGTCAGGGTCTCGCTGACCATGTGGACGCGCTGCAGCGTACTGCGCATGCTGGTCAACATCTGGTTGAACGCCGCGGCCATCTGGCCCAGCTCGTCGCGATTTCGCACCTGCAGAGGCTCCACCGTGAGGTCGCCCTCCGCCACGCGTGCGGCCGTGCCGGCAATGGCGGTGACAGGAGACGAGATTGCACGGCCCAGAATGATCCCGATAGCCAACCCGACGCCGATGGCCAGGGCCGCAACCCCCCACATGATCATACGAGCGTCACGGACAGTACGGTCAGCCTCCTCCTTGGCTTGCTCGGCGTAGCTGTCGCCGGTCTCGACAAACTGATTCAGAACGCCGACCGTACTCTCGCGCAGAACTTCCAGGCTGCCACGGTCCACATCCTTCCCCTGGAAAAGAACCACGAGCTCAGACCGATAGGCGCTGAAGTTTTCCTCGACCTGGTTCAGCATCTCCCTGCTCGTCTCCGACTGCGACAGTTCCCACGCCTGTGCCAGGGTCGTCTCCATCTGATCGGCCGCCAAATGGAAGTCTTCGGCGTACCGCTGATCGCGAGTGAAAAGAAAAATCGAGGCTGCCCGGGCCATCTCATTCAGCGCCGCCTGCATGGTACGCCCCAACAGCTGCAAGTCCTGCACACGGCTGGCGTCTCCGTAGCTGTCGCGCATGTTCCTCATGCCAACTTCGCTCGTTGCGACGACGCCCCCCAGGAGGATGAGTATTACCAGGAATCCTGTGAGCAACTTGGTGCGGACACTCACTTTCATGAGCTGCCTCCTTTGCCTAGGCGCTTGTGAGAACGCTTGCTTGGCTGGTTCAGATCCTCACTGATGATGAAAAGGGACTTCGAAAGCACCAAGAACGCGCTTTGCACCGCTGTGAACTGGTTCGCATGGACCCGGAGAGAGGGCGGCGACGATATCAGCTGGTCTCGCCCCTGTCCCTGCCGCGTCGCCTGCAGCCGACGGGGTAGGCCATGCAAACCCCAGGGCCTCTTGAGGACGAGACCGCAAGGCGTTCGTCCAGGCCCACGGAATCGTTTTCAGCGTAGCGTGGCTTTGCCAGCGTACCCATCGGGCAAAGGAGTGAAATGTAGACAGGAGGGTCATCGTCTCGGACGAAAGGACTAAGTCACGCGACGACTAGTCCTGGGAATCAGGCATCGTTTACGATAATGACGTTACAATCTTCATCCTGAAGCGCAGAACATCGCGCGCGCCTTATTTCCTGTCTTTTTGCACAAGGGATGATGAAGATGAGCATACCCAGTGCGGTACACAACGCCGACCTGTTTGCACAACTGCAAGCAATCCAGGACGAACTCGCTCCGATCCTCGCGGTCTGTTTGGTCCTCGTCAGTGCGCAAGGGCGTGAGGTCACGCTGCCCTCAGGACTGCCGCTGGTCTGCAACCGCCGCGAATGCACAACGAAGTGCCCTCCCTGCCTGCAGTCCCTGCCTGCGGCTGCAGATGGCAAGATCAGGCAGTGCCCGTTCGGCCTTTACTGGGCGGCGCTCCCCACCACGCTACGATCCGGCGAAAACGACCTGTACCTGCACGTTGGACGTACGACCGTGAGTGCAACCGTGGCCGCACATCTAACCCTGCTGCAACACCTCTGCACACTTCCCCTGAACGTCCCCACAGCAACCCGCAGGAAGTCGCGACATCCCATGCCGGATGCCGACATCCTCACCGCGCAGGAGCGCAAGGTCCTCGCCTGCCTCGCAGCTGGCATGACCAACAAGGAGGTTGCCCAAAGCCTCTGCATCAGCCTGAGTACGGTCAAGACCCATATTAGCAACATTTTCAAGAAACTGGGGATTACCAACCGCACCGAGGCCACAATCTACGCGCTGAAGAATGGGATTAGCCTTGAGAAACAAGATGTGTATTAGAAAATTGCTTCGTCAGCGGGAGTCGTTGTCTTCCGTGTGGCTGCGCACGCACGTCCTGCTGACCCTTCTGTTTTTCGGCTTTTTCATCGCCTTCGTAATTGGCATCGCCTTCACCAGGCTGGACCGCAACATGGCGTCGCTCTTGGAACGCACGCAAACCATCGCCTGGCTGACGGTCGATGGTTCTTTCGCGACCGGCGAGGTCGCGTTGGATGCACTGATGGCCGGAGCGGACGACCTGACCGCCGTGTCCCGGGCCCTGGATCGACAGGTGTTCGCCGACATCTGGTTTGTGACGGACGAAACGGGACAGATCCTCCAGACGAACCTGATCGGAGGTTCTGTCCCGAGGCCTTTTCGAGCCCTTGCAGTGCGGTGCGCCGAAGTCGGTCAGACTATCCGAACGTTTGAAGCGCTGGATCTGAGCGAGCTGGCGGCCTACAGCCCGTGGCTGGCGCATCGTGCCCTGGTCGCGAACGCAGAGCCCGGTGCCGCCTACGGCGCCCTGTTTCAGGTGCTGGCCGTGCCCTACCGCCCCAGTGACGCCGTTCGGGGCGCTGTGGTAGTGGCTCGCCTGCTCAACAATGACACCACCATCGCCGATCAGGTCCAGAGCTTGATCCCTGACTCCTTCTCCACCATCGCCGTGGCGGGGGTTCGCATCGCAGGCAACCTGCGAGTCGCCGGTGGGCCTCTCTCCAACGGCATCGGTCAGCGACAGGATGAGAGGCTGGTTGCCACGGTGACGCGCGGCGAACGGTACATCGGTCGGGTCACACTCTCCGACGGTGTGGTGTACCTGGTGGTCTCCGACCCCATTCGGAACAGCCAGGGCGAAGTGATCGGAGGGCTCAGCACGGGCCATCCCTCCCAAGGTCTCGCGACCCTGAAACGCGACGCCGCCGCGTATACCCTGGCCTCGGCCATCCTGTCGCTGGCCGCAACCGTCATGGCGAGTTTGCGAGTTTCCCGCCGACTCTCACGCCCGATCGTGCAGCTGGCCGACATTGTCCGTCAGCTTTCCGAAGCAGAGAAGGTTAAGCCAGAGCACATCGAAATGCTGAAAGGGCTGCCGGCACCGCGAACCCGCGAAATGGTCGCCCTGCAGAATTACTTCTTGCGGGCGACCATTGCACTGTACCAGAAGAACCAGGAGATCCTCGGTTACGTCAAGCGCATCGAGCGCGACCGCAACAGCCTGCGGCAACTGGCGAACCGCCTCAAGCACTTGAACGAGACCCTGGAGGCCCAGGTCGAGGAAAAAACCCTCGAACTGCGGGTGGCGATGCTCGACTTGATGGAGTCAAACAAGTTGAAGGACAAGCTCCTGGCCAACGTCAGCCACGACCTGCGCACTCCACTCAACGCGATCGTCGGTTTCTCGGTCGCACTCCTGAACGGCCTTTACGGCGAGCTCAGCGAACAACAACGGGTCCGGGTGCAGATCATCCACGAGAGCGCCAGCGATCTACTGCGGCTGATCAACGACTTGCTGGATATATCGGTACTCGCACAGGGTCAGCTTCACCTGGACCTTCAGGAGATAGATGCTCACGACGTGATTCTCGCCGTGGCCGCCATCATCCGGCAGCAGTGCGAGCAGAAGGGCGTTCAGCTATCGTTGGAGCTTGCCCATAGGCAGTTGGTCATCACCGCAGATCCCATCCGCATCAAACAGGTCTTGTACAATCTACTCTCCAACAGTGTGAAGTTCACGCCGACCGGCGGGACCATCACCGTCAGGACCTCCTCAGGGCCGGAGGGGATCAGCATCATGGTCATGGACACCGGCGTCGGCATTGCCGAGGCAGACCTGTATCACGTGTTCGACGAGTTCTACCAGGCAGAGAACGTCGCCACAACAGGACGGGGCGGCGTCGGCCTGGGACTGCCCCTCGCCAAGAGACTGGTCGAGGCCCATGGCGGCCGTATTGAACTCCAGAGCCGTGTGGGGCAGGGCACGACGGTGACGGTCCACTTGCCATTTCGTGCCGTTGATCCGAGCTCAAAAGGCTAGAGGCGATTGCAAATGGACGGAACTACGGCAACGATCCTGGTCGTCGAGGACGACAAGAACAGCGCCATGCTCATCATGGACCTGCTCACCGCCCACGGCTACAGGGCCGTCAGCGTGGAGAGCGGCAAGGCCGCCGCGGCGATGCTGGCACAGCGCCGGTTCGACCTGGTGATCCTGGACCTACGCCTGCCCGAGCAGACCGGATTCGTGGTGGCGGAAGCCATAAGGCGGAATCCGGCCACGGCGCATGTGCCGATCGTGGTGGCCAGCGCCTACACCGACCGCCAGAACCGCCTGCGCGCTTACCGCTCGGGGATCAACGTGGTCCTCAGCAAACCCATCGATACCACAGAGCTGGTCCTGGTGGTGAAGAACCTTCTGGCCATCAGCCGCGCCCCGGCGATCGACGACCCCGATCTCGAGCCTTAGCCGGTGGGGCGCACCAGCCCATAGCCTTTCCCGCTGCCACAGGCAGCGGTTGGAGCGACGGAATCAGGGGCGTGGCACCGGGGTGGGGGCCGGCAGCGTCCGCATTACTCCTGGTCGGGCGAGGCAACGGGTAGCAACAGCGTGAACGTACTCCCCTCCCCCACCCGGCTCTCGCAGGCGACGCGCCCGCCGTGCAGTTCGGCGATGCGGGCCACGATGGCGAGCCCCAGCCCGGCGCCGCCGCTCCGGCGGGAGCGGGAGCCGTCCGTCCGGTGCATCGGGGTGAAGAGGTGCGGCAGCTGTTCAGGCGGAATGCCCTCGCCCGTATCGGCCACGGCGATCTCAAGCCAGTCTCCCGCCCGGCGCCACCACAGCCGGACCTCGCCGCCGGGCGGGGTGTGGCGCAGGGCGTTGGCGAGCAAGTTGCCGATGGCCCGTTCCATCAGGGCGGGATCGAGCCGTGCCGTAAGCGCCGGCCCGTCCGCCCGGAGCGCCACCCCCTTCTCGGCCGCCTGCACGGCGAAGGCGCCCAGAGCCGCCCGGAGGAAGTTGGCCAGGTCCACCTCCTGCCGGTCTACCCGGGTCTCGGGCAGCTCCAGCCGGGCGAACTGGAAGAGGTCCTCCACCAGCCGCTCCACCTCGGCCGTCTTCCGGAGGATCACCTCGGCGTAGTGCGCCGCCTTCTCCGGCTCCCGGGCCAGGCCGTCCCTGAGCCCCTCGGCGAAGGCGCGCACCGAGGAAAGCGGCGTGCGCAGGTCGTGGCCGATGGCGGCGATGAGCTGCCGCCGCTCCTCCTGCAGCGCCGCCTGCCGCTCCAGGGCGGCCTTGAGGCGCTCCTGCATGGCGGCAAACGCCTGCCCCAGCGCGTCCAGCTCCCGCACCTGCGACCGGGGCAGGCGAAAATCCAGGTCCCCCGCCGCCACGGCGGCGGTGGCGGCCTCCAGCTCCTTCAGGGGCCGCAGCATCGCCCGGTCGGTCCAGAGGAGCACCAGCACCAGGAGCACCAGCAGGGTGACCAGGCCCGCCCCCAACCCCACCTTCGTGGCGGCGGAGACGCCGGAGAGCGTCGCCGCCGGCCAGATCCAGAGCCGCAGAACGCCCAGGGGCTCGCCGTCCCGCCGCAGGATCGAGACCCGCTGGCCGGGCTGCACCGTGAACCCGGTGAGCATCAGTTCCCCGTCCACCACCGACGGGCTGGCGTAGCGCACCCGGTCGTCCAGGCTGCGCACCTCCAGGGCGAAGGCCCAACGCTGGTGCAGCCGCTCCAGCTCAGCGGCGAACCCGGGGCCGTCCAGCTCATCCCACCGGTCCGTCACCAGGCGGACGACAGCCTGCTCGGCCGCGGCCACCTCCTCGGCCGCCGGTTCGCTGGCCGACACCCTGGCGACCAGGGTGCCCACCAGCCCCCCGCCCAGGGCCAGCAGCGGCAGGAGGAGCAGCGCCAGGCCGGCCAGGAGCGCCAGGGCCCGCAGGCTGTACGTGCGCCTCATCGCGGCTCCCCCTCGAACCGGTACCCGATCCCCCGCACCGTCTGGATGAACCGGGGTGCGGCGGGGTCGGGTTCAACTTTCTCCCGGATGCGGTTGATGTGCACCGTCACCGTGCGGGGGTCGCCGAAGTCGCCCCACACCCGGTCGTAGAGCTGTTCCCGGCTGAAGACCTGCCCGGGGTGGCGGGCCAGGAAGAGGAGCAGCTCCAGTTCCTTCGCCGTCATGGGCACCTCCCGGCCGTCCCGCCAGACCCGGTAGCCCCGGGGGTCGATGCGTAAGGAGCCGAAGTCCAGGATGCCAGACTCCGCCCCGGGCCTGCGCCGGTACCGGCGGAGCAGCGCCTTCACCCGGGCCACCACCTCCGGCGGGCTGAAGGGCTTGGTCACGTAGTCGTCGCCGCCCAGGCCGAGGCCGCGGATCTTGTCGGCGTCCTCTCCCCTGGCGCTCAGGAAGAGGATCGGCACGTCGCTCACCGCCCGGATCTTCCGGCAGACCTCGAATCCGCTCATGCCAGGCAGCATCACGTCCAGCACCACGCAGTCGAAGGCGCCGCCCTGGACCCGGGCCACCGCCTCCTCCCCGGTCTCCACGCCGACCACACCGAAGCCCTCGGCATCGAAGTAGTCGGTGAGGATCTCGATCAGCTCCGGTTCGTCGTCGGCCACAAGGATCTGCGGCTGGTGCACGGGACACCCCTCCCTTTTTCGTACTGTTTATCTTCCGTTGATCTGCGCCCGCCCGGGATTTGCCCCGGGCCTGGCAACGTAGAAGGCGGAGGTGGTCAGCATGGAAGTCATCGTCGCACAGGGGCTTCGCCGCCGCTTCGGGCGGGTGGAGGCCGTGCGGGGGATCGACCTCACCGTCTGCAGGGGCGAGTGCCTGGGGCTGCTCGGCCACAACGGCGCCGGCAAGAGCACCACGATCCGCCTCCTCCTGGGGCTGATCCCGCCCACGGCGGGACGGGCGCTGCTCTTCGGACTGCCGGCGGGGCACCCGTCAGTGCGGGGCCGGGTGGGCTATTCGCCGGAGTCGCCCCACTTCTACCCTTTCCTCACCGCCCGGGAGACCTTGGACTTCTACCGGAAGCTGAGCGGCCTCCGTCCGGGCCAGACGGACCTGGACGGCATCCTGGCGCTGGTGGGCCTTTCTGACGCGGCCCGGCAGCAGGTGGGCGGCTTCAGCAAGGGGATGGTCCAGCGACTGGCGGTGGCCACGGCCCTGGTGGGGGACCCGGGGGTGCTCTTCCTGGACGAGCCGAGCTCGGGCCTGGACCCGGCCGGGCGGGTGGCGATGCGGGCCCTGATCCGCCGGCTCAAGGAGTCGGGCAAGACGATCTTCCTCAACACGCACATCGTAAGCGATGTCGCACAGGTGGCCGACCGGGTGGCTTTCATGAAGGCGGGGAAGGTGGTCGCCTTGGAGCCCCCGGTGGGCGACCTGGAGGCACGGTTCCTGGAGTTGATGGGAGGGGGTACGGCCGATGGCCCTGGTGCTTAACGTGGTGCGGGAGGGACTGCGGAACCGGTCGCTCTACGTCCTCACCGGCGTCGGGCTCCTCCTCATGTTCCTGCTGCTGGTGACCTCCGGCGGCACGGTGCGGGACGCCGCCGGCAACGACCTGCTGGCCGACGCCGCCGGCGCCATGCGGGTGGGCTTTGCTCTGGCGGGCTTTCTCGGAGCGCTGGTGGCGGTGGTGCTGAGCATGAACACCATCCCCCGGGATTGCGATCGGGGAACCATGGAGCTCTTATTGGTGCGCCCGCTTGCCCGGTGGCGGATCGGCGCCGGGTTCTTTGCAGGCAATATTCTCAGCGCGTGGCTGTTCCTCCTGGCACTGGTGGTACCGCTCTTCCCGGCCCTCACCCTGCGGGGCGGCGCGGCGCAGGTGCCCGACCTGCTGCTCACTCTACCGGGGATCTTCCTGAACGTGGCTCTGGTTTCCGCCGTCACGACGCTGGTCTCGGTCTGGCTGCCCGGTCCGGCGGCAGGCCTGGTCGGTCTGCTGGCCTACGGCCTCGGCGCCTTCGGGCCGGAGCTGGCGGCGCTGGTTGCCCTGACCGACGCCTGGTGGACGCCCGTGGCCCGGGCGGGGCTCTGGCTGGTGCCGCCCACGGGCGAAGTGGCGGCCTCGGTGCTGCAGCGCTTCGCCCACGGAGGAGTGGGGGACCCCCGGCCGGTCCTCGCCGGCCTCCTCTACCTGTGGGCGACCGCAGGCCTGACGGCGGCCTCCTTCGGGTGGCGGGAGGTGTCGCGCCGGGCGGCGCTGCTCTTCCTGGGCGCCGGGCTCGTGCTCACCGCCGCCCTCCTGGCGGCGCCAGATCCCGCCGACTGGACGGACGAGGACACCGCCCTGCTGCAGGCGGCCCTCCGCCTGGGCGAGCAGGTGGCAGACCTCTTCCCCGGCTGGGCGCCGCAGGAGACGCCGGTTCTGCTGACCAAGGGCCGGGTGAACTACCTGGTCAACTTCCCCTCCGAGCTCGAAGCCCCGCCCGGCCGGCCGGTGGGGGCCGGCACGCTCCGGGTAGTCCGACTGGACCGTCCGGAGGTGCCGGTAGTGGCCAACGGCGTGGTGAAGGTGAGCGGCCGGGCCGTGGCACTGGTGGCCGGTCGCGCGCAGCTGGAGGGCGCGGTGGGCAGGCTGGAGGCGGGCCTCACGCTGGCCGACGGCGGCGAGGCCGAACTGCTGAAGGGGATGCTGCGGGCAGGCGCGGGGCAGTCGCTCACGGACGAGGCCTACGTGGGCGCCGTGGTGCACGAGCTGTTCCACGTCCACCAGATTCCGGCGCTGGAACAGTGGACCGCGGACTGGGACGGGGCCTACGCACAGGAGCGGCTGTGGGGCGAGGTCTACCAGGACGCGGAGAACAACCGCCTGCAGAACCTGGAGGCGGCGTACTTGCTCGAGGCCCTCCAGGCCCCCGACGACGGGGCGGCGCGAGACGCCGCCGCCCGGTTCCTGGCGGTGCGCGCCGAGCGGGCCGGGTACTGGCAGACCCGTCTGGGCCCGGTCGTCGCCGACCCGCTGCTGGAGTTGGAGCGGCTGTACGAGTGGCTGGAGGGGCTAGCCCGGTACGTGCAGGCGCACGTGGAGCCGGGCGGGGTCGAGGCGTTGATGGACGAGCTGACAGAGCCGGTGGAGGCAGGCATCGCTCGTGACCGGGTCTACCGGCTCGGGGCCGCCCAGGCGCTGGTGCTGGACCGGCTTATCCCGGGGTGGCGGGTGGAGGCGATGAAAGGGGTGAGTTTGGAGGATTTGCTGCGGGAGGCGGTGGGATAGTGGAACAGAAACGGCGGCCCGGACCACCGGGCCGCCGCGTTCGAGGATTCCCCCACGTGCGTGGGGACTGACACACCCTCCGGCTCCAATAAGCACCGGACATCGGGTTCACCCCCACACCCGTGGGGACGACCTGATGAGATACTACCATACTTGGCGCTGACGCGGTTCACTCCGAAGCGCGTGGGGACGACACGCTGAGGGCCACTACTAGCCCGGAGACGCTCGGTTCACCCCCACGCGCGTGGGGACGACTTGCTGAACTCTTGCATCGGCCATTTCCACAACGGTTCACCCCCACGCGCGTGGGGACGACACCGGCATCGCCAAGGCTCCCTACGTGGCCGCTGGTTCACCCCCACGCGCGTGGGGACGACTCGGCCTGCTCGGCCAGGGTGCGGCTGTTCGGCGGTTCACCCCCACGCGCGTGGGGACGACCACCCACAGGACCCGAGGTACGACGTGCTGGCCGGTTCACCCCCACGCGCGTGGGGACGACCAGTGGTAGGTGACGGTCTGCGACTGGCCGCCCGGTTCACCCCCACGCGCGTGGGGACGACTACGGCACACCTGACCAGTGGCCTCACCTCGCCGGTTCACCCCCACGCGCGTGGGGACGACACCTCCTCGGCCGGGATCTGGGCAAAGGCCAGCGGTTCACCCCCACGCGCGTGGGGACGACGTGCCCGGTCGCCGTCCAGTTATGGGCCACTTCGGTTCACCCCCACGCGCGTGGGGACGACATCTCCTGGCCGCCGGGCCCGATCGCCATGCGCGGTTCACCCCCACGCGCGTGGGGACGACGACCGAGTGATCCGGGAGCTAGCTCGCCTCGGCGGTTCACCCCCACGCGCGTGGGGACGACTTCGAAAGGCCAAGGGACTAACCCAGCGGGAGCGGTTCACCCCCACGCGCGTGGGGACGACGAGGCCAAGATCGTCGAGTTCCCCCCTGAGTCCGGTTCACCCCCACGCGCGTGGGGACGACGTGTCTCTCTGGGGGTTGCCGATAGAGGAGGCCGGTTCCCCCCCACGCGCGTGGGGACGACGACCTGCCCACAGCCGGGCAGCAGCGGTTCATCGGTTCACCCCCACGCGCGTGGGGACGACATCGCCACCGGGAACCGCGCCACCTTCAGCGACGGTTCACCCCCACGCGCGTGGGGACGACATCGCCACCGGGAACCGCGCCACCTTCAGCGACGGTTCACCCCCACGCGCGTGGGGACGACCGGAGGACCGTCTGCTGGACGTAGAGGACCAGCGGTTCACCCCCACGCGCGTGGGGACGACCAAAAAGACCTGCCCCCGGGATGGGAACAGGTCGGTTCACCCCCACGCGCGTGGGGACGACTCAAACAACCGAACACCAAAACCCGCATGTACCCGGTTCACCCCCACGCGCGTGGGGACGACGGCCGAGGAGGAGGCCGAGGAGTCGAAACCGCCGGTTCACCCCCACGCGCGTGGGGACGACGGCACCGTGGCCGTGCGCGTCGTATCGGGTGCCGGTTCACCCCCACGCGCGTGGGGACGACCGTTGCGAGGCAGAGCGGCATCCCCTCACGGTCGGTTCACCCCCACGCGCGTGGGGACGACGGCCGTATCCGAATCGACTCCTCGATCACGCTCGGTTCACCCCCACGCGCGTGGGGACGACGGTGACGGCCACATGATCCGAGACGCGGCGTGCGGTTCACCCCCACGCGCGTGGGGACGACGCCAGCACAGCCGCCGCCGAAAAATGTACCGACGGTTCACCCCCACGCGCGTGGGGACGACGCGAATGCCCAGATATGTCCTGGCTTACAGAGCGGTTCACCCCCACGCGCGTGGGGACGACCAGAGGGCGTACCCGTGGAGCTGGGCGAGGCCCGGTTCACCCCCACGCGCGTGGGGACGACGGGAGGGTGTATCCGCCGGGTACCGTCCACTGCGGTTCACCCCCACGCGCGTGGGGACGACTACCATGCCGGATGGCGGGTACTCGATCGGTTCGGTTCACCCCCACGCGCGTGGGGACGACTACCATTCCGCCAGGTCCTCCGTCCGCTTCTGCGGTTCACCCCCACGCGCGTGGGGACGACGGTGATGCGAGGCATGTGGAAAACCCCTTTCCCGGTTCACCCCCACGCGCGTGGGGACGACGGCGATGGCCCAGAGGCTGTCACCGGGCTTAGCGGTTCACCCCCACGCGCGTGGGGACGACTCAGGCCGGACGGTTCCCTGCGGACGGCAGGGCGGTTCACCCCCACGCGCGTGGGGACGACTTGTGCTCCGGCATCTGCGCCAGGGCCTCGGACGGTTCACCCCCACGCGCGTGGGGACGACCCTGTGTGGCAACTCCGCACCGCTCACTCCTTCGGTTCACCCCCACGCGCGTGGGGACGACGCCTTCGTCTCCGCCTTCATGATGGCGTTGGCCGGTTCACCCCCACGCGCGTGGGGACGACGCCGGCCGGGATCGGGCGGGAGAAGCGGTCCACGGTTCACCCCCACGCGCGTGGGGACGACGTCACGGTCAGTGGCACCGGGATGTCCCTGTCCGGTTCACCCCCACGCGCGTGGGGACGACGAGGTCCAGCTGTCAGATGGGTCGCCGCTCCTCGGTTCACCCCCACGCGCGTGGGGACGACGCCAGGCCGGAGAGCATGGTAGACTTGCCGTTCGGTTCACCCCCACGCGCGTGGGGACGACGCCCCTGTGCAAGGTCTGTGAGCGGCGGCGGCGGTTCACCCCCACGCGCGTGGGGACGACACTAACGAAACCCGCACTGCGCCTGGGTCGCCCCAGGCGCAGAGGGGTTTTAGTATCACTTCAGCAACCACTAATCCGGCCCCACCGAAAGCAGCCCGTATCCATACGCCTTCCCCGGCCCGATCCCGCGTTCCAACGCCTCCCGGAACCGGTCCGGGTCCCGCACCACCAGGCGCCCTTCGAAAAGCACCCCCTGGAAGGTCCGCCCGGTGCTGTAGCTGCGGACGAGTTCGCTGGCTCCCGACGCTGCTACCGTAGCCTGCAGCAGCTCGAACCCGTGCTCTGTGGCCTTCCTCGCCAGCCACGCCAGTTGCGCTTCCGGCCCCGACAGCGGCACGCGCCGACCGTTGCGCTTCTCCCCGTTCGGCCCCGACTTCGTGTCGATCTTGCGAGTCGGGTTCGCCCGCAGCCGGAAGCGCAACACCCGTCCGGTCGAAATGCTGTTATAGGCGCGGTCCACCGACTTCACGGCCGGGTTCGCCCAGCCGTCGTCGGCCAGGTAGCCGGCGGGCAGGAAGCTCCAGTCGGGGGCGACGCGGCTCTGCACATAGAGCAAGATCCGTCCCGTGCGCCGCTCAAACTCCAGGCGATGCAGCACGCCCCAGTACGCCCGGGCCTCCTGCTCAGGGTCGATGACCGGAGGGAACGCCCGCATGATGGTGCGGTGCAGTGCGTGCGGATCACGCAAGTCCCGCTGCACATCAGCCGACGCCGGGTTCAGCCGCAACAACGAGAGGAACACGCGCGCCACCTCCTATCGTCCTGCCGCAACCGCTGCGTACGGCTCCACACGCACGTACCGCCTGCCGAAGAGACGCCGGGAGAAGTCCAGCGGCTGGTCCATCCGGGGCTCTGCGCCTACCGGGTCCCTGGTCTCCAGGATCAGGCGGATATCCGAATCCGCCCGTTCGGCCAGCGGGTAGCTGAGCAGCGCACTGCGCAGATCCTGGTCCACGAGCCCGTCCGGGAGGTACGGCGGCACACTGGGAACGTAACCCTTCCGCCCGAGGTAAAGCTGCCAGACGGGGTGTGCCAGTGCGTCGTGCAGCCGTTCCAGCAGCGCCCGGTCAGGACTGGAGAGCCCCACCAGGAACGAAGCATCCTGGAGGAAAAACCGGTGGCTCATCACCGATCCGAACAGGCCGCCGTGGACGTGCGCAACGCCGTACTTCTCACCAGCGAACTTCCCGCCACCGGCCGTCTGGAAGTCAACCCCCACCGTCCCGGCCCGGTCGGTGCGCACGCCCATCTGCAGACCGGCCAGCACCGCCAGGGGCGGCCACGGACCCTCGGCCGTCCGCGCCTCGTCCCGCGGCTTGCCGAGCGCGGCGCACACCAGGCCGATCACGCCCGACTTGGAGGGCTCCATACCCGTATCCCGCTGGGTAAAACGGCTGGACGTTCCCCACGACTGCATCGGACCCTCCAGGCGCAACAGCAAGGTATGCATCAGCATCCCCCCTACCGGCGCTCCGACGCCAGCGCCCCCATGGCGGCTTCAATCAGCGCTCCCACTGAACCCTCGGCCACCACCGGCTCAGGCAGGTTCTCCAGGGGAAGGTAGGTCGCTACACCCGCATACAGGAACGGGTCGGTGCCGTACAACCGGGCCAGATCGCCAAAGTGCCGGACCATCGCCTCGGCCGACAGGAGGATCACGTCCTCGTTCGCCGTGGCCCTCACGGGCTTCACAAAGGCGTTGGCCAGCGACCAGAGACCCTTCTTGCGAACGGTAACCATGATGAGGGCCGGCGGATTCTGTGCGGCGCTGCCCTTCTGCTTGCCGGTGGGAACGGCATGAATCATGCCCTGGAGGAAGGCCCGGACGGCGTCTGCGGCGTGCGCCTCGTTGTCGCCCAGGTTAGTGCACAGCTGGTTGAAGTCCACGTTGGCGTACCGATAGTAGCAGGCGCTGTTGTAGAGCGTGGTGCCCAGCATACCGGCGCCAGCGCCTTCGTCTGACTCCTGACGCTGCAGGTCGTCCACCGCACTGTAGAAGTCGAACTCGGTCGACACGGCGTGGGTGGAGAAGGCGTGCGCCATCTGGACGGCCGCGTCCACGTTCTTCTCGGGCTTGTCCGCGATCATGCGGCCGAAGAGGGCGAGATCCACCGCATCCCCTCCGTCCAGGGCTGCGAGGAACTGCGCCTGCAGGGCCTTGTCGCCCTTCTTCCCACCCAGCAGCGCCTCCCGGTGCTCCAGGGCCAGGGCCGCCAGGTGGTCCATCTCCTGCTCGCCCAGGAACAGCAGGTACTGGGTCTTGTCCTTATCGAGTCTGAGGCCGAGCTGTTCGATCGCAGCCGTGGCCAGATTCGCCGCTTCCTCGGCCGGCACGTTCCGAGCGGTGAGCCGGGCGATCAGCGCCTCCCTGAGCAGCCGGGTCCGGCGGCTCAGTTGGTTCGAGGGAACAACAGCCTCCTCGCGGAAGTACGTCCGGACCGCCCGCTTGAGGCACTGGCTGGAGATGCGTGCGCGCCTCACGCCGCCGAACTCGCAGGTCTTGGGAGCCCCGGTATCATCCCGGTTCAGGTTGGAGAGGGCATAGTTCTGAATCACATGGACCTCTACAAACATCGCGCCTACCTCCTATGCCTCACGTTCGCCCACGTAGAAGGAGCGACTCCACTGCCACTGCACACGCCGGTCTTCCCGATCCCAGTTCCGGAGGTCCCACAGGAGCTGCTCCCAGTCCACCGGGATCTCCTCCGACTTGAGCAGCCGGATAACCTGACGCAGGTGGTAGAACAGCTCTTCCGAGGGAGCCGCCAGGAGCGCGTCCAGCCGCCGCTTGAGGGGCTCCGGCAGCTCCTGGTCAGGACCGAGGCTGCCGCCCGCACGCTTGATGGCCAGGAGCCGCAGCGACTCGCCCAGGTTGTGGTGCCGCTTCTCGCCGCCGCCCGCCGCAAACGACCCCTGGTGGGTCGCAAACAGGATGGCCACCATCAGGCGGCGCTGCACCTCTGCCGGGCTCACACCCTCCAGGAACTGTGGCGGCACTACCCGGTAGAGTTCGTAGAACTGGCCGGGCTCCAGAAGCAGCCCCCGCCGCAGGGCGGCCAGCCGTGCGCGATCCTTCCGCTCGACCAGACCCTGCAGCCATTCCACCAGGCCGCTACTCGCTGTCGCTGTCGTCATCGCTCTCCCCCTCTCGGTTGGTCGGAATGCGAGCAATGCGGCGGCTGAAGCCGTCGTGAATCACACTGAGGACCTCCCAGGGCGCCCCTGCTCCCCGCTGTGCGGTCAGCGTCGCCTCGAACGCGGCCTTCGCATTCTGGCGCAGGCGTTCGTGCCAGTCCGACCGCACCTCGGCAAACTCCCGCTCCGGCAGTTGGAACAGCACCCTCCTGAAGGGCGCTTCCATCGCTGCCCAGTAGCGGAGCGTGACGCCCTCGCCGCGCGCCACCGGTGCGACGTGTGGAGGCATCTTCGCCTGCCCTGTCTGGCCGGTATGCAGGTAGGCCACGGCCTCCCGCAGGTGCTGTCGGTCGCTCAACGCCCAGACCAGCGCCTCGGTGGCCCGCCGCAGCAGGGCCTCGACCCATCCCGCGTCCGCCATCAAGAGCCCCACCCGCCGCACCAGTGCGGGGTCGTCCAGGATCGCAAGCGGCAGGCCGATCTCCTCCCGCCGCCAGAGTTCGATCTTGGCCGCCAGCTTCGGATCGGTGGTAAGACCGGTCACGGCCAGGGAGACGGCCCGGGGCAACTCGATCGTCCCCAGTTCCTGCTCGCGCTGCCGCAGGGCTGCGAGCCAGGATAGGACCATCGTACGGTCCTTCCCACCGGCAGCCGACTGCAGCAGAACGTGGGTGAACTGCCAGGCGGCCCGGTCCCGCTGAAGGCGGCGGGGCAGCCATCCCGCTTCCTTCTTGTCTTCCGACGCGTAGTAGCACTTCCCGGGATCCATCGGGCTGCCGTCCTTCGGCAGGCAGTAGCGCTGGGCGATCTGGCAACCGGTCACCACACGCCGCTCGGCATCCACCACCAGGTGGATCTGGCGGCTCTGCCAGGTCAGGTAGTGGAGCGGCCCCCGCACCACGGTGCCCTCCTTGACCGGCTCCGGCGGGTTTTCCTCCTCCCAGAAGGGGCGGTCGTCGCCGACCTCCGGGGTAAGCCGGTCCCAGTACTGCCTCGTCATGACGTTCAGGGCGAGGGTCTCGAACAGATTGCGCCCCACCACCTCCACCACGAACCCCTTGGTGAGCGGCGCGTCCATCCGGTTGAAAGGCTTGCTGACCCCGCCGCCGACGGCGAAGGCCTGGTGGGCCAGGAGGTAGCAGGCCGCCCGGTCCAGGGGCAGCACGGTGTCGCCCTCAACCCGGCCGTGGTCAAAGAGCGCAGGGTTGTTGCCGGAGGCGGCCTCCAGGGCCAGTGCCGCCACAGGGTGCACCTTCTCCCCGTGCATGAACGGAACCTGATAGAAGGGCCTGGTGGGGTGGAGCAGGTCGAACTGTTCCTCCCGCCCCTCACCGTAGGCCGCCACCGGGTCGGCGTCGAAGCGCCCGACTCGCCACAGCCGCTCCCAGTCCCCGGCGTCTCGCAGACGGTGCGTGCGCAGGATGACGGCCAGCAGGAGCCGGTGAAGGGCGACGGTGATCAGCGGCGAGGGGTCGCTGATGCCGAGCAGCGTGTGCGCCCGGGTCAGCGCTTCGGGAAGGCTTACCTTCAGCCGGTCGCCTTCCAGCGTCTGGACGGGAATCCAGTCCTCCGTCCAGAGCGAGAATCCAGTCACACTTCCACCTCCGTTTCCGCATTCCGCTGGCGGAGCCCCAGCACGGGGTGCAATTCCAGCGGCAGGTCCGCCGTCAGGCAGGTGCCGTCGGGTGCGAAGCGCAGGAGCCGGTGCCGGCGCAGGTGAGGCGTGACCTCCCACTCAGGCGGGACGGGCAGCGCGAGGATCTGCTTCACCAGGGCCGGATTGAAGCTCAGGCGGAGCGACCGCCCCAGGAGCGCCATCACTCCCTCCGGATCCGGCTTGCGCGTGAGATCGAACGGTTCCGTCGAGTCCAGCGTGAGGTAAGCCTGTCCATCCCGCTCATACAGGCAGACGACTTCCACGGACGGACCACCCAGCCGTGTCATCGCCTGGTGCGCCTCGTGGACTTCCTCGGCGTCCTCTTCCAGTCCGGCCGGAGTGTAGTCGATGATCTGCTCATCCAGGTCGGGGATCTCGCGGATGGCCGCCTGGCGCCGCTTCTTCAGATCCCCCTGGAACAGGCGCTCGGCCGTTCGTATCCAGCAGTCGGCAAGCGCTGGCCCGAGATCGGCAGGGGGCGGGGCGGGTTGGTAGACCGCCTCGATCAACTCCTCCACGCCTTCGGGAATGCTGAGGGCCGGCAGATCCCGCAGGACGAGGTAAGACCGCAGCAGCAGATGCTCCTCGTAGACGCGGGTGGTCGCCCGATCCCACTGGGGAACCCCTCCTTCGGAGGTGGGCGGAAGCAGGAGCCAGAGTTCGGGCCGCTCAAGGTGGGCGGGACGGTCGGGCCGCAGGTGGCGCCAGATCCGCCCGCTCCGCTGCAGGATCAGGTCGACCGGCGCCAGTTCGGAGACCATCAGGTCGAAGTCGATGTCCAGGCTCTGCTCGATGACCTGGGTGGCCACGCAGACCATCCGGTGCGGGCGGCCGTCGCCGCGCTTGCCGAAGCGCTCCAGGACCGCCTGCTCCAGGGCCATGCGGTCGTCGAAGGGGTAACGGGCGTGGAAGAGCATGAGCTCTTCCGGCGCAAAGTAGGACTGCAGTGCCAGGAACGTCTCCTGTGCATGGCCCACCGTGTTGCACAGTACGGCAGCACAGCCGCCGGCTGCGAGCCGATCCCGCAGGGCTGCCATCCAGTCCTGTCCTGCGGCGTCGAACTGGCGCAGCACAACGGTACGGCTCGGGGCGCCCTCAATCTGCCTGGACCCCGCGTCGCTGCCCGACACCCAGGTGATGCGCGGATAGGGGGCCACTGACAACTCGGCCTGAGGGGACTGGCCGAGGCCCTTGCGGAAGGCCGCCAGCAGGTGGTTGCGGGTACTGGCGGGCAGGGTGGCAGACAGCAGGATGACGGAGGAGCCGCAGGCCGCCAGCCAGGTCAGCAACTTGCCCAGGAGGGACTGCATGTAGGTGTCGTACGCGTGCACCTCGTCCAGGACCACCACCTTGCCGGCCAGCCCGAACAGGCGGACAAAGTAGTGCTTGGTATCGAGGGCGGCGAGCAGCGCCTGGTCGATGGTGCCGATGCCAAAGGGGGCCAACAGCGCCTGCTTCTTGTGCGTGAACCATTCCGCCGCCAGCAGGTTCGCCTCGCCGTCCTCACCGCTTCCGATCACCGGGGCATCCGGCAGTCCCCGTCCCCGGTGCAGCAGGCGGGCGAAACTGGGGTTGAGGTCGGCCCGGCCGTGGAGCAGCTGCAGGTTGATGGGCTGGTCAGGAAAGCGATTGGAGAGGTACTGCGAGACGCGCGTGAACATCTGGTTGCTGGTCGCCATCGTGGGCAGGGCCACGTAGAATCCCTGCTGCCCGGCCGTGGCCTGTAGCGTATTGGCGAGGTAGAGCGCCGCCTCGGTCTTGCCGCCGCCCATGGGATACTCCAGCAGCACCAGCGACGGACCTTCCAGCCGTTCCGCCACTTCCTGTACCTGGGACTGGAGCCGGTTGGGCAGGAAGGAGAACAGCTCGTGGAAGGGCCTGGGCTCCACCCGCTCCGGCCGGTGGAACCAGCCCAGGTCGATCAGCGCCTTCATCGCCTGCCAGCGCGCCCGGCGCGGGTATGCGGACAGGCGCACCCCGTCGCCGGCGAAGGGGAAGTAGTCATGATGGGAGCCGATCCAGTCGGCCACGCTGGTGAGCCCGGCCAGGCGGATGAGGAACGCACCGTCCTGGAGCAGATCGCCGGTGGGGGGCGGCAACGCATCCACCATGAGCACGTGCGCCAGCACCGCCGCCAAGTCGTCCTGGGCATCCCGCCAGCGCTTGCCGCCGGCGTAATCGACCGCGCGCTCCATCGATTGGGGATCGGGGAATAGCCCGTGGTGCCCTCCAACGGCCCGGCCGATAGCGACCGCACTGCTCCGGGGAACGCCGAAGCGGCTCAACACCTCGCGCATGCGGTGCGCCGTGATGAAGCCGTGGGGAAACGACTGCCGCTCGCCTGGAGGCCTAAACCCCTCCGCCACGAGTCGTTCCGCCGCACCGGGCCACTTGAAGGCAAAAGCCGGACTGGCCTTGCCCAGGTCGTGCAGTCCCGCGAAAAAGGCGATCCAGCGGCCCGCATGCTCTGGATCTGCGAGCCCGAGGCTGGCCTGCATCTGCTCCTTGACCACCGGGGGAAGTAGGTACTGCCAGAGGCGCCACGCCACCATGGCCACGTCGATCATGTGGCAGATGAGGGGGTGCCACGAGGGCTCATCCGGACGCAGGGTGATTCCCCACCGGCCCGGCGTCGCGGTCTTGGCCCAGATGGCCGGGTGCAACATGTCGGCCCAGTCACGGGGAGCCGGCGGCTGCTCGCCGGCCCGGCCCGCTCCTGGCTCAACGGGATTCGGGCGGCGGACGAGGAAGAGCCCTTCCCATTCCTCCACCTGCCGGCTCGTGTCGCCGTACGAGCGGACTGCGTAACCCTGCTCGTTATTGGTGTTGTAGATCAAGGTGACACCGCCCGACTCCACTTCCCGGCAGGCCTTCTCATAGAGCAGGTCCCGCACGGTAGCAGAGACGTTGCCCACGAAGACCCCGGCCCTGGGCTCGAGCATCCACTTGGAGAGTTCGCCCCGAAGACTCGGGGAGGCCGATTCCACGATGAGGACGACCAAGGGCGCTCACTCCCCCTCGTAATTCTGTCCGCCGCTCACGTTCCCGGTGGGGTCCCAGAGTTCGCCCGGGGCTGCCTCGTCCTCGTCGAAGCGATCGGCAACGGCCTGGTCCACAGGGGTGCCGAACAGGCTGTCCAAGTCGTCCACGATTCGCCCGAGCAGGTTGTGCTCTGCAAACAGGTCACGACACCGGTGGCGCACGCGGGACTCGAGCCGGGGACCGCCCTTGGCCACCTCGATGAACGCCGCTGGCAAGGTGAGTTCTGTCTTGTATAAGTCGGCGACGTCATACACAAACGAAAGCATCTTTCCGGTATGGATGAAACCGATGGCAGGAGAGTAGCCGGCGGCCACGATCGCCGCGTGGCAGACACCGTACAAGCAGCTGTTGGCGGCCGATAGGGCCCGGTTGATGGGGTCTGCGGTGTCCCAGTTCAGTCGATCGTACCGGCGGCTGCTCCACTCCACGCCGAAGCGCTCTGCGTTCTGGGCGTACGCGGCCCGTACCCGGGCTCCCTCCTTGCCGCGAATCTGCCTCAGGGTGAGGTCGGAGGGCAGGGGCTCACCGAAGCGCATTTCGTACATGCGGCGGACAATCCGCAGCCGCTCCTTGTCGTCAGCCCACAACCGCGCTTGCCGGAGAATCCGGGCCGAGCTGCGCGTCTCGCCCATTCCTTGTGCGTAGAAGCGCACGCCCTGCTCGCCGCACCAGGCGACGAGACAACCGCACTCGGCCACGGTACGGATCGCGGCATGGGTCACCGTGGTACCCGGACCCAGCATGAGGAGGCTAAGGGATGCGCACGGTACGTGCACGCGGCCCTTCTCATCGTGGAGGCAGATCCCCTTGTCTTCCTGGTCGATGCGGGCATGCTCCACGTACAAGTAGCTCCAACTGTCCCTGACCTTGGGGAGGATGCGGAGGTTCTGCATGCCTTTCACCTCCCAGCCGCTGGCGGTAATAAGTGTAGGCGACGAGTGTGACACCGTGTTGTCAATGTGGAAAAGGCTTTTCGCGCGATTTTCTCATAGTACAGTCGGTGACGCGTGCGGAGGAGCAGGTACCAGCCCGGCTACCTGCAAGCGGTCCTGGTTGACCCTGTGTGCATGGCACCCAATGTGCTCGGTTCACCCTCCACGCGCGTGGGGGACAACGCAATACCCATTATAACGGCATTCACCTATGTCGGTTCACCCCCACGCGCGTGGGGACAACATCAGCGCCTCCACCTCAAACAGCATCTGCTGCGGTTCACCCCCACGCGCGTGGGGACAACCTGCGCCCACGCCATCGCCTCTTCGCGCAGTGCGGTTCACCCCCACGCGCGTGGGGACAACCGCAGCCGCTCCACAACGCGCTTCCAGGC
>Ga0134099_1001144_pt1 | contig 26384 bp, 21 predicted proteins | sample 10_taG_2_FD_105482 | JGI IMG/M metagenome (GOLD analysis project Ga0134099, IMG submission 105482) | Switchgrass degrading microbial communities from high solid loading bioreactors in New Hampshire, USA - 10_41_5_180_A2 metaG | ecosystem: Engineered > Bioreactor > Semi-continuous > Anaerobic >...
CCAAACTTACGTCGACGAAGGAGTTTACACTGGCACCGGTGGCATTATTACATAAATGAGACACAGGGGATTAAAGTAGAAATCAATTTACACCACTTGACAAGACACTATCCAAAATTCATCAAAATGCAATAATTTATTTCATTTTTCATGTTATTCCGGGGTGGAAAAAACAGAAAAATTTGTTGACACATATGCATTGTTTGCATTATAATATATAATGCAAACAATGCAATATAAAAGGAGGTGCCCGCATGATCTTTTACTTTGACTTCAACAGCAGTACTCCTCTGTATATTCAATTGCGAAACCAAGTAGTAATAGGGATAGCGGAGGGGAAACTGCTTCCCGGGGATCACTTGCCCACAATCAGAGCGTTGGCGGAAGAGAGCGGCATTAACATGATGACCGTAAGCAAGGCCTACCAAATGCTGAAACAGGAAGGTTATATAATCGCCGACAGACGCAGCGGGGCCATAATCGCACCCCGACGGGCCGAATTGCCGGTAAAACCGGAAGTCATTGATGCTTTGCGGCTGCATATATCCGAACTTCGACTGGCCGGTATGAGCCGGGACGATGTTCTTAACCTGTGCGGCAAACTGTACGAGGAGGGGTTGAAATGATTTTTGCACTAATCCTTTGGGTCAGCATCATTTGGATTGCTCCGCTTATCTGTTGCATGCTGCTGAACGAAGCAAAATTCAAGAAAAACATTGCCGTAGGCGTTACTTTACCATACGAAGCCCGCGATGATGAACAGGTTCAGGCAAGCCTCGGCCATTTTAAAAAGCAGGAAATATGGATCTGTATAATTCTGCTGGCAGTCGCAGTTCCATGCTTTTTCGTCCGCAGCATGTATACTATCATGACATTATGGTTTATTTGGATCGACCTTTGCATTATATTGCCGAATATCCCATATGTAAAATGCAACATGGAGCTGAAAAGGCTGAAGACGGAAAAAGGCTGGAAGCAATCCGGAAACGAAAGCATAAGGGTAGACACCGCCGCGATTCCTCCGGACAAATGGCTGTCTCCCTGGGTTTTCCTGCCCTCGGTGCTCCTATGCCTGGTACCGCTGATATGGAATCGTGACTTTTGGATGCTGTACGCCACATTTGCCGCCTGTCCCGTGCTCTTTTGGGTCTGCTACCGTTATCTTTACCGCAACAAGTCGGAATCAATAGACGAAAACGCAGAGCTTTCGCGCGTCCTGACGCAGGTGCGCCGTCATAATTGGAGCAAGATGTGGCTTGTATGCTCATACAGTTTTTCCGCCTTCAGTTTGGGCGTGCTGCTGACCCGTAATTATCCGTTGTGGACCATAGGCGTAATAATTGCGCTCGGTTTTGCAATAGCTCTGGCGGCGATAAGAATTGAGATGAACACACGTAAGGTGCAGGAAAAACTGACCGCGCAAAGCGGCAAGAGCTGGTTTGTAGATGACGATGACAAATGGATAGGCGGAATCATCTACTACAATCCGAACGACAGCCGTTTGATAATAAACAACCGTATCGGCACAAACTCGAGCATTAATGTCGCGAAAACCTCAGGCAAGATAATCATGGGTCTGTTGGCCCTTTTGCTTGCCGCTATGCCGTTTACAGGTGCTGTGCTTGAAAGCATCGGAGGAAGACAGATCGGGCTGAAGCTAACCGAAACACAGATAATTTCCACTTGCGGCAGTTCGGAGTATACCGTGCCTTATGAAGATATCACGGAAGCCAAACTTCTTGAAGAACTGCCGGAAAACATGGTTCGCACTTATGGCACGGGTATGGAGAATTTGCTTAAGGGCAACTTCACTGCAAAAGGGATCGGCAGCATGAAGGTATGTCTTGATCCGAATCACTCCCCGTTTATACTGATAACAACAACGGACAACAGACATTTCCTGTTTGGCACCCGCGAAGCCGAAATTACCAGGCGGACGTATGAGCAGTTAGTGGTGAAAATACCCTGATAAATCCGGCAATGGCACCCTGTCATATATCGTTTTCTTTTTCTTTCTGCTCGATTGCCATCCGTGTATACTTCCGGACAAAATCGGTTTTTCGCTCAGTGTATCCGTCCCTGTCGTGCTTTCCGACAACGGCTTGCTCATCTAATCACACTCCCCGGTCCGAAAACCTGATCTTTACCGCAGTATATACCCTTTACCTGAGTGCAGCAAGACCATTTCATTGATTTGCTTCCCGTTATATGCCTGTTCCAGAGAGATAGTACACATTCCCATGTAAAATTCGTGCAGTCAAATTGCATTGTCAGGTACATGGCGATTTCAACGCATACGTATAAAAACTCGTACCGGTTATGGATATAATCTAATATCCGTCCGGTACGAGTCTTTTTTAAAAGCATTTAAGAACTTTGGTATATTTTATCAGATCTCCGGAAAACTTTGCATGAAAGTCCATACGGAAAGCGTTCCGCGGGAAGCATTTTTAATCAATGATAAGCTTCTTGCTTTTCCATTTGCACGAAATAAAGAAAACTCCGCCGATAAAGAAAGGCACGAATCCCGCAATTGCGTTACCATACCAGAAGCCTTTAATCCCCCAGCTGAATGTAATTCCCAGCAGCAGCGCCAGACCGATGCGGCAAATCACGCCGTCCAGGAGAGCGACGGCAAAATTGAGCTTTGACTGACCGCTGCCGTTTATCAGACTTATAAACGGCGAACGCAGCGCGCTTCCGAAGTACAGCAAAACCGCACAGGGTATATAACTCATCGCCATCTCAAGAACTTCTTCCTCATTATTGAACAGACCGAAAATCGCTTTTGGGAAGAGTACTGTTGCAATGATCAGAATGGATGCAAAAGCAAGGTTGATGCATAAAGCGGTTCTTATAATTTTGGGAACCCTCTCGTGCTTTCCGGCACCCAGGCATTGTCCCGTCATCGCCGCTCCCGACACGCTTAATGCCTGGGTAATAATGTTGGTCAGGCTGCCAAGCTTATTGCCGACTCCCGTAACAGCCGATGCCACAACGCCATATGCATTGATAAAGGAATTGACAAACAGCATCGAGAAGGAGATTGCCGCGCTCTGAAGGCACATAGGCAGCCCCAGCTTAATAAGGCGTCCGAAAGCACCTTTTTCAATGGCAAAACTGGACAACTTAAAATCAAAATCGAATTCTTTCCTGTGTTTATACATAAAGCTTATTGCCCATATAAAGCTCAAGCCCTGGCCGATAACGGTAGCCAATGCGGCGCCGAAAACCGCCCATTTGAACACCGCTACGAAAATCAGGTCAAGCACAAGGTTTGTCACTGCGGCAGCGGCGATAAACATGAACGGGTGCTTTGAGTCTCCCATACCGCGCAGGACAGCGCCGATTATGTTATATCCATATATGAAGAAAATCCCGAAATAGCATGTCACGGTATAATCCAACCCGTACTTGAACGCCTCTTCCGGAGTATTCATAAACGCCAACAGCCGCTTTGAAAAAACCAAACAAAGCACAAACATTACCGCTGCACATGAGAAAACGAATGTAAACAACGTTCCTATGGTCCGGCTGATCGCCTTCTTGTTGCCCGCGCCCATATATTGTGAAATCATCACCTGCCCTGCGCTTGAGAAACCCAAGGCGATGAAGGATATAAGGTTGAACAGGCTCCCGCCTATCGAAACCGCGGACAGGCCGACTTTACCCACGAACTGGCCCACCACTATCATGTCGACCGTACTGTAAATCATCTGAAGCAGATTTGACAGCATTAATGGAAATGCGAAAGTGATCAGGCTTTTGCTTACGCTGCCTGTCGTTAAATCGTTTATAATGCCTTTTTCTTTCATGAACTCGTCTCCGTATCTTTACCTTTTAACAATAGATTTTAATATACCACTCTGCAACTATAAATGTAATAGTAAATTTAAATAGAAAATCTGCTTTTGCGCATGGGTTTTATGCGCACAAGGCAGTCAACATTCACTGTAAGCAAGCAATGTTATGGTCTGTCCACTTTCAGTTTCTCATACGGCAATGCGGCGGTTTTAAACACGAAAACCGGCTGCACTCCTCTGTTCCGGACAGGAATGCAACCGATAGTCGATCCGTTCGCAGTCAGCCTTAAAACATCCTGAGCAGCCGTAAATAATGATTCGCCTCACGCAGGACATGGTCACCCAGCAGCGGTATTATGATAGATCTTACCTGGCACGCAAGAATGCCCTGTGTACCCTGCGCTTTGAACTCCCGCAGATTCTCGGTCGCCTCGAGACTTTCCCGGGTAAGATTTGCCGGAGGAGCGGCTGCGTCCGGAGAAGCGGCGTCAATCGCCGCTTTAGCTTCCGCCGTCAGCTGATCAAACTCGTTACCAAAATCGTTAGCCATGTTTATCAAATCGTTTTCCACGGGGTCAAGCAATCCCCGGATAAACTTGGCATGCTCAGCCATTTGCCTGTTCCAGAAAAACTCCAAATCAAGAGCTTCTCTGTCAGTATTTATCTCTTCTCTTCCCTGCAGCCGCCTGAGCTGATTGAGATACAATTCCGCTTCGCGGATAATATGTCTGATCAAAAGGGGATAGTTAAAAGTAAACATTGTGCAGTTTAAAACATTGGACAGGACATTCGTTTTAAACTGTATAAGCGCAGACGTTGCGTTTATTGCCCTTTGATTAAGCGCGGATACCTGTTGTTCAAGCCTGTGATCGACCGTCGCCGCGCCGCCCGCCAGTCCCGCTTCCGCCTGCGTAAGTTGAACCGGTATACGTACTCCAGTGAAATATATGGTTGCCTGTTCCGCTCTTAAAGTAAACGGAGTTATTACTTCTCCAGATTGAAGAACCCTTGGATTGACAACACCGTTCGAAAGAGATATGGTTTCTCCCAAAATTCCGTCAAATTCCCTGCGAAAAGCATCCGCCCGCTGGGTAAAGCCCGAATCCCTCGGAGTGAACCCCACTTCAAGGAAGAACGAGTGTTCCTTCATAATCCTCGCAAAAAACAGATGCAGGCCCAGGGATTGTCTGACAAACTCAGTGTTTGAGAGCATGCTTGTTTCCTCCCTGCAAAGGTAGCTTACAACTCAGTTTATGTTTTTTAAGTCCGAGTTGTTACATGGTATTGCAGTCAGGAAACAGGCATTACCTTCCCTCTTTTAATTGGCCTGCACCTGTCTAAGTATATCGGGAACCTCGGAAACCGGGGTGAGTAAATTAACCACGTTACCCTGTTGCGGTTGATTTGCATATACCAATGATCAGCCGATCAGTTCATTCAGGCAGTGCTCCCCTGCAATCACCATTCCGGGCGAAGTCACATGATAGCTCCTGACACCGTGCACGGTCTCACCGTCTATCTGCAAGGCGCATGGTCTGTCAAATTCCACGGTAATGTCCCGTCCGGTGAATATAGACACCATATCCTTATATTTCACATGCGTGCCCTTAAAAAGCGTCGGAAATGCGATAAGGGTTTTAAGCTTTCCTGTTCCGTGCAATACGATAATCGAAACAAGCCTCTCATTGTTCAAACGGTCCTGCTCCGGCGCCGCCATCATGCCGCTATAATAACGGCCGTTCATTGCGGACGCAAGCCAGACATTTCTGTATGTGCTCTTTTCCCCGTCCACCGTTACGACGGCATTGGCCGGCTTGTAGTTTCCCGACAGCCCCCTGCCTGCAATCAGCGCGTAATTTACGGGTTTATTGCTTTTTTCGCGAAGCTTGTCGCTTACCTCGCAGCAATAGCCGTCCATGCCGAACCCCACATTATTCAGGAAACGCATGGTCATACCGTTTACCGTCACAACTGGCAGGCTCTCCAGAAATTTGTTAATTTTTACAGGCCCGTTGTCCGTATCGGCTTCCAGGTCGCGCAGGAAATCATTCCCCCTGCCGGTAGCGAAGTACATAATATCATTGCCGATATGCAAGCCCTCCGTGTCGTTTACGAAACGGTTCAGGGTTCCGTCTCCACCGCATATGATAACGGCGTCGTCCGGGTAAATCCCGCCGAAAAACTCCGGATAGCTTTTTATCCTTGTCATATCGTAATAAACGAGCTGGTTGTCATTATACATAAACGAAAGCAGCCTTGCGTTTTCCTCTCCGTGCCCGTTTCCCGCCAGGGGATTGTAAAGAACTCGGTATTTCATGCTGTTTTATTCTCCTTTGCAAAAAAGATATCCCACAAAGGAACGCCGTTCATGTCCTTCTTTCGATCACATATCCGCAACCGGGGCAGGTTATTCTGATTCTTCCCTTTCCTCTCGGCACACGGAGTATCTTTTTGCATCCGGGGCATCTGTAATAGACATACGTCTTCCGCTCGGACCATTTCCTTTTCTGAAGCGCGAAGCAGCCCTTTGCTTTTCGCAGCATTCCGCCGTTTTCGCCATGGCTCTTCAGTCGCCTCCGTACTTTGTTCAAAGTATCCTGAAACTGTTTTTTCATTTAAACACTCCTTGCATTCCGCAACAATATACTATACCGGAAAAATAAACCGAATCGAAACTTAATAAAAGAGGGTGTCATTCTTAAAAGAGGTGACACCCTGTTCCTATATATCAAATTCTATTACCTATCTGCCGAACTCCGCCGTCAAATTATTCTGCGGAAGCTTAACTGTAAAAACGGTAATATCGTCTGTGCTACTTACGCTGACAACACCGCCATGGAGCTCCGCAATCCGTTTTACAATGGCAAGTCCGACACCGCTTCCTTCCGATGCATGGGATTCATCCGCCTGATAAAATTTGCGGAAAATACGACTCAGCTGCTGGTCGGGAATTTTATTGCCGGTGTTTGAAACTGAAACGGCAATGCCGCCGTCGTCCGCGTATATCATCACGCCTATGGTACCGTTTTCATGCGAAAATTTAATCGCGTTGTCGAGCAGGTTCAGCCACACCTGCATTAAAAGCTCTTCATTTGCCGATATGATATACTCGTCAAAATCTATTTCGATCTCCAGGTTTTTCTTTTCCCATTTGTCTTCCAGCAGCAATATGCAATTTCTCAGCTGTTCGGAAAGGTTGTAGCTTTTTACATCCGTCAGGATTTTCTGGTTTTCAACCTTTGTCAGGTTCAGGACATTGGTCGCCATATCGGACAGTCGCTTTGACTCGACCGCGATGATGTCCAGATACTCCTTTTTTTCTTCCTCGGAGAGGTTCCCGAGGCGCAGGAGATTCGCAAATCCCGCAATGGAGACGATCGGCGTTTTGAACTCGTGAGAGAAATTGTTGATGAAATCCGAACGCAGGAGCTCCGTGTTCTCCAGTTCGGACGCCATGGTGTTGAAGCTTTCAGTAAACTCGCGGACTGTCGGATGTTTTGAAAGCGGACCCCCGAAATCGAGCCGGGTGCGAAAATCGCCGGAGGCCAGCCGGTTCATGGCGTTTATGATTTTGTTGACAGGCTTCAGCGGGAACTTGCCCACGAAAATAGTCAAAACCGTCCCGCCGATCAGGCTGAAAAGGGCAATCAGCAGGAAAAACGGAAACAGATTCTGCGATTCCTGCCATTTCGTGAGCAGCCCGAGCTTTTCAGTAATAAAAACAATGACCCCCACGGCAAGCAACGTTAAAAGTGTTTCCGCAAACATGATGCCTGAAAACAGCAGGGTCAGCCCCAGCCTGTGTTTCCGCTCTTCCCTCTTCAAACCTTCTTCACCGCCTTATACCCGAGTCCGCGCACCGATACGATCTCAAACTCATCCCAGCCTTCAAACCGCTTCCTGAGCCGGCCGATATGCACGGTGACGGTCTCCCATCCCGTCTCACAATCCGCCCCCCATATCTCGTCCATTAGCTGAATGCGGGTGAATATCTTTCCGGGGTAGGAAAGCAGTTTATACAGAAGCAGAAACTCCTTTTGCGGCAGCTGCAGGCGCTCATTTCCCCGGCTGACGGTCAATGAATCATAATCCAGCACAACATTTCCGATCTCTATTCTCCGCTCGCTCGCAATTTTTGCCCGGCGCAGCAGCGCCTTGATCCGGAGCAGCATTTCTTCCGTATCCACCGGCTTCGTCATATAATCGTCGGTGCCGACAAGGAATCCCCGTTTTCGGTCCTCCGGCAGCTGCTTTGCCGACACCATTAAAATGGGCAGATCGTTGTTTGACGAACGGAGCATAGTCGTAAACTCGTAGCCGTCCATATTGGGCATCATTATATCGAGGACCACAAGGTCGACGTGCTCTGAATCCATCACGGCAAGCGCCTTTTCCCCGTCGGACGCCGTCGCGACGGTATAGCCGGCCGATTCAAGCACCGCCTGCATCAGGCGGCGGGTATTCTTATCATCGTCCACTACAAGAATATTAAACATAACGGCACCTCATCCGATTTTCCAGCGCAGTATACGGTCCAAGTCCAATAACGTGTTTATTTTATAACCAACGCCTGTGGTTGGCAAGGCTTCGATTGCGTCCTTTTTACTGCGACTTCAATACCCTGAGCTTTAAAAAGGGCTTACCGCCCGCTGGTTAAACCGTGTGCCCGCGTCCGTATTATCCATATTCTGGATTATAATATTTTTAGTGACATATTTTCCATTTTATTGTATAATATAGTCGAATTACCATATTTTTATATAAATTAGCTTTAGCGAGGAAAAGTGATGAGTTTAACAAAGTCGGTCGGTTGAATCAAGGAGGCATTAAATGCAGCAAAACATCATCAGTACATTAATTAGTAATGCTGCCCTCTTAGTTATTCTTTCAATAATTCAAGAGTTGACTTATAATGCATTTTCGCGGCCCCGCATAAGGCAGATAGCCAGCGGGGTCCTGATCGCTTTGGCAAGCATCGCTATAATGTCGGTTCCCTTCAGGCTCGTTCCGGGCATCGTGTTTGATACAAGGTCCATTCTCATAAGCATTACGGCTCTGTTGTACGGTCCCCTTACCACGATAATTGCAATTTTCCCTGCCATAATCTACAGGCTGCTGCTCGGAGGTGTCGGTGCCTGGCCCGGTGTCGCGGTAATTGTGGCAAGCGGTATAATCGGCTCGATATTGCGTCAATGGATGGGGTCAAGGAATTTAAAGCTGCGCGTTTTATACATATATGCCATGGGCCTTATTGTCCATATCGTAATGCTGGCATGTCTGTTCCTATTGCCCTTTCAGGACAGTGTATACGTAATACGTGAAATAGCCTTGCCCGTAATGATCATATATCCCGCGGCAACAACGCTGCTTTACCTCCTGCTGATCAAACTGCAGGCATTTCGGCAGATCAGGGACGAGCTCAGGCATTCGGAAGAACGGTTCCGGCTGTTGTTCGAGACAATGACGCTGGGTGTTGTATGTCAGGCTGCCGACGGGAGAATAATTTCAGCAAATCCCGAAGCCGAGAGAATTCTTGGATTGACTCTCGAACAGATGATGGAAAGGTCTTCTTTTGATCCCTGCTGGAAAACAATCCGTGAAGACGGGTCGGAGCTTCCGGGTTCGGAGCATCCGTCGATGGTTGCGCTGCGCACCGGCAAGCCATGCGGCCCCGTCGTATTGGGCGTGTATCATCCGCAGATGGACAGGCATGTCTGGATTTCCGTTCACGCCACTCCTATAATAGAAACGGACGGCACGTTATCTCAGGTGTATACGATTTTTCAGGACATTACCGCAGAAAAAAAAGCAAAGCAGGATTACCAGCTTCTCTTCAACTCGATGGTTGACGGATTCGCGCTTCACGAGATTATTTGCGACCGGGACGGGAAACCGGTTGACTACCGCTTTCTCGCAGTCAACCCCGCTTTTGAACGGATGATAGGCAGAAAGGCATCGGAATTAATCGGGAAAACCGTCCTTGAGGTCCTTCCGAACATAGAGTCCTATTGGATCGAGACGTACGGCAAGGTGGCCCTGACCGGCGACTCGGTGATGTTCGAGAATTTCGCGGAGTCGACGGGCAAGCATTTCCGGGTTGCGGCATATAAGCCGGCACCCATGCAGTTCGCATGTACTTTTTACGACGACACGATGCGTGTTCACGCGGAGCAGGAGCTTTTCAGGACTTTGGCGAGGCTGAGGGGACTTTTCGACAACAGCAACAGCCCGATAATCGTCTTCGACGACAAAGGGAACGTTGTTGAGATATCCGCTGCCGCCGAGAAAATAATTGGTTTATCGCGCCAGGAAATCCACGGCACAAGCATGGATATGCTGGGCTTTTCCGGTATTCTGGAAAAAGCTCTGCGTCTCTCTGACGACCCGGCTTCGGACGATTATGTTTTTGAGAGCATTGACGTGTTTGAGACTGAAGGCGAACAAAGATTTTATAAAAGCAGGCTGTTCCAGATCGACACAAACCAACCGAACGAAAAGCTGTTTGGATACCTCGGGATTGATATGACGGCGCGCATTATGGCTGAAAAAGCCCTGAAGGAAAGCGAGGAAAAATACAGCAGCTATATCGAAAACTCACCTTACGCCGTGATCGTGATCGACGAAAACGGGAAATGCCTTGACAGCAACAGGGCTGCATCCGCCATAACTGGCTATGACAAGGAGCAGTTGCTTGACATGAGCATAACCGATATTACCGCCGCCGAATCAACAGACGAAGCCGTCAGCCATTTCAAGTCGCTGCTGGAAACAGGCAAGATGAGCGCGGAGCTGAGATATCGGCATAAAGACGGTTCAACCAGATGGTGGACGGTTGACGCCGTCAAAATTCCCGTCAACCGATTCCTGGTGTTTTCCATTGACATTACGGACAGAAAACAGGCCGAAGAGAACCTTATCAATCTCAGCAAGCGCGATTATCTTACCGGAATTTATAACCGGGGATTTTACGAGAACGAGCTTAAACGCATGAATAATGAGGAGTTTTTGCCTCTTTCGGTTATAATAGGCGATATAAACGGAGTGAAGTTCATCAACGACGCATTCGGACACGCCGCGGGCGATAAGCATATTGTGGAAACTGCGATGATTCTGAAAGACTGTTGCCGGGAAGGAGACATTCTTGCCAGGACCGGCGGCGATGAGTTTTCAATACTCATGCCCAAGACCGACAATGCCACTGCGGCTGAAATTCTGCGTAAAATACAAAACGCTCTGGAGGAATTCGACAAATTAAACGCCAACGATACATATCGGCACAGCGTATCGCTCGGGTGCGCCACAAAAACTTCGCCTGAAGAAAACATAAAAGAGGTTTTAAAGATCGCGGAAGGATATATGTACCAGCGCAAGCTGCTTGAGCATAACAGTACGCACAGCGTCATTGTCTCCTCAATAAAAGCAACGATGTTCGAAAAGAGCCATGAGACGGAGGAACACGCGCAAAGGCTTGTTTCGCATTCAAGAGCAATCGGCGAGGCGCTCGGGTTGCCTCAGGCGGAGCTGGACAAGCTGGAACTGCTCGCTTCACTGCATGATATCGGCAAAGTCGGAATCAGGGATGAGATTCTGACAAAGCAGGGCGAGCTGAACGAAATGGAATGGGCGGAAATGAAAAGGCATCCCGAAATCGGTTATCGTATTGCCAAGACATCGCCCGAGCTTGCCCCGATCGCCGAAGGAATTCTATGCCACCACGAATGGTGGAACGGAAGCGGTTATCCCCAGGGTTTACGCGGAGAAAATATCCCCCTGATATCCAGAATTATCTCTGTTGTCGACGCATACGACGCAATGACAAATGACAGACCGTACAGAAAAGCCATATCCCATGAGGCGGCGATCGAGAGAATAAAACAAAATGCGGGTACCCAGTTCGACCCGCAAATTGCCGGAATATTCGCCGAATTGCCGTTCGACCGCTGTCCGGCTCAGGCGCGCAGTATTTTGTAGGTTTTAGCTATTTCCTCGTACCTTCCGTATACCTCGTCCACAATGCTTTCCCAGTTTCTGTATAAAGTATCATGCGCCCTTTCCCCGATTTCAGAGAGATCGTTTTGGTTAACTGCATCAAATATCCGCTGCGCTATGGCTTCGGGGGTGTTCTCCGAGAGCAGGCCGTTCACGCCGTCGGTAACTCCCTCCGCGGTGTTGGACCCTCTGATAAGAAGGGACGGGCATTTCTGTGACGCCGCTTCCCTGACGACGATCGAGGCCGTGTCGTAAAGCGACGGGAAAAGCAGCAAATCGGCCCTGCAGAAAACCGATCTCAAATAGGCTCTGTCATAAACTGTTCCCAGGAAACGGACACGATCGGCAAGATTAAGATCTTCCACCATTTTCTTAAGATCTTCCGCGGCATAGCCCATGCCCGCAAAAAGCATTTTAAATCCCATTCCCATGTTTCTGAGAATGGCAAGAGAATTTACCAACGTCTTCAGATTTTTCTGCCAGACAAGCTGCCCGACGAACAGAAAGACCAACTCGTCAGGCTTCAGGCCAAGCCTTTCGTTTACAACGCCGCCTTCGGCCTTCCTGTCTTCGGCGGTCTCATATTCAGTTCCGTTATTGAAAACTTCTATGTTGCCCTTGTAGCCATACTCGTGTAAGGTCTCGGCGGTAGATTTATTAACCGTCCAGACAAAATCAGCCGATTGGTAAAAGTCGACAATCACCGATACGCCGAACCTCGCGGCGCCCTCAAATTTCAGTGATCCCAGCAGATCGTCATAATATTTTGAATGGAAGGAAGCGATGACGGGGATCCCTCTCTTATGGGCGATGTTCATGGCTATCCTGCCGGCGCTGAACGGGGAATGGGCGTGAACGATGTCAAACGGTATAGTTCTGATCCGCCGCCTGAACTGGATGTCAAGCGCCGGCAATCCCGTACGGTACGGAGGCCTTGTCGGCACGCTTATGGAGTGATACCGCAGAACTTCATACTCTTCCCGATCCTCATAGTTGGGGAAATGGGGTGTTACAACATAGCAGGTGCAGTATTTCCTGTTCAGCCATTGGGCGTAGTTTCTGACCACGTTGGTTACCCCGTCCATGATGGGGGTAAAGGCTTCGTTAAACTGCCCTATTATCAGACCCATTTATATTCCTCCAGATATGTACCTTAAAAAACTTACATCAGCCTAAAAAAGCAAACTAAAAGATTACGGAAAATTCTGAAATTATGCATCCTGTTTAATTTAGTACCTCATGTTACCATTTAATTATATTATAGCAGAAAAATAAAACAACTTCAAATTTCAACCTTTGCCGACGTCTGCCGGCTTCGTATACGGCATGTATCTTTGAAACAGGGTCCCACTCCTCACGCTTTTTTCCATATGTGCCGGTTGCAGTATACTCAATGTGCAGTAAAGCAGAGAAAAGAAAGGAATGAGTTTTAAGTGGCGGAACTTATCAGGGTGGCTGCAGAGGTAAACGAAAAAGGTACGATGCTGCATCTTATTGATATGCCCGGCGCGTTTGTGCGGGCGGTAAAGCTGGATGATGCCGTCGACAAGGTTATAGACGAAGCAAGGGCATATAAAAGATGGATTTATGATATCGGAAAAAACCCGGAGCATTCGGGATATACAGTTGAAATTGCTCAGCGGGAGACGACAAACGCGCGGCTTGACGACGGCGATACGGAAATATTGATTTCAAGGGACAAAAATATGGATCCCGCTTATTTCCGGCATCTTAAAATGCTGGCAATAAAATCGGCGAACGATTTTCAAAAACTTTACGATTCAATCCCTGATAAAGAGTACAACGACGACTCGAAAAACAGAACAACCTTTTACGGAAAGGTCCCGTCCAACGCAAAAGAGATGTTGATTCACGCCGACAGGGTGACGTCCTATTATTTAAGCAGAATCCGCCTGGATTTTACCGGAGACGGCAACGATCTGGTCAAGAACCGCATTCAAAGCATTGGTCTGATCGAATCGGATATAAGCGCCATGCATAACCCGCTTGTGCTTATTGACGATGAATACTGGACAACGGCCAAGGTATTAAGGCGATTCATCTGGCATGACAGGATACATGCGCGGGCGCTTTACCGCTTTGCTGTTAAGCAATGGGGCTATAACAGGATATGTGATGCATTCTGCTTCAGTGAGCCGATTGCAAAGTAGCGCGTTTTCTCCGCTGCGAAGCCGCAACAGGATCTTTTTTGTTTCTTACTTTTGACAAGTGGGGCAGAAATAAACATTGCCGCCGAGGAAAGCTTCCCTTTCGATAATGTCGCCGCAGACGGGGCATGGGCTGTCTTTCGTTTTGGACGAAAGCTTTGTCTTGTATCCGCCGGGGCAACCGAATATGTCTTTTTCGGTATCGCGGCCTCCCGCAGCCGTCATTTCGAACAGGGTCTGCTTAACGCTTTTATACACGGCTTCTTTTTCTTGCTGTGTCAGCGTTTCCAGCTTGCGGCGCGGGTGGACCTTTGCATTCCAAAGGATGTCCTGCAGCACCCCGTTCCCAAGGCCGGGGAAGCGCTGTTCGGTTGCAAGAAAGGCCTTGATGCTGTAGTTTTGCTTGACTGCGTTCATAAGCCCGAAGAAATACTCCTCGGTATTTTCTTCGGAAAGCGGGCTTATCTTCGTTTTTGAAGATATGTAATATTCATTCTCCTCCGTCCCTGATTCCATAATCAATAGTCCGCCATACATCTGTACGGAGAAGACAAGGGATGAAAAATCATCGAACTCTATACGCAACTGGTGTTTTGGCGGAAGCTTTTCACCGGGTCCATAATACCCTATGTTTACGCCGTCGTTGAGGACAAGCCGGATCTGATTGGTTCCGGTATCAAAAACCATCTCCACCATCCCGCCGTATGAGTTTGACCCGGTAATGGATTTACCGCTCAGCTTGTCATGGTACCCCATGGGATCGCCGCTGAACCATGCGAATTTGTGCGGTGACTTATTTGCCTCTACGTTATTCACGGTTTTCCCGAGCAAGTGCTCTTTTATTTGATCCGCGAGATTTCGGCTTTCCGGAAGCTCGATCATGCTGAGTAACCTCCATTTTTCCAAGTACTTCCACACGTCTTATTGTAACACACCGGCTTGTTAATTGCACGGCATTTTTATTATACATGGCAGGTTTGGGTAATGACTAGGTTAGTTGACACATTCTGCCATCATTTGTAAAATATAAGAAACTAATTACTTAAATTAGGAGATTGGAGATGTTTTTTCTTTACAGCGTAAAAAATGTAATCAGATCCTGGGGAAAATCGGTTATATTTTTGCTGTTGATTTTCCTGCTTGTTTTTGTCCTTTGCGTAGAGGTCGGTTTATATACTGCGATAAATGATTTACTGCTCCAGTGCAAAGAAAGTTATACAACTATAGCCAGACTGGAATACATGGGAGCTGATTATCCGAACGAAAGCAAATATGATCCGGGAATTTCAAGGAGTTTCGAACTTATTGATTTTTCTGCAATTGAAACGAATCCCGCAGCAAAAGTCTGGGATCAGTCGGCTGTTGCGCTCGGATATGTCGACGGTATAACGGGTAAAAACCCTCTCGCGCCATATAAAGAGAGAGCCGTTTTGCTAGTATGGATAACAGGTTTTAAAGAGGACGAATCAGTTAATTATGGGATGATAATTAAGTCCTTATATGCTTTCGACGATGTTGACGGCAAAATGATTTATATTGACACCGATGGCAAGCAATTGGATTCCGGTCATTATTATTTGGTCCACGGTGAGTTTTTCTCAGGCCAGACATCCTATACATATTTCAGGGTGTCCAACTATGAAAATGCTTGTGCGGAGCAAAACGGGTACGAGCTTTCATCAAAAAGCATGATTGCCGATATAACGTCAGCCGACGGAAGATACAGCATTCCGGAGGACATTTATTTTCATGCCATTGCGGATACCTATGCTGTTGTCAACCAGAGCGTAACAGTGAATGCAACATATGACGTGGAATCCCTGTATCCTTTCCATCAGGAAATGTTGTATCTCACCGAGGGCAGGTACTTTACACAAGAGGAGTACGCTCTGGGTTCCAAGGTATGCATCATATCGCAGGAACTGGCCAAAAGGCTAAATGTTAAAATCGGAGACTCAGTCAGGCTTTCGGTTGCCAGGCAGGGCAACTGCTCAAGAAACGAAAGCTACTGGGCTCAGTCCGGTTTTACATATTCGGACGATTATACGGTAGTAGGTCTGACCAACACTTATAAAGAACTGGCGAACGACATTTTTATCCCTAAAAGCGATTCGGTTGATCTGTCCCCAAATCGTTTCTCATTTACATTAGGCCAGGCGAAAATCGACAGCGACATGGCGGACCAGTTTATCTCGGACATCCTCCCTTTGCTTCCGGATCGTGTAAGATTAACCGTCTATGATCAGGGCTATTCCGGTATCGCGAGACCATTGGGCGATATTCTTCACTTTACGAGGATTGCTTTGTTGGTTTCATTTGCTGCCGGTATTGCGATAATCTCACTTTTTGGTTTTATCTTTGTCTACAAGCAGCGGGATACGGCGGTGACAATGCGAAAGCTTGGCACCGGCAAAGGCGATGTCTATCTCTATTTTCTTTTCGGTTCCGGGATTATTTGTCTTTTTGCGGTTACGCTTGGAATAACGGCTTGCAGTCTTGTTTCAGACAGGATTTTTGATCTTGTTGAAAAAATCGTAAGAAGCTCCGGCGCAGCTAATCTGTTGTATAGCAACGGAAACCTGTCCATATCAAAAGAGACGGATATAAAACTGAGCGTTAAGGTCATCACATATCTTATGACAGGCGCTGTTGTTTTCGCTCTTAGTGTCCTTTCCTGCCGGATATTCGCGGCTTTGTCCATTAAAAATCGTGTTCATAAGCCGAAAGCATTCATGGCAAAAAGAGAATCACGTTCTTCCTCACTTCGGGGAGGTCCTTTGAAATATGCATGGTTGTCTGTCAAGCGCGGGGGTTTTCGTTCCGCAATACCCTTTTTTGCGTCAACCTGCGCCGTTCTGCTGCTGCTTCAGCTCTCATATACGTTCGAACTCAATGTCAGGAATCTGGATGATTTTAACACCAACACGCCGGTTAAAGGGTACTTTACGGATGACAGAGGACGAATGGTATCAAAATTAAGCATCAGCGGCAACTCAGTAAATTATTTATACCTGTCCGGCTTAACCTCGGAAATATCAGTCTCCAAAAGGGGAAGTTACTATTATATAGGCCCTTCCAACGACGAAAAGACATTAGATTCAGTAAATCGGATTTTGCATCCGAGAACGTCTTTTGCCCAGGAAACCTTTTATAATAAACTGCGGCTTGGACCGGGGATTATTTATACGAACAACCTTCTTGCTTCTCCCGAGTTTTATTACAGCCGAAGTATAACGACCAATTTCCTGAATGGGTATGACCTTTCATTCCTGGGCAAAGAGCCTGCCGGTGAAGGTATAGACTGTATGGTTTCCACTTCCTTTCTTGAAGAAAACAAGCTGAATCTGGGAGATGTTGTTAAAGTTGCAGTCTATGTTTTAAGCGACGATATAAATATGTTCTGGTTTCAGGATCTTCACATTGTCGGAAGTTATGTAAAAGCAGGGGCGGAAGATAATATATATTGCCAGCTTGCCGCTTATATCCCCCCTTCACTGCTCGGAAATGCCGAAGCAACAGCCGAAGACTTTCGGTTTTACTCTTTAAGCAGTGCAAGCTTTACCTTTGAGAGCAGCAACCTTGTCGAACTTAAGGAATATCTGAAAAGCAAAGGTTTTTCCGAAGTAAACAGGCCGGACAGAATCCGAAATTACATAGTTATCGAAGATAAAATGTTTCTGACCACTCAAAGTACAATGAATCGCCGTATATGGCATATGAGAATTACATATCCGTTTATATATCTCGCTGTTGAACTGTTGTCATGTTTATTGCCCTATCTGCTTATACAGGTGCGCAAACGTGAAATTGCTGTCATGCGCAGCCTTGGAGCCTCAAAGATAACCTCGGTTTTCAGCATGCTTATTGAGCAGGCGATGTTATGCATTGCCGGAGTCGTTGTCGGAAATATGGTATGGCATGTATTTGTTAAGGATAGCAGCACTATCGGGGCTATACTGGTTATTGTATTTGCTTTTTTATGGTTCGCAGGAACAGTATTTTCAGTCCGGCAAATAAACAACTCTTCCGTTAAGAGTATTTTAGCGGCAAAGGAATAAGCGGCAGATATAATAATACCCGAAGGCATATGGAGAGCTGTTTATACAAGCGTAAAGCAGCTTAATAAATGATGGATGCAGTAAGAGCCGAGCAAACCAAATATTGCTCGGCTCTGTTTTATGCGGGTTGTTATGCCGCTGCCCGCATGCCTAAAACATCTTAACTCTTCTTGACCGGGAAGCAAACCTCGGTTACAAGCTCATCCGGATTCTGTGCCTGAGCCGGACTTACATGGTAAATTATAAACATTGCGCCGCCGAAATCATAGCCATTGTCCCTGATCCAGTTTGCAACGGCCTGATTCACGGCTGTAATCCGGCCATAGCTTAATCGATCGGAATAGCCATTTTCTCCTTATCACGCCCATCCGTGTTGCCCAGGTAGTCCGCCCATGTTCCCAAAACACATAAAGTTCCGGCCGCTAAGACACAGAATGATTTCCGGTCACTTTTCCCCAACGCAGGTATATAACTGCCGCCACCCATGAGCGGGGTATGATTTTCCCAAGGAAAGAAAGCACCCGATTAAGTTTCCCGGGAACATATATGCTTTTTCCCGCCAGCACACGATCAATTGTATTTCGGGCAACACAATCCAAAGGATTCGTGGTGGCATTCCCCCAAAAGCCTTGCGCTTTGATTCCGCATATAGCCTCCTGTGTAGTTACCATACCTCCGGGGCACAAAGTCAGTATGTTGACATCCTCTCGCTTAAGTTCCTGACGCAGCGAAGTGGCAAAATCCAGCAGAAAACGTTTTGACGCAGCGTAAGTTGCTTTAAGCGGCATTGGAAACATTGATGCCAGACTGGACACGAACACAATATAAAAGGGTTTGCCGGATCTGCGGCGTTTTATAATTGCATGAGTAATTCGCAGTGTCGCCGCGTTGTTTAACAATACGATCTTTACAAGGTCTTCCCTTTCACGCTTCATAAAACCGCCCTCATAATCCAGGCCTGCTACGTTAATCAGCATGTCAAAACGGATTCCATGCTTATCGATAATATCAAGCATTCTGTCCACGCTTTCTGCATTTGTAAGGTCGCAGGCTGCCGTCGCGACCACAATATCGAACTGCCTCTCCAGTCCGCGCTTAATGCAGAGCAAACCATCCTCGTTTATATCAGTCAGAAACAGGTTATATCCCCTGCTTCCGCATTCATTTGCAATCGCGCGGCCAAGGCCGCCGGCGGCGCCGGTAATCAAAACGTTCATGCCATCCCCGCCTTTTCATATCGAATACCGCAAAGGCGTTCGCTTAACTCAAACAGACGGTTCGCGTTCTCGCTTGTCACCTGTTTGCTGTATTTCTTCTCTTTGCCGAGATAATAGTATAATCCTTCCGGCAAGGTTTTTTGATCGCACAGAAACGCGAAAGTTTTTGCGGGAACGGTAGGCGGTACGCCATGTCTCTTGCGAAGCGACCAGATAAAGCTGACAAGGCCGCCTGTCTCCTTGTTCCCTATATCCGTGTTTACCAGCCCGGGATCAACTACATACGCGCGCAAGCCAGTCGCCGCATAACGGTCGTTAAGTCCTTTGGCAAACAGTATATTGCATAATTTTGATTGCTTATAAGCGGTGAGCGGGTTATACCTTCGGCACAGCATTACGTTGTCCCAACGCACCCTGATACCCTTATGAGATTCGCTTCCCGTCATTATTACACGTCCGTTTACTTTTCTCAAAGCCGGCAGGAGCTTGTAAGTGAGCAGAAAACCCGCAAGATGGTTGAGCGCGAATTGCTGTTCATATCCCTCTTCGGTAGTCATATACCAGCTTCGCACACAGCCTGCGTTATTTATCAGCGCATACAACCCGCCGTTGCATTTTTCGTTTAGATATTCTGATATTTCATCCGCAACCCGGATAACTTCGCGCTGTTGCATCAAGTCCGCTACAAAAAAGACGATTTTCGCATCCGGGTTTTCGGATAATAATCGTTCTTTCGCCCGATTACAATTAGCCTCGCTGCGGGCAATCCCGAGAACATTGCATCCCCGTCCGGTCAAAGCGCGCGCGATTTCCAGACCGATGCCGGATGAAGCGCCGGTTATCACTACGGTATTCATAATAACCTCCTAAGTTCATGCAAACCGTCTACTTGTATCCAAACCAGCCCCATGCATGCCAAAACTCAAGGTTTCCTGACATAATCATGGAAATTATCATGCCAAGGACAAAGCAAGTGGTAAACAACACAGCGGAAACTAAAGCAACTGTGCGCAAGCGTCTGTTGATTTTAGCCGGCAGCCTCGGATATATGCCAAGGGAAGGGAGAACCGCACGTCCGGTTGCCGCAGCCATAGTGTTCTGATGGAAGCGGCCGTAAGAGCGCATCAGCTGGCGAATGAATGCCGCAAAATAGACGCCGCCTATAGCCGACAGCACGAAAAGCGCAGCAAGAGAGAATCCGAGCACCACCGCGGGGAAACGCGGCATGGGCGGGATCAATGACCAGGGACTTTTACCGCCGATCAAACATATTGCAACCACCGCGTTGCAAACAGAAAAGGCCGCCATGATTACCTCCCAGGCCATTAGCAAAACGAAAAACGCGCCCGCAAAAATGTCAATACAGAATAGTCCTATGGTTGCAGCCGCCTTCCTGCCTTCACCTCCCTGATCCTCTCCGGCGCTTTCGTACTGTGAAGAAATTTCGGCAGGATTGCCAAGCTTCGCGGCAATCTCCTCTTCCGAAAAACCATCCGCCATTTTGAATGCAAAGTGCTGTTCGTATTCGCTTATAATTTCTTCAATGTCGGTAATGTTGTTCTTCCTGAGCTCGTCGGCAAGTTTTTGCAGAAACTCATTTCGTGTCATGATTGTCACCCTCCAGCAATATTTCCACCCTTTTGGCAAAGTCCAGATATTCCGCGCGCTCTTTTTCATACGATTCCCGTCCAAGGCTTGTAAGCGAATAGTACTTGCGCGGAGGGCCTCCGCTTTCTTCCTGCATATAGGTGGTCAGCAGGCCTTCGCTTCTTAGCTTTCGTAGAATCGGGTAAACCGTGCCGTCAGCTATGTCGATGTGCTTTGACAAGAATTCTGAGATTTCATATCCATAACAGTCATGCTTTTTCAGCAGCGAGAGTACGCACAGCTCCAGCACACCTTTTTTATATTGAATGTTCACAGACTTCCTCCCTTGCCAATAATCAATAGGATACCATATCCACTATTATATTATATTTAGTAGTGGCTTATGTGTCAATACCTTGTTGGCGTTTTTTTACAGCTTTTACTATGCTCGTCTGATAATCTTCTCAAATGCTCGTCCGGTAAACTGGTTAGTTTTCCTTAAACTGCATTAAGATTCTTTATCATGCAATCTGTAAACAATTCATATCCTTTGCCGTCTCTTTTTTTATATAACGATAAGCATAGGTTAGTGAAAGCTCCGGTTTCGATAAGGTAATCCGCAATGAAGCGGTACGTTTCAGCTTTCTTTTGCGCTCGAGGATACTTCTCTGTAAAAACTATGCAGAAACCAGGCTTTTGAATATGTGTCATTAAATGAATCGTCATTGCCATTAAAAATGACGGAATAAACATCCACAAGCTTTTTACCGTACATGCAGCACCAGTAAATAAAATCAGCTAATGCCGCGAATGTCGCCGCAGCTATACTAATCGTTATACTGCATGCTATAAGAGAAGATAGAACTATGTATATGCTTATCCAAAGAACAAGAGAAATTAAAATTGCCATAACTTCGAATAAAATCGTTTCGGTGCTCTTTCTGTTATATAAGAAAGTCCTTATAGTGCTTGGTTTTTCTTTTTTCCTTTTGTTCTTTACCACTACTACGTTAGGCATGTTCTTTTTCATTGTATTGTAAAAAATATGCTGAACCAATTCCTTGGAGATCTTTTCCTGTTTGAAGGTAAAAAGTGTAGAAATTGTGCGGCATGTCATCCAATATGCCTCTTTGTAAACCCTATAACGTATAATCGCTTTGGTAAGCAAAGCGCCTATAACAAACAGCACCAAAAAGCCCGCAGCTTTATATACGGCATTATCCATTTCGAGAATTTGCGGCACCACAAAGCTGATTATTGCTATATAAAAGGCTATGATTTGATCTCTTTTTGTCTGCTGGAGCCCCAATTCATTCACACACAACTCATACGTCTTTTCAAGTCTCAGATCCTTGTGTTCATCGTAAAGGCTGTCGTCTACTTTATAGTTAACATAATCAAGCATGTCACAGACCTCCCGTCGCCGTCTTTTGCTCCACATGGTTATACGTTTATTTGCTGTATGGCACAACAGGAATTTCATCCGATACCATACGTTTTAAATGTTCATAGTTTTCCTTTGTGTTTGCGCAAATCAATGGTATCGGACGACTGTAAGCAATTTTTTCGGATCCTATCGTACCTGTATATCCGCCGGCTTCTCTGACTATGATTTCGGCAGCCGCAAAGTCCCATGGAAACATACGTATTTCAAAGAACAAGTCGACCCGGCCGCATGCCAGATATGCAAGCTCCAGTGCCGCGGACCCTAAGCGGCGAACATCTTCGCATTCGTAATACGCTTTTTCCATTATCTTAATGCATGGCTTGGCATAATTTTTATTGTATAAACTGAAAGCCGTGCAAAAAACCGATTTGGCAAAGATGCGGTCAGATACCCTTATCGGCTCATCATTTAAAAAAGCGCCCTTTCCCGCTTCCGCATAGAACATTTCATCCCTGTAAGGGTTATATACAACGCCCAAAACGGGGGTTCCGTTTTTAATAAGCCCGACCGATATCACGCTCAAAGCCATATCACGTATGAAATTTGCGGTACCGTCTATAGGGTCGACTATCCAAAAGCAGCGTTCCGAATTCAATAATTCCTCTTTGCAGTTTTCTTCGCCTATAAACGTACATCCGCTTATCAATGGAGACAGCCTGTTTTTTAAACATTCCTGTACGGCATAATCGATTGTCGTAACATTATTTGATATGCTTCCTTTAGTCTCCACGGTAAAATCCCGTCTTTGCATCAGGCTGCTGGCTTCGCGGACTATTTCTATAACTTTATTTATCATACCTTTGGACCTCTCCTGTACGGTACGCGATTTTGAAAATATTATAAACCAAATATTATGTGAATTCCACCATTATTCAGAATATAAATATATACCCTCGATACTTCCGGGTTATACTTCTCGGCGGCAAATATATGGTAATCTTTTCTCTTCTAAAACGATGTGCTATTGCAGCCTGGGGCACACGAAAGTATTTTGGGAGGCGGCCCTCAATACGACGCTTGAGGGCGAAGTTCTTGGGTTGGCCCTAAACGGAGATTATCTCTGCCAGTTTGAGATTTATCTGCCCGATGAAATTATGGAAAAATACGTTATGAAGTAAATTTAAAATTCCGCTGCGATTATAATTTCCCGCCGCAATAAGGACAATAACTGAACTCTTCAGGTACGTTCACCCTGCAATTGGGGCAATACCTGTATGGCAATCGATTGCTTACCCGTCGCAGATTCTCCTGCCTGATTTCAGTACCTGGGTTTTTCTCAAATTCCTTGCCTGTCTCGGGATCCAGCTCGAATAGGCCGCCGCAGCACGGAGTCTTTACATAATGCCTGACATTCCACCTGACGGTTGGTATGAAGAAAACGTGCAGGCATCTGTACGACTTATGAACTTCATATCTGGTTAATCCGCCGCAAGAAGGGCATATGGCATTGTTATATGTCCCCAAATGCTTTTCTTTGTCCTCTATGCCGGTAATCGCTATAAAAAACATACGACTCACTCTTTTTCTTCATTAGTATTTCTATCTAATAATATTAACTTCCGGGATAAATATCAACCGCCTCAATAATATCGACTTCAGGACACTGCCGGGCGGTTTCTCCGTAAGAAATAAAAAGAGCATACTCGATTTCCTAAAAAATGGTTTATGTATAACTCCATTTTATCGGATTTCGAATATGCTCTGCCGATTAAAGACTAAAAGTGCATTGCGCTTCTCTTTACCTTGAACCTGCCTATCATCTCTTTAAGCGACTCGGCCTGGCCTGAAAGCTCTTCGCTTGCCGCCGCGCTCTCCTCGGATGTCGCCGAGTTCTCCTGAACAACCTGGGATACCTGCATGATTCCCTGGTTTATTTGGGTTATCGCCGCAGCCTGCTCGTTTGAAGCGCTGCTTATGTCGACTATCAAACCTGATACGGCTTCCACGCCTTCAACTATTTTCTCCAGGGCCTCGGCGGTTTCTTTCGCAATCTTCGTTCCGCCTTCAGCCTTCCTTATCGAATCCTCAATCAGGGCAGTCGTCTCTTTCGCCGCGTTGGCGGACTGTCCCGCAAGATTTCTGACTTCTTCCGCGACAACGGCAAATCCTCTGCCGTGTTCGCCCGCTCTGGCCGCCTCGACCGCGGCGTTGAGCGCCAGTATGTTGGTCTGGAACGCAATATCTTCAATTACCTTTATGATTCTGTTGATGTTATTGGATGATATATTGATGTCATCCATCGCTTTGAGCATTTCCTTCATATACTCATTTCCGGTAACGGCATATGTCTTTGTTTTACCTGCCAGATCATTGGCCTGGCTTGCGTTGTCGGCATTCATCTTTGTCTGGGATGACACTTCGCCGATCGAAGCGGTCAGTTCTTCAATTGAGCTTGCCTGTTCCGCCGCCCCCTGTGAAAGCGCCATGCTGGAATCGGATATCTGCTTTGCCCCGCTTGTAACCTGATCGGCCGCGGAAGCGATATTCAGCATCAAATTATTGATATCTCTTACCATTTCGGAAAGCTTGCGTCCAAGCAGATCCTTATCGGACCGGATGGCTACGTCTACGGTGAGGTCGCCTTCTGCAATGCGCTGAACAGCCAGAACCTGATCCCTGGTGCTGTCTATCAATTTTCTGAACGACTCTGCCAGTTTGCCGACTTCATCTTTTGTGACTATGTCCACATTGATATCCACATCGCCCACTGCCAGCTTTTCGGCCGCATCAACCATTTTCGTAATAGGCCTGCTTATAACGTTGGCTATGTAAAGACCCATCGCAATAGCCAGAACGATGCCTATCAAAACTATTGCAATCATGAGAGAAACTGCGGTATTGGCCAGTTTTTCGTTTTCTTCGGCCCTTTCTTCAGCCCTTTCCGCGTTGTAATCAACCAAATTGGCAATAGAATCACGGACCGCGTCTCCCGATTTGTCTGAATCTATTAGAAGCACTTCTTCGACTTTATCATAGTCACCCTTTTGAGCGTACTCAATTGCTCTCAGCATATGAGACTTATATTCATTCCAGTGGGACATCAACTCATTATAAAGCTGACGGTTTTCCTGGCTGCTGATACTATTAGCATAGTTGCCTAAATTCTCTTCAACATTATTAAGATAGTTATTCAGAACTTGCACATAATTGTCTTTTAAGCTGTCGTCTTTTTTCAGAATCATCTCTGCGGTGTTATACTTCAGCCTTTGGTAAAACCTTGCCGCATCGCCCATGTACTTAATTCCGAGTGTGTTATTTTTATATAGAAGTGAGTCGGCATCATCCAAACGCATAATGTTGGTAAGTCCGACCAACCCCACAAGGCCCGCAATTATTGCCACGAGCAGGAAACCGGTTATTAGTTTTACTGATATCTTCCAATTTTTATACCAATTCATTATTGCTTCCTCCGTACAATACTTACTTAATACACAACAACCAGACTATCGATCTTACGAGGTAATTAGCATTTTGCAAGAAAATGATATCTTGCTTAATTTCCCGACTTTTCCTATATTTTTAATTATATTTTATGAAAACCATGCCCGTTTTGGAGGTGCGACCAGCCTCAAACAAGCCCCGCAATAATTAGGTCCACCTGATATTTACTTTTCAATAACTTAATCCTTATTTCTCTTATATAAAAAGGTGCCTATTATCCATAATCGGGAAAAAAACAAAAAAAATAACATTAATTTTGCACAAAAAAAGTAGAAAATATTGTCTTTTTGCTAGTTTTGTGGATTTTCTTCCATTAATTATATTTAGTTACTTAAAATGTAAAGTCCCGTGACTATCCTTCCGGCCTGTTGCCTGCTCTTAAATCACGGAACTTTTTCAATTCTTATGCCGCTATTATATTAACATCACCTTGGCCGCTTACTAGATTCTTTTCATTCTCGACATGCAGCCGCCTGGCATTAAATCAGTCATCCTAATTTTTGATTCTTTCATATGGAGTAATATATTTTTCTAATCCCGATTCCTTGTATTTGGATAGTGTCTTGTCAAGTGGTGTAAATTGATTTCTACTTTAATCCCCTGTGTCTCATTTATGTAATAATGCCACCGGTGCCAGTGTAAACTCCTTCGTCGACGTAAGTTTGGCCATAGAC
>Ga0134099_1001152_pt1 | contig 26304 bp, 18 predicted proteins | sample 10_taG_2_FD_105482 | JGI IMG/M metagenome (GOLD analysis project Ga0134099, IMG submission 105482) | Switchgrass degrading microbial communities from high solid loading bioreactors in New Hampshire, USA - 10_41_5_180_A2 metaG | ecosystem: Engineered > Bioreactor > Semi-continuous > Anaerobic >...
CCCAATGCTGTCGGAAGCCCTAAGCAGACACGCCGCTCCAGAAGCATCCAGCGCCGTGCAAACGGCCTAAAAACGAAGAAAAAGGCCGCCACGAAATTCCACGGCGGCTGGGACGTCGCCGCCGTCGACTGTCCAGACCTGATAGGGGCGGTACCCTTTGTTGCGGTCAAGAGCAAGACGAATGGCCCGCCCACCTTCGAAGCCGTCGGTACCGATGACGAAGCTTGGATTCTCACCATGCGTCGGAGCAAGTACCGCTGAGGGGGTGATGAACCCGCCGAATCCCGTTTCGTCCCGCTTGCTAGTCGGCGCTTCGTAGGGATACGCCTGCGGCCAGGCGTCTAGATTGTCCAAGCCTTGTACCACCCAGACCTTGCCGTTTTGGCGAGGGCAGAGCGGCCGCCCGTCTGAACGGTCTTTTTCGGCTTGATGGTTGGGCCGGTCAGCGGCCACAACGATGTCCCGCCCTTGGTCATGAATCACTAACGGAGAGCCCACTATGGGGCACCCAGTCTCCAATTGGACAGGCCGAATCCATCCCTCTCGGGTATGGTATCCCCAGAGCCAACCGTAACCCGTGCCGACGTACAACATGCCGGTCTCGGGACTGTAAGTGGGGCTAGATTGCGGGGGAATCACCAACCCGTTCGGCGCCTGGTTAACGCGAACAGGCATTCGTGAGACCGCATCGTGGACCGGCTCCGGTTCCCCTGCCAACCGCCGCTGTTCATCCAACTCCATCCGCCAGAGGTAGGCGCCCGCGGAATGGAAGATCACATTGTCAACAACCACCGGCTGTGCCGCGCTGGCCCCCAGCGGATGTGTCTCCCAATACGTGTTCAGCTCGATCAACCCTATCGAGTCTGACACAGCCGACATGCGCTGTGGTGACCCGCCCTTGGTGATCCAGTCCGCCGACTGGGCTGGAGCTGGGCACACCAGCGCCACCACCAGCCACACCGCCACCCCACCGGCCGTCCATCGTCGCCAGTTCATGCGCGCCCACCTACTCAGTACCGTGTTGCCCGATTTTCCAGGTACCAACTCGGGAACTCGTAGAGTGGGAAGAACGGTGTGAAGATGTGGACCTGGTAGGTCCCTGACATGCTACCGTCGTCGAGGCGGAAAATGGGTTCGCCACCAACCCAGTACACCTTCGCCCCCATCTGCTCTGCGATGAACCGAACCGGCACCATCGTTCGGTCGTTCCGGATCACCGGCGGGGCGTCCAGGGGGACTTCCTGCCCGTTCACAACTGCTACTGGATGGTCGATGGTCAACACAATCGTCCGTTCAGGAGTACTGACCGTCTTCTCCTCTAGCAGAAAACGGCGCCCGTTGGGCAAGTAGGCCTCGGGATCGAACAAGTCTGGATAGTCGTACCCGGGAGCAGGGACCACTTTCATCACTTTGCGAGTGACCGCGGGGAAGTGAATCGATACCTGCCGCCCCTCCTGGTCCCATGAGACCTCGGCGCCCATCATCTCACTGATGAACCGAATCGGTACCCGTACCCGGTTCACGTTGGTGTCCAGATAGGCTGGTACGTCGAAGCGTTTCGACGCGTCACCCTGATTGAGGTAAACGTATACGTTGTCCGGGCTACCGTTGCTCTCACTCCCGTCATCCCGACCCAGTCCCGGGTGTGATTTGTCCATCCAGTATTGGTACTCAATTTCGCGGGCCTGCGCCAACTTCTCCTCTTCGCTCATCTCCTGCGCCTCGACGATAAACTGAACGGGCTCGTACCGACACGGTTTCAGCCGTAGCCAGCCCACGACAAACGTGCGGTCGAAGACCCGAGAGATGAGCTGCGTATCAGGCACTGGATAGGCATAGACGTGCATGGTCGTCTCGCAGCCCACCCAGTCCTCTTTCCAGTAGTAGGGGTACTCCTGCGTCCAAGCCGGTAACGGCTCCCACACCCACCAGTCGTATTGGGTGTAGAGATCAGGGTACTCCCGCAGCACCCTCTCCACTTCGGCCTTCATGAGTTCAGACATCTCGCTCGGGGGCGGCGGTGGCGTCCATCCCTCCGGCCATCCCGGTCCCGGGTGATAGTTCTCGGATGGATACGCGGCGATTTCCAGTTCTTCGCCTGGCGCAGCCCCCACCCGCACCGGCGCTTGCATCAGGACCGTCGCCAGCAACAGAAAGGCCAAGCGTGTAACACGCCCAGTAGGTCCCCGGTTCATGTGCTCGCTTCTCCCCCACTGTCTTTCTCACATAACCAATACGAAATCCCCTGGAGGCGGGTTCTCCCGGGGGCTATCGCTACGAGATAAATCGACCGGGGTCAAGAAGGCGTTGCGGTGCCCAGGCAGCAGCTTGACGGACCACGAAACGAACAGCGTCGAGCTCCTTGTTGGGGCCGAGGTCACGCAGGCACAGATGCGCTGTCTCGCGAACCCTCGAGCATCCTTGATCCTGCCGAGTGCAGCGAACCTCCGACGCTTTGAGAGTACCGGGAAACATTGCCGCAAGCGACTTCTACACGAAGCCCTTGTGGCACAACCGCTGGCGGCGCTCTCAAACCGTCGGAACTACAAGCCTGAACTAACCGAAGACCACCCGGCCCCCCCCGCACGCCGACTATCCCCCGGGGTCGCGAGAGTACCGGGAAGCCTTGCCGTGCGCGAGTCGGCCAAACGCAATCGAGGCGGCGCAGGATCACCCTGCGCCGCCTCGATGCGCCACCACCCAGGTCTGGAGCACCCCCGGCGGCCCAGCCCACGGCTCAGTCATCCCCGCCCCGCGTCGGCGCAGGTTGGGGCTGCCGCTCCCGCCGGGCGACGCCGCTCTCGTACGCCGCCGCCTCCACCGCCTGGGCCACCATCTCCACCACCCGCTTGTTGAACACCGACGGGATGATGTACTCGGCGTGCAACTCCTCGTCCGAAACCACCGCCGCGATGGCCCGGGCGGCGGCCAGCTTCATCGCGTCGTTGATCTGCCGCGCCCGGCAGTTCAGCGCCCCGCGGAAGATGCCGGGGAAACACAGCAGGTTGTTCACCTGGTTCGGGTAGTCGGACCGGCCGGTGGCCATCACCGCCACGTGCGGAGCCGCTTCTTCCGGGTCGATTTCCGGCGTGGGGTTGGCCATGGCGAAGACGATGGGGACCCTGGCCATCTTCTTGACGTGCGCCACCGTGAGCACGCCGGGCCCCGAAACGCCGATGAAGGCGTCGGCGCCCTCGATCGCGTCGGCCAGCGTGCCGTGGCGGTTCTCCGGGTTGGTGTGCTCCGCGTACCACTGCCACATCGGGTTGCTGGAGTAGTCCCGGCCCCGCTCGATGATGCCGACGCGATCCACCCCGATGATGTTCCGGATACCCGCCAGCATCAACATCTTCGAAATCGCCACGCCGGCGGCGCCGATCCCGCAGACCACCACCCGCAGGTCGGTGAGCTTCTTGCCCACCACCCGGGCGGCGTTCATCAGGCCCGCCAGCACCACCACGGCCGTGCCGTGCTGGTCGTCGTGGAAAACCGGGATGTCCAGCTCCTCCTGCAGCCGCGCCTCGATCTCGAAGCAGCGCGGCGCCGAGATGTCCTCCAGGTTGATGCCACCGAACGTCGGGGCCAGCGCCTTCACGATGCGCACGATCTCGTCCGGATCCTTCGTGTCGAGGCAGATCGGGAAGGCGTCCACGCCGGCGAACTGCTTGAAGAGCATCGCCTTGCCTTCCATCACCGGCATCGCCGCCGCCGGGCCGACGTCGCCCAGCCCCAGCACGGCCGTGCCGTCCGTCACCACCGCCACCGTGTTCCGCTTGATCGTGAGCGTAAACGCCTTGGCCGGATCCTCGGCGATCGCCCGACAGACGTCCGCCACGCCGGGGGTGTAGACCACCGAGAGGTCGTCCCGGGTCTTCACCTGCACCCGGGGCTTCACCTCGATCTTGCCGCCCAGGTGCGCCAGGAAGATGCGGTCCGAGACGTTGACCACCTTCACCCCGGGCAGGGCGGCCACCGCCTGGACCACCCGGTCGCCGTGGGCGCGGTTCTCCACCCCGACCGTGATGTCGCGTACCACCACGTCCCGCCGCGACTGAATCAGGTCCACCGCCACGATGTCGCCGCCCGCCCCGCCGATGGCGGTAGCGATGTACGAGAAAATCGACCCCGTGTTCTGGATCTCCAAACGCAGAATGATGCGCATATTCCCCAACCGGTGCATGGCCACAGGCCCCTCCTTGCTTGGGCGCGTCTGCCCAAACGGGAAAAATCAGCCCCTAGTATATCAGACAGATAGTCCTTCCGGACCAGGAAAGCGGCGACTGGCCACAAATCGCCTCTCTCCCGCGCGAATTAGGACTAGGTACTATGAATTAGCCATAAATCCGACCAACTCCTGCTACTCCGCCGCGTCGTTTCGTCCGAAATGCTCGACGATCATCCGGTACAGCCGCTCCGCGGCCGGGCTCCAGCCCGGGCTCGGGTGGCGGAAGACGACGCTGGTGGTGCGGGCCATCGCCGGCAGGCCGTCCACCCGCACCTGGACCAGGGTGCCCATGGCCAGCTCCCGCTCCACCGCCGACGCCGGCACCAGCGCGCAGCCGAAGCCGGCCTCCACCATCAGCGTCACGGCCTCGTGGGAGTCGAACTCCATGGTCACCTTGGGGTAGACCCCGTGCTGCTCCAGCATGGCCTCGACGAAGGTGCGGAAGCGGGACGGCGCCTGGAACGAGATCAGGTCGACCTCGCCCAGCTTCGCCAGCGGCAGCGGGTCGGGCAGCTCGGCCCGGCGCTCGGGGGAGCAGACCAGTACCACGGGGTCCTCCATCAGCGGCACGCTGCGCAGGCGCGGGTGGGCCACCGGGTTGGGCAGGATGGCCAGTTCGATCTCGCCCTCCAGCAGCCGTGCGAGGGTCTCCTGCGTGCGCCCGGCCTTCACCGTCACCTGCACGCGGGGGTACTGGGCCTTGAAGGCGGCGAGGATGGGCGGCAGGAGCCGGAGACCGACGGTGGTGACGGCCCCGATGGCCACGCGCCCCCGCTCGGGGTCGTCCAGGTCGGCCACCTCCTCCTTCAGCGCGGCCACCGCCTGTGCGATGCGGCGGGCGCGGTCGTAGACCAGCTGGCCGGCCGCGGTCACGTGCAGCTGGCGGCCGGACCGGTCCAGGAGGGGCACGCCCAGCTCTGCCTCCAGGGCGGCCACCTGCCGCGTCACGGCCGGCTGGCTCAGGCCCACCAGCGCCCCGGCCCGGGCGAAACCGCCCGTCTCCACGACGCGGCAGAAGGTAATCAGATGCTGAAGTAACACCCCGATAGCCCCCTCGTGTTACCCGGGTATGATGCACCGGGAGTATTCACGGTATGTCAACTATGCATGTTCATCATAGCCCAATAAGACGTATAGTTGGAAGTGAACTGATAGTGTGCACATGGGGACAGAGCCGTGACCGCGGGCCGGGCGGTGCGTGCCGGTCCGCAGCACCAGCCTGAGGAGGGGTCGATTTTGCTCAAGGAGGTTTGCTGGCAGATCGGCGGCGAACAAGGCTCCGGCCTTGACTCCACGGCCGAGGTGTTCAACACCGTCGCCAGCCGTGCGGGGTACTACGTGTACGCGTACAAGACCTTCGCCTCCCGCATCAAGGGCGGCCACACCGACTTCACCACCCGCATCTCGGTGGAGCGGGTCCAGGCGCCGGCGGCCGGAGTGAACCTGCTGGTCGTGCTGGACCAGGAGTCCATCAACCTCTGCGCCCGGAACGTCTACCCCGGGGCCATCGTGCTGGCGGAAGAATCCTTTGACCCACAGCTGCCGGAAGGAGTCGACGCCAGGCTGCTGACCATGCCGTTCAACAAGATGGCCCTGGCGCTCGGCAATCCCCTCATGAAGAACAACCTCGTGCTCGGGGCTTCGGCGGCCTTCCTGGGCCTGCCCCTGGAGCACTTCAAGAAGTACGCTGTGCGCCGCTGGGGCAACAAGGGCGAGGACTTCGTGGCGCTGATCCACCAGGCGATGGATCAGGGCTATAACTATGTCGAGGAGCACTGGCCAGACCTGCGGCTCGACCTGGCCCACCCCGACGGGCAGGAGCGGCTGCTGATGACCGGCAACGACGCAGTCGCCCTCGGGGCGCTGGCCGGCGGCTGCCGCCTGATGTTCTCCTACCCCATCACCCCGGCCTCGGAGATCGCCGAGAACCTGGTGAAGGCCTTCCCCAAGGTCGGTGGCATTGCCGTGCAGATGGAGGACGAGCTCGGCTCGATTGTGGCCTGCGTGGGCGCCGGCTTCGCCGGGGCGCGGGCCATGACTGCGACCTCCGGCCCCGGCATCTCGCTGATGCAGGAGGCCATCGGCCTCGCCTCGATGACCGAGACGCCGGTAGTGGTGGTCGACACCCAGCGGGGCGGCCCGTCCACCGGCATGCCCACGAAGCAGGAGCAGTCTGACCTGCTGGCCCTGGCCTACGGCGGCCACGGCGAGGGCCCGCGCATCGTGCTGGCCCCGGGCTCGGTGGAGGAGCTCATCCCCATGACCGCCGAGGCCTTCAACCTGGCAGACAACTACCACTGCCCGGTGCTGATCGCCTCCGACCTGGCCCTGGCGCTGTTCCAGCAGACGGTGGAGCCCGCCGCGGCAGACCTCGCGGCGCTGCCCAAGATCGACCGCGGCCCCATCGCCGACCCGGCGGAGCTGGCAGCCCTGGGGCGTGACGTGTTCGAGCGGTACAGCAAGCAGGTGAGCGAAAACGGCGTCTCCGCCCGCTCGCTGCCGGGCATGAAGAACGGCCAGTTCCTGGCCACCGGCGCCGAGCACGGCCCGATGGGCAAGGTCACCGAGAACCCGGCCAACCGCGTCTACATGATGAACCGCCGCCTGCGGCGCATCACCCATGTGAAGACCGAGGCGGTGCGCTACTTCGGCAGCCCGAACGCCGACCTGGTGCTCCTGGCCTTCGGCACCACGCTGGGCGCCGCGAAGGAGGCCCAGCCGATCATCGAGCAGCTCACCGGCAAGAAGGTGGGCGTGCTGCAGATCCGGCTGATCTACCCGGTGCCGGTGGCGGAGGTCGCCCGGTACGTGGGCACCGGCAAGGCGCTGGTGGTCGAGTCGAACGCCACCGGGCAGTTCGCCTTCATGCTGAAGGGCGCCGGGTACGACGCCGCGAAGGTGGCCAGCCTGCTCCGGTACGACGGCAACCTGTTCACGGTGAAGGACATCGTCGACGGCGCCCGGGCGGTGCTGTCCGGCGAGGCGCAGTACCTGGTGACCGGCGGCGGGCAGGGCGTGCGGCCCACCGAAGACCCGACGATCGCGCGGGCGGCGAAGGAGGCGTGAGCGAGATGGCGCTGACCATGGCAGATTACCGGACGTCCGAGAAGTCCTGGTGGTGCCCGGGCTGCGGCGACTTCGGCGTGCTGGCGGCCCTGCAGAAGGCCCTGGTGGAGCTCCAGATCGAGCCGGAGAAGGCGGCGGTGGTCTCCGGCATCGGCTGCTCCGGCAAGATCGGGAACTATATCAACTCGTACAACCTGCACGTGACCCACGGCCGCGCCCTGGCCGCGGCCCAGGGGCTGAAGCTGGCCAACCGGGAGCTCACGGTGATCGCCGCCGGCGGCGACGGCGACGGCTTCGCCATCGGCATGGGGCACTACATGCACGCCCTCCGGCGGAATGTCGACATCACCTATATCGTCATGGACAATATGATTTACGGCCTCACCAAGGGCCAGACCTCCCCCACCTCGGAGCCGGGGTTCAAGACGAAATCCACTCCGGCGGGCAACGTGGAGAAGTCGGTCAACCAGCTGCAGCTGGCCATCGCCTCGGGCTGCGGCTTCGTGGCCGCCGGCTTCTCGGCCAACCAGAAGCAGCTGGTGGAGATCATCAAGCGGGCGATCCTGCACCCCGGCTTCTCCCTGGTGAGCACGTACTCGCCGTGCGTCACGTTCAACCGGGTGAACACGTTCGACTTCTTCAAGCAGCATCTGGTGAACCTGGACGAGGACCCGACCTACGACCGGCACGACCGCTTCGCGGCGATGAAGAAGCTGATGGAAACGGAGGAGCTGGTGACGGGCATCATCTACGAGGACCCGGCGTCGGTGCCCTACGAGGACCGGGTGGCCGGCTACCGCAAGGAGGGCATCGTGAACCAGGACTGGACGATGGATCCGGCGGTGTGGGAGCAGCTCGTGAGCCAGTACCGGTAAGACGGAGGAAACCCGTGAGCAGAAACGCCCGGCGGACCGACCGCCGGGCGTTGGCGCGGGATGGGGGCGCAGGGGTGATCGCCGTGGCGTCGCCGAAGGCCTGCCGCTGGGCTCCGGCGAAACGTCAGGGGCCCGCGGCCGGCGCCAGAGAACTGCGGCACCGGTTTGAACGCAACACAAGAGGGCGATAATGGAAACAGGCACCCACAGGTGCCCAGGAGCCCGGCAGTGGCGTCCCCACTCCAGTTATGGCGGCGACCATCCTGAGTGCGGCTAGCTCACCACTTGTCACTCGAGGCGGGGGCCCCAGGGCCACCGCCCCCTCCTTTCGGGGGCTCGCCGCCGGGCTCCGAACCCCGGCATTTCCGCACATGACCACCAGGTCTCGCCCGAGACCTGGTGGTCATGTCGCGTCGGCGGGGCCCGTCCCCCAGCTCAGCGTCACGCCCGGTCAGGACGGGTTCCGGCCGGCCAGGTACTCCTCCAGTTTCGCCCGGATCTCCTTGGTGTCCGTGAAGTTGAAGATGGGGATGACGGTAGGCGCTGCCCCCTGCAGGACCTCCCGCACGGCCTGATGCGTGAGCTTCCCCTCGCCGGCGAAGAGCAGGATGAGCAAGAGCTGCAGCCGCTCCCGCGGCGTGGCGACGTAGACGTCGGGGGTCATGGCCGAGAGCGCCTGCAGCGCCTCATGGCGGTCGCGGTCCGATCCGGCAAAGCTGACGCCGACGCCGGGCTGGTGGCGCAGCCGGGGCAGGCCCCGGGCGCGCAGCCAGGCGTCTGCGGCCTGCAGGTCGTACCGGACCGCCCGCGGGCTCACCCGCAGCCGGCGGGCCAGGGCGCCGACGGTGACCGGTCCCGGGGCGCTCAGCAGGTGCTGCAGCGCCAGCATGGCCCTGACGGTAAGGCTGACCACACGGCCTCACCCCTGCCCGATCCTTTCAACGACTAACATATGAACCGCCGTCCGAAACTCCTCCGGACGGCGGTCGCCACTTGTGCTCCGGGCATTGCGGCAAGAATGAGCCCGTGGCCCCAAACCGGCGTGGGCCACGGGCTTGCGGAAACACGCAGGAACCAGACTAGCGCCAAAATGGCACCAACGGCCCGGCGTGCCGGGCCGTGTAGACCTTTTGGGCCGGTGCCTCAGAACTTCAGGTCCGACATGCGCGTCGCCGCCACGCCGATCACGGTGTCGGCGCCGCCGTAGTACACGTAGAGGTCGTCGCCCCGCACGGCGTGGCCGTTGGAGAAGATCACGTTGGGCACGAAGCCCACCCGCTCCCATTCCAACTCCGGCTCGATGATCGGCTCGGCCTGCCGCGCCAGCACGATCGACGGGTCGCTGGCGTCCAGCAGGGCAACGCCCAGGCGGTAGGAGTTGTCGGCCTTGCGCGCGCCGTGGTAGATGAGCACCCACCCCTGGGCCGTCCGGATCGGCGGTCCGGCGATGCCCACGCGGGCGTCCTGCCACGTGCCTGGGATCGGCGAGAGCACCTTCTTGTGGTCGGTCCACGTGACGAGATCGTCAGAGTAGGCCAGCCAGATGTCGGGATAGCGCCGGTGGAGCAGGCAGTAGCGGCCACCGATCTTTTCGGGGAAGAGCGCCGCGTTCTTGTTGGGTTCGTCCAGCACGGGGCCGTGCCGCTCCCAGACGATCAGGTTCTTGGACGTGGCCCTGCAGATGCGGTAGTCGCCCTCGAACCGGTCCGAGAAGCCAGTGTAGGTGAGGTGATACGTGTCGCCGATCTTCACCAGGCGGGCGTCCTCCGCCCCCCGCAGCTCCTGGATGTGCTCGCCGGGAGCCAGGACGGGGCGGTCCAGGCGGGTGAAGTGGATGCCGTCGGTGGAGACGGCGTAGCCGATGGCGTTCATGTACCGGCCGTAGCGGGCGTGGCCGCCGATGTTGGTCGCCCGGTACAGCAGATGGAAGAGCCCGTTGTCATAGATGGCCGCCGTGTTGAAGACGGCCGCCCGCTCCCACTCGTTGGCGGGGTTAGGTTCGAGAATGGGCTTATTGGAGAGTCGCTCCAGCTTGATCATCTATCGCATGGCCTCCTGACGAGGATGACACTACGTGGGGGCCGAACGGTACGGAGCCGGGTCGGAACATCAGGGGCCGAGGGCCTGCCCTAGATCTGCTGCGTCAGGTGTCGCAGCAGGAAGGTGCGGTCCACCGCCGCCACGCCCATGCAGCAGTCGCCGGCGCCGTAGTACACGAAGTAGGCGCCGTCCTTCTCCACCGAGCCGCAGGAGAAGACCACGTTGGGCACGAGGCCGTGCCGCTCCCAGTCGGTCTCGGGCTCGAGGATCGGGTACGGGTACCGGGCCAGGACCTTGGTGGGATCATCCAGGTCCAGCAGCGCCACGCCGAGCCGGTAGACGTGGTCGCTGTCCACGGCGTGGTAGAAGAGCACCCACCCCGCCTCCGTGCGGTGGGGCGGGCCGGCGGCGCCGATCTTCTTCGCCTCCCAGCTGCCCGGAATCGGCTCCATAATCTTCTTGTGATCGGTCCAGTGCTTCAGGTCGTCCGAGAAGGCGATCCAGATGCTGGGCTCCCGCCGGTGCAGGAGCACGTAGCGCCCACCCACCTTCTCCGGAAATAGTGCCACATCCTTATTGGTTTCGTCCAGAAGTATCTCGCGACCGTGCCATTCGAACAGGTTCTTCGACCAGGCGATGGCCGGACGGTAGTCCAGCCAGTGCCTGCCGCCGAAGGCGGTGTAGCACATGTAGTACGTGTCGCCGAGGCGGGTGATCCGCGGGTCCTCCACCCCCCACGCTTCCTGCTCGGTGGCCGGCTCGAAGACCGGCCGGTCGAACCGGCTGAAGTGGATGCCGTCGGTCGAAATGGCCAGGCCGATGCGGGAGACGAACTTCTCCTCCGGCCGCGGCACCGGGCTGTTCAGGTTGAAGCGGCTGTCCACCGCCCGGTAGAACAGGTAGATCAGCCCGTTCTGGTACAGCGCGCCGGCGTTGAACACGGCCTCCCGCTCCCACGGGTGCTCCCGCACCGGCGTGAGGATGGGTTGCTGTGAGAGTCGCCTGAGCTTCAGCACAATCGGGGCCTCCTTGTTCCTGTGGAGTGGTTCCGGGAACGGTCGGGCTCACGCACGGGTCAGCCCTGAGCGCGCGTGGCGGCAACCGCAAGAGCGAGGGAGGCCGCCGCGTCCTTCAGGGTGACCTCGGGCTGATACGACGAATTCCGCACGCTCCGGGCGAAATCGGCGATGCCGGCCTGGATCGTCCGGGCGTAGACCGTCATCTTGCCCTCGGGGCACTCGACGCGCAGCTTCACCCGGTGGCTGACCTCCCGGGCCGTCCACCGGCCCTCGGTCTTCCGGTCTGCGGAGAGATACCCCTCGACCAGGTCCAGCTGGGCCCGGATGGGGGCAATCCGCCCCGCGCCCATCGCCAGCGCACCGCCGGAAACCATCATCGTGAGCGTCTCGACGCCTTCCTCGTCCAGGATCGCCTCGGCCTCCAGCGCCACCGGCATCCAGCCGAGCACGTCCAGGTAGCCCACATCGAGCGCCAGCCGGAACGTGGTCCGTTCGATGCGGCGGGGCTTGTCGAAGCCGTGGTAGAAGGTGGCGGGCACGTCGCCGAAGCGGGCCATCGCCAGCACCCGGTCGACGGGTCCCCCTTCGCCGCGCCGCCAGGCCCGGCTGTGCACGATCTCGCCCGGGGCCCCGGCCAGGTGCGCGGCGATGTCGAAGAAGTGGACGCCGTGCTCCACCCAGATCCCGCCGCTCACCGCCGGGTCCCAGAACCAGTGGCCCGGGGGCAGGGGCTCGTCGGCGGCGTCGTTCTCGAGGCTCATGTGGCGCAGCGCGCCGAAAAGCTCGTACTTCACGATGCGCCGGGCCAGGCGGTAGATCGGGTTGAACCGGAGCACGTAGTTGATGCCAACCCGCAGCCCCGCCGCCGCGGCCAGGCGCTGGATGGCCTCCGCGTCCTCCATGCGGATGGCCAGCGGCTTCTCCACGAAGACGTGGCGCCCGTGCCGCAGCGCCTCCAGCACCTGCGGCCCGTGGGAGGAGGGCGGCGTGGCCAGGTAGACCGCCTCCACCTCCGGGTGGCTCACCAGGTCCGTGTAGGTGGTGCAGGCCGCCGCTCCCGCTGCGGCGCCGATCCGGGCGGCGCGCTCCGCGTCGACGTCGTGCACGGCCACCACCCGGACCTCAGGCATCTGCGCGAAGGCGTCCAGCGCAAACTGACCGAAGCCGCCAAGGCCGGAGATGCCCAACCGAATTGGTTCCTGCATCGTATGCGGTCACTCCTTCCACTCTGTGAAACCGGCGTTCCAGTGGCGGATCAGCTCGAGCCGCCGCCCGTCGGGGCCCTCCAGCACCTTCCGCTGGCGGCTGGGCACCAGCCAGAGGGCGTCCACCACCGAGCGCCGCTGGGAGTCGGCGCCGCTGCCGGTGATGCGCACCTTGTAGTCGCCGGGCTCGAGCTTGAGCGGCAGCCCGGTCAGGCGGTCGAGCCAGAGGTAGTCCCGGTCCGGGCTCACCGCCTCCTCCAGCACCAGCGGCTCGAGCTCGCCCACCTGCACCGTCACGGCCACGTCGGCCGGTCCCTGTGACGTCGGCGTCACCACGTCCTGCTGTGCGGGCGGCTCGAGGGTGAAGAGGAGCGGTGCGAGGTTCTCCGCTGCATCCGGGTCGAGGCCGGTCCAGCACATGAAGCCGCCGCCGGTGCTGCCCCGGCCGATGTCGATGCCGGCGATCCAGACGGTGGGGTCCTCGGCGGTCGCGGCCGCCTCGGCCGTCCAGTCCCCCTGCCCCGCCGCCCGGCCGCTCAAGCCGTCCAGCCGGCCGAGCGAGGCCAGCGGCAGTGCGGCCTCATACACATAGCCTCCCTCGCGCTCCTGGAAGGCCAAACGGGCGCCCGGCAGGAAGCCCTCGCCCTTCCAGTCCCACACCTGCGGACCCTGCGGGGTCTGGGCGAAGGTGAGCTTCACGTCCACCCGGCTGCCGTTGCCGGCCGTGTCGAGGTACACCCAGAGGGCGTCGCCCCGCCAGACGCCGGGGCCGATGCTCTCCTGGCTGTGCTCCGGGTCGCGCACCTCAGCGCCGATGTAGAGGTTCTCATCGTCCCAGAGCAGGCGGAAGCGGAACGAGTCGACTTCCGCGCCGGGCCAGGTGGACCGTCCCCGCAGCACCTGCTCCGGCCGCTCCACCGCCAGCACCGGGGCGCCGGCCCACTCGGCGTCGGCCAGCACGCCGTCGATGGTCACCGGGCCCGCCGTCTGGACGGCCGGCACGGCGTTGGCCAGCGGGTCCTGCGGGGCCGCCTGCCGCTCGTGGGCGAGGTAGAGGTGGTACTCCCCCGCCTCCGCCACGTGCAGGTCCAGCTCCACCGCGTCACCGGGGGCCAGGGCGTAGTAGCGGCCGCCCGAGAAGTTGGCCTCGCCGGTCCATTCCCGGCGCCCGTACTGGGGGTCGCCCGCCACCGGCTCGCCGCTCTCCACCTCCACCACCGCGGCGTAGGAGCGCTCGACCTCCCGATACTGCAGGTACCGGGCCGCCTCGGGCTCCCGCACGATCCGCTGGAGCGAGAGCAGCGCCTCCACGGTGGACTCGGCGCCGGCGTTCCGGTTCACCATGAACGCATTGGCGCCGTTGATGCCGTCGTAGCCGCGCCCCGTCTCGGGGTCGTACATGGCCACGCCGGCGATGTTGTTGCCAAAGAACCACGAGCCTGCCAGGCCGGCGTAGCGGGCGTACTCCACCCTGCCGGTGGCCCGGTAGAGCTCGTCGAAGCCGTGGATCAGCATCGAGATGCCGTAGGCAATCTGCCCCTGCCGCTTGTAGCTGACCGCCGCTTCATTGATCATGTCCGTAACCAGCAGGTAAGTATAGAAGGAATCGGCGGTCTGCCGGGCGGCGGCAATCCAGTCGCCCCGGCCCAGCACCCGGCCCGCCCGGGCCAAGGCCATCACCTGGTGGCTGCCCCAGGCGTGCCAGAGGGCCGTGGAGCTCACGTTGGAGGGCTGCGCGCCGAAGGGGTACTCCGCGTAGGAGCCCAGCTGGTACGCGGCCACCGCCTCGCCCAGCTGCTCCACCAGGGTCCGGGTCTGCTCGTTGGGCTCCACCTCGTACCAGACGGCGAGGCCGTAGAGGGCGAGCGACGTGAGGTCAGAGCCCCCGCCCAGGAACCAGCCCGGCACCTGCGTGCCGTGCAGTTCGTCCCAGTTGCCGTAGCCGACCAGGTTCCGCCGGAGGGCCTCCTCCCCCCGGAGGTAGGCTTCCTTCAACTGCGCGGCGTAATCCGGGTCCAGGTCACGGAAGAGGGCATACCCCTCGGCCAGGGCCCACTGCCCGCGCGCGGCCCACCAGGACCACGATTTGTACGAGGTCTGGCCGGTGCGGTTGATGGTGCCCTGGTTGTCGGTGACGAAGTTGAAGTACTCGCCGTCCTCCGCCTGCATGTACATGACGAAGTTCAGCAGCCGCCGGGCGTGCGCGAGGGCGGCGGGGTCGTGGGTGTCGCGGTAGTAGTTGAGGTAGACGATGGCCGCGCGGGCCACGTCGTCCACGCAGGCGATGCCCTCACCGCTGGCGTCCACCCAGCCGTAGTCGGGGGCCTCCGAGTAGATGTGGACCAGGGAGAGCTCCCGCCCCTCCACGGCCATGGGCTCCACCAGGCTGTTCAGGTGGGTCAGGTTGATCAGGCCGCTTCGCATCGGTCGTTCCACCGCCTCCGGCCCCCACGGAGGCTCGCCGCCGTCGCTCTCGGGGGCGGGGGCTGAGGCAGGCCGCACCGTGCAACCGGCCACAAGCACCAGCAGGAGTGCGACGCACAGGGCAGGCTTCCACCGCATGCGGGTCACCTCCCACGGCTTACCCCTTGGTGGCGCCGACGTTGAGTCCTTCGATGAAGTACCGCTGGGCCGCGAAGAAGAGACCCAGGATCGGCAGCGCCATCAGCACCGACATGGCCATCATGTAGTTCCACATGGGGGCCTCCTTGGAGAGCGTCTGCTCGAAGAACTTGAGGCCCAGGATCATGGGGAACTTCTCCATGGAGTTCAGGTAGATCAAAGGCGCCTGGAAGTTGTTCCAGTTGCCCTGGAAGGAGAGCACGCCGATGGCCAGCAGTGCGGGGCGGATCAGGGGCAGCATGATGTGCCAGTAAATCTGGAACACGTTGGCACCGTCGATGAGCGCCGCCTCCTCCATCTCGCGGGGGATGGTGAGGAAGAACTGTCGCATCATGAATATGTAGGCGGGGCCCCACGCGAACCAGGCGCCAATCGTGAGCGGGTCAAAGGTGTCGACCTGGCCCAGCTTCGACCAGAGCAGGAAGCTGGGGATCATGGTCACAACGCCGGGCAGCATCATGGTGGAGAGCAGGATGAAGAAGAGCACGTTCCTGCCCTTGAACTGGAAGCGGGCGAAGCCGAAGGCCACCAGCGACGTGGTGAGCAGCTCGGCCACCATCGCCAGGATGGTGATGAAGAGGGTATTCCACAGGAACCGGCCGAAGGGCAGGACCTTCCACGCCTCGATGTAGTTGCGCCAGACCGGGGGCCTGGGGATCCACTCCGGCGGGTAGGTGAAGAGAGCGTCGGGCCCCTTCAGCGAGGTGGAGACCATCCAGAACAGGGGCACCACCACCACGGCCGCGCCCAGCGTCAGCAGGAAGTAGGTGACGAAGGCCTTGATGAAGTTGAGCACCTTGGTGTTCATTCCGGACTCCCTCCCCTCGCGTCAGTGCTTGCGGACTTCGCCCTCGTAGTAGACGTGCGCCTCCGAGAACTTCCAGACCAGGGCCGTGAGGATCAGGATCATGATCATCAGGAACCAGGCGATGGCGGAGGCGTAGCCCATCTTGAACTGGGTGAAGCCCTGCTGGTAGACGTAGACGTTCAGGAAGGTGCCGGCGCCGCCCGGGGTCCGGATGAAGAGCGGGGCGGTGAAGTTCTGCATGGCGCCGATCACGCCCATGATCAGCACGTAGAAGAGCGCCGGCGAGATCATCGGTACGGTGATGCGCCAGAAGACGGTCCACGAGCCGGCCCCGTCCACCCGGGCCGCCTCCTTCAGCTCCATGGGCACGTTCTTGAGGGCGGCCAGCAGGATGACGGTGTTGGAACCGAAGATGCCCCAGAACGACATGATCACGAAGGAAGGCAGCACCAGCCGCTCATCGGAGAACCAGGAGAGCGGCTGCATGTCCAGCAGGCGGTAGAAGGGCGCCAGCAGGGTGTTGATCAGCCCCTGGCTGGCGAACATCCAGCGCCAGAGGAGGGCGGTGGCGGCTGCGGGCAGCACCGACGGCACGTAGTAGAGGGTCCGCCAGAAGCCCACGCCCTTCACGTCCTGCGCCAGAAGCGTGGCGGTGGCCAGGGCGCCCAGCATCCCCAGGGGCACGCTGATCACCGAGTACAACACGGTCAGCCGCACCGAGGGCCAGAAGCGGGGGTCCTTGGTGAACATGTAGCGGAAGTTCTCCAGGCCCACCCACTTGGGCGGCGTGAGCACGTCGTACTCGGTGAAGGCGAGGTAGAGCGAGAAGACGAACGGGTAGATCTGCCAGATGATGAAGCCCAGCAGCCAGGGCAGGATGAGGGCGTAACCGACGGCCGTGGACCGGCCGGCCTTCATCGCCCGCAGCAGGCCGTAGACCACCAGCATCAGGAGCAGGATGGCCGCTCCGACCACGACCCAGTGGACCACGGTGTAAATGTAGGGATTCGACACGGGCATTCCCCCCTGCTATTGAGCGGACGGGCCGGCCTCCTGGGGACCAGGGGGCCGGCCCGCACGTGCGCCCACTAGGGCAGGACCTCTTCCAGAGCCGCCCGGGCCTGTTTGGCCAGCTCTGCGGCTGTGCCCTTCCCGTGGTAGAGAGGATCCTGCAGCTGCTCCCAGAAGATGGTGTCCCACTCGGGATGCCGCGGGATAATGCGGTAAGCCCGCATCTCCGGCGCCGCCGCGACGATGGTGTCGGCGCCCTTCTCCTTCCGCGGCTCGTTGGCGATGATCTGCTCCTTGGTGGCCAGCGACTTCCGCGGCGGGACGATCTTCCAGTGGTGGATGCCCTCCGTCAGGGCGATCAGGGCCTCATACGCCTGATCGGGATACTTGGTCTTGGCGTTGACGACGGTGGAGGCGGACCAGGCGAAGTTGGTCTGATCCTTCGGGCCCTTCGGCACCTTCACGTGGCCGACCCGCAGGCCCTCGACCCGGTCGAGGTCGTCCGCGGCGCCGCCGAAGTACATGGCGATCTTGCCCGCCTTGAACATCTCGCCGAAGCCCTGCTCGTTGATGGTGGCCTCCGACGGGGCAACCTCTTCGTTGTAGATGATCGAAGCGTAGAAGTCGAGCGCCTGGACGGCCTCAGGCGAGTCGATGGGCGAGCTCTTCAGGTCGGGGGAGATGACCTCGCCGCCGGCCTGCCAGATGAACATCTGCACGGGCGGCCAGCCGTTGAAGCTGGTGCCGTAGATGCCCTTCTCCTTGTCGGTGAGCTTCACCGCCAGCTCGCGGAACTCTTCCCAGGTCCAGTCGTCGGTGGGATAGGGCAGGCCGGCGTCATCAAACAGCTGCTCGTTGTAGTAGACGATCACAGGCTGGGCGATCCAGGGCAGGCCGTAGATCCGGCCCTCGTACTGGGCGTGCTCCAGCACCATCGGGAAGTAGTCGTCGAGGTTGGCGGTCGGGCGGCTGTCGTTCTTCAGCCGGTCGGTCAGGTCCATGAGGGCGCCCTTGGAGGCGTAAGGTACCACGTACTCCTGGGACAGCCACATCAGGTCGGGCGCCGTGCCGCCGGCGAGCATGGTCTGGATCTTGGTGTAGTAGTCAGCCGGTGCGGGCTCGTGGACGATCTGGAAGTCGGTGGCCTCAGCGTTGATCTTGTCGATGATCTGCTGCAGTTCGGCCGACTCGTCGGCGCCGGCCCAGGTGGCCAGTCGGATGGTCACCTTCTCCTTGGTTGCAGGCTCCTGCTGGGTGGGCTGCTGTTCCGTGGTCTGCTGGGTCTGGGTAGTGGGCTGCTGGCTGCTCTGCGGCTCGGTGCTCTGCTTGCTGCCGCAGGCGGAGAGGACCAGTGAGAGCGCCAGCAGCATGGAGGCAAGAACTTTCGGAGTCCGTCTCATCCCAATACCCCCTTAGTGAGTTACGCGGTGAGAACGCCGCCGGGGCGAATCACCCCTGCTGGCGGGATCTCCGAAGGGCGGTGGACGCCCGCTCCATCAGGGCGACGTGCATGGTGATGGTGATTGGCAGCAGGTCGCCGACTTCCATCCGCTCCAGCACCCGCCGGGCGGCCAGGCGGCCCATCTCCACCTTGTCGACCCGCACGGTGGTCAGCGGCGGGTCCACGAGGCTGGCCTGGGCGATGTCGTCAAACCCGGCGAGGCCCACCTGGTCCGGGATGGAGAGGTTCTTGGCCTTGAGGATGCCGAGGATGTGGAGGGCGGTCATGTCGTTGCCGGCGACGATGGCGAAGGGCGGCTCGAGGGCGCGGCACAGCTCCTCCACCACCGCCGCAGCGGCAGACCAGGCGAACCCGAGCTCGTACTGGCGCACGTCGAGCCCCTCCAGGCCGCTGCGGGCGATGGCCCGCTCGAAGCCCTTCCGGCGGGCGGCAAACGAGGGGTCGCTGAAGGACTCGCTCACGAAAGCCAGGCGGCGGTACTCCTGCCGGAGCACGTGTGCGGTGATCTCCTCCGCACCGCCGAAGTTGTCCGAGATAACAGAGTCTACGCCCCGCACGTGCCGGTCGATGACGACCACGGGCATGCCCCGCCGCTGGGCCTCGAGGGCCAGCTCCTCGGAGGCGTCGGCGCCGATGAGGATCAGGGCGTCGGACCGGTCCCGCTCCACCCGGAGCACGGCCTCCGCCCCCTGGTCGGGGCTGTACGGCAGCAGGGTGAGGTCGTGGCCGGCCTCCTGGAAGACCTGGTGCATGCCGGTGATCACCGGGCCGTAGAAAGAGCCGCCCATGGGGTCGGGCTCGTAGGCCTCGAGCCGGCGGGGCAGCACGACGGCGATGCGCTTGGGCGTCCGGCCGCCCTCGAGGGTGCGGACGGCGTCATGGACGCGCCGGGCGAGTTCGGGGGCCACCGAGGGGTTGTCGTTCAGCACCCGGGAAACGGTGGCGGGGGAAACGCCGGCGACCTTGGCGACGTCGCGGATGGTCCAGCGCTTCATCGGCTGTGGCCCCCTTTGGAGAAACGGTTTGCTTCACGGTTGTTTCTCCAGGGAGACAATACCATAGCTCCAGGAAACGACGCAAGTGCTATTTGTGTTAGACTATTGGGGGATAAGTGCTTTCGGTATGAAGAAAGCCGCTCACCAACAGGGGTGAGCGGCTGTTTCCATGCGGTGCCCAGGTGTGCGCTCCCGGCACCTTTTGACTATGCGGTCGACGTCGCCGCAGCCGCCGTCGGGCCCGGCCACGCGAGCGCCACCAGGCACGTGGATTTCATCTGCCTAGGCAGCGGGCGCCTTGCCGTACTTCTCCGCGAACTTTTCGTCAGACATGCAGAGCAGGATGATGCCCTCGATGAATGCGACGATGCTGATGATGAGGGTCGGGATCGCGAGAAGGACGATGCCGAGGATGCTGATCAGGAGGTACGCGACGCCCCAACCGGTGCGGCCGAGGTAGAACTTGTGGATGCCGAGGGTACCGAGGAAGATCGCCAGCAGGCCGGCGACGATCTTCGACTTGTCGGTGGTCGGCAGCGCCGCGCAGGTGTCGCAGTAAATCTTGCCGGCGTGCTTGTTCGCGCAGAGCTGGCAAACCGCCTTTCCGCACCGAACGCAGGTGCCGATAGCCGGTGAACTCTCGTGGATGGCGCAGTTCAATCCGTTCCGCTCCTCTCCCTGTGGGCTTATGTAGAAGAGACTCGCCTGTCCGGCGAAGTCTCTGGCTACCGAGTTTCGGGTGGCTAGCCGATTGTGCCGTGCGTTCTAATTCTACTCATTCTAACCATTCCCTCCTGCGGTTGTGAGTTCATTTAGATTGTGATGCATGGACGGTGGGGGCACGGGGTGTTCTGGTGCTGGAGGGGGTAGGTGCATGGTGAATGGCCGGCGGTAGGTGCCGCCGGCCCTGCATACACAGGCTGACTGAACCGCTTGCTCGTCGACTGCGCAGCCAGCCCCACAAACGTTTCACCAGGATGTTTTCCACAACCTCCCGGGCGGGTGCCAGCACAGCGGGGACACAGTCCTCAATGCAGGTAATCGGAAATCAACATACGAAGTATTCGATCTGCGCGTACTACCTGTGTGGAGGCCATTCCCATGAGAGCATCGTTCAGTTGGTCAAAGCCCGACAACGTTCCAAGGCTCATTGCCCGTAAGCAAGTCGACAAATCAATGTTCCTTGAGGGAAGCCACATTCCGAAAGAGTTTCACCCCGACTTCGCCCACGCCAACGGCGGCGAACTCCCAGGGTTAGGTGAGTCGCGCGTAGTCACACTCCATTACGAAGACAAGGTATTTCCTGCGCGATTGGTGAACCAGCCACGACACGGCCATGGCAGCAGTGACCTTTCCATTCTTTACGGCCGTAACAGTGGCTTCGCGCTCCTGCTGCGAGATCGGCTAAATTTCAGTTACCGCCGGTTCGTGGTCGAGGAGCAACAATACCGTTCCATAGACGACATCCCAGAAGATGAGCGGGAGTATGTAGAATTCTACGAAACAGGTGAACCCTATCACTACGAGGTTCGCCTAGTTGAACGGTCAGGTCCAACAGATGCAGTGGTCCCTACCGACTTTGCTGTCGTCTGGTCTCACTTGGCCGACCGCATCGGGACAGAAACCGTCATCCGCACTCTGTCGCGGGGAGCGGAGAACACAGTCTCTTGGCGCGTAGAAGGCATCCAGGTCACGACAGACCGCGGTACAGAGCTTCTTCCCAAGGCATGGTTCGAAGCTACATGGCAGGCCCTCAGGGAACGCGAGATCCTCCCCGTTGATGAGTTCCCCGGCCAGGCTCGGTACCGGTCCACAGCCATTTCGGCCATCCTGGCGCAACTCCCGTATGTGGACTACACCACCTACCCCAAGACCACGCTCTTCTTAACTTCCCATCGGTTCACCAACGCTGAGTTGGCTGACACCTTCAAGGTAGGGACCCAGCGGGGCATACGCGTCGCCGGTCGGTCACCCGACACGAAGCTGGTGGTATTCATCACTGGTTCAGCTTCAGACTACAAGATAGAGCACCCGTATCAAGACCACTGGAAAGGCGACACGCTCTTTTATACGGGAGAAGGCCAGATTGGCGATCAGCAAATGACTCAGGGTAACCTCGCCCTGAAAAACAGCATGACGGACCGATTCCCGGTATACGGTTTTCGGAAGCTGCCTGACGGTGGCTATGCCTACCTAGGACGATTCCAGGTAAACGCCATCCACGAAGAACAACAACCAGACAACACTGGCACTCCCAGACGAGTCTACGTGTTTGAGATGACCCGGGTCCGGCCGCAAGTAGTGACGGGAACCAAGAGAAGAGCATGGATTTTCCAGGCCAATCCCCGGTATTACAACCTGTCCGCCGCTCTCGGCAAGCTGAGTAACATCACCTTCCTCGTCAATCAATTCAAGTCGGAAATCCGGGCAGGCGACAAGGTCTACTTCTGGGAGGCCGGGCCCAACGGCGGCCTGGTTGGGACGGGCACGGTGCTCACCGATCCAAAGGAGATGCACGACGACGAAGAGTCCCGCCCGTTCTACGTAGACCCGCACAGGTTCGAGGGAGAACAACTGAGAACGGTTGTGCGTGTCGACCAGGTTCTCTCACGACCGATAGCACGGAGCGTATTCCTAGACCATCCGATTCTGCGCGATATGACTGTCCTCACCGCCAGAGTGGGCACCAACTTCCGTCTAACGCCGGAACAGGCCGACGCTCTGGCCGAGTTGGTCGCAGCTCCGACACTGTGCCGGTTCTACCGCGTTACCGCTCCACGGACCCCCGAGGACTGGACCACCTGCCGTGAGAGAGGTCTTCTACTGCTTGACGTAGACGTACCGGTGACCAACCTGGCCCTCCTGGCGTCCGAGTCCGACGTAAGACAAGCCATCGCGAGTGAGACGGGCCGCACCTACGGTCTGCCGTCGTCTCACGTGGAGCGTCAAGCAAGGGAGTTATTCACCATCAAAGACCTACGCCCAGGGGACAAGCTTGTCGTCACTCGTGGACCTAACACCATTGTCGGACTTGCCGAGGTGGTGCAACCAGGCTACACGTGGTTAGCCAACGAAGCACGCCACGCCATCCATGTCACTTGGCAGTGGACGGGTTTCCTGCGGACCACCCGTCGCCCCGAGTGGCTCACCGCCGTGATCACGCCATCCGACAAGGAAACATACGACGAGGTCGTGAACTCCACCGCCCCCAAGACCGAGCCTAGAGCAGATCTGGCTGCAATCACCCGCGATTTCAGCATGGCCCTGAGGTTGAGCGGCATCCAGTTCGGCACACGGCACGATGAGGTCGTACGTGCTTTCGTTGCAGCCCTAGCCACCAAACGCCTGGTAATCCTCACAGGCCTCTCCGGATCTGGCAAGACCCAGATTGCCTTGCGCTTCGGCGACTGGCTCGGGAAAGACAGGCGCATGGTGGTACCGGTGCGCCCGGACTGGACGGGCCCCGACTACCTTTTCGGCTACGAGGACGCCCTGAAGCCGTTGGTTAACGGACGTCGCCCCTGGTACGTGCCGCCAGTGCTGGCGTTCATGCTGAAGGCTGCCCGCGACCCGCACTATCCCTACCTCTTGGTGCTGGATGAAATGAACCTGGCTCATGTAGAGCGCTACTTCGCCGATTTCCTCTCCGGCATCGAGTCTGGAGAGCCGTGCCTGCCGAACCTCGAACAGGATCCCGATGGGAATTGGGTCATCCCGGAAGGTGCCGCCGAGCGCATTCCTATGCCCGAAAACCTGTTCGTAGTCGGCACTGTAAACGTCGACGAAACCACCTATATGTTCTCCCCCAAGGTACTCGACCGGGCCAACACCTTCGAATTCCGCGTGGAAACGGAAGACCTCCAAGTCACGTTGCGCAAGCCCCTCCCTCTCACCCCTGGTGCGGATGATCTTGTACGCGGGTTCCTGGCTGTGGCCACCGATGACGAATGGCAGCATGTCCACCCGGCACCATGGCGAGACGAGTTTGCCGCGCACCTTCGCACCGTGCACCGGCTGCTCGCCGAGGGCGATTTCGAATTCGGCCATCGCGTGTTCTACGAGGCCCTCCGCTATGCCAGCATGCTGGCCTCTGCTGGCAACGCAACACTCGAAGCTGCCCTCGATCAGCAGATCTACCAGAAGGTCCTACCCCGCCTACACGGTTCCCGGCGTCGTCTTGAGCCCCTTCTCCGGGCACTGGGCCACTTCTGCTACGACTTTTCTTCACCGGTCGCCACTGGAACGCCGGACGATTTCGACCCCGAGGCGGCCCACGAGGGGCAGCCTAAACTCCCCCTCTCCTATCAGAAGATCCGTCGGATGTTCCGCAGCCTGCGCGTAAACCAGTTCACGAGCTTCACGGAGTGAGCCATGCGGATATGCCAGTCCATTTCCGTTAAGGTTCGCGATGCCACAGGCAAAGCCGTAGGCACGTTGACAGTCAGTCTGCCGGGTGGAACACCGGCGGACGCTACTCCGCCCCCGCTCATCGACATGAGCGGTGACCCGGTGCTCAATCCCGCGCTCGCACCCATTCAGCTGTTGGAGGAAGGCGAGTATCGCTATACCTTTGTACCCGAGCCCCAGTTCGACCGCCCCATCGTCTTGGAGCCAAAGGAGGTCTTCTCTCCCGACTCCTCCGACTGGAGGACCGGCCGGCTGCGTCCCAAGCTCTATACCGGCACCCTACCGGTGGTGGTATTGTCAGGCAACCAGGAGCTGGGCAGAGCCTTCTTCGAGGTTCGCTCTCGCAAGCTCGACTACCTGAACCAATACCAGTGGATGCTGGAGGAGATCGCCGACAGCATGGCTGAGCTGGTTATGGAGCGGTTTGCCCCCACCGAGCAGCAGTTTCGGATAGACGAGTCTGCTGACGCTGCCACGCTGTACGCCCGTTTTGCCATGCTCAAGTGGCTCTTCTCCGGAGAGGCCTTTGAGGCGGCCGTCCTCCAAATTCTCGCGCACCCACACAGGGCATGGGTGGAGGAGCTAGAGTACCGACGTCCCGGGCAGGCCATTCCGTTGTCTGCACGCGTAGCCCAGCGGCTCTGCCGACCGGGACCGCAAGTAACATGCGAATCCGGCTTACCCCTTCCTGCTCTCCCCCAATCTATTGCGGTCCCCCGGACCGAAGAAACGCTTGATACGCCGGAGAACCGCTTCATCAAGTTTGTGCTTCTACGTTGGCAAAGCTTCACCGAAGAAGTGGAGCAAGCACTGCGCAGGGAACCAGTCACCGCACCCGTGCAAAGGGGCCTCCGCGAGGTCCAGGCCGTTCAGGAGAGGCTGCACACCATTCTGGCGGCTGGCTTGTTTAGGGAAGTTGGAGACCTCACTTTCATTCCTGCTGGCAGCCAGGTACTGCAGAAACGGGCCGGCTACCGGGATCTGTACCGGGCCTTCCTCCAGTTCGAATCGGCCGCCCTTCTTACCTGGGACGGCGGTGAAGACGTCTACGGTGCCGGAAAACGAGATGTCGCAACGCTATACGAATACTGGGTGTTCCTCCAACTGGTCAAGGTGATGGAACGCCTTTGTGGACGGCAGTTCGGCCTCAGCCAGCTCATAGAGGTTCGCCCCGACGGGATGGGCGTAGCGTTGCGGCGGGGGCGATCGCGGCAGCTAAAGGGCCAGGTTAACCGCCTAGGGCGAACGCTGCAGGTCGAGCTTTGGTTCAACCGCACTTTCGGGCACCGCGCAGGCGACCGTGGTTCCTGGAGTCGCCCGATGCGGCCAGACTATTCTATTCGGATCGTCCCCGACATTACGTACGGTGAGCCAGACGAAGTCTGGATCCATTTTGATGCTAAATACCGGGTGGAGAGTATCACCGGCTTATTCGGTGAAGATCCCACTACAGAGGAAGGCGAGGCCAGGCTACTCGAAGAGGAGCAGTCCGCCGAAGGTCGGCAGGCATCCAAGCGGGCCGATCTGCTGAAGATGCACGCTTACCGCGATGCAATTCGCCGATCCGCTGGGGCCTACGTGATCTACCCCGGCACAGAGCGAGAAGAACTGCGCAGATTTCACGAGCTTCTGCCTGGGCTGGGTGCTTTCGCCCTCCGACCCACGAGGGATGGGCGGGATACAGGGCTGGACGGTTTGGTGAAGTTCATAGACGACGTCCTAACACACGTGGCGACGCAGACCACACAACACGAGCGAATGCGCTATTGGCTCCGGGAGTCGACTCGAGGCGACCACCATGTGGCGGAGCATTCGGCCGTACCGTTCCTTTCAAAACCGCCGGCTGACACCATCGTGTTGTTGGGCTATGTCCGGTCGCCCGAACAGCTGCGGTGGATCCATCAGCAGCGCCTTTACAACATGCGCACCGGAGGACGACGGGGTAGTGTGCTGCCCGGTTCACGGGTGCTCGCGGCGGAGTTGGTCGTTCTTTACGGATCCCATATGAATACCGCAGAGGTTTGGCAAGTGGGAGGCAGCCCACAGTTCCTGGATGAGGCGGACATGCTCAACCTGGGGTATCCCGGCCCTCGAGGGCGGTATGTATGCCTTCCTCTACGTGAGATCGTGCACCCTGAGTGGCTGAACGGTCTGACCAGCGAGGCGGTGCTGCGAGTAAAAGAGAGGGTGAGTCCTGAGTCGCACTTTGGAGAACCAGTTGCCACAAGCTGGCTGGAGCTAATGCGTTGACGTTGAACGCCCCCGTCTGGGTCGTCCGTGACGGGGGCAACGGTTGTGTCTTGCCAAGGATGTTGGCCACGTTGGGTGCCACCAAACCCAACACAGGCCGCACACGAGCAACGACAACCACTACACCGAGGCCCACTTCAAGGCACTGAAATACCGGTCCGACTTCCTAGACGGCGACGTCCCAGCCGCCGTGGAGTTTCGTGGCGGCCTTTTTCTTCGTTTTTAGGCCGTTTGCACGGCGCTGGATGCTTCTGGAGCGGCGTGTCTGCTTAGGGCTTCCGACAGCATTGGGAGCTGGCGGTATCCCTTGATGCGCCGG
>Ga0134099_1001156_pt1 | contig 26272 bp, 27 predicted proteins | sample 10_taG_2_FD_105482 | JGI IMG/M metagenome (GOLD analysis project Ga0134099, IMG submission 105482) | Switchgrass degrading microbial communities from high solid loading bioreactors in New Hampshire, USA - 10_41_5_180_A2 metaG | ecosystem: Engineered > Bioreactor > Semi-continuous > Anaerobic >...
AGGCCTACGGATTCCGCTCCTTCGAGAACTTCCGCCGGAAGATCCTGCTGGCTGCCTAGTTTCCAGTTTCCAAGATGGTGACGTGGCGGCGTTCACTGCCTCCACAACAATTGACGGAGAGCGCAAAAAATGCCATCTCCCGATGGGTAGACAGCAGAATGCAACGGGCAACGCCCATAGCTCCGCCCCTTTCCAACGGGAGGCTGCCGGGTTTCCCCGACAACCCTGGCCCGGCAACCCGGGACCGGTCAGGCAGCCGTCTCATCAGGCCACCTGACTCGGGACGCGAAAACATGAACTTGTCTCATCCATTATAAGGTGACGGACAGGGGCAGGGCAAGCAAACGGGCGGCCGAAGGCACATATCGTTCAGAAACGAGGACAAACTGCGGCACCAACAGACGGGAGACGGGAGGCACGAGAGTACCAAAGTCTATGAAAAGGTTACGGCAGGCTTGGACCCTGACCGCTGCAGGCGGGCCGGAGGAGCGGCAACATCACGGTGGGAGAGGGCGGTGGCGAATCGATGCGCCGCGAATGGCAGGTGTTCCGCGTGGCGACGACCTACGTGGGCACGGTGGTGGGAGCGGGCTTCGCGTCGGGTCAGGAGACGCTTCGTTTCTTCGCCGCCTACGGGCGGTTCGGACTCGCGGGCGTGGCGGTGGCTACGGCGCTCTTCTGCCTCTTCGGCATCACAGTGATGGAACTGGGCCGGCGGCTCCGGGCGCGGACGCACCGGGAGGTTCTGGACCACGCCTGCGGCCCGCGGCTCGGCCGCGTCATGGACGTCGCCATCACCTTCTTCCTGTCTGCCACGCTCACGGTGATGGTTGCGGGGGGCGGGGCGATCTTCGCCCAGCAGTTCGGGGCGCCCTACGCCCTGGGCACGCTGGTCACCGCGCTGCTGACCGGTGCGACCATCCTGGCCGGCATGCGGGGCATCATGGCGGCCAACAGCATCGTGGTGCCTCTGCTCACCACGGCCGTCGTGTTCCTGGTCGCCACCTCGCTGCACGACCTGGGAGTCGGGCCCGCCTTCAGCCAACTCGCCCCCCATCCCGCCCTGGCCCCGGCACGCTCCTGGTGGATGGCAGCGCTGCTCTACGTGAGCTACAACCTGGCGCTTTCGATATCGGTACTGGGCCCGCTGGGGGCAGAGGTGGGCAACCGGCGGGTTCTCCTCTGGGGCGGCACCCTGGGGGGCCTCACCCTGGGCCTGATGGCGGCGGGTATGACCCTCACGGTGGGGGCCCATCTGCCCGAGGCGGCGGTCGAGATTCCCATGCTCTACCTCAGCCGCTCGCACAGCCAGGTCGTGCAGTGGTTCTACGCGCTGATCCTCTGGGCCGAAATCTACACCACGGCAGTCGCCTGCGCCTACGGGTTCGCCGGCCGCCTGGGCCAGTTGTGGCGTTACCGGGAAGCCGTCGTCGCCACGATCTGCCTGGCCCTCGCCGGCAGCGGCTTCGGCTTCAGCCAGCTGCTCGCCTTCTTCTACCCGCTGTTCGGGCTGGTGGCGCTGGTGGTGCTGACAGGGCTGATGCGGCGCTCATGGAGGCTGGGCAACTGATTGGCGAAAGGGCGCACGAAAACCGGACGGCGCGTCAGTCGGCGCCGTCCGGCTGCGGTTGCCTGGGCCAGACGAAGTATGACAGCGAGATCAGGAGGTCGATGATCACAGACGCTGTCCAGACTCGGAGCACCCCGGACAGGGCCCGGGTCCGGTCTGGATCGCCGACCAGGGTGATGAGCAGGAAGAGGTAGCCGCCCCCCAGGAGCCATGCCAGAAGGTAGAGCAGGCTGCCCCTGAAGTTGTAGACGGCGTGGGCGCGGCCATAGAGCGCCTTCGGCCGGGGACCCCGCCTGAGGACGTAGTGCTGGAACCGTTCATCGGCCCAGCGGACAATGCGCCTTCCAAAGGTGAGCGAGACGCTCAGGTAGACCGCGGCGATGCCGTGGGCGAGGGAGGCCGCTGCGTCGTTGACCAGAATGTCGCGCGTGGTCGCCACCAGCAGAACGGCGTCGAGCACGGGCGTCATCGCCAGCAGCGCGAGGCCGAGGCGGGGCCGGTTCAGCAGATAGCGCGCCGCCAGACCGGCAGAGACGAACACCCAGAACCCGATCTCCACCCCGATGATCAGGTAGGCGATGAGGCTCATCGGAAGGAGCGCACCCCTTTTTAGCACAACTGTATTGCCAAGCGGGAGTCTATCACAATCACCTGGTTTTTGCAACACAGTTGTGTTATGATAGGGCCATGCCAAAAATCGTCAGTCATGCGGAGCAACGCACCCGCATCGCCGAGGCGATGTGGCGGGTCATCCTGAAAAGCGGCATGGAAGGGGCGACGGTGCGTAAGATCGCCGCAGAAGCGGGCATGTCCGCGGGTGCCCTGCGGCACTACTTCAAGACCCAGGATGACCTGCTCGTCTACGCGATGCGGCTCGTGAACGAACGGGTGGAGAAACGCATCCGACAGCTCGTTTCCGAACCGCTCCCCCCGGTCGCCAAGGCGGTCCGGCTGCTTCTGGAGCTGGTGCCGCTCGATGGAGAGCGCCGGGCGGAGATGGACGTCTGGTTTTCCTTTATGGAGTACGTGCGCCATCGCAAGGACCTCTCGGATGTTCCGGAGAACCGGATGCACTCGTTCATCCGCGAAGTGCTCGGCTACCTCGACCGCGAAGGGATCCTGCAGGAGGGGCTCGATCTGGCGCTGGAGGCGGAGCGGCTCTACGCCGTCATCGACGGGCTGGCTGTGCACGCGCTGCTCGAGCCGGGTCGGCTCCGGCCAGAGGAGATGGAACGGGTCGTTCGCACTTCGGTCGAGCGCCTGTGCAGGTCAGCTGCCCCGCAGGGTACGCAGCCCGGGGGCCGACAGGCTCCGGCGCGCTCCTGACAGGTCGCCCACCTGCCGGTCAGGGCCCCCTGTGGGCCGCATGTCCGCGAAGAAAACGCGTTTCATGGCCCGGCGCCCGGCGAGCCGGAGCCTGCTCTGTCCCCACCAGGAGCGACAGCACCCTCGCGCCACTGTTCCGCATCGACACCGACACACGAACAGGCCGCCCCCACCGCCGTTACTGCGATGGGAGCGGCCCTTTCGGTTCAGCCGGACGGCCGGCGCCTTAGCCCGGGAGCGGCGAGGCCGCCGGCCAGGCCATACGTTTAGAACCGCTTCACCGGCGTAGCGTTGCCTTCCGCGTCATAGACGTAGAACCCGCGGCCCGACTTGCGGCCGTAGTAGCCCGCCTGCACCATCTGCACCAGAAGCGGACATGGCCGGTACTTGGGATCCCTGAACCCCTCGTAGAGCACATTCAGGATCGACAGGCAGGTGTCGAGCCCGATGAAGTCGGCGAGTGCGAGCGGGCCCATCGGGTGGTTCATGCCCAGCTTCATCACCGTGTCGACCTCTTCGACGCCGGCGATCCCCTCGTAGACGCAGAAGATGGCCTCGTTCAGCATCGGCAGGAGGACCCGGTTGGAGACGAAGCCCGGGAAGTCCCGCACCTCGACGGGCGTCTTCCCCATCGCCTCGGCCAGCCCTTTGATCGTGGCGAAGGTCTCGTCGGAGGTGGCGATGCCCCGGATGACCTCCACCAGCTGCATCACCGGCACCGGGTTCATGAAGTGCATCCCGATGAACCGGTCAGGGCGCCGGGTCGCCGCCGCCAGCTGCGTGATGGGCAGGCTGGAGGTGTTGGAGGCAAAGAGGGTGGCATCCGGGCAAATCTCGTCCAGTTCCCGGAACAGCTTCTGCTTGGCCTCGAGGTTCTCGACGATGGCCTCGATCACCAGGTCACACTCGGCGGCCGGCGCCAGGTCGGTCGTGCCGGTGATGTGTCCGAGGATGGCCGCCTTCTCCTCCTCGGTGCGCCGCCCCCTCGCCACGTGGCGGGTGAGGTTCCGCACGATCACGCCGAGCCCACGGTTCACGAACATCGGTTCCAGATCCTGCAGGTAGACCTGCAGGCCGGCCTGCGCCGCCACCTGGGCGATGCCCGAGCCCATCTGGCCGGCGCCGACCACCATGATCCGTTGCACCATGCGTACCCCTCCGTCCAGGTTTGATCGACTGCATCAGTCAACCCGCACCAGCGTCGCCTCGCCCTGGCCGCCGCCCGAACAGATGGCAGCCAGGCCGATGCCGCCGCCGCGCCGGCGTAGCTCGTAGATCAGGTGCATGAGGATGCGGGCGCCGCTGGCGCCGATGGGGTGGCCCAGTGCGATGGCGCCGCCGTTGACGTTCACGATGTCCGGGTCTACCCCCAGGAGGCGCATGGAGACCAGCGCCACCGAGGCAAAGGCCTCGTTGATCTCCACCAGCTTGAGGTCCCTGACCGTGAGCCCGGCCCGCGCCAGGGCCTGCTGCCCTGCCCGGGCGGGCACCACGTGCAGGGCGTGGGGCTCCTCCGAGTGCTGTCCCTGCGCCACGATCGTGGCCAGCACCTCCAAGCCCAGGGCTTCGGCCCGGTCCCGGGACATGATGACCAGCGCGCCGGCGCCGTCGGAGAGGCCCGGGGCGTTGCCGGCGGTGACCGTCCCGTCCGGCTCGAACGCCGGCCGCAGAGCCGCCAGCTTCTCCATCGACGTGTCCCGCCGGATCGGCTCGTCCGCCGCCACGGTGACCTCGCCTTTCTTCTGCCGTATGGTCACCGGCGTCACCTCGTCGGCGAAGAGGCCCTTGTCCCACGCAGCGGCGGCGCGCATGTGGCTGCGGTAAGCCCATTCGTCCTGCTCCGCGCGGGAGATGCCGTACTCCCGGGCGGCCCGGCCGCCGTAGGTCCCCATGTGGACGTCGCCGAAGGCGCACCAGAGGCCGTCGTGGATCACCCCGTCCACCAGCTCTCCGTGGCCCATCCGGTAGCCCCGCCGGGCGTTCCGGAGCAGGTAGGGGGCGTTGCTCATCGACTCCATGCCGCCGGCCACCACCACGTCGGCGTCGCCGGCACGGATCATCAGGTCAGCCAGGTTGACAGCCCAGAGGCTCGACGCGCAGACCTTGTTCACCGTCTCCGAGACGACAGAGAAGGGCAGCCCCGCCTTGCAGGCCGCCTGCCGCGAGGGGATCTGGCCGGCGCCCGCCTGCACCACCTGGCCCATGAGCACGTGGTCGATCTGCTCGGGCCGGTCATGGAGCCCTACCCGGCGGACTGCTTCCCGGATGGCGATGCCGCCCAGGTCGGTGGCGGCGAGGTCCTTCAGCGCCCCGTTGAAGGCGCCGAAGGGCGTGCGCACGGCACTGACGATAACGGCTTCCCGCCTCCTCATATGCGCTCCCCCTGTCCAAGTCGGAATGGTGGGACTCTTATGTACCCATCATTATACCAGAGATCGTTCTCTATTTGCTCGTTATCACAGAGATTGAATAGCGGGGTGAATCAGGCGGCGTTCACGGACATGACTCTGGCAACGCCTCCTGCGGACTCGGGTGAGGGGGAGGCGGTGGACCCGGGGGCACCCCGGGCACAAAAAAGCCCCCTGCAAGCGCAGGGGGCGCCATTTGCGTTACGAACGCACCGCATTCGGCGAGTTGCACAGGCGGCTGACGGAGAGCAGGATGCCCACCCCGGTCATCAGGGCGAGCAGTGAGGAGCCGCCGGAGGAGAGGAAGGGCAACGGGATGCCGGTGTTGGGCAGGGTACCGGTGACCACGCCCAGGTTCAGGAAGGCCTGGCCGCCCACCCATGAGGTAACGCCCGCGGCCAGCAGCATCGTGTAGCGGTCGGGCGCCCCGAGGGCGATGGTGAATCCCCGCCAGGTAAACAGCACGAAGAGCAGGATCACCACGGCGCCGCCCACCAGGCCCAACTCCTCCACCACGATGGAGAAGATGAAGTCGGTCTCGGCTTCGGGCAGGCGGTTGTCCAGCTTCTGCAGCGACTCCCCGAGCCCGACGCCCCAGATTCCGCCCCGGGCCATGGCCGTCCAGGACTGGATGACCTGGTGGCCGCTGGTGTCCTCGTAGACCCACGGGTTCCACCACGCGTCGAGCCGCTCCTTCTGGTGCTCCTTGTTCGAGGCCAGAAAGTAGACGGCGCAGCCGGCCAGCGCCACAACGGCGGCGATCTTGATCCAGTGCACCCGCGCCACCCACAGCAGACAGAGTGCGACGCCGCCCAGCACCAGGGCAGTACCCAGGTCCGGTTCCTGGTAGATCAGGCCGGCCATCACTCCCAGCACGCCCAAATACGTGGCCAGGCGTTCCAGCCCGAGCCGCGCACCCCACCGGTCCAGGAAGGCCGCGCCAAACAGGATGAAGGCCAGCTTGGCAAACTCGGAAGGCTGCACGGTGAGCGGGCCGACGCCCAGCCAGCGGGTGGCGCCCAGGCCGCTGACGGCCAGCGGGTTGCCCGGAACCAGCAGGGAGCCCAGGGCCGCGATGGACCCCACCAGCAGCGGCACCGTCAGCTTCCGCCACCACGAAAGCGGGACCAGCATGCCCGCCAGGAGGCCCACGGCGCCGCCGCCGAACTGGATGGCCATCTTGCGCACCACCTCGGTAGAGGTGCCCTGGTGGATGGTGACGCTGTAGATCATCACCATGCCGAAGCTGACCAGCCCGAGCACTGCGGCGATCAGCAGACCGTCCGGTGCACCGGGAAGCAGGACCGGCGCTCCCCGTCCGGGGGCGGTGCGCCCCGCCTGTCGGCGCGCCGCCTGACCCCGCGCCGCCGGCAGCTGCGCGGGTCTCCCTCCAGCAGACCGAAGGGCTCGTGCCACCAGGCTCCCCTCCCTCTCAGGGGCCCTCCTCGACCGTCACCCGCTTCACGTCCGCGCCGAGGGCGGCGAGCTTCTCCTCCATGCGGGTGTAGCCCCGGTCGATGTACCGCACGCCGGCGACCTCGGTGACCCCCTCGGCCGCCAGGGCTGCGGTGACCAGGGCCGCCCCGCCCCGGATGTCGCGCGCCTCCACCGGGGCGCCGGTGTACCGCTCAACGCCGCGGATGATGCCGGTGTTCCGGTCCACCTTGATGTTGGCACCCATCCGGATCAGCTCGTTGGTGAAGCCGAAGCGGTTCTCGAAGATGGTCTCCTGCACCACGGAGATCCCGTCGGCCAGCCCCATCAGGGCGACCCAGGGCGACTGCAGATCGGTGGGGAAGCCCGGGTAGACCTGCGTCTCCACGTCCACCGCGCGGATGGGGCGGGACCGCACCCGCACGCTGTCGCCCTGCACCTCGACCTCCTGGCCCGCCTCCTTCAGCTTGGCGATGACCGTGCCCAGGTGCTCGGGAATCACGTTCTCGATGCGGACGTCGCCGCCGGCGGCGGCGGTCATGATCATGTAGGTGCCGGCCTCGATGCGGTCGGGAATCACCTCGTGCCGCACGCCCCGCAGGCGGTCGACCCCCTCGATGCGCACCGTGTTGGTGCCCGCCCCCCGCACCCGGCCGCCCATGGCGTTGATGAAGTTGGCCAGGTCGACGATCTCGGGCTCGCAGGCTGCGTTTTCCAGTATGGTCACCCCGGGTGCGAGCGAGGCGGTGATGATCATGTTCACCGTGGTGCCCACGCTGGACCGGTCCACGTAGAAGCGGCCGCCCCGCAGGTTCACCCGCTGTGCCACCATGGCCCCATGTTCTACCACCACTTCGGCCCCGAGGGCCTTGAATCCTTTCAGATGGAAGTCCACCGGGCGCGCGCCGATCTCGCAGCCGCCGGGGCAGGCCACCTCGCCCCTGCCCAGGCGCGCCAGCAGGAGGCCCATCACGTAGGTCGAACCCCGGAGCCGCCGCGCAATATGGTAGGGTGCAACGTGGTTCTCCAGGTTCCGGGCGTTCACGCGCACCGTGGTCTCGGCCACCCGCTCCACCTGGCAGCCCAGCGCGCGCAGGATTTCGCAGAGGTGTTGTATATCCGAGTTATCAGGTACATTTTCCAGGATGGACTCGCCCTCGACGGCCAGCGCTGCGGCGGTGAGGATTGGCAGCGCGCTGTTCTTGGCGCCCCCGATGGACACGGTTCCGGAGAGCCGGTTGCCGCCGCGGACGATGAACTTAGCTGTCAAAATCCGTCTCCCCTTGTACATAAAGGGTCAAGTCTAGTATGCGCCGACAGGACCTGAGACAGGTCATACCTTAGCCACTTTATCAGAAAGGTGGTTACCCGTCCAGCAAGGGGTGCGGACTGCCAGCAATCCATGAAAAGGGGCCCTGGTACAACGCCCGGGCCCCTTTTTTCTGGTATCCGGCTTCTCTGGGGAGCCCCCGCATCAGGAGACGCTGTAGTTGGGCGCCTCCTTGGTGATCTGCACGTCGTGGGGATGGCTCTCCCGCAAGCCCGCGGCAGTGATGCGGCGGAACTTGCCGTTCTTGCGCAGCTCCTCGATGGTCCTGCAGCCGCAGTAGCCCATGCCGGCCCGCAGGCCGCCGACCAGCTGGTACACCATCTCGGAGAGGGGGCCGCGGTAGGGCACGCGCCCCTCGATGCCCTCGGGCACCAGCTTGGGGGCATCGGCCTGGAAGTACCGGTCGCCCGAGCCCTCCTTCATGGCGCCGATGGAGCCCATGCCGCGGTAGACCTTGTAGGAGCGGCCCTGGTAGATCTCCATGTCGCCCGGCGACTCGTCGGTGCCGGCGAAGAGGGAGCCGATCATCACGGTCGAGGCGCCGGCGGCGATCGCCTTGGTGATGTCGCCGGAGTACTTGATGCCGCCGTCGGCGATGATCGGCACGTCGTACTCGTCGGCCGCCTTCGCGGACTCGTAGATTGCCGTGATCTGCGGGACGCCGATTCCCGCCACCACCCGGGTGGTGCAGATGGAGCCCGGCCCGATGCCCACCTTCACGGCGTCGGCCCCGGCCTCGATCAGGTCGCGGGTGCCCTCGGGGGTGGCCACGTTGCCGGCGATCACCTGCACGTTGGGGAAGTTGGCCTTCACGCGCCGCAGCACGTCGATGATGCCGGCCGAGTGGCCGTGGGCGGAATCGAGCACCAGCACGTCCACGCCGGCGTCGACCAGGGCCCCGGCCCGCTCCATCACGTCGGGCGCCACGCCAATGGCGGCGCCGCAGAGCAGCCGGCCCCGCTCGTCCTTCGCCGAGTTGGGGTACTTCTTGGCCTTCTCGATGTCCTTGATGGTGATGAGGCCCTTGAGCACCCCGTGTTCGTCAACCAAGGGCAGCTTCTCCACCTTGTGGTGGCGCAGGATCTCCCGGGCCTGCTCCAGGGTCGTGCCCACCGGTGCGGTGATGAGGTTCTCCCTGGTCATCACGTTGCCCACGGGCTGGTGCCAGTTGTCCTCGAAGCGCAGGTCACGGTTGGTGAGGATGCCGACCAGCCTGTGCGTGCCCCGCTCCACTACCGGCGTGCCCGAAATGCGGTAGCGGGCCATGAGCTGCAGGGCGACGTCGATCATGTCGTCCGGGTGGACGTACACCGGGTCGACGATGATGCCGTGTTCGGAGCGCTTGACCTTGTCGACCTCCTCGGCCTGCCGCTCGATGGACATCGACTTGTGGATGATGCCGATGCCGCCCTCGCGGGCCATGGCGATGGCCATGCGCGCCTCCGTCACGGTGTCCATGGCTGCGGAGACCAGCGGGATGTTGAGCCTGATCTTGCGCGTCAGACGGGTCGAGACGTCCACGTCGCGCGGAAGCACCTCGGAGCGTGCTGGCACCAGTAAGACGTCATCGAAAGTCAAAGCCTCCGGCCCGAACTTCGAGTCCATGATCCGACCTCCGACTGAGCATCTCGCTCGGAATTTGAAGCATTATACCATAGCGCATAATCCACGGCAACCGCCGCCCGGCGGCGATTGCATGCGTCCGACGGCACAGGAAAAGGCTATCCGATGAGGTGATGGAAACGATGGCAGAAGTCGAACGTCAGGACACCCAGGCTGCCCCCGCACACCGGTCCAAACCGTTCACCGACGTCGAACCCCTGCGCGACGTGGAAGAGCAGCCTCGCCACCTGCTCCAGCTCATGTACGAGCAGGCGGGGGCAGTCCGCCGCGACGGGGCGTGACGCCCGGGTCCGAGGCGCCTCCGGTGCAATCCGCCGGGGGCGCTTCCACGCTCTACCGCAGGGATCAGCCCTGCCGCCACCGAATGAGAAGGGGGAAATACCCTGGCGAAGGTGGCGAAGATGATCTACACAGGCGAACCCACAGCGCTCGACCTGGTACCCGACATGGACACCCTGGCCGAGATCGCCAGGGGCTGCAACCGCTGCGGCCTCCGCGCCGGGTGCCAGCAGGTGGTCTTCGGCGAGGGGGTCTGGCCGACGGCACTCATGTGCATCGGCGAGGGCCCCGGGGCCGACGAGGACCGGCTCGGCCGCCCCTTCGTGGGCAAGGCGGGGCAGCTCCTGGACAAGATCCTGGAGGTGTCGGGCTTCGACCGGCACCGCAACTGCTACATCGCCAATGTGGTGAAGTGCCGGCCGCCGGGCAACCGCATCCCCGAGCCGGCGGAACGGCAGGCGTGCTGGCCGTTCCTGCGGGCGCAGATCCGGCTGGTGAAGCCGAAGATCATCGTGCTGCTGGGGGCGACGGCCCTGCAGGGGGTTATCGACCCGCAGGCGCGCATCACCCGCATGCGGGGGCAGTGGATCGTGCGGGAGGATATCTGGTTCATGCCCACCTACCACCCTGCCGCGCTGCTGCGCGACCCGAGCAAGAAGCGGGACGTGTGGCACGACATGAAGATGGTCATCGCCAAGTACCGGGAGCTGGTGGACCCCAACCACTACTCCCCCTACGCCTAGTCTGCCCCGGGCAGACATACCGGCAAGGGCCTGAAGAAGCCCCCGGCCCGGGAGGCAACGCCTCCCTGGTCCGGGGGCTCCGTGCGTGCGGGGATTGTCCGGTCCGCCGGAGCTCCGGCTACGCAGAAGGTGCCCGCGATTTCAGCTCCTCCGCCAGATCCCGCGCCACCTTCCAGATGTCTCCGGCGCCCATTGTGATCACCGTGTCGCCGGGGCGCACCTCCCGGAGCAGGTAGGCCAGGATCTCCCGGGGATCGGAAAGCAGCGTGACCGGCCGTCCGGTGTTGGCCTCGATACGCTCGGCCAGTCGCTCCGCCGTGACGCCCGGAATCGGCTGCTCGCCCGGAGGGCTGTAGATGCGGGTGAGCACGAGCACGTCCGCGTCCTGGAAGGCGGTGGCGAACTGGTCCATCAGCCAGTGCGTCCGGGAGTAGCGCTGCGGCTGGAAGACGGCGATCACCCGCCCGCCCTGCCGCTCCCGCGCCGCGGCCAGGGTCGCCCGGATCTCGGTGGGGTGGTGGGCGTAATCGTCCACCACCCGGATGCCGTCCACCTCCGCCCACACCTGGAAGCGCCGCTTGGCGTTGCCGAAGGAGAGGAGGGTCTCCTTCATCTGGTCGAAGGAGAGGCCGGCGTGGGCCCCCGCGGCCAGCGCCCCGAGGGAGTTGAGGGCGTTGTGCCGCCCCGGGATCGGCAGGCGGACCTCGCCCAGGAACTGGCCGTCCCGGTAGCATTCGTACGCAATACCTCGTTCGCAGGGGTGGATACTGCGGGCCTGCCAGGCGGCCTCCGGCCCCGTACCATAGAAGACCACCCGTGCCGCGCCCGGCGTCGACTGCAGCTCCTGCCCGAGCGCAAGGAGCGTCGGGTCGTCGCCACAGAGGACGGCCAGACCGCCCGGCTGCACCTGGTGCAGGAACTGGCGGAAGCCCGCTTTGATGCAGTCAAACGAGCCCTCCCAGAACTCGAGGTGCTCGGGCTCCACGTTGGTGACCACCGCCACCTCCGGGCGGTAGCGCAGGAAGGACCGGTCAGACTCATCAGCCTCAGCCACCACCCATGGGCCCAAGCCGGCCTTTCCCGTCCCGCCGATCGCCTCCACCTCTCCACCCAGGATGACCGTCGGATCCAGGCCGCCCCGCTCCAGGAGGAAGGCAATCATGCTGGAGGTCGTGGTCTTGCCGTGCGTTCCGGCCACGGCGATGGACTTCCCGTTCACGAACTCGGCCAGCACCTCGGAGCGGTGCATCACCCTGAGGCCCCGGGCGCGGGCAGCCGCCAGTTCGGGGTTGTCGGGCGGCACCTGGGTGGAGTAGACGACCACGTCTGCCCCGTTGATGTAGGCGGCATCATGCGCGCCGGTGTGAACTTCGACTCCCGCCTGCTCCAGGCGGCGGGTCCGGTCAGATGCCGCAACATCCGACCCTGAGACCTGATATCCCTGCTGCGTGAGCACCATGGCCAGCGCACTCATGCCGTAGCCGCCGACTCCGATGAAATGCACCTTACGGGCCTTCAACACCCAGGCTTCCCCCTTGATGGGAACAGGTTTGCCGCTTCGCTCTTCCAGAGTACCATCAGGCGCCCGGCGCCCGTCCTGCCGGGATGGCCGGCCGGCGGGTAATCAACCGGTCAAAGATCCACGGGGCGACCAGCGTGGCGGTGACCGCCACCAGCCAGTAGCGCACCAGGTCGCCGGGGCCGGTGTCGGGCAGGACCAGCTTCAGGCCCTCCTTCACCGCCAGCACCAGGGCAAGCCCCACCACCATTTTCAGCACGTGCTGCACCGGGCTTCCCCGCCGCGGGTCGAAGCCGACCCAGACCTCTTCCAGCGCCGAACCGAACAGCAGGCCACCATACGCGCCCACGATGAGCCAGGAGATCTCGTCGACCTCGCCCACCAGGGCCAGCAGTCCCAGCGCGGCCCCCGGCAGCAGGAAGGCCAGCAGGAGGCGCAGGCCAGGCGACTGCCGCTCGCCGGTCCAGAACGGTTCGGTGCGGACCATCAGATAAAGCACCGCGAGGCCGATGGCCCAGCCTCCCAGCACGTCCACCGGCCAGTGCACGCCGATGTAGAGGCGGGAGAACCCGATCAGGAAGACCGCGACGGCGACGACCCAGGTAAACCAGCGGCGCCGCAGATGGTGGGCAATGGCCCCCCAGAACACCAGCGGCGTCTGTGAGTGGCCGCTGGGGAAGGAGTACCCTCCGCCCGTCTCGGCGAGGATGACCCGCACCTGATTCGGATCGGGGCGGGGCGTGCGGAACACATACTTAAGGAAAGCATTCGTCCAAAAACCAATGAAAAATACCGAGAACATGTACCGGCCAAACCGCTTGTCGTAGAGCCAGTAGAGGAGCGGGAGTACCAGGACGTAGACAATCTCGTGGTGCAGATTGGTGATGAGGCCGAAGACCTGATCCAGCAAGGGCGACTGAAGCGTCTGGATGGCCCGCAGGATTTCCACGCCCGACACGGCACCCACCCTTTCACCTGTCCTAATATTCTATGGCGCAGGGGAGGGAGGCGATGACTCGGCGGTGCGCAGCACCCGTGCCGGCACGCCGCCAGCCATGGCGCCCGGCGGGATGTCCCGGTTCACCAGGCTCATGGCCGATACGGTCGCTCCGTCCCCGATGCGCACTCCGGGAAGGATGGTGCAGTTGGCCCCCACCAGCACGTCCCGGCCGATGTGCACGGGACCGGTAAAGGCCTCCCTCACCCGGAAATCGTGGCACAGGATGACCGAGTTGTAGCCGATAACGCTGTTGTCGTCGATCTGGATGAGGTGCGGGTAGAAGATGTCGAACACCACGGCCAGGCCGATGGAGACGTTTCGGCCGATCTTCGCCCCCGTCAGCCGGTAAAGCCAGCACTTCAGAGTAAGCGAGGGCGAGTACCTGGCCAAGTAGATGCAGATGAAGTTCCAGACCACCCTGAGCGGGTTCACGTGCCGGTACCAGTACTGCAGCGGATTCAGGGGCCCGTAATCAGGCAGCCTGGTCAGCCTGCGCCCCATGGCAAGTCACCCCTCCAGCCCCAGCCCCAGACCGGGCACGGCGTTCAGGTCGAGGTCATGCCGCACGCCCGCCCGCCACAGGTGGTAGCCGGCGGCAGCAATCATGGCGGCGTTGTCGGTGCACAGGACAGGCGGCGGGTAGCTCAGGGCGATGCCGCGGGGCTCCAGGGCCTCCCGCATCGCCTGCCGCAGGGCGCCGTTGGCGGCCACGCCCCCGGCGAGGATCACCTGGCGGACGCCCTTCTCCTCTGCCGCCTTCAGGGTCTTCTCCACCAGCGCGCCGGTGACCGCCCGCTGGAAGGAGGCCGCCAGGTCGGCCCGCTGCTGGTCGCTGAGCGGGCCCGTGCGCTGCACGTACTGCAGGACGGCCGTCTTCAGGCCCGAGAAGGAGAAGTCGAAGGGCCCGTCGGTGTGGGCGACGGGCAGCGGCACCGCCTCGGGGTTACCGGACCGGGCCAGCTGCTCCACCTGGGGACCGCCAGGGTAGCCCAGCCCCACCGAGCGGGCCACCTTGTCGAAGGCCTCGCCCGCCGCGTCGTCGAGCGTGCGCCCCATCAGCTCCATCTCTCCGTGGCCCGCCATGTAGATCAGATCGGTGTGACCGCCCGAGACCACCAGGCAGACCAGCGGAAAGGTCGGCTGCAGCTCCACCAGGAAGTTGGCGTAGATGTGCCCCTGCAGGTGGTTCACGCCGACCAGGGGCTTGTCCAGGCCGAAGGCCAGCGCCTTGGCGGCCGAGAGCCCCACCAGCAGGGTGCCCACCAGGCCCGGGCCGTGGGTGACGGCGATGGCGTCGAGTTCGTGGAGCCCCACGCCGGCGGTCGCCACCGCCTCGCGGATCACCGGCAGGATCAGTTCCAGGTGCTTGCGCGAGGCGATCTCGGGCACGACCCCGCCGTACTTCCGAAAGAGGTCGACCTGGCTCGCGACGATGTTGGAGAGCACCCGCCTTCCGCCTGCAACCACCGCCGCGGCGGTCTCGTCGCAGGAAGACTCGATGCCCAGAATCAGCCCTTCCGACACAGGTTCATCTCCTCCAGCGCTAGCCCTTGGTGCCGGCGGCGATGGCGGCGCGAGCCAGCTCGTCGCACCGGTTGTTCTCCACGTTGTCGGCGTGCCCCTGCACCTTCAGCCACTCCACCTGGTGGGGGCGAGCAGCCTCGAGCAAGGCCTGCCACAGGTCCTGGTTCTCCACCGGCTCCTTCTTGCTGTTCACCCACCCGTTCCGCTGCCAGGTCGCCAGCCAGTTCTGGCGGAAGGCGTTGATCAGGTAGGCGCTGTCGGAGTAGAGCTTGACCTTGCAGGGGTACTTCAGCGCCCGCAGGGCCTCGATCGCGGCTTGCAGCTCCATGCGGTTGTTGGTGGTGTGCGGGTCGAAACCCGACAGCTCCTTGCGGTGGGGGCCGGACAGGAGCACGGCGGCCCATCCGCCGGGACCGGGATTGCCGGAGCAGGCGCCGTCGGTGTAGATGATCACTTCCCGCAAGCTCAAACCGCTCCCTCCTGCTCGTTCTCGATCAGGGGCTCCTTCCACATCACGATGGCGTCTTCGCCGGTATCGGTGTAGTAGCCCTTGCGGATGGCGCCGGGCGCGGTCACGAAGCCCAGCTTGCGGTAGAGTTCCTGGGCGGGGGTGTTGCTGACCCGCACCTCGAGGGTCATGTGCGTCACGCCGCGGCTGTGGGCGATCTGGATCAGCTCCCGCATCAGCCGCTCGCCGATCCCCCGTCCGCGGCGTTGCGGATGCACGGCGACGTTGGTGACGTGCGCCTGGTCCCAGATCACGTGCATCCCGGCGTACCCCACCACCCGCTCGCCCTCCCGGGCCACCAGATAGACCGTGTAACGCTGTTTCAGTTCAGACGCGAAGGCCGCGCGCGACCACGGCGTGAGGAAGGAGAGGTGCTCGATCTCCATCACGCCGTCCAGGTCGGCCGGGGTCATGGGGCGGATCGTGATTTCCGGGCTTCCCATAGGCTTTCCGCCTCGCTCTTGCGCAGGTAGATGGGAACGAGGGCATCGGGAGCCACGCCGCCGCCCCGCTTGAGGAGGCTCAGGCCCAGCGCCGCCACAGCCGATCCCCGGGGCAGCAGCGCCCCCGCCGCCGCCACCCGCACGGCCTGGTCCGGGCCGAAGCGCGGGGCGTGCGTCTCGGCGACGTCGCCGCAGAGGGTGACGAACTGCCACGTGTGCTGCATCCCGGCCCTGATGGTGCGCACCCGCTCGACCAGTTCGTCGACGTGCAGGTTCACCGGGCCCAGCACCTCCACCCAGGTGGCGGGGTCCCGGTCGCCGGCCGCATAGACGGCCGAAAACACCTGGTCGCGCTTTGCGTCAAAGAGCGGCACCACCAGCCCGATCTGGGCGCCGGTACCGTACGCCGCGGCCGCCAGGGTGGAGACGGGCACCACCGGCTTGTCCAGGGCCAGGGCGAGCCCCTTGGCGGTGGCCAGACCGATGCGCAGTCCGGTGAAGGATCCCGGGCCCACGCCAACCGCGATGGCGTCCAGCTCCCGCCGGTCGACCCCGGCCTCCCGCAGCGCCTGGGCAATCAGCGGCATCAGGCGGGTGGAGTGCGCCCGCGGCACCTGGAGCGTGAGCTCCGCGAGCACCCGCTCCTCCGACGCCACCGCTACGGTGCAGGCGGCTGTGGCGGTATCAAAGGCCAAAACCCGCATGGGCCAACTCCTCCAACAACGGCCGGTACCGCTCGGCGCCGGTAAACGCCAGCACCCGCTCCTCTGCGCCGGCCCCGTAACTGAGTGCGATCTCGAGAACGTCGTCGGGCCACAGCTCCCGCACCCGGTCGGCCCACTCCACCAGGTTGACGCCGGTTTCGCTGAAGAAGTACTCCTCGTACCCCAGGTCCTCCAGCTCGGCCGGGTCGTCCACCCGGTAGACGTCCCAGTGGTAGACGGGGATGCGCCCCTCGTACTCCCACAGCAGCGTGAACGTGGGGCTGCCGCCGGTGCGGGCCACGCCCAGCCCGGCGAGGATGCCGGTGGCCAGGGCGGTCTTGCCGGTGCCCAGGTCGCCGGTGAGGGCGACGAAATCCCCGGGCCGGAGCCGGCTTCCCAGCCACCGCCCCAGGGCAAGGGTCTCGTCCGGGCTTCTACTGATGATGCGAAGCATGCATTGATCCTCCCAAGACCGGTCAAGACCTATTCTGGGCGTCTCGGGCCGGCGGGTCAAGTAAAAAGGGGCCTGCGCGGCATGAACTGGCCGAAGCCGTGGCGGCCGCCGCCCCCGCGCCCGGCGAGATCAGCGCGGATCTGCTGCCCCGAACACGCACAGCCCCCCAGGGGCGGGGCGCTCCCTATGCGCCGGCCCCGCCCGCCGGGGGGTCGGTTTCGGCACACCTGCCTGCTTCACACCCTTCTCCTAACCAGCCGGGAAGCAGGCCGATCATCTCTCCCGGGGTCGCTTCCGTGCCCCGACCTCGCCCTAGGGCTCCCAGCTCCCGTCACGCCGCATCCGTGGCCCGGCCTGTCAGGCCGGTCCAAGCGCCCCGCATCGTTTCCGTGCCACCACCGGAATGCAGACTGATCGGTTCGCCTCGCACCGTTTTCGTGTTACGGTCTCGCCGCAGATCGATGGCCCGCCTCACACTGCTTCCGTGTCCCTGCCTCGCCGCAGGCAGGGCACCGCGCTCTCGCCATTACACGCCCATAATGTGGAAGCCGTTGTCCGCGTAGATCGTCTCACCCGTGATGCACCGCGAGAGGTCCGATGCCAGGAAAAGCCCAACGTCGCCCACTTCCTCCACCGTGACGTTGCGGCGTAGGGGCGCCCGCTCCTCCACGATGTCCCGCAGCGTGCTCAGGCCCTTCACGGCGCTGGCCGCAAGGGTCTTCAGCGGGCCCGCGGAGATCGCGTTGACCCGGATGTTGTGCGGCCCCAGCTCGTGGGCCAGGTAGCGCACGCTGCACTCCAAGGCCGCCTTGGCCGGCGCCATGATGTTGTACCGTTCGACTACCCGTTCGGCTGCGAGGTAGGTGAGGGTGATGATAGAGCCGCCGCCCGCGGCCTCCATCAACAACCTGGCCTCCCGGGCGGCCGCGACCAACGACCAGGCGGAAACCTCCTGGGCGATGCGCCACCCCTCCCGGGGCGTGTCCAGGAGGTCACGCTGCAGGTCTTCCGTGCGGGCGTAGGCGATGGAGTGCACGAGCACGTCCAGCCTCCCCCACTGCTCTTTCAGGGCGGCGAAGACGGCCTCAATCTGTCCGTCCTGCGATACGTCGCAGGGCAGAATCGGCATCTGCTCGTGCCCTTCGAGCGTCTCCACCAGCTCCACCACGTTCTCCTTCAGCCGGTCGTTCACGTACGTGAACGCCAGCTCCGCTCCCTCCCGGTGCAGGGCCCGGGCGATCCCCCAGGCGATGGACCGCTTGTTGGCCACGCCCATCACCAGGCACTTCTTCCCGGTCATCAGTCCCACGGCGCACCTCTCCCTCTCCCTTGTATTAACACCTGGTCCTAATAATAGCCTATCAGAGGCGAGTTTACCATCCCTTGTGCGCGGCGCACCGCACGCGAAAGCGGACGGGCGGCGAACGGCACACTCCCGGGCGCCGCGGAAAGGCAAGTTCAACCAGGCCGTCGTCGGCGCAGCGAGTCTTTCTGGCCGCCAGCCCCGGCAACCCTCCGACGTGTTGAGAGTGCCCGAACCCCTTCTCCCATGCGGCTTCCACACCGAGCCCTTGCAGCACAGGCGCTGCCCGCCCTCTCAAACCGTCGGAACTACAGCCCTGAACTACCCCAGAGGGCACCGCCGCCGGCTTGAGACTACCTGAACCCCTTTTCCCATGACGCTCTTGAGGCGCTCTGCAAGGCGATGCCGGCGGTCCTCACCGACGCGTTGCCGTGCTCACTTCCTGGCGGCTTCCACACGAAACCTCATGGCACAAGCGCTGGCGGCACTCGCACCGCACTCGTGCCTGCCGTGCGTACGGTTCCCTCTGCGGGGCCCCCCCTCTCCATCGACCCACACGCGAATCGGGGGCGGAACCAACCGCCCCCGATCTCTCACAGTCGCCGGAACTTCTCCTGCAGCGCCTTCAACTGCTCCTCCAGGCTCTTCTGCCGCGACTTCGCCTGCTCCCCGAGACGCGCCCCGCTCGACCGCTGGCCCCGGCCTGCGCCCGGCGCGCCCCCGCGGCGCTCGGTCCGCGATCCGGGCCGGCCATCCTGCGCGCTACGCCGCTCACCCGGGGCCTGTCGCTCCTCCGCAGGCGGCTCGCCCAGCTTCATCGAAAGACCGATGCGCTGCCGCTTCAGGTCCACCTCGATCACTCGCACCCGGACCACGTCGCCGACGGCGACCACTTCGGACGGGTGCTTCACGTACTTGTGCGAGAGCTGGGAGATGTGCACCAGACCGTCTTCATGCACGCCGATGTCTACGAAGACGCCGAAGTCGACCACGTTACGGACGGTGCCCATCAGTTCCATGCCCACCTGCAGGTCTTCCAGCTTCATCACGTCGGTACGGAAGATGGGCTTGGGCAGCTCGTCGCGGGGATCGCGGCCCGGCTTCTGCAGGGCCTCGATAATGTCCCGCACCGTGGGCACCCCGGCGCCCAGTTCCGCCGCCACCTGCTCAGGTGAGAGCTTCTTCAGGGCGTCCCGGAGGCCCGCCGAGCCGCGGCCGATCAGCTGCTCCCGGGTGGCGCCCACGGCCTTCAGGATCGCCTCGGCGATCGCGTAGGACTCGGGGTGGACCGCCGTGTTGTCCAGCGGCTCGACGCCGTCGGTCACCCGCAGGAAGCCTGCGCACTGCTCGAAAGCCTTGGGCCCAAGCCCGGCCACCTTGAGCAGCTCCCTGCGGCTGCGGAACTTGCCGTTCTTCTCCCGGTACTCCACGATGGCCCTGGCCACCGAGGCCTTGATGCCGGCCACGTACTGCAGCAGCGAGGGCGAGGCGGTGTTCAGGTCGACGCCCACGGCGTTGACCACCGACTCCACCACCGCCCCCAGTTGCTCGGCCAGGCGCTTCTGGTCCACGTCGTGCTGGTAGAGGCCCACGCCGATGGACTTGGGGTCGATCTTGACCAGCTCGGCCAGCGGGTCCTGGGCCCGGCGGGCGATGGAGACGGCCGAGCGCTGCGTCACGTCGAAGTCGGGGAACTCCTCCTGAGCCACTTTCGACGCCGAGTAGACCGAGGCGCCCGCCTCGGAGACGATCATGTAGGCCGTCGGGTGGCTGCAGCGGGGGATGATGGAGGCCACCACCTGCTCCGTCTCGCGGGAGGCGGTGCCGTTGCCGATGGCGATCAGGTCCACCTTGTGCTTGTCCACCAGGCGGACGAGAACCTCCTCGCCCTGCTGCCGCTGCCGCTCGCCCAACGTCACGTAGATCACGCCGGTCTCCAGCACCTTGCCGGTCTCGTCCACCACCGCCAGCTTGCAGCCGGTGCGGTAGCCCGGGTCGATGCCCATCACGGTCATGCCCTTGATCGGGGGCTGCAGGAGCAGGTTGCGCAGGTTCATGGCGAAGAGGCGGATGGCGTGCTCCTCCGCCTTCTCGGTCAGCTCGCCGCGCACCTCCGTCTCGATGGAGGGGGCGATGAGGCGCTTGTAGGCGTCGAGAATGGCCTCGCGCAGCTGGTTGGTCCAGATGGACTGGCCCTTGATGTACTGCCGCTCGATGCGGGCGATGATCTCGTCAACCGGCGCCTCCACCGTCACCTTGAGGCACTCCAGCCGCTGGCCGCGGTTCAGGGCGAGGACCCGGTGCGGGGGCAGCGTGCGCAGGGGCTCCTGGAAGTCGAAGTACATCTCGAACTCCTGCGCCTTCTCCGGGTCGCCCTTCTCACTGGCGACGGAGCGGATGATGCCCCGGGCGGCTGTGAGCTCCCGGGCCATCTTGCGCACCGCCGCGTCGTCGGAGATGACCTCGGCCACGATGTCCCGGGCGCCGGCCAGGGCGTCTTCCGCCGACTCCACCTGCAGTTCGGGGTTGACGAAGGCCGCCGCGATCGCCTCCGGCGAGCCGATGCTCTCCTCCTGGGCGAGCATCTGCTGCGCCAGGGGCTCCAGGCCCCGCTCACGGGCGATCATGGCCCGGGTCCGCCGCTTGGGTCGGAAGGGCCGGTAGAGGTCCTCCACCTCCTGCAGCTTCTCGGCCTGGCGAACCGCCTGCTCCAGCTCCGGCGTGAGCTTGCCCTGCTCGCTGATCACCCGCAGGACCTTCTCCTTCTCGGCCTCCAGGTTCCGCAGGTAGGCCAGCCGCTCCTGCAGCGTGCGGATCTGGGTCTCATCCATCTCGCCCGTGGCCTCTTTGCGGTAGCGGGCGATGAAGGGCACCGTGTTGCCCTCGTCCAGCAGGGCGACGCAGCGCTCCACCTGGCCGACCGTCAGCCCCAGTTCCCGGGCCAGCCGCGCGAAAATCCTGTCCTGGCTCATCTTGTTCCACCCTCCCGCGCCTGCGGCTCGCCCGGCAGGACCAGCCGCGCCATGTCGCGCCACATCTCCCCGTCCCAGAGCATGACGGTCATCAGCGGCGGCTGCTCGTCCCACTGGCAGACGAAGCGCAAGTCATCGTGTTGAACCATGTGAGGGAAGTCGTCGGGGCCGGCGTCGCGGAGCTCGGCCCAGACCGTGCGGGCAAGCGCCAGGGCCCGCTCCCCTTCATACGCAGCACCGCCCGCGTAGCGGATGGCCTGCGCGAGCTGCTGCAGGAATCCGGTCTCACTGACGTGGGCGGCGCACATAACGCGTGATCCTTTCTCCATCAAATGTATAGAGATACGGGCTCACCGGAAACCCGGCGCCCCGGTGCTCCAGGGCCACCCGCCGCTGGACCACTTTCAGCAGGTCCTCGTCGGCGTCGCCGATGGCCACCAGCCAGTTGCGGTGGGGCACGCCGATCACCAGGTTGCCCTCCACAACGGCAGCGAAGTCGCGCAGCCACTGCGTGAGCAGGATGCGGGCCGCATCGTAGCCGTCCTGCAGGTTCCAGATGAACATCGGACGGCCGCCCTCGGGCCGGTCCAGCTTCGTGACCCGCTTGCCCTGCGTGAGCCGTTCCAGGTTCCTCACGGCGGTGATGTGGACCGTCGTATGGCTCACGCCCCAATCCCGCAGGTCCTGGTACGTGACGTACCGGATCTTCTCCCCCGGCTCCTCGATGCCGTAGATCACGAAGAGCCCCTCGGCAATCTGGCCGCTCACCATCTGCCCCTGGCCCTTCTCGTGAATCTGCACCGGGTCCATCATCAGAGGATAGAGCCGGGTGCGGATGTCGGCGAACTCCTGCTCCATCAGCTTCATCGTGCATCCCTCCACGGGCCTGTTGCCGGTCTCCCCGGTGCAGGACTCGCCCGACCGGATCGGCCTGTTCACCCGCACAACGAACCGGACCCCGGGCTCGCCCAAAGACGTGGGCGGCCAGCACTCGGCGCCCGCCCATCCGCCGCGGCGGAATCAAACCGGGCCGCTCACCCGGCAGACGGGTGCGTGCCGAGGAGCGTCCGGGCCATCCGGGCCGGGTGTTCGATTGGCCCCGCGGCTCAGGCCGGCCCGGCGTTTAGTCTGCCCGGGGCTGGTCGATACTTCCAGGCGGAATGCGCTGGAGGTGACCGCGATGAAGGCCCGCGATACCATCCACCTGTACGCCATGCTGGCCGACATGAAGGAGGTCGACTACCGGTCGACCCTGGCTCTCGTCGCCCTCATCGATCTCCTGGTGGCGAAGGGGGTCATCACCCGGGAGGAGATCGCTGAGCGGGCGGGCCAGCTGGACGCCGCAGGCGAAATGAGTTTACCAATAGGCGGATAGAACGTCAAGAAAAGCAGGAAGGGGAGGAGTCCCCTTCCTGCCGTACCGGAGGAGCCAGTCAGCTGGCCGGAGTCGTGACTGCGTTACCGCGTGGTGCCGCCGTTCAGCTGCTGCTCGGCCAGGGCGATCATCTTCTTCACCATGTACCCACCGACGGAGCCGTTCACCCGGCTGGGCAGGTCACCCTTGTACTGCTGGTTGTAGTTGGGGATGCCCAGCTCGGCCGCCGTCTCGAACTTCAGCTGCTCGAGGGCGTTGCGGGCCGAGGAAACCAGCACGTCGTTGCTGTTCGTGTTGGCCATCTGCGTTTCTCACCTCCTGGCGGTTATTATGTTGCCGCCAGGACTGCCGCGTTATGACGACCAGATACTGGGTCTGGGTGCGGCAGCAACGCTTCGTACTCGGCACTCCAGCTGGTAGGGTTCGCCCAGGCCGGCGTCGGTCGGCGCCGCGGCCGCCCGCCCCGCCGTTACCTGCGCTCCCGGGCCGCCGCCACGAACGCCTCGAACAGCCCGTCGAAGTTATACGGCTGCCCCTGGAAGTTCTCGGGGTGCCACTGCACGCCGAGGGCGAAGTGCCGCTCCGGATGCTCCATCGCCTCGATAACGCTGTCGGGGGCAGTGGCGCTCGCCACCCAGCCGTCCGGCACCCGCTTCACGGCCTGGTGGTGGCGGCTGTTCACCCGCCGCTCCGGGCCCAGCAAGGCGTGGAGGCGCGTGCCGGGGTGAATGGTCACGGGGTGGGACGGATGGTCCTTGGGCGCGTCCTGCCGGTGCTTCAGGGCACCGGGCACCTGCGAAGGCACGTCCTGCCAGAGCGCCCCGCCGAAGGCCACCGCCAGCACCTGGAGGCCCCGGCAGATGCCCAGCGTGGCCATGTCGCGGGCGAGGGCGACGCGGGCGTAGGCCAGTTCGGCCGTGTCGCGCGCGGGATCGACGGCGCCGAGGGCGGGATGGGGCAGCTCGCCGTACAGCAAGGGGTCGGGGTCGCAACCGCCCGAAAGGAGCAGGCCGTCAAGCCTGTCCAACACCCGGGCGGCCTCCTCGTCGCTTTCCACCAGGGGCAGCAGCACCGGGATGCCACCGGCCCGGCGTACGGCGCGGAAGTAGTCGTGGGGCGCATAGAGCCAGTCGCGGCCCGGCTCCTCGTGGCCGAGGCTGCTTGCGGTGATGCCGATGAGCGGCTGCATCGCGTTGACCACCTTCCTTATTCTCGGCTGATCCGCAACCGATGTTCACGTGAAAAACCCGGGGTCCATTCTTTGGACTCCCGGGTTTGTCGCGGGATGCCCAGGCCACTGCCTCAAAAATCCTTAAGACCCAGGCTGATCATCAAGGCCTCGTCCACCTGGCGCATGATGTCGCCGCCCAGGTGCGTCACCCGCTCGCGCAGGCGCCGCTTGTCGATGGTGCGCACCTGCTCGAGCAGGATCACAGAATCCCGCTCCAGGCCATACAGTTCCCCGTTCAACTCGACATGAATCGGCAGCTTGGCCTTCTCGACCTGACTGGTGATCGCAGAGACGATCACGGTCGGGCTGTATTTGTTGCCGACATCATTCTGAAGGATCAGAACGGGTCGAACGCCTCCCTGCTCCGAGCCGATGACCGGGCTCAGGTCCGCATAGAAGACGTCGCCCCGGCGGATTTGAAGTGGTTTGCTCATAGGCCCGGGACCGCTCAGGGCAAACCGCCGATCACCGCGCGGACCGGCTCTTCCTCCCGCCGCATCTGCTCCCGCATGTCCCGTTTCTTCCTTTCTTCCCCATAGATTGGTTCAGAGTCGTGGACAAGGACGCTCCAGCCCCGGCGCCGCCTGCCGGCGCTGCTGCACCCGGGACCGGCCCGGGCTTCGCGGCGCACCGCACGACAGCCTCGGCACACCCCCTCCGGAACGTCCTTCTTCCTTAGTCTATACACCGCTGCGGTGAATGGTCAAAACCCCGGGCCTATTCGCCGTCCGGCAGGTACAGGCGCGCGACGCGGGGCGAGATGGCGCAGACGATTTCGTAGTTCACCGTGCCGCTGAGCCGCGCGAGGTCGGTGGCGGTGATCTCCTCGCTCCCCTGGCGGCCGATCAGCACCACCTCGTCACCCACGTGCACCTCGAGGTCGTCCGGAACCCGCACCATCATCTGATCCATGGTCACCCGGCCCACCACCGGGCAGCGCCGCCCGTGGATCAGCACCTCCGCCCGGTTGGAGAGCCGGCGGGTGTAGCCATCGGCGTATCCCACCGGCAGCGTCACGATCCGCTCCCGGCTCTGCGCGACGTACGTGCAGCCGTAGGAGATGGCCTGCCCGGCCTCCACCCACTTCACCAGACCCACCCGGGTCTTCCAGGTGAGGGCCGGCTGAAGCGGCACCGGCCACGGCACGTTCGGGTCTGGCGGCAGGCCGAGCATGGCGATGCCGGTGCGCACCATGTCGTAGTGCGCCTCGGGATGCAGCATCAGCGCGGCGCTGTTGGCCGCGTGGCGGATGGGGGGCCGCACCCCCGCCGCCGCCAGTTCGCCCAGCGCCTGCTCGAACCGCATCAGCTGGTATCCCGTGTAGGGGTTGTCGGGCTCATCCGCCGCCGCCAGGTGGGTGAAGACGCCCTCCACCTCCACGTGGGGCAGGGCGGCCAGATGGCGGCCCACGGCGCCCACCTCGCCCGGTTGGAGCCCGATGCGGCCCATGCCGGTGTCGACCTTCAGATGGACGCGCGCCTTCCGGCCCAGACGCCGGCCCGCCTCGTTCAGGGCCGTGCCCAGCTCCGGGTCGAAGAGCGCCACCCGGATTCCTTCCCTGATCACGCTTTCGGCCTGGCCGGGCGCCACGTAGCCCAGCACCAGGATCGGCGCCGTGATCCCGCTGCGGCGCAGGGTCACAGCCTCCTCCACCGAAGCGACGCCCAGCCAGTCTGCCCCCGCCTCGATCGCCGCGGCCGCCACGGGCACCGCCCCGTGGCCGTAGCCGTTGGCCTTCACCACCGCCATCAGGTGAGGAGCACGCGAGAACTTCTTCAGTGCAGCAACGTTGGCCTTGATGGCTTCCAGGTTGATTTCCGCCCACGTCGGACGCATTCGGTCCAGATCCATCGAAGCTCCTCCCATTCCCAGGCTACCCCTGAAACTCCTCGATCACGTCGGGCAGCCCGCTGCGCAGGTCCCGCTGGGCGGCCGGCAGCTCGGCGGCGATCTCGCCGGCCAGCACGCCGTCCTCGCCCATCCGCTGCGCGAGCCGGTCACCGGCCAGTCCGTGCAGGAAGGCGCCTGCCGCGGCGGCTTCGGGCGCTCCCAGCCCCTGGGCCAGCAGCCCGGCAATCACGCCCGTCAGCACGTCGCCGGAGCCGCCGGTGCCCAGCGCCCGGTTCCCCGTGGGGTTGATATAAAGCCCGCCCTCCGGCTCGGCGATCAGGGTGTAGGCCCCCTTCAGCACGACGACCGCCTTCGTCACCTGCGCCGCCCTGCGCACCGCGCTGAACCGGTCGGACTGGACGGCCTCCACCGGCAGGCCCAGCAGGTGGGCCATCTCCCCGGGGTGCGGCGTGATCACCAGCGGCATCGGGCAGTCGGCCAGCAACTCGGGCCGACCGGCGAAGGCCTTGATGGCATCGGCATCCAGCACCAGCGGCGCCGTCGCCCCGGCCACCACCGCCCGGGTGAACATCTGCGCCTCGGGATCCGTGCCGAGGCCGGGCCCCACTGCCAGTGCGTCGGCCCTGGCGGCCCGCTGCAGGAACAGCTCCGCCGCGTCGGCGCGGAAGCCGCCCG
>Ga0134099_1001157_pt1 | contig 26263 bp, 18 predicted proteins | sample 10_taG_2_FD_105482 | JGI IMG/M metagenome (GOLD analysis project Ga0134099, IMG submission 105482) | Switchgrass degrading microbial communities from high solid loading bioreactors in New Hampshire, USA - 10_41_5_180_A2 metaG | ecosystem: Engineered > Bioreactor > Semi-continuous > Anaerobic >...
ATTGTTTGGTTTATGACTCTTAGACGGGTCATTTCTTTTTGTGTCATATTGAATATCTCCTCTTTCATACATGACATTATATCAGAATAATTTCAATATGACATTATCACAGAATAACAACAGGTAGTTAAAATTTGCTTGACATTATATGAAAAAATAATTACAATTATATCAGGAAAAACGTTTAACCTATTTGCTATTTTATGAGGTAAGTCTTCTTCATCCTGTTATATCTTAGGGGGGGCAAATAATGTACAGCCAAATGACATCTAAAGAAAGACTATTAACTGCAATAAAAAATCAGAAACCCGACATGGTTCCCGTCACACCGGACATATCCAGTATGATACCCTGTAGGTTAACGGGAAAACCATTTTGGGACATCCATTTGTTTCAAAATCCCTATCCGCCTAGTGAGTACACCAATCCTGCTTTAGGAAGAGCTTATTTAAAAGCGTTGGACTATTTTAAATTTGATGGGTGGTATATGTATGGCTCGCTTCATCTGATAACCGATTCCCAGGTGACCAGCCGTACTGAAATTATTTCAAGAACCCGGGATAGGATTGTCACGCGTACTACTTTCTTTACTCCGGAAGGAGAACTTACGCAGGAAGATGTGTTTTGGAGGGATAATTCTCCTACCCGTACGGAGAAAATTATTAAGGATTTAAAGAAAGATTTTAATAAAATCAAATATTTCTATCCAAATATCCTGGGTTATGATGCTACACCCGATGAGCCTATAAGAAAGGAATTGGGAGATAAAGGCATATTCTGCTATATGATAGGATATCCGGGTTTTCAGGATTGGATATTTATGTTTGATGGCGGGTTAGAAGCCATGACCTATGCGTATTATGACTATCCTGACCTTATCGATGAATTGGTATATATGCAGGATAAATTTGTATGCAGACAGGCCGAATTAATACTGGATGCCAAGCCCGATGTATTGTTCCTGGGCGGTTCCGGTACGTTAACCCTTCAATCGCCAAGCATGTTCAGGAAAATGGCCCTGCCCACCATAAAGAAGGTTACTAAGATGGCTAAAGAGGCTGGCATACCCACCATGCTCCATAGCTGCGGAAAGGCCAGGAAGCTGGTGGAGATTTTGGCCAATGAGACGGATCTCAATTGCATAAATCCGCTTGAAAGGCCACCTGCAGGGGATTGCGAATTGAAGGAGATAAAGCAGCTGTTTGGGCATAAGATAGCGCTTATGGGGAATTTGCATACCACTGACGTGATGTTGAATGGAACCGTTGAAGATGTGGAAAGGGCCGCAATGCAGGCGATTGACGATGCAGCTGAAGGCGGGGGATTCATTTTATCCACCGGAGATCAATGTGGAAGGGATACCCCAGAAGAGAACATTTTTAAGATGATTGAGGTAGCCAGAACTTACGGCCGTTACTGATGATGAACTGATTTTTATGTTTCATAACGAGATACTTTAATGAAAAAAGATGGGAGGGAATGGTAAGTGGAAAGAGGAGTTTATTTTGATGGATGGTATAGGTATAACCATTGTTATCATCCGAGTTTGCCTTTTAGAAGCATGCAAATGATTGAGGACCTGGAACGGTATAAGGGAACACTGCTGGTGTGGTCTGCTCTGGGTGGGGGATCCATATCTTTGCCATTTCTTGAGCATGAAGCCTATGGTGAAGTGGATCCCAGGTTGAGATTCTATGGTTTTATGAATGACTCGGAATTCATCGCGGAGTGCAATAAAAGGGGTATTAAGGTATTTGGAATTGTATTTGAAGTACAGGGATGGGAGTTCCCGGTAAAGATTGGTAAGGATGGCAAGTCTTTTGAGGAATTCAATGTCATGAGAACGGAAAGACCTCATGATTGGTATGGGCTGAGAGAGTTTACATCCAACCAGCATTGGGAAGTTTTTGGCAAGAAGTTTGAGGATTATTTCCCCAACGGGCTATTTAACAGCGATGGTGAAAGGGTTATTGATCTATGGGAAGAATGCTGCGCAAGGACTTATGAGGGTAAGCCCGTTCACGCCGATTGGGTAGAGGTGGTGGGACACAAGCAAATAGCCTATCAGATGTGCAGAAACAATCCCGTGTGGAGGGAATACCTTAAGAAAATTATAGAGATTCAAATCGATGCCGGGGTGGCAGGCGTTCAGCTTGACGAGTGCGAACTGCCAATGACGTCTATTGGATGGGGCGGATGCTTTTGTAAGGACTGTATGAAGCAGTTCCGGGAATACTTAAAAGAGCTTAAGGCTAAAGGGGATTTGCCCGCCGAATTAGAGAGTGTGGATCTTGATACCTTCCATTATGGCGAATATCTAAAGGAGAGAAATATACCATTCCCCGGAAAAGAAAACGCTGCGCCTTTGTATAAGCAGTACTGGGACTTTCAATTGAGAGCTATAAAGAAATATTTCCTTGAATTGGTTGATCACGCTAAAAATTATGCTCGGGCAAAGGGAAGAGAGGTATTGGTTTCAGGTAACTTCTTTAATTTGATGCCCTCTTATTATCCTTTAGAGGTTGGTGTGGATGTAGTTATTAGCGAGATGAAACGCACCCTCTTTAGGCAGTCATATTGGTATCGCTATGCAGCCGGATTTGCCGGGGATAAGCCTATTGTTATAGTGGAAAATCCATACGGAGGCATAATTCCTGAACTGGTAGAGATGCTCGAGGATGGTAAGGGACACGATCTGTACCGGCTTTTCCTGTTGGAAGCATCTGCGTACGGCTGCAATATGGCGGTCCCTTATGGAGCCTGGATGGGAAATACTATAAAAACTGCTTTTTATCCTCCCAGGAAGGCCACTGAAGAAGTGCAGAGCTTTTTGACAAACAATGAGCATCTGTTTTCTAAGCGTTCGGGTGCCGGGGTTGTGGTATTATACAGCTATCCCAGCAATTATTGGAGGGAAGCAATAGCGGGTTACTCCAATAGCCTGGTTGTTGAAGACGAAAGAGATCTTTTATCCTATATAACAAGCGATCTTGATGATCCAGATACGTCGAGGCTTCCATTCTGGGAAGTGCTCAAAAATTTGAGTGACAGGCAGGTCAGTTACGATGTAAAGCTGATAGCCGATGATGTACTGAGAGAGGATAATTTCGATATTAAGGATCTGGAAGGGTACGATTTGGTTATTCTTCCGGGATGCGATGTACTTACGCCTAAACAGGCGGATGTATTGGAGAAGTATGCAAGGCAAGGGCACAAGCTGTTGATATTTGGAGCGGCGGGTAAAAACTTGAATGGTTGGTTCGAAAAGATAAAGGATATGGATAATGTGGTGTATTGCCCCGATGAAGCTAATAAGGCCCAGGCTTTAGCAGCATTTAATGAAGCATTTGAAAGGATTTACGAGGATTTGTGGAAGGTTAAAGCCGATGCCCGGGATATCGGCATTCAGATGCATGCCATTCAAGGGGGTACGGCTATTCATATCTTAAATTATCGTTATTCAAAGGAAGAAGATAGGGTGCTCCCCATAGATAAACTAACATTGAAAATACGGGGAACGTACGGGGGAGAAATGGTTAAAGTTCACACCTTAGATGGGCGGGCTATACCGTACGAGACTGCAACAGATGGGGATGCTTTCGCTATTACCCTATATGAGGTGCCCATATATACGGTAATTGAGTTGTCACGCAATTAAAGCCAGATACTTTAATTTTAAAGATAATTTATAAGGGAAAAAGCTTTTATAATTCATCCAATTTCCTTTTATTTTGTGCAATGGTTAACCGTTTAACAATAAAAGGGGGAGGAGTTGTAACATATGGGAAATAACAAGCTTATAAAAGGAGAAGCTTTATCGCCACAGAAGTTTAAAAAGCCGTCAAGGGAATTTGGCATTATGCCTTTCTGGTTCTGGAATGGGAAGATGAGTTACGAAGAAATGGAATACCAGCTTAAAGAATTCTATGACAAAGGTATTCCGGGTATATTTATACACGCTCGTTTTGGCATAAAAGATGGTACCGGGTACCTAACTGATGATTGGTTTGAAAGGGTTAAATTTACCGTTGAAAAAGCACAGGAGATCGGCTTGCAGGTATGGGTATATGATGAGTATAACTGGCCTAGCGGTACGGCAGGCCAGCAGGTCATGAAGGAAGATCCCGACCTGACTCAAAGATATTTGGAACTCATAGTCCAGGATATAAACGGGAAATACTTCACCTTCCTTGAAGGTACTGATTCGCGATATGTTGATATGGAACAGTCCGAACCGATTTATGCCTGCGCAATATCTGAAGAGGATTTCAACAACGGCAATCCCGATTTTATTGATCTGATGCCCTTATTATCCTTCGACAAAGTGATAACATGGGAGGCGCCTGAAGGCAAATGGAAATTGTTTTACTTTATAGAGAGAAAAGCCTCGTGGTATATCGATACCCTGGATGAGGATTCAACGAAGAAGTTTCTCGAATTGACGCATGAGCGCTATAAAAAAGCCATGGGCGGTTCTTTTGAAGGAAAAATAGGAGGTTTCTATACCGATGAACCCGCCATGCACTACTTTGAAGTGGGCAAGGATAACTATATTATTCCCTGGTCCAAGAAGATGTTCAAAATATTCAAGGAGTATAACGGGTATGATTTAAAACCGCATCTTCCCAAGCTATTCTATAATATAGGACCCGATACTCATAAGGTCAGGTATGACTTCTGGAGTACGCTGACCAAGCAATACGAGAAGGCATACTATATGCAGATAGCCAATTGGTGCAAGGAGAACAATGTGGCGTTTACCGGGCATCTCCTATTTGAGGAATGGCTGCGTATGCATGCCCGTTCGGGCGGGAATCTGTTCCACTACCTGAGACATTTTGACGTGGTGGGTGTGGATCATCTTTACCCGAGGGTTGGGACGCGCGAAATGCCTGAGGAGCATGTTGCCCTCAAAATAGGTAGTTCCGCTGCCCATCAGTTTGGCAGCACCAGATTGCTCTGCGAATCCTTCGGCGGGATATACTGGGATGTTACAATGGAGAGAATGAAATGGATAGCCGATTGGGAGTATGTGCTGGGGGTTAATCTGCTCAATCCCCATGGCTTCCATTATTCGATTGAAGGGGAACGAAAGAGGGATTGGCCGCCGTCTCAGTTTTACCACCATACCTGGTGGAAATACTATGGGCTGTTTAACGACTACATAAGCAGGCTCAGCTATATATTGAGCGGTGGCAAACACGTTGCACCTGTTGCAATACTCTATCCGATGAGCAGCATGTGGGCTAATTACACGCCCCAGGGTAGGGATCATGCGAGTGCGGCCATAGAGTTTGATTTTGTCTATCTTACCGATACGTTGTTACGCCTTCATGTAGATTACGATTATATCGATGAAGATACCTTAAAGGATGTATCGGTGAAGGATGGTAAGCTGTGCATTAATGGTGAGGAATATTCCCTCCTTATATTGCCTCCCGTTACCCATTTAAAGGCATCTACCCTTGAGAAGATTGAAGAGTTTTACAAAGCCGGGGGCAAGTTACTAGCCGATACTTTATTGCCTTACGAGTGTATAGAAGGCAAGATAGATGACTTTGCTGCCAGAGTAAATGCCATATTTGGGATAGATCCTTTGAAAGTCAAAAGGGACTTTGAGGCCAAAGAATATGGAGATTATTCGTTGTTTGAGAGCGAAAATGAAGAAGGGGGCAAAGCGATATTTATTCAAGGGCCCGGATTATATGTGCGCAAACCAAAAGAGCTTTTAAAGAAGGTCATATTGGGGTGCGTTGCTCCCGAAATAGAAATTGATGATGAGGAAGTATTTTATCTCCACAGGGTTAAGGACGGAAAGGACTTCTATTTCATCATCAATCCTACCGAGGCAAGCAGGGATATCACCGTGGCAATTGCAGGTGAAGGGGTACCTGAAGCCTGGGATATAGAGAACGGGGATATAAGTGACATAAATGTGTACAGGTACCAAGACGGCAAAACCGTATTTTCACTGAGTTTGAGCTCTTATGGCTCAGCTCTGATATCAATTGACTATGGGCGTACAGCCGGGATGCGCATTGAAGAAACCCCGCTGGCTATTTTGGAAAAGAATGACGAAGCAGTATATGGTTACGGGAGAGATGTACAGCCTCGAATTGTCATAAATAAAAATGGCGAGAAAAAGGAGATTATAGTACCTGCTAAAGAACAATTGGAGGCAATTAAATTTAATGATGAGTGGAGCTTTTCAACTGATAATCCAAATGTATTAATTATAGATAGCTGGAAGACCAGTATCGATGAGCAGGATAAAGGATTGGAATTGGGTTATCACGGTGAGGCCTTCAATGATGCCGATTGGATGGATTTTCGCATGGGCGCGTGGGAGATGCAGCTTCCTTTTGAAAGAAGCGAAAAAACTTATCCTGTAACCCTGTGGCACAGAGCAAAATTCCAGGCTGCATTTATACCAGAAGATGCAAAGCTTATTATAGATGGCTTTAAGTGCTCGGAATACGATATATATATAAACGGTATGAAGCTGGAAGTTCCTGCTGAAAGGAGTTACCTGGATGCGGAAATGAAGGCGGTTGCAATCTCCAAATATATGAAACAGGGGCTCAATACCGTTGCCATTAGAATGGTGGTTAACGGCAAATCCGATGGCTTGCTTGATCTGATAAAGATATGCGGAACCTTTGCTTTACTCGAGTCCGAAGGCGGTTATTTCATAGCTCCTCCTGCCCATGCTGTGAGGATTGGAGATTGGACCAAACAGGGCTATCCGTTTTTCTCGGGTACGGGTACCTATAGCCAGAAAGTCTATATTGATGGGAAATACCTGGAGGATAAGATTTTAAAACTGGCATTAAGCTGTGGAAGCGACATTGCCTCGGTAACGATAAACGGGCAGCATGTTGGCGTTAGAATGTGGAAACCTTATGAACTCGATATTACCCAGTATGTAAGGCCAGGCGAGAATGAGTTTGTCATCGCCATAACCAATACCCTTATAAATGTGCTTGAAAGCGTAAAGAAACCTTCGGGTCTATTTGGAGCTGAAATAATACCTTATAACGTTTACAAATTCAACGTGTAAACGTTCTTGGAGGGAGAAATGGCCGTAAGAAATGTAATCATCGACACGGATATCGGCGGCGATGTCGACGATGCATTAGCCATAGCTTTTGCACTCAATTCCCCTGAATTGGATGTGAAAGGGATTACGACAGTGTTTGTGGATGTGGATAGGCGCACCCAACTGGCTCTGGAGCTATTGGAAATTTTCGAACGGACCGATATACCGGTAGCTAAGGGTAATGAAAGGCCCTTAATGGGCATCTGGGATCCTTCTTTAACCGCCTATCAGGCTAGCGTAGTTAATAGCCCAAAACCTCTGGATTGCAAGATACATGCAATAGACCTGATTATTGATCTGGTGATGGGCGAGAAGGATATAACCCTTGTGGCGCTAGGGCCTTTGACGAATATCGCGCTTGCCATAATTAAGGAGCCAAGAATTATAGAAAGGACAAGTTTGGTGATGATGGGCGGCACCATAACCGGTGCCCGCCCAGAATGGAATTTTTTGTGCGATCCCGAAGCTGCACGGATTGTTTTTGAATCCGGAATTCCGATTACCATGGTTGGGTTAAACGTTACCGAAAGGTGTTTATTGGATGAAAAAAGCATTAATAAGCTCAGGCTAGCAAATACGAAAAGGACCGGGTTTTTAGTTAAATTGATCGATTTATTTATGGATCATTTTAATAGGTATCCCGTACTTCATGATCCTTTAGCGGTTGCTTCGCTGGTGTGGCCGGAACTAATGGAATTTCAAGATAAGATTATAAAAATAGAAACCAGAGGTGAATTTACCAGAGGCGTATCGGTAGACTGCACCGATATATATCCTGTTTCAGACAGGAGGTATAACGCATCGGTATGCGTTGATGTAGATGAAAACGAGTTTGTGAAGAGGTTTTTAGAGAGATTGCTGAGAAACTAAAACAAGGGAGTGCAGTTCTAAGATGATTAAAAGAATTGCCCTGGTTATTATTAGCGTTGTGTGTTGCGCTATGCTAATCTATTTAGGGTTGTCCAGCATTAATAGGGATACGGGTGCTGAAAGTACGGGAAAAGACACGCCTGGGGGTGAAAGGAGCAAAAAGGATTTGGCAGCGGATGAAGGAAACATAAAGGACTCGACGGCAGATGAGAGCAGCAAGATCAGCCAAGGAAATGATCTAAAGGAGGATGGTGAAATGAAGCCTGAACCTGTTGATTTTGTGAAGAACGGTTTCAGCTGTACTTTTGACAAAAAGACGGGTAAGCTGATAAAAGTATCCTATAACGGTATGGAAATAAGCATGGATGGGTTGATGATAGATGTAGGTTGCAATGGATACTATAAAAATGGTTTTCTTATATATCAAAGCTTTGAGGATTTTAATACCTGGGAGCTTCCCCGCATAGATCTGGCAGGGGCCGAAACTACCGCGTGGGAGTTTCTGGGCTTTACAGAAAGCGATGATTCGATTATAGCCAGGGTTAGAGTTGATACGCTCGAAATCGATACAATATATAGTTTTGATGACAATAACTTAAAAGTTTCTACCCAGATTACTAACACGGGTGATAAGGACGCGCTGTTCAATGGAGTGGCTTTTATTGTAAAGGGCGTGAAGGTGGATCAGGACTCGGAATTCGATTTTCCTGCCAGCGTACCCCATGATGTGTTCCACTTGAGCAAACTGAAGCAATACTCCGTTGTTGAGACCGGCCTTGTAAGTCCCGTTGTACACACCCGTACGGGAGATGAGCATTTGAATTTGATATTTTTAAATCCCGACGAAAAATGGGCTACAGGGGTGTATAAGGACGAGGATGAGAATTTGAATTACGTATTTATTGCTGCGGTGGAAAGCACGCTGGTTCCCCATGAAACTCTTGAGTGCGGAGATCTATTCATTCAACCTGTCGGCCAAGGTGATTATTTTAAGCCAATAAGAGACCTTTATGCCCAGAATGGCTGGGTTCCTCCCCGGGATGGAATAACCGATGGGCCTTTGTATTCATGCCATCCTTATGGAACCATGGATATAGATTTTTCTTCTCCTAAAACTTTAATACAATACGCTGAAGAGCTCAAAACTTTACACGAAATGGGGATACAGCATATTTGGCTGCTGCCCATCTTTGATCACGCTATGGAAAGGGGTGTTTATGCTCCCTATGATCAAAGCGTCATAGCTCCACGATATGGAGGGGATGAGGGAGTAAAGTATTTTGTGGAAGAAGCCCATAAATTAGGGATGAATGTGCTATTTGATTATGTTCCCCATGGCCCATATCCGGATGATCCTTTAGCCATAGAACACAGGGATTGGTGTTCCAAACGCAGGGATGGATCGCTCCAAATTGAATGGAATTGCGTGTCGTTTGATATGGCAAACCCCGAATATCAGGAGTATACGAAGAATTTGGTTAAAGATCATATAAGGAGATTTAATATCGATGGCGCAAGGATAGATTGCGCTATGGGAGGCCTGTCCAATTGGGAACCGTATGAAGGAAACCGGCCCAGCAATTCCAATCTAAAGGGCGGTGTAAGTATTTCCAAGGCAATAAGGGATGCTTTTGTTGAGATGGGTAAAAGACCCTTAATTACTCCGGAAAATTTTAATCCCGTACCGTTTTACTTTCCTTATACCGATGCGTTTTATGATATGCCCCTGTACAGGGTTTTTGTGGAACTGGAGGATGCCCGGTTATCAGAAAAGGAATATGCAGCCGAGTTGGTTCGCTGGCTAAATGCGGAATTGTTAAGCACCCCAAAGGGGTTGTTAAAATTGAGATTTTTGGGAAATCACGACACCGTGACATGGGTATGGCAAAAAGCCAGGCCTGTAAAGGTGTACGGGGTTGAAAAAGCCAAGGCCTTGTGGGCACTGATAACGTTTATTGATGGCATTCCCATGATTTATCAAGGGGATGAGGATCCAACTATATACAGGGGTACGGGACCGGATCTGAAGGAGTTCTTTAAAGGTATTTTTACTGCCCGCAAAGAATGGCTTGGAAATGATTATGATATTGAGTATATTTTCACAGATTCGCCAATAGTGGCATTTAGGAGATTTAAAGGCGATCAAACCAGGCTGGTATTGATCAATTTGTCGAAGGATAAGCAGCGCTATGAAATTGATATGAAGGGCAAGGAAATTGTGTTTGGAGAGGGTAAAGCAGATGGGAATGGTATAGTTTTAGAAGGTTATAAATATGTCATTATAAACTGTAAGGAATGAATTATATTGCTAGCGTATAAGGTTTGTTTTTTGTTACTTGACTTGCTTAACAAGGTGTTATATAATGTTTATACATTAAACGTTTAACTTATTGAAATGCCTTATGTTTAAAGGCATTATATGGTACTCTGATTGGAGTGAGGTATTTGTTTATATATAATAGCTTTTCTCTAATTGAGTATCGCAGACCCAGAAAATATCTTTGCAATATATTATCTAGCAATCCGAGCAGAGGCTTTATAATATTAGCTGCTCAACACAACTTTTTGTAACTCCGTAAAATGGTGCTTCCGGACATGCCGTTTACTAAGCCATTACATGAACCCTAATTCATTTGGTTATATGGTTTACAAAGCTCAAGTGTCATTTTGCATGTGATGTATCATATTTGATCATTTTTATATAAAAAATGCATGAAAGGGGGCGCTTAAATTAAGGACTTGAATTAACGGATTGGTATAACGGGTATTTGCTGTTGATATAGGTGAAAGAAAGTGTATGCTAATCTAATTTATGGGAGGGGTTTATGGTGTCAAAAACGGGAAAACAATTATTGATCCTTGTGCTGGCTTTTATGATGATCATGACCTTGGTAGTAGGATGCGGGCAAAAGGAGGCTCCTAACGGGCAAACATCGGATCAAACTGATAAAACTGATGCAAACCAAGAAACTCCCGGTGAGTCCAGTGAACAGCCGAGCGAAGAGCAGGGCGAGTTTGTCAGGAACGAAAAGACCGAGGAAATGGTGCTGTTCTATCCCTGGGCAAACAATTCCACAACGGAAGGAATTGAAGAGGTAAAAGCAGCTCTGGAAGAGGCCATGAAGGATACGGTAAACGTCAAGTTGAATTGGATCATTATTCCCAGAGAAAATTTTGAAGAGAAGCTCAATACTATGCTGGCTTCTGGCGAGCGTTTAGATGGTGGAGTGGGAGATGGCGATGATTTCTGGGCAATGAATCAAAGACCGGGACTGGTAAGGCCAATCGACGACCTCTTAGAAAAATACGGAAAGCATTTGAAGGAAAAAATACCTCAAATTGCATGGGATGCAGCCAAGAACGCTAAAGGCGAGATAGCCGGTATTCCCAGTTACTCCCGGTATTATTGGCAGGGAGCCGTGATCAGGAAAGACTGGCTGGATGAGCTGAATTTGGAGGTCCCCGATACATTAGAGGAACTGGAAGCAGTGTTGGAAGCATTTAAGCAAAAGGATCCCAACATAATACCGGCTGGAGGCCAGTCATGGTACCTTGAACCGTTCTTAATGTCAGCCGTAACCGGGGATGTAACCCCCAACTTTGAATGGGAGACGCTGGATCCTGATGGCAACATTACGCAGAGCTTTTGCCATCCAAAATATAAAGAATTTCTCAAGCTCTATCATCGCTGGCTGGATAATGGATGGTTCAACAAGGACTTCCTGGTAACCACCGATGAACAGAATGAACAGATGTTCTTATCCGGGAAAATGGGCGTATTGTTCATCGATCCGCACAATGTAGAAAGGTATAATAACATTCTCAAACAAAAGGATCCAAACGCTGAGGTGACTTATCTACCCGTACCAAGTGGTCCGGCTGGCGGTCCGGCATTTCCTCTGAACAATGGTGTAAGCAGATATGTGTGGATAACGCAGAGCTCGCCCAGTCCCGAAAGGGTTATACAGTATTTTGATTGGTTAGTTGCCGATCAGGAACATTATACGCTGGCTAAATTGGGTATCGAGAATAAGCACTATGTAAAACAGGGTGACAAATGGGTATTGCCCGAAAGTGCAGCTGGAGATCCCAATAAGAGGGCCTATTATGATGTATTTGCGCCTCTGGAGTATGAGTTTTTGAACCTGGAAAGGGCTGACGCTTCCGAAATCTTGAAAGAAATAGATGAGTACTATGCCAGTTTGCCGGTGGTTATGCCCAAACTGTACGGATTTACGGCGAACTGGGAGGAAATAGAGCAGGAAGTTGGCCAGGTTAACTTCATCGACATTTGGGGTGAGATGTATAATATTGCCGTCAAAGCAAGGCCGCTTTCCGATTGGGAAGTTGTGGTGGAAGACTACATGAAATCCGGAGGCGATAAGGTTTATCCCATCATGACGAGGCAGTACAATGAATGGAAGGAAAAAAATAATAAGTAATAAAACATAATAAAGATAATATTTAATATTGAACTGTTCCACGGTGGTTTCCTATCCTTTATCATGGGTAGGAAACCACCTTTATAAAATAAAGAGGCACTACTTTTTGGATGTGATTCTAATTTTAGTATAGTGTAGATTAATTTTGTAATTCTGTAAGGCCTAAGGAGTTGATAACATGATCAATGCGAATGCTCAAACTGCAATGGGGCAAAAAAAAGGGGGCTTGATATATAATATAAAAAAATATCGGGGCCTTTATATTATGTTTTTGCCAGTTATCATATGCTTGACTGTTTTTAATTACATTCCCATGTGGGGAGTAATTCTTGCCTTCAAAAATTACCTACCCTGGAAAGGCTTTTGGGGAAGTCCGTGGGCAGGGTGGGCGAATTTTGAATATATTTTTAATACTCCGGATTTCCCGCGCCTGGTCAGAAATACTATATTGATAAACGTTTACAAGATGATATGGGGATTTCCGGCTCCCATAATACTGGCCTTATTATTAAACGAGGTTCGGGTTAGATTTTTTAAACGTACCGTTCAAACCATATCATATCTTCCACATTTTGTATCGTGGATTGTCATAAGCGGTATAGCATATAACCTGTTAAATACAAATTTTGGAATAATAAATAATTTTCTGAAGCTTCTAGGATATGAACCGGTTCAATGGTATATACGGGCAGATGTATGGAGAAGCATACTGGTAATAACCCACATCTGGAAGGGCGTTGGCTACGGCTCCATCATATATTTAGCAGCTATATCGAGTATAGATCCAAGTTTATATGAAGCAGCTATTGTCGATGGCGCTACAAGATGGCAGCAAACCTGGCATATAACCATACCGGGTATTATGCCCACTGCTTCGATTCTTTTTATTTTAGGCGTTGGAGGCCTTATGTACGGGGATTTCGGGCAAATTTACGCCCTGATCGGTTATAATTCCCCCTTGTATGAGACGACGGATGTGCTGGACTTTTATATATATAGGGTTGGGTTGCAGGGCGGAAAGTTCAGCGTAGGCGTAGCGCTAGGATTGTTCCAGTCTATAATAGGTTTCTTCCTGGTATTGATAACCAACTATTTGGCTAAGAAAGTAGGTGGAGAAGGCATATGGTGAGAAATATGAAGATCAGGGCAAGAAAATTTGATCCGACCAGTCCGAGCTTAGGGTTTACTATATTTAACTATGTATTTCTTACTGTATTATCGATTATTTTTATTTTACCGTTTTTGTTGATGGCAGCTGCTTCTCTGACGCCTGAAGATGAAATAGCCATGGATGGGTTTAAGTTATGGCCCAAAAATTTTACAACATTTGCATATGAATATTTATTTACATCAAGCGATAGATTTATTGACGCTTTTAACGTGACCCTTTTGCTCACAATTGTAGGAACCCTTAACACATTGTTTTGGACATCTATGGGAGCGTATGTTTTATCCAAGAAATATCTCCCATACAGGAATAAACTTACCATGTTTGTGTTTATTACCATGCTCTTCAACGGTGGGCTTATCCCGTTTTATCTGGTTGTAAAGTCGCTCGGGATGATCAATACATTTTTCGCGCTGTTTGTTCCCGGAACCATTGCCGTATGGAACATGATTATAATAAGAAATTATTTTATGACAATTCCGGAAAGTTTGGAGGAATCGGCCAAACTAGATGGTGCCTCTGATGTAATGATCTATTTCCGAATCATTTTACCTTTATCCAAACCCATTATTGCCACTATGATCGTATATCTGGCTGTAGGATACTGGAACGAGTGGTATTCAGCCTTAATCTTTATTACCAACAATCAAAGGCTGGTTACTCTTCAGCTTCTGTTGCGCCAGATATTGTCCAATACTACTGTCATCATGAGTGCAAGAGGTGGGAGAAAGCTGGTTGAGACGGGTGCTTTGCCTCCTTCTGAGAGTATGAAAATGGCAGCAGTGATGGTTGCTACTGTCCCCATTCTTGTGGTATATCCTTTCTTACAGAAATATTTTACGAAAGGTATACTGGTGGGTTCAATTAAAGGATAAATGGATAGAGGCAATGAGGAAATCTGCTAAATAGGTAAACGGAGGGAATGAGATGAAAGCTGCAGTACTGGTTGGACCAGGCAAAAGCAAGGTTGTGGAGCTTCCTTTACCCAAGATAGGACCCAGCGATGTGCTGATAAGGGTAGAGGTATGCGGAATATGCGCTTCGGAATTGTATACGTGGCGGAATGGCCAGGGCAATGCAATTTTAGGCCATGAAGTTGTGGGAATCATAGAGGATATGGGTCCATGTGTAGAAGGCTTTGCGGTCGGGGATCGGGTTACAGGACTTATATATGAGGGTTTTGCGCAGTATACAAAAGCCAATTATCGTCATATCGTGAAGGTGCCAGAAGGGATGGAAGCCATAGAAGCCATCGGCGAACCTTTGTCGTGCTTGCTAAGCGGTGTTAATAGGACCCCTGTAGATTTGAATGATACGGTAGCCATAATCGGGACTGGATTTATGGGACTGGGGTTTCTCCAATTTATTAAGTTAAAAGGCCCCAAGAAGATCATTGCGATAGATGTGAGGCAGGAGAGCCTAGAAAATGCCTTGAAATTTGGGGCTCATGAAGCCATCTTTCCCTGGCAGGTGGAAGAAAAATATTTGGTGACTGAATGGGGGCATATTGGCCGAGGCGTGGAGGTAGTGGTGGAAGCCAGCGGTTCTCAAAAAGCGCTGGACCTGGCTGGAGCTATGACGGCTGTTCACGGTGTATTATCTATTGTAGGTTTTCACCAGGGTGGGACAAGAAATGTGAATATGGAGCTGTGGAACTGGAAGGGGATTACCGTAATTAATGCCCACGAGCGGAGAAATGAAGTTCATATAGATTGCATGAAAAAAGCACTGTCCATAATCGAGCAGGGGCGTTTTAATATGAAGGATATGATTACGCACCAGTATGGACTAGATGAGATAGATGAAGCCTATAACAGCTTAATGGAGAAGCCGCCGGGCTTTATAAAAGCCGTTGTGCGAATGAGCTGAAAATACCGGTTAGGGTTCCAATAGCTAATTGAGATAGGTAATTGGAGCTGGTTCTATACCCGTGGTCAGAGGCGGAGGGTATATACAACGTAGTGCGCTTGGCATTAAATTGAGGGAGCAGTGGTGCTGTGGGCAGGATTATTTCTATTTGCGAGAACGGGATCAATTTTGTCATGGAAATAACCGATGACAGAGATGTAAGACTGCTGCATTTTTCACAGGTGCCTTTTGATATGAGGGTATTTAAGGACGAAGAGCAAAAGAAAAGGTCGCGCCTTATTGAAATTCAGATAAGCGGCCAAAATCAGGACGATCACCATGGGCTAAAGCATACCAGAACCAGTCCGGGGTATAATCTTGAATACGTAGAACACAGGGATTACAGGAATGATACGGGACGTAAGCTAGAGATTATCTTGGAATATAAAAAATTACAATATCGATGCGGGATTAGGGACGGAGGTAGATGCGGATAGCTTTGGTGACGGGCTTTTGGAACATAACAGAGCTTACCTTAAATGGTTGGATACAATTTTTAAAAGATATCCGGGGCTTATCATAGAGAATTGCGCAAGTGGCGGGATGAGGATGAATTACGCTATGCTAAGCAGATGCAGCATTCAGTCCCTTAGCGATCAGTCTGACTACAGGAAACTGGCAGTTATTGCAGCAGCTGCCCCGAGTGCCGTCACCCCCGAACAATGCGGTGTTTGGTCCTATCCTTCCAGGGATAGCAGCCCGGAGGAAGTGGCCTTTAACATGGTTAATGCCCTGCTTTTAAGGGTTCATCAAAGCGGTGATCTCGCCGGGTTGCCGCCCGAGAGTTTTGCTCTTGTAAGGGAAGGCCTGGACTATTACAAATCGATAAGGCATGATATACCCAAAAGCATTCCATTCTGGCCTTTGGGGCTTCCGTCTTTTGACGATGAATGGATAAGCTTAGGGTTAAAGTGCAACGACAAGGCCTATTTGGCCGTCTGGAGGCTGGGAAGTCAAAATGATACGTGCTCCATACCGATTGAAATATTTAAGGATAGGGAAATAGCCGTAAGATGCGGATATCCCGCAAATCTAAAAGCCAGTTATTGGTGGAATAAGAACTCAGGTATATTGACCATGAAATTACCCGGCTGCTATACTGCACGGATATTTGAGATAAGCGTATTATAGGCCAGGCATTTGTAAATCTTACGGTATGCAGGGTTTTTATATATCAGAGCGTATGGCTTGTTGATTGCTATTGGTTTTAAAAAGCCCTGCAATGGGTTAAAGGGGTTGGTACTTTGATCTTGTCCTCGGTTAATAAATGGTATAGGTATGATAATGCTGTAGTACTGATGTTTGATAGAGGAATTGCCCAGCTCTCTTTCCCTGAAAAGGATATATTTAGATTCAGGTATACCGAGCAAGAGGATTTTGATGATTTCCAAATGTTTATACTGGAATCTTGCCCGGCTCAAAAGGGGTTTTCGCTGGTAGAGAAGAGCGATGGCGTCCAATTGAATAGCGGCGTGTTGATAGTTGATATAAATTTAAAGCATTTCGGCATACGCATATCAAATGTTGGCGGTAAAGAAATAATATGTTCGGCACCTGACTTTTTGTTATTAGATGATGCATGCAAGATAGCAAGGTTCAAATTATTGCCTTCTGAGGGAATTTACGGCTTAGGGCAGGATCCCATGGCAAACCTTAACCAACGGGACAGGGAAAGGAGAATGTGGCATCAATGGGGAAGCAACGAGAGGAGTGGGAACGCCGGGATACCGTTTTTGATGTCCACAAATGGATATGGGATTTTGCTTAATAGTTCCTGGCCATCACGCTTTGCCATTGGCAGAGCTGAGATAGCCGAGTTCAGCAGGATGGGTGAAATCATGGCTCCCGCCCCCTGGAAGTGGACCGAGGACAGCACGGGAGAAACCGATCCGGATACCACATCGATATTGCTGGATGGCGGTGATTTAGATCTTTTTATCATATGCCGTTCGAGTTTTGACGATATATTGGAAGGTTACAGCTATTTAACGGGCAGAGCACCGCTGTTTCCCAAATGGGCATACGGCTTCATTCAGTGTAAAAACAGGTATCGCTCACAGGAGGAATTGCTGGCTGTTGCTAGGGAATTTAGGAAGCGACACATCCCTTGTGATGTACTGGTAATAGATTGGCTCTGGTTTAAGGAATTTGGTGATCTGGAGTGGGATGAAAGGCATTGGCCGGATCCTGGGAGCATGTTTGAGCAATTGAGCGACATGGGTTTTAAGGTGATAAGCGCTCAGCATCCCTTTATAGGGGAAAATTCTATAAAGTTTCAAAAATACAGGGATGCGGGTTTTCTGAACAAGGTACCCGAAGGGAAAAGGCAAACTTTTGATCACTCCAATCCCCAAGCCAGGGAAGGTTGGTGGGCTGAGGTAAAACCCCTTTTTCAGCAGGGGTTGAGGGGATACTGGACCGACATGGGGGAATTGGAAGAGCATTTCCCGGGCACCATCAGCTTTATGGGGTGCCGTGAAAAGGTTCACAACATCTATTCGCTTTTGTGGTCAAAAGGGCTGTATGAAGGCCAGCGCAGGGATTTTGCTGAAAGGGTATTTATTTTGGCCAGAACCACTTATGCGGGCATGCAAAAGTTTGCTACGGCTCTCTGGTCGGGGGACATCGACGCTTCATGGAATGTATTAAAGTCTCAGGTAGTGGTCGGGCAGGGGGTATGCCTGTCAGGGCATCCTTACTGGACTACCGACATAGGCGGCTTTTTAACAGGCTTTGATTTTACGCCCGAGTTATTCGTCAGGTGGCTTCAATGGGGGGCTTTTTGTCCCATATTTCGAACTCACGGCACCAAACCTGAGAATGAGCCATGGTCATACGGTCCGCAAATAGAGCGGATATGCAGGGAGATCATCAAATTGCGGTATAGATTGCTGCCGTATATATACAGCTGTGCTAGACGGATTACCGAATGCGGTAGGCCCATGATGAGGGCTATGTGCATGGATTTTGGCGATGATCCCGTGGCTGCTAACAGGGTGTACCAATACATGTTTGGGCCGTCCATCTTAGTTGTGCCTGTGCTTGAAAGGGGTAAACGCATACAGGAGGTTTATCTGCCAAAAGGCGATTGGTACGATTTCTGGAGCGATGTTAAATACCCGGGTAACTCATATATACAGGTAGCTGCGCCTCTTGATAGAATACCCCTGTTTATAAAGGGCGGGAGTATAATACCCATGGGAGCCGATATCGAGTATGTGGGCCAAAAATCAGATGAGGATATAATGCTGCATATATACCCGGGAAATAGCGCCCTGTTTGAACTATATGATGACGATGGGCTGACATACGATTATGAAGATGGTCAATATTCGAAGGTCGTTGTTGAATATATAGAAAGCGATGCAAGGGTTATAAAGATTCTTCCTGCGTTGGGCGAATGGCGAGATATGCCTTTAAACAGGAATTATAGGATTGTATTGCACGACTTCGATGAACCTTCCTCGATAGAGGCCGGGAACAATGCCTTAATAAGCTGGGAATATAGTGCTGAGAAAAGGCGTTTAACCGTAGAATGCCCGAATGTAGAAACCGAGCAGGGAATTGAAATCAGAATAGAGACCAGGAATTCTAAACCCGTATTGAGGCCAAGCTTAGCCGAGCTTATAAAATTGTACCATGATACTGATATGGAAAGCGGCGGCTGCGTTAGCGTCAATTTGACCGTTGAACTGCCAGCAGGGTGTCCCGAGTTGAGGTTAATAGCCAAATTAAGGGTACCGGATGGATGGACCATAAGGAAGACCGACCGTACGGCCCATGATGTAAATACCTACATGGTGAGCATGATTAACCAGGAGGACGTGCAGCATGCTGCTGTCAGTCAGAGTACCCAGTTTACTTGGAAGGTATATCCGTGTTGCGAAGCTCTACCCCTTGTATCCCGCGGCTCGATAGATGTGGAATGCATGTGTGAAGGTCATAGCGTTCTTAAAACTACCGTTCCTGTAGCCTGGGGCAACGGCTGGGCTACAAGCTGGAGCCTGGTGGGATGCTTTGAAAATTGGGATAACGGCGGCCTGGATAGGGTGTACGAAGTAGAGATCAACCCGGACCAACTGGAATATGAAGACGGGGATCTGAAGTTGATGTGGCTTAAGGATAATGAAGGCAAGTATAATCCCTTTGGATATGTAGAGTTGAGGCGTCTGGGAGTACATACAAAGTGTGAATCTATCAACGGTGTCGCATACGCTAAGACAAGTGTATGGTCTCCGGATGAAAGAGATGCATTCATAGAAGTTGCTGCCGAGCAGGGTATAAAGATATGGGTAAACGGCGAGGAAGTATTCAGGAGGGATAAAATCGTCTTGAAAACCGTACTGCCTACTCCTGTGCGCCTTAAGAAGGGCTGGAACAGTATTCTGGTTAAAACCGTCGTGTTTGCCGAAAGGCCATACAGCGGCCGCGAATTTGGATTTAATTTCCGTTTTGTAGATCAAAACGGCTTTATAATGGAAGATTTGAAGTATAAATCATGATACCCTGTGGTTGACATTGATCAATTTTGAAGGGGGAAGATAAAATGGGAGAAACTGGGCTTAGGAGCGTATACCAGGATATTCCCATAATAGATTGCCATGCCCATATAATGGGTGGCATAGACGGTATAAACAAGCTCATAAAAACCATGCAGTCGTTTAATTTTGAGACCATGAACGTATTGAGCGTATCGGGTGCGGGCGATGCTTCGCAAAATTTCAATTGCGCGCTTTATAAGGCAATAAATCCAGGAAAGGCCTATGCCTTTGGCGGGCTGGTGCATCCCAGGCCGGACACTGGAGAGGAAAAGCTAAGCTATTATGAACAGGCAAAGGCGTTGCTGGAAATGGGATTTGATGGGATAAAAATGATAGAAGGCAAGCCGAGCGTTGCAAAAGAGCTGAAGAAGCCGTTGAACCATCCCGATTATGATAAATTCTATGAGCTTCTGGAATCGGAAGGCACGCCGATACTGTTTCATGTGGCCGACCCGGAGACATTCTGGGATGAAAAGGCGATCCCGGAATGGGCAAAAGCTGCCGGATGGTTTTATGGAGACGGCACATATCCGGGGAAAGAGGATTTATATGCACAAATAGAGGATATTTTAAGTAGATTTCCCCGCTTAAATGCTATTTTTGCCCATTTTTACTTTATGTCTGCCGATATGGACAGGGCGATAGAATTTCTTGAGAAGTGGCCCAGTGTTAAATTTGATATTACGCCGGGCATTGAGATGTATGAGAATTTTTCCAAGGGGCCCGTAAAATGGAGGGAGTTTTTCATTAAATATCAGGACAGGATACTGTTCGGTACCGATAGCTATGATGCGAATGATCCGACTGATAGAGAAAATATTAATATCACCGTAAATGTGGTTAGAGGGTTTCTTGAAACCGATCGGGTTAGAGGATGGGACAAAATGTATAACGGTATCAGCTTGGGCAGGAGTGAACTTGAGAATATATACTACAAAAACTTCCAGAGATATGTAGGTTGCGAGCCCAAAAGGCTCAATGCAGAATGCGCAATCGAATACTGCGAAATAATGATAAGGTTTGCACAGGATGGCTTAATTGGCAATGGGACGATAGGGCGGATGCATGAGGCTCTTAAAGTGCTTAAAGATATGGTAAAATGATATTTTTTATGTCATAGGAGCAATAAACACTTACATTTTAATAAGACGGTAAAACTTAATGGAGGTGTGTAAATATGGATTATATTTTAAAATTGCAGAAAGCAAATGAGGCCAACTTTGCCGAGTATGGTATGTACATAGGTGGCCCGAACAGGGCTGCGGATCATTCCGAAAATGCATTTGATTGGTGGAATGGGTTGGCGAAACTGGATTTTGGTGCGACAGCTTCTCTAGGAATAGTGAGGGCCAAATACACAGGCAATTTTAGTCAAAACATTTTTGAACAGCATGCACACAGCATCGAAGTGTTGATACCTCTTGATAACGATATCGTTATAGTAGTAGGTAAACCCTGCGCTTTGAACGGGGATACCTGTAATCACGAAGATTTTGCAGCATTCCTGGTGCCAAAGCACAGCATAGTGGTCTTAAACAAAGGAGTGTGGCATAGAGCGCCCATGACTTTTTCCGATACAGCAAATGTCCTGGTGCTCTTTAAGGATAATACTTCGGCCAATGATACTAAATTGATCGAATTAAGCGACGTAAACTTCAATGTTATGCTTTGATAAGAAGATAATTGCTGTGATGTCAGCAGTTTAACGGCGGAGCTTTCATCGGAACAAGTTTCATACCAGGTAAAAAAATAAATTAACCTTACGCTAAAGTTAGAGTTAAATTATAAGATATGGCTGAGCATTGAACGAATTAGTAAAGGAGCGGAGCAATGAGGGCCAAAATATCAGCTTCTATTATTTGTGCTGATCTCACAGATCTCAAAACGGAAATAAGAAATATGGAAATCATTGGTGTGGATTATATCCATATTGATGTGATGGATGGGCACTTCGTGGCGAATTTGGGAATAGGTCCCGATTGTGTTCAAGCCATACGAAGCTTGACTGATATTTCTCTTGACATACACCTGATGGTTGAAAAGCCCGAGAACTTCATTGATCTGTATAAACCCACACCCAATGATCTGGTGTGCGTGCACCAGGAATCAACGGTTCATCTAGAACGCGTAATTCAGATGATAAAGTCTAAAGGGGCTAAGGCCGGTGTGGCCATTAATCCTGCTACCCCTGTATTGATGTTGGAACCGATTATTGAAGAAATAGATGTGGTGTTGATTATGACTGTGAATCCCGGGTTTACGGGACAGAAAATGGTACCCTGCACTTTAAAAAAGATTTATGAGGTCAAGAAGATGATTACCGATGCCGGGTTGCAGGTAGAAATAGAAGTAGACGGCAATGTCTCATTTGAAAATGCACAAAAGATGAGAAAAATGGGAGCTGATATATTTGTTGTTGGTACGTCAAGCCTATTCAATCCGCAAGTGGATCGATATGATGCAGCATATAAACTAAAGCAAATTTTATCGGCATAATGGAGGGATTATTATGTTGGCTATAGGTTCCGATCACGCGGCCTTCGATTTTAAAGAGGAGATAAAAAGATATCTTGATAGTAAAGGTATAAAGTACAGGGATTTTGGATGTTTTTCAAAGGACAGGGTACATTATCCTGAAATCGCTGTTGCAGTAGCTAAGGCTATAGCTTCAAAGGAATGCGAAAGAGGTCTTTTGTTTTGCGGGACGGGAGTGGGCATGTGCATCAGTGCCAATAAGGTCAAGGGCATACGGGCTGTTGTATGCAGCGAACCTTATTCAGCCAAACTGTCACGGCAGCATAATGATACCAACGTTCTTGCCCTTGGCTCCAGGGTAGTGGGTTTGGAATTGGCGAAGATGATTATAGATGTATGGTTGAATACGTCTTTTGAAGGCGGAAGGCATGCGGAGCGAGTGAAGATGATAGAAACAATAGAAGACTTGCAGGCGTTATAGCCGTATACGGAGGTTGTCTTTATGGGCAAGGGTTATTATATAGGGGTGGATGTGGGTGGTACAAAGATCAATATGGGCATTGTGGATGGCAGGGGAAACATACTGTCCAAAAGGAAAATTCCGACCGAAAGCGGTAAAGGCTGGGTAGAAATAGCGGAAAGGATTACATCTAACATCGATGCTATGCTTGACGATACCGGTATCGGTAAAATGGATGTAGAGTCAATCGGCTTCGGGGTACCCGGAACTGTGGATGCGGATGCCGGCATTGTGATATTTGCCCCTAATATAGGGTGGAGGGATATACCCTTTGTAGAATATATGAGCGATAAAACCCGGCTAAAAACATATATAGCTCAGGATACGCAGGCGGCTGCCTGGGGCGAATTTTTGTTTGGCGCCGGGCGTGGATGCGATACAATGATATGTATAACGCTGGGTACGGGTATTGGAAGCGGTATAATAATAAATGGGCATATATACAAAGGTGGGCTTGGTAGTGCGGGAGAAATAGGGCATATAATTGTGCAGAAGAACGGTAGGGCTTGCAATTGCGGCCGAAAAGGCTGTTTGGAAGCCTACGCCGGAGGGTTAGCTATAGCCCAAATTGCCAAGGAGCGTATACCCGGTTTTAAAGATGATATGACCTGCGAGACGGTGTTTGCCATGGCTACGGCAGGTAACATATACGCTAAAGGTATAATCGATGACGCTATTGCGTATATAGGCATAGGAATGGTCAATGCCTTAAATCTGATAAGTCCGCAGAAGGTTATAATAAGTGGAGGAATGAGTAACCAAACTGATCTGGTAGAATCCATTAAGAATTTTGTGCGGGAAAACGGCTACTCGATAGCTGCTGACAGGGTTATTATAGAGCGGGCACAGTTGGGCGATGATGCTCCTATGATAGGGGCAGCTATGCTATATCGATGTTAGTACCCGAAAAGCTACTTACAAATTTGATGCTCTAAATTTTATGGTCAAGTTGATTAACGGCGAAGATGAGCAGATTAATTGTATGGCTTATATTTGCTAACTTATTTTCAGTAGCATGGTGGCCCAAGAAGTTTCTTAACGTTATCAAGGGGGGATTTTTATGAAAAGAATATGCGTTATTGGAAGTTTGAATATGGATCTGGTAGCAACCGTTGATAGGTTTCCCAAGCCCGGTGAAACCGTTAGGGGAAGAGAATTTGCCACATATCCAGGGGGAAAGGGAGGCAATCAAGCCGTAGCTCTGGGGCGTCTGGGAGCGGATGTGCTGATGATAGGCAAAGTAGGCAATGACATGTTTGGGAAGCAATACTTGGATAATTTGAAAGAGAACGGGGTCATTTTCGATGGAGTAAAAATGGAGGAAGGCGTATCATCCGGCATTGCTGTGATAGAGGTGGATAGCACCGGTGAGAACCATATTGTTATCATCCCCGGGGCTAATCAAAAGGTCGATAAAGCCTTCGTTGATGCAAATTGGGATCTCATAGAAAATCGGGACATCTTTCTATTTCAGCTAGAGATACCGATAGATACCGTCTTGTACACTATGAAAAGGCTCAAAGAAATTGGAAAAACGATTATTCTGGATCCAGCACCTGCCATGGTATTGCCCGATGAGATATTTCAATATGTAGACTTTATAACCCCCAATGAAACCGAAATAGAGATCCTCACGGGGATAAGGGTAAAGGAGGCCGATGATTTAAAAACAGCCAGCCAGTGGCTTATTGATAAGGGCGTTAAATATGTTATCGCTAAAGCTGGCAAAAGAGGAGCTTATCTAGCAACCGGTGGCGACTTTATTCATGTTCCCGGCTTTAAAGTCAATGCAGTCGATACTACCGCGGCGGGGGATTCGTTTAATGCCGGGTTTGCATTTGCATTGGCTCGCGGCAACGACATAAAGGAATGTATCCGGTTTGCCAATGCTGTGGGAGCAATATCCACTACTGCTAAAGGCGCTCAATCCGCCATGCCGTCTTTAAGCCAGGTAGAAATTTTCATAAAGGAACAAATAGATGAATAAAGTATCCTAATGGTTTGAAAAGGCCGATATCGAAAACAAATTATAATTCGATTACTGCCATTTTTGCTTAGAAATTGCCGGTTTTGTTTTCAGCAGAAAAAAGGATTAAGGGTGCATCATAGCTGGTGCACGCTTAATCTTTTTTGGCTTTACAAATTTCAATTATAGTTTGAATTTACCTTTCAATTATCTTTTCGAAATCATCAATTCCTAACCACGAGCTGTGTCCATTCACATACTGCAGCTTGCGAGCATCTTTAATTGCCTAATATTTTTCTTCTTCATTCATAGTTAATTAAGTCTTCCGCATTATTTTGCCCCATTCTGGGAATATTGTCACCATCAATTCTGTCAAAAGCAAAATCTCGTGCGTTTTTAAGGTTATATCATAAACGGATATAAATAGTAGGATTAACGGAGCTGTTACTTGACGGTTGATAAAACATGCTGTATAATCATATTAAACGTTTAACTTAATGGGTTCAGAATGTCGAAAAGCGATCGGGATAATTAACTTTGCAAGGTGTAAGCGTTACATGAGTTTATGAGACTTAAGTGTGAAGAACAAATTTTTTATAAATATAGAAGCAATAGGCAACATCCCGGTAATCGGTTAATTTAGTTCGCATAAGGATAAAGCTAGGTGTTTAACTTTCGAATAGAGAGATTTGCTTTGATGAGGAAGTACTTTGATGGTTCAGGAGGAGATTTAATAAGAAAAGGGCTTAATTACATCAGATTTCATAGTAAGCAGCTAAAAGTGCTAAATGAAAATAACAGCTCAAAGTCGCAAAACAATACTGGCGAAAGATATGTACAGGTCTTAAGCTGAACTCGCAGATGTGAAAGAAAATAATAGGACGTGAAAGGAGAAGGGAGGGCATTTATTGCGCATAGCCACCTCTCGTTTTATTGTGTAGGGTGTGCGTCGAGGAGTGAAGAAGACATCTATTGTGGGTCATAACGGGTTTCTAAAGAGCGTTGTCTATGAGAGTTGGTTAAACCAGAAGACACCTCTTAGTTTATTGAGGGGGGCTAGATTAGGTAACGCATTTTGTAGTCTTAAATTGATTTCTTATCTGTCACAAGGAGGCAGTAAGATGAGACATTATCTTAAGAATATTAGTATTAAATGTTTGTTGTAAAATAAAAATGGACAGAGTTGCAAAGTAAAAATCCCCACTTTTGCAACTTAAAATTCCCCAAATTTGCAAAGGTCATTGCAGGCACCCACAAAAACCTTTATCCTTGTA
>Ga0134099_1001158_pt1 | contig 26262 bp, 21 predicted proteins | sample 10_taG_2_FD_105482 | JGI IMG/M metagenome (GOLD analysis project Ga0134099, IMG submission 105482) | Switchgrass degrading microbial communities from high solid loading bioreactors in New Hampshire, USA - 10_41_5_180_A2 metaG | ecosystem: Engineered > Bioreactor > Semi-continuous > Anaerobic >...
CCACCGGGTGCCACCCTGGCTGACAAACCATATGGGGGATGCTTGTTGTAAAGGGCGTGACCGTAGTGGTAATTTCAGGAAGTCATCTTATCTTCAAATCCCTACAGTAAATTAACTCTATCGTAATATAAATTTCTGCTTGACAACATTTATTACATCGTGTATAGTTGTAATTGACAATAAAGTAGAAGTATCCACTTCTCACCCTGTGTCCGGTTGATTTCAGGGTTTAAATCGTAGCAGTTTGATTGCTGTGGTTTACGCAGGTGAAGTGGTTTGCCTGCTTTTTTATTTGTCAAAATACTATGAGTTTAAATTACATACCCTGCATAATAGATGGGTTTAAAAACTACGGAGGTGTTATTTATTAAGAAGGATCAAATTCAGGTGAATAGTCAGATCAGGGATAAGGAAGTGAGGTTGATTGACGTCGACGGCACGATGCTCGGAATTATGTCAGCCAGGGAAGCTCAAATGAAGGCCAACGAAAGGGAGTTGGACCTGGTTAAGATTTCACCGAATGCGAATCCCCCTGTCTGCAAAATTATGGATTATGGCAAGTACTTGTACGAATTATCCAAGAAGGAAAAGGAAGCAAAAAAGAAACAGGCAAGTATTTCCGTTAAGGAAATAAGGCTTTCTGCGAAAATAGAAGAACATGATTTTGCTTTTAAAACAAAAAATGCAATAAAATTCCTGAAGGATGGAGATAAAGTAAAAGTATCCATAAGGTTCAGAGGCAGGGAAATGCAATACACCTCCATGGCATATGACGTAATCGACAGGTTTGCCGAAATGATTAAGGAATACGGGAAAATGGAAAACAAACCCACAATGGATGGCAGAAGCATGTCGGTTATATTTGCGCCCATTAAGGATAAACAGTAAAACGGTAGGGTATATCGTAGCGGCATTTAACTAAGCAGACCAAAAGTATTATAACACGGAGGAGGTTTTATCCATGCCAAAATTAAAGACACACAGTTCATCGAAAAAAAGATTTAAAATAACAGGTACAGGTAAGGTAAAAAGAAACAAGGCATATAAGAGTCATATTCTTACCAAGAAATCATCAAAGAGAAAGAGAAATCTCCGTAAAGCGACAATCGCTTCGGATGCTAATGCAGCAACAATCAAGCAAATGCTTCCATACAAATGATAGGAAAGAGGTGTGAGTGATGGCAAGAATTAAAGGTGGCGTTAAAACAAGAGCCAGGCATAAGAAAGTTTTAAAACTTGCAAAGGGTTATTTTGGTGCAAAGAGCAAATTATATAGAATTGCAAATCAGGCGGTAATGAAATCCCTTGTTTATGCATACCGAGACAGAAGGCATAAGAAGAGGGAATTCAGAAAGCTTTGGATCACAAGAATAAATGCTGCTGCGAGAAAAAATGGCATGTCCTACAGCCGTTTTATGAACGGTCTTAAGAAAGCCGGCATCGAACTGAACAGAAAAGTACTTGCCGATATGGCAGTAAATGATGCTGCCGGTTTTGCCAAACTTGTGGAAAAAGTCAAAGGATAATCATTCTTAAAGAAGCGGCTATATGCCGCTTTTATTTTTATTCAGGAACTTTTTTCATTTTTGTTACAAAGTTAATAAAGTGGTACAAAATCATATAATAAAGAGATATAATCACATTGTAAACAGTATGGATTATGCAAGGTGCTTGCAGTATTGTTAAGATCTTTATTTGTCTTGTACAGAGGGATAAGGTATTATACAATAAGAACAGGACAAAGGAGCGGGGAGCTTTATAGTGGCGGATGTAAATAATATCAGGGAGTTTTTCATACTGATTGGTAACTATCTGGGGCTTAACGGGCCTTTGGACTTTGTTTTGATGATTATTGACATCAGCATTATTTCATATATAGTTTACAAGGTTATCCAGCTTGTACGTGAAACCCGTGCAATGCAGCTGGTGAAGGGAATACTTATCATTGTTATCGGTCTTAAGGCAGCCCAGCTGATAGGGCTTAAGACGGTGGCTTTTATCCTTGAAGGCGCCATATCCCTTCTGGGTTTTTCACTGATTGTATTGTTTCAGCCTGAATTAAGACGCGGACTTGAAAAAATAGGAAACAGTGGATTTCAGAATCTGTTCCTGCTTGATTATGACGAGGATCAGCTCAGGACAACAGCTTCGATAGAAGCGATAGTAAAAGCCTGCGCCCATCTTTCTCAGGAGTATATAGGCGCACTGATTGTAATTGAAAGAAACACCAAGATTGGTGATGTAATAAATACCGGAACACAAATGGATGCAGTAATTTCCTATGAGCTTCTGACAAATATTTTTACTCCGAATACACCTTTGCATGACGGTGCGGTTATTATAAGGAAAAATAAAATAAAAGCTGCGGCATGCTATCTTCCGCTAACCGAAAACACTACACTCAGCAGAGACCTGGGAACAAGGCACAGAGCCGCACTTGGAATAACTGAAGTTTCCGACGCCATATCAATAGTTGTTTCTGAAGAATCAGGAAAAATATCCTATGCACATAACGGCAACCTTACACGAAACCTGACGCCTGATACCCTGAGAAAGGCACTGTACCGTTTTCTGATCGACAAAAACTCGAGTAGAAAGCGTTTCTGGTTTAGAAAGGTGAAAACCGATGAATAAAAATATAAACCTTAATAAAATACTGGAAAAGGATTCTGTACTGAAGATTATTTCGGTACTTATCGGTATACTTATTTGGTTTATAGTTCTTGACCATCAAAACCCGCTCAGCGAGCGTACCATTTCTATTCCGCTGAGATCCAATGCCCATGTGCTTGATGCCAGCAATATGAGGCTTGTATCATCCAATATTCCGACAAATGTGGATGTTGTTATAAAAGGAAGAAAACAGCGGCTTGATAAAGTTACAGCTAATGATTTTGAAGCTTTTCTGGATTTCAGTGAGATTGAAGATACAAGGGTTACCGAATTAAGAATAAATCTTCCTAAATACACCGGTGATCAGGAGATTATAGTTGCAGATGTCAATCCTAAAGTCGTAAGAATAAAACTGGAAAATATAATAAGGAAGGAGTTTCCCGTCAGTGTTAAATGGGTTGGTGAACTTCCCGAGAATTACGAGGTTGTGAATGTAAAGCTGAATCCCAATACAGTTATTCTGCAGGATTTGGAAAGTGTAATGAACAGTGTGGACAGTGTCGTTGTGTCTGTGGATGTTGAGCAGATACTGAAAGAGGAAACAATAAACAAGCGTATAGAAGTTTATAACAGCAACGGCAAGCTTATATCCTCCCTTGACGGAAGTGTACAGATTTCGGTGGGGTATAATATTGCCAAAACAGTGCCTATTTTGACCACACTAACCGGTGAACCCAGAAACGATTATTACGTTCAGGATTATACAATATCACAGAATACCGTAAAAATTACAGGGAGCTATGATGTACTGAAGGATATAGAGTCCATAGAAGCAGAACAGCTGAGTGTTGAAAATGCCAATGAATCTTTCCAGAAGGATCTGAAACTGATTCTTCCTGAGAATGTTCAGCTGTATAACAGTCCGGGTTTTGTAACCGCCAGTGTAAATATCCATAGATATTCACACAGAATTATAACAATTCCGAAATCATCCATAACAATTTTCGGCGGGGATGTTACCGGACGGACAAATTACAGGATTCTCGAAGATGAAATAACATTCAGTGTCAAAGGTCCTGCTGAAATATTGAACACTTTGGATGTTAAGTCTGTTAAGGGTTTTGTGGATGTCTCCAATACAACGGAAGGTATTCAGCCGGTTATAGTCCGCATATCCCTTCCCTCAGGCATATACCTGGAAGGAGAAGTCTTTGTAAATATTGAGAATATTATAATCGAGCCCTCCCCCATTCCGTCCCCGACTCCTGTACCGGGAAGTGAAGCCGAGATAACACCAACTCCGGTCCCGGCGTCTGAGGAATTTGACGAAACCCCGCATGGTACATAAACAGAATTTCAAAAGGAGGATTTTTTGCTGAAATTCGCCAATGCGCCTGTATATTTTCAGGTTGCATTTTTATTATATCTGAACAGGCGCCCTGATCTTTTTTGATCAGTTATGAATTTCTGCGACGCATTCTGTCAAAAAGTTTCGGGCAAGACATAATAGGCTAAGCTGCCACATGTTTTGAGGTATGTTGGCTCCATGTATCCGGATACGTGGAGCCATGCTTCTTATTAATTGGCAGCCAGTGGGGCTTTTCAGTGTTTGCCCAGAGTCGCAGAAAGTCTGAAGGAAAACACGCGAGAAAATATAAGTGTGAGCCGACTTATCGGGTTTATACCCTTGTGTAGCTGAATTTTTTTATGTTAAAATAGAAACCGATATCGTTTTTTGGAGGGTGGAAATGACTAAGGCTGATATTCTTGGCTTTTTACCGGGTTTGCTGGGCGGTGTGGCCATATTTCTGTTTGGAATGAATATGCTCAGCGATGGCCTTCAGAAAGCCGCGGGCGAAAAGCTTAGGCATATAATAAGTGTTCTGACGAATAATCCGTTAGCTGGGATTCTTGTGGGCACGGTTGTAACTGCCGTTATTCAGAGCAGCAGTGCTACCACGGTAATGGTCATCGGATTTGTCAGTGCGGGTTTAATGACCCTGAAACAGGCGATAGGAGTAATTATCGGCGCGAATATCGGTACTACTATAACAGCATGGCTGGTATCAATTGATATAGGAGAACTTGCTTTACCCCTTGCAGGTATAGGATTCATTCTTTACTTTTTTCCAAAATTAAAAAAGTTCAGGATTATTGGTCAGATTGTTTTTTCTTTTGGACTTCTTTTTGTGGGTCTGAACATCATGAGTGATATGATGTCACCTCTCGCGAAATCACAGGCAGTCGCTGACACTATGCTTAAAGTGAGTAACAACAGGTTTCTTGGATTATCAATAGGTACAGTTTTTACTGCAATTATTCAAAGCAGCAGTGCTACCATTGCTATTCTGCAGAAACTTGCAATACAGACAACCGCTTCGGGTGAACCGCTTATATCACTTCGCGCTGCGCTTCCCATTCTTTTCGGCAGCAATATCGGAACCACAGCTACCGCCATGCTGGCATCAATTGGTGCCAGTGTCAGTGCAAAGCGTGCCGCGGTGACACATACAATTTTCAATGTTGTTGGAAGCCTTATCTTCATCTGGATTATAGGACCGTTTGAAAATATTATCTCGCTGATTATGGGGGGAACCGTTTTCCCGGAGGAAATGGATACTGCCATAGCATACTCTCACAGTTTATTCAATATTGTAAATGCAGTTCTTTTTGCTCCGTTCATAGGTTTGCTTGCAGATTTTGTAACCAGGATTTATAAGGGAAAAGGAGATTTTTCCGACAGGGTACTTGTTTATATCAGTGACAGAGTATCATCACCGGCAGTAGCTCTGGATCTTGCAATGCGGGAAATGCTGAGAATGGGCAGAATTGTCCAGAAAATGATTTCGTGTACAAAAACCGTTATACTTGAGCAGAAAGAATCTGTCATCGGTGAAGTCGAAGAGATGGAAGATACGGTAGACATGCTTCAGAACGAAATTCTTAATTATCTTTCAAAAATTATTTCCCAGAATACGCTGAGTGAGGTTGAATCGGTGCGACTGACAGGTTATATGCGTATGGTTCATGATCTGGAACGAATAGGGGATCACTGTGAAAGCTCAACTATGCTTGGGCAGAGCAATATACAGAATAAAGTACAGTATTCTGACAAAGCATTGGCAGAGCTTAAGGAAGTTTTTGAAAAAATTGAGTATATTATGAATCAGACTCTTGTCGCTCTGGAAAAAAACGATAAGAAGATGGCTTTGGATGTATTGTCCGAGGAAAATAACATGGACAATATTGAAAAGGTTCTCAGGGAAAGACACCTTGAACGTCTGAAAAACGGTGAATGCAATCCAGGTACGGCCATAACTTTTGTTGAGCTGATTCATACGATGGAGCGAATGACCGACAACTGCAAAAATATTGCCGAAGCCGTTATTGATGATGTAAATCACCGGTTGTTCGGGCATTATGATATCGACGGAAAAGCCTTGGATTACAGAATAATTAAATATTAATATATAAATAGAAATATATTAGAAAGGAAAGGAACAGTGGGAATAGAACTTGCTGATTTTCTTTATCAGTTTGTAAATAATCCGGCACTGGCAATAACGGTGCTGCTGACACTGGGGGTAATATTCGTCAACGGATGGACCGATGCGCCCAATGCAATTGCCACATGTGTTTCAACCAGGTCTCTTAATCCGAAGAAAGCTATTATTATGGCGGCAATATTTAATTTTCTGGGCGTGCTGGTAATGACAATGTTTAATTCCATGGTGGCACAGACAATTTACAACATGGTGGATTTCGGAGGGAATTCGCATAATGCTCTGGTTTCACTCTGTGCTGCTTTATTTGCCATTGTTCTGTGGGCTACTGCAGCATGGTGGTTCGGCATTCCGACAAGTGAAAGCCATGCTTTAATCGCGGGTATAACAGGTGCTGCGATTGCGGTCCAGAAAGGACTTGCCGGTATTAATCCCCGTGAATGGATTAAGGTTATTTACGGCTTATTCCTTTCCCTGTTCATGGGTTTTATAATGGGATGGGTAATAGTAAAGCTGGTAGAGTTTATTTTCAGGGGTTTTAACAGGAGAAAAACTTCGGTATTTTTTCGGTATGCTCAAATTTTCGGAAGTGCCGGTATGGCATTCATGCACGGTGCACAGGATGGCCAGAAATTCATGGGTGTTTTTCTGCTGGGGGTATTTCTTGCCCAGGGTAACACCGAGGTCACCCGTTTCAGTATTCCTTTCTGGCTGATTATTTTATGTTCGGCTGTGATGGCACTGGGAACTTCCATCGGGGGTTACCGTATTATAAAAGCTGTGGGCATGGATATGGTAAAACTGGAAAAATACCAGGGTTTTTCCGCTGACCTGGCTTCGGCACTGAGCCTTTTTATTGCTTCGGTTTTTGGTTTGCCTGTGAGTACAACTCATACAAAAACGACATCAATAATGGGGGTCGGAGCGGCAAAAAGACTTACAAACGTAAACTGGGGCGTGGTAAAGGATATGGTAAGCGCATGGGTGCTGACATTTCCAGGCTGCGGTGTAATAGGGTTTTTAATGGCAAAATTATTCATGATGATATTTTAGCTGAACGGTGGTCAGTGTTGAAACTTTCATATTCAATAAAAATATGAAAAAGAGGTATGGGATATGGCAAGAAAAAGAGGCGAAGATTATTTTGATACTTTCGTAAGACTTGTTGAACATTCCTGTAAGGCGGCAGAATTGTTGAACGATATCATGAATAGTTATAATGCGGATCAGCTTCGGGAAAAAATGGCCGAGATGCATGAGATTGAACATTTCGGTGATACCGAAAGACATGCGATGATTCGCAGGCTTTCAAGGGAGTTCATAACGCCTATAGAACGCGAGGATATCATGTCACTTGCTGATGCGATTGACGATGTTACCGATACGATAGAGGATGTTTTGCTGCGTTTATATATGTTTAATATACGAAGCATTAAGGAATATGCGAAAAAGATGGCCGAAATTATTGTAAAATGCTGTAAAGCATTGAAACAGGCCCTGGCAGAGTTCCGGGATTTTCAGAAATCCAAAACATTGCATGATTTTATAGTGGAGGTCAATGTCCTGGAAGAGGAAGGTGACCGGCTTTATACCGAAGCTGTTCGTGATTTGTATGTCAACAGCAAGAATGTTGTTGAAATAATGGCCTGGGATCAGACATATGATTACCTTGAGAACTGCTGTGATGCATGTGAAGAAGTGGCTAACGTGATTGAATATATTATTCTGAAGAACTCCTGACACTGAGAAAGTTATTGATAGGATTTGCAGTGATGGAGTATAATGATTAGGGAATTTCTGCTTGAAAATATCAGTTTCTGATTCTATTTCAGTGTTGGGAGGAGTTATTTTGGGAAGATTATTCGGAACTGACGGAGTTAGGGGAATTGCCAACAGGGAACTGACATGTGAACTGGCATTTAAGCTGGGAAAAGCCGGTGCTTATGTTTTGGCAGAAGAATCCAGGGGAACACCCAGAATTGTTATAGGCAAGGATACGCGGCGTTCAGGAGACATGCTTGAAAAGGCACTTATTGCAGGAATTTGCTCAGCAGGAGCAGAAGCCATATGTCTCGGAGTAATTTCAACACCGGCTGTTGCATACTTAACCCGCCATTATAATGCAGATGCGGGAGTTGTTATATCAGCCTCCCATAATCCTGCTGAATTTAACGGTATCAAGTTTTTTAACAGGTATGGTTATAAATTATCCGACAGCCTGGAAGAGAGAATTGAGTCAATAATCCTTGACAACAGTGAAGAACTGCCAAATCCCATGGGATGTTCGGTTGGAACAGTAACGGAAATAAAGGAAGCAAGAGAAGATTACATATCCTATCTTAAAAATACAGTAAACACATCGTTCGAAGGACTGAAAATAGCGCTTGACTGTGCCAACGGCGCCGCATTTGAAACGGCTCCGAGAGTTTTTCGCGAACTGGGAGCAGATGTTGTTGTAATAAACAATACACCTGACGGCGTGAACATCAATGTTAACTGCGGTTCAACACACATGGAAATGCTGAGAAATGCCGTGCTGGAAAATAAATGTGATCTCGGGCTTGCCTTTGACGGTGATGCAGACAGAGTACTTGCTGTTGATTCCGCCGGGAATTATGTTGACGGAGACAAAATAATGGGCATAATCGGCCTGGAACTGAAGAAACAGAATAAGCTTCCCAACAATACAATTGTTGTAACCGTTATGAGCAACATCGGCTTTGACATCATGGCCAGGGAACATGGGCTTATTCTGGAAAAAACAAAAGTCGGTGACAGGTACGTGCTTGAGCAGATGCTTAAAAACGGGCATGTGCTTGGAGGCGAGCAGTCAGGTCATATTATAATGCTGAATTACAACACCACCGGTGACGGACAGCTCACAGCGCTGCAACTGGTACAGATTGTGAAAAATTCAGGAAGGAGCCTGGCAGAACTGGCATCGGTAATGAAAGTATATCCACAGGTTCTCAGAAATGCCAGGGTTAAAAATGACAATAAGTACAGGTACATGGAGGATCCGGAGATTGCGGCCAGGTGCAGGGAACTGGAAGAAGCTTTTCAGGGTGAAGGCCGAGTCCTGATTCGTCCTTCGGGAACAGAACCCCTTGTACGCGTTATGATTGAGGGCAGGGATTATGACTATATTGCGAGAAAGGCAGAAGAACTGGCTCAGTTCATTGAAAAGAAACTTGGATAGCAGTTATACCTCCTTATACGGGTTATAAGAGGTGATAAACAAATGAATATACAAATAAGGGAATACACAAAGGAGGACGTAAAGGAAGCTGTCAGAATCTGGAATGAAGTTGTTGAAGAGGGAAATGCGTTTCCGCAGACCGAACTGCTGACCGAATCAACCGGGCATGAGCTGTTTTCTCAGCAGTCATATACCGGTATTGCATATGACACTGAAACAAACGAAATTGTAGGGTTATATATTCTGCACCCCAATAACGTCGGCAGGTGCGGTCATATATGCAATGCCAGTTATGCGGTCAGAAAGGACATGCGCGGTCGGCGCATCGGCGAAAAGCTTGTTCTGCATTGCATAGACAAAGCAAAGGAACTGGGATTCAAAATCCTGCAGTTCAATGCCGTAGTAGGGTCAAACCACCGTGCCCTTCGCCTGTATGAAAAACTCGGATTTGAAAAACTGGGCGTCATTCCCGGGGGTTTTTTAATGAAAGACGGAACTTATGAAGACATTATTCCTCATTACCGCATGCTGTAAGCCCGAATGAAATTAATTCACGGTTATATGAATCTGAAAGTCCCCGTTTACACCATATATGCCTTGTGTAAACGGGGATTTTTTATTTTCTGAAATATGTGTTGACTCAATTGTAAGAGTATTATATATTATAAGTAATCAATATTATTATGAAATAATTTAATTAAACTTAAAATATAAACATAAATTTCCATATTACATTTATTAAGGAGGACTTATAATGCAGGTTTCCAATTTGGTGATAACGCCTTACAATCAGCCTTTGATGGAGCAGAGAGCCGATCCGTACATATACAGGCATAAAGATGGGTATTATTATTTTACCGCATCAGTTCCAGAATATGATCGAATTATTTTGAGAAAATCCGAAACGATTAAAGGGCTAAGAAATGCAAAAGAGCATGTTATATGGAGAAAGCACGAAACCGGTGAAATGAGCCGGAATATTTGGGCTCCTGAAATACATTATTTAGACGGTGCCTGGTATATTTACTTTGCTGCCGGCAAGGCTGAAAACCAGTGGGAAATCAGGCCGTACGTACTGGAATGCAGGGATGAGGATCCTGTAAACGGCGAATGGAAGGAACTTGGGAAAATGCAATGTGCTGATGAGGATGAATTTTCATTCCGTGCTTTTTCACTTGACGGAACGGTATTTGAAAACAACGGGAAGTATTATTATGTGTGGGCAGAAAAAGTAGGTGTCGGAAAACAGATATCAAACCTGTACATAGCCGAAATTGAAAAACCGTGGAAACTGAAAACGGTGCAGGTAATGCTTACAACTCCCGACTATGACTGGGAGCGGAGAGGTTATTGGGTTAATGAAGGCCCTGCAGTACTGAAACATGGCGAATATATATTCCTTACCTATTCGGCAAGTGATACAAGTGCAAATTACTGCATGGGCATGCTGTATGCCCGAAAGGACTCGGATTTGCTGGATCCTTTGTCATGGAAAAAATCCAGGTATCCTGTTCTGTCAACCGACAGGGAAAAAGGAATCTTCGGACCGGGGCATAACAGCTTTACAAAATCCGAAGACGGCACCAGGGACATAATGCTGTTCCATGCACGCCAGTATGAGAAAATAACAGGAGATCCGCTGTTTGATCCCAACCGCCATACGTTGATGATGGAGATCAGATGGGGCAATGACGGAATGCCTGTTTTTGAGTATCATAAACAGGTTCTGTAATAGACCTGAAGGGAGGATTTGCAATGATAAAAAAAATTATAATCCTTCTGACCATTGGAATTTTGATACTGCCGGCAGCCTGCGGCGATAAGACGATAACAGACCGGGAACCCTCTCAGGAGATATCGGGGAATGAAGTTAAGTTGAAAGAATCGGGGGATATCAACATGAATAACGGTGAAAAGAAAAATGGTATCGTTATTCCGGATGACATAAAATTGTCGGCCGATAATCCGGTCAGCTACATATTCAGGAACGTTTCGGTACACGATCCGTCAATAGTCGGGGTAAACGGCAGATATTATATATTCGGTTCCCATCTGGCTGCTGCCAGGTCAGAAGATCTTATGAACTGGGAATTAATCGGGTCAGGGGTCAATGCTGCAAATCCCATAATTAACAATGCCCTTGAAGAAATGAAGGAAGCTTTTGAGTGGGCAAAAACCAATACTTTCTGGGCGCCTGATGTAATACAGTTAAATGACGGAAGGTTTTATATGTATTACTGTACCTGTGAAGGAAGTTCACCGCTGTCTGCTTTGGGAGTTGCCGTTTCAGACAGTGTGGAAGGTCCCTATAAGGATTTGGGCATTATACTGAGATCGGGAATGGGATATAACATGCCCAGTGAAGACGGTAATTTTTACAATGCAAATGTTCATCCCAATGTTATTGATCCATGCCTGTTTTACGATCCTGAAGGTAGGCTCTGGATGGTATACGGTTCATATTCGGGAGGGATTTATATTCTGGAGATGGATCCCGAAACGGGTTTTCCGCTGAATAAAGGTTACGGGAAAAAACTTCTCGGTGGAAACCATGCACGCATTGAGGGACCTTTTATATTATACAGCCCTGAAACCGAATATTATTATCTTTTCCTGTCATTCGGAGGACTGGATTCAAAAGGCGGATACAATATAAGAGTAGCCCGTTCCAAAAACCCTGACGGTCCGTATTACGATGCCGAAGGAAATGACATGATTAACTGCAAGGGAGCACCCGGAACTTTCTTCCATGACCCTTCAATTGAAGGTTACGGCGTCAAGTTGATGGGCGGTCACAGGTTTGCATGGCTTGAAGGAGAGCAGTCCAGGATACGCTTCGGATATCTTTCTCCGGGACATAATTCGGCATATTATGATGAAAATACAGGGAAATATTTTCTGATTTTTCACACGAGGTTTGAAGGCAGAAATGAAACACATGAGGTTCGGGTTCACCAGTTTTTCATAAATGAGGACGGCTGGCCTGTTGTAGCCCCGTACAGGTATGTTGGGGAAACACAGGGTACGTATTCCGAAGATCAGGTAACAGGCATTTACAAGTATATAAACCATGGCAAAACCATAAACAAGGAGGCTGTAGTATCCGAACTGATACAGCTTAATAAGGATCATACTGTAACAGGAGCAGTCGAAGGTAGATGGAAACTGAAAGACGACGGAAAAAGCATGGAAATAGTTATCGGTGAGGATGTTTACAAGGGTGTTTTCCTGGTACAGTGGGATGAATACGGAAAGAAGAATGTTATGACTTTTACGGCACTCTCCGACAAGGGTGTAGCCATATGGGGAAGCGGTATTTGGGCAATTGAATAGAAACAGAAGGCCGGGATATAAGCATGCCCGGCTTTTTTTGTATTACTGACTGAAGCTTATGTATCGTCAGTTGCAGAAAAATATAATGACATGAACATAGTTTACGCTAAAAAAGAGGGCAGGCAAAAGTTTGCCTGTTAATGAATACTGCGTTCTGAAATTTCGTCCAAAACCTTTTGAGTATTCATAAGCGCTTCTTCCGGTGTTTCTTTGCCGGTAATTGCATTTATCAGATGCTGTCCCAGTGTATATTCGAAATCCCTTTGATTATAGTCAATATCAACAACAGAAAGTATCGGCTTCCGAATTCCAAGCTGGATGCATTTGGGAAGCGCCTCCAGCCATGGATAAGTATCAAGTATTTCTCTCTGCTCATAAACGTTTTTGCATGCCGAAACACCGCCGAGCATAACCATTTCAGGAGCTATATCCTCGCCTGTGGCCCAACGGATAAACTGATATGCTTCCTCAGGTTGTTCGGAATTTATATGTACTCCAAGCGAACCGCCTGCAAGAAGGGGATGGCCGCCGGGTATCGGTGCAAAACCAATTTCAATTCCAACATTGGCACTTTGTGAGCGAACAAAACATGATGCATGGTTGACATATAAAATTGCTGTTGCAGACTGACCGTTAAGGAAATTCTCTGCGATTTCACTCCAGCTGTGTGCATGGTTTGGGCTTGCCAGGGAAGCGTATTCAATATATTCTTTCAAAGTTTTCAGTGCAATTGAAGTATTAAGGTTCAGACAGCCGTTTGGACTGTACATCAGGCCGCCTGCAGCCAGAAGGCGCGGCAGGTAATCACTTGCCACTGATGTCGGGTTTGCCGGTGGGAGGCTTGCTCCGTAAAGAACAGGTGAATCAGGTCTGTATGCCCTGGAAAAGAAACGGCAAATCTGATCAAATTCCTGGTATGTTGCCGGAACTTCCAGTGTTTTGCCTGTTTCCTCGTAAAACGCGCGTATCTGTCCAATATCCTCAAAAAGCGAACGGTGATAAAAAAGCATCTGCACGCTTATGTCAAACGGGTATGCATAAAGATTACCCCCGATGGTGGAAAAATCGTTCTGAAGGTCAGGAAGAAACTGATTAAACTGACTGTGTGCATCCGGATCAATTTCGGTCAGTTTTTTCAGAACACGTGGTCCCAGGTAGGACAGGCTGGACGGATCCAGTCTTACTATATCCCATTTTTCATTGCTGCTAAGAACGCGTTCAAAAACTTCATCTATTGATGTACATGCGTACAGCTCAACAGGAATACCATACCTCTGCCTGAAACGGGGCAGAAGACAACCAAGTGCTGAAATGGCGGGTGTTTGATGGGCAATCAGCCTTAGTGTTTTTTTCATGACAACGGAGGGAGCTGAAAAAGGTTCACTGCAGCCTGAAACCGAGAAGACACGGGTATCCAGCTCACTGGTTTTTTCAACTTTGCCTATTATGCATGCAGCTGCATCATGTCCAAGCAAACGATAATTCAGTTTGATATTGTGATACAATGCATTATAGGACGGCCGCAATGATGACAAAGTAATAATTTCAGGAATGGCAAGTCCGCTTTCGGCATATATTCGCTGAACCTTATCCGCCAGTGTTTCATTCGAACAGATAATTACTTCAGGCATTACGGAACGCTGCAGCAGTGAATATACAGCTGATGACTGCTCGCCATGCTGGTTTTCAAAGAAATCTGCATCATCGACCGAAAGGCATGATTTCAATGCCTGTCGAAAGGCAGACTGATCAGGGAAATATGATTCATTTGTCAGTATGCATATGTTTTTCTTGCCAAGATTTTTAATTTTTGATGCGATAACTTCTGCCGCACCGGTCATATCAAAAGAAAATGAACTTAATGATTTATCATCTGCAGGACGGAGCAGAAATAAAAGAGGTATTTTTCGCGACAGTATTGCTTCATATTCTTTCCTGTGATTTTCAAGACAGGATACTGTAACAACACTGCATACTTTCAGTGCCAGTACTTCGGTTATAATATGCCTTTCAACGTAAGGCAGGTCATCGGTTAAAAACAAACGTACCGTATATCTTTGGGACTGGGCATAACGCAAGATACCTGTGTATAAATCACTGTAATGTCTTTCAGTGATATTAGGAAATATTACTGCAATTGTACGCGTAGTCCCGCGACGCAGCAGGCTCGCCTTTTCGTCAATTGAATAACCGAGAGCAATGGCGGCCTTTTTAACGAGCTGTATTTTTTCATAACTTACGCCAGGACGGTTATTTAGTACGTTTGAAACCGTACCGTGTGAAACACCTGCTGCTTTGGCAATATCCTTAATTGTCGGCATAATTCACCTCAGAACGTAATGTTGCAATGCATGTTCCCATTGAAGCTGAAACGCTGCAGTTAAAATGTAATGAACTGATTGTGTGTTTAAAAATAAAATATCATATTTGATTGCGGTTTACAAGACGAATACTAATTTTTTACATCAATTTTGTGAAACGTTCCAAATAATTATTGACACGTTCCAAAAAAAGTTATATAATCTAAACATAAAAATGACCTGCGAAGAGTATAATGTGTGTTTTTTCAAAGTGAATTTGAGCGGATATGGAGTAATCTTAACGGCAAGGAGTAATTTCTTATGGACATAAAAGCTATCTTGCTTGATTTTGACGGTACTGTACTTCAAAGGGATCAAGTCTATATTTCACCTCGGAATATGAATGCTTTGCAAAAGGCAATACAAAAAGGCATAGAAGTAATACCTACTACCGGACGCGTTGAAGATATGTTTCCACCCCAAATAGAAGCAGACAGGAGTTTTCGCTACTGGGTCACATCAAACGGCGCAAGAGTGGTGGATCGTCTGACAGGGGAAATAATATATCAGTCTCTGTTTACACCTGAAGAGTCTGCAGAAATATGCCGAATCTTTGAAAATCAGAATATTTATGCTGAAATATCAGCAAATGGTTTGGTCTATATGGAAAAGGAAATTTGTGATCATTTGTATAAATATCCTGTTCCGCCGCATCATGTCTGGTTTGTGGAAATGGGCAGGCAAATCCCGGTGGAAAAGCCGTCAGAATTCTTTCTGCAAAGCGGTATAGGCATAGAAAAAGTTAATCTTTATGGAGTACCTGAAGAAAAACAACAGAAAATAATTGATGCTCTGAAAGCAACAAATGTAGTGGATATTACCGAAGGCGCAGGAAGAGATATACAGTTTTTCCCAAAACGATTGGATAGAAAAAATGCATTGGATGCCTTGTTCAAAAGATTAGGCATAGGATATGAAAATGTTATGGCAATTGGTGACAGTGATTTGGATGCTCCTGTTATGGAAAAAGCTGCAATCAGTGTGGCAATGGGAAATGCTCCGGACAGGGTAAAACAAAAAGCAACATATGTTGCCAGTCCGTATTATGAAGACGGTGTGGGTCAGGCGATAGAAAAATTCATTCTCAATGAGTCCGAGTCTACGATAAGAATTAAAGAACATGGAATATCTTTATGTAACTACAAACCTAAACATTCATTTCTGGTTTGTATTGATTCAGACGGCTGTGTATTTGATACAATGGAAATAAAGCATAAAGAATGTTTTTGTCCTGTAACAATAGAAATTTGGGGACTGCAGCCCATTGCGAAATATGTCCGAGAAGCATGGGAATATTCCAATCTGTATTCCAGGGATCGTGGGCGTTCCCGTTTCCATGAGATTATACTGTTGTTTGATTTGCTGGAAGAACGAGAGGAAGTTAAAAAATATGGTTTCAGGCTGCCGGACATTACACCGTTACGCAACTGGGTAAAAACCTCCCCGGTATTAAATAATGAGCAGCTTGCAAGATATGCACAGGACCCGGTGATGCGGCGTGCCCTGTTATGGTCTCTTGAAATGAACCGAAGAGCTGCAAAAATGGTTTACGGAATTCCTCCTTTTCCGGGAGTGCGTGAATGCCTTGAGTATTTGCATGATAAGGCAGATATAGTTATTGTCTCTGCAACGCCGCGTGAAGCTTTGGAACGGGAATGGAATGAGCATGACCTGATGAGATATGTCCATCTGTTATGCGGTCAGGAGGATGGTTCCAAGAAGGAATGTATCAGGGCTGTATGCAAATATTATGATTTGGATCATGTTCTTATGATAGGTGATGCTCCCGGAGATCTTGAAGCGGCCCGCAGTAATAATATTTTATTTTATCCTGTTCTTCCGGGAAATGAGCTTGCATCATGGAAGGAATTCTTAGAGAAGGGAATGAAACTGTTTCTGGAAGGTACATACAAGGGTGATTATGAAAAATCACTGATTAATCACTTTGGAAGTTATTTGCCCGAGGTTCCTCCGTGGAAAAATAAATAAAAATGTTATGGAACGTGCATGATGCACGTTGATATAATACTGCCCGAAAGGTGGTCAAGAATTTTAAGGGAGGTAAATTTTATGAAAAAGTTTTTAAGCATTTTACTCGTATTGGTTCTGTCATTGAGTCTGGCAGCTTGTCAGCAAACAAACACAACACCCGGTCCTGATAAGGGGAATAACGATTCAGCGGCAGCTCCGACTGGGCAGGACGAACCAAAACCAACGAAAAATCTCGTACTTTACACTTCAGCAGGAGCATCAGAATATGAACTCATAGTCAAGCTGTTCAATGAAAAGTATCCTGATATCAAAGTGGATATTGTTACAGCAGGTACAGGTGAACTTACAAGCCGTATCAATGCGGAAAAAGACAATCCGTACGGAGACGTACTGATGGGCGGAGGAGCTACTACATATCTTGGCATTGCTGATTTATTGGAACCATATGCAACTGTAAACAAAGAATATCTGTTTCCTGACTTTTTATCAGAAAATGACTTATTTACACCCTGCTACATAAATGTTAATACTATTATTATAAATAAAACATTGGTTAAGGAACTTGGCGTAACAATTGACGGATGGGAGTCACTGCTGGACGAACGGCTTAAAGGAAATATATCCTTTGCAAGCCCGGCGGATTCTTCCTCTGCAATGGAATCGCTGATAAACATGCTGGCAGCTATGTCGCCCACAGGTAATTTAGATGACGGATGGGATTATGCTGAGAAATTCCTGTCCAATCTTGACGGTAAACTTGCAGCAGGTTCATCTCAGGCATATCTTAACGTGGTTGAAGGGGAATATGCCGCAGGTTTGACGAATGAAGACAAAGCAATTACCTATATGAAGGAAGGCGCAGATGTTACGGTTGTTTATCCGAAAGAAGGCATAACGCTGCGTACTTCAAACATTGGAATAATAAAGGGCGGCCCGAACCAGTATAATGCTCGCCTGTTTGTGGATTTCGTTACATCCAAGGAATGTCAGACGGCTATGGAAGCTGAACTTAATGTCCGTCCGGCTCGCAAGGATGTTGAGATTACCACCGAAGGCCGCATACCTACATCAGAAATCGTGTCCATTCCGTATCCTGATGTTAAATCATCAGAAATTAAGACCAAATTCCAGGACTTATGGACTAAACTTAATTAACCAACTCTCAGCATCAGATAAAAACAGTGCCCATCTGTTGACTGATGGGCACTGTATATGATAATTGGAGGAAAAGATATGGCAGTATCGATTCATGTAAAGAATGTAATGAAAAAGTATGATGACAATATAGTTATCCGAAACCTTTCGGTTGATATTGAGGGAGGAGAGCTGTTTACACTTCTGGGGCCATCCGGATGCGGGAAAACGACGCTGTTGAGAATGATTGCCGGATTCAACACCATTGATGAAGGTACCATTGCATTTGATGACAAAATTATTAATAATATACCGGTACATAAACGTAATTTCGGAATGGTGTTCCAAAACTATGCCATATTCCCGCATATGACTGTATACAGGAATATAGAATACGGTCTTAAGAATAAAGGTTTGAGCAAAGAAGAAATCAAAAAACGTGTAGAGGAAATAATGGACGTTGTTCAGATAACGCCATATCGAGATCGGTATCCCGATAAACTTTCAGGCGGTCAGCAGCAGCGCGTAGCATTGGCGCGTGCCATCGTTGTTCGTCCGCAGGTGCTTTTAATGGACGAACCGTTGTCCAATCTCGATGCAAAACTCAGAATAGAAATGCGCGAGGTTATTCGTCAGATACAAAAAAAGATTGGTATTACAACTGTCTATGTAACTCATGATCAGGAAGAGGCATTAGCCATATCTGATCGCATTGCAGTTATGAATCATGGTGAAATACAGCAGGTAGATGTACCTGAAAGAATATACTTAAGACCATACAATACTTTTGTAGCCGATTTCATCGGTCAGTCGAACCATTTTACCGGAACGGTTATGGGCAAAAACCGAAATGCTGCAGTTATAAGGCTGCAAACAGGACTGACAATAGAGGTGGAGAATGTTATACCTCTGCCGAAAGACGAAGAAATATTGGTTTATGTACGCCCTGAAGAATTTATTTTTACTGATGAAGAACATGGTATGAAAGGAACGGTAGTTGTTAAGCGTTTTCTCGGCAAATACATTAATTATTTCATTGATTTCGGAGCAGGGGATCCGGTTGAGGTAATCACCGATACCAGCAGGGCTGAACGCATTTATGAACCTGGCGAAACTGTCTTCTTAACTGTGAATGTAAATCGTATCAACCTGTTCTCGAAGGATGCTAAAATAACCCTTATTGAGGGGGTAACAAGCAATGTATTATAAAAAGGGTATCCGTTTTGACCTGTGGACATTTGTAGGGCTTATATCAGTTCTGTTTTTTGGGATATTCCTGGTTATACCGGTAGCCAGAATGATAATATATGCTTTTCACACTGCTGACGGAGCAGTATTTGCCATTGATAATTTCATTAAATTTTTCAGTCGTGCTTATTATACCAATGCTCTGAAAAACAGCGTCTGGATAGTTTTGTGTTCCACCGTTCTTGTTATTATAATCGGCGTACCGCTTGCATATATCACGACTAATTTCAAAATACACGGAAAAAAACTGGTGGACATTCTAATCATTATATCCATGCTTTCTCCTCCGTTTCTCGGAGCGTATTCATGGATACTGATGCTGGGGAGAAACGGAGATATTACCGCTTTTTTCAAGAACTATCTTGGAATAACCCTGCCCGGTATTTATGGTCCCGGCGGAATTTTACTTGTTTTTGTTCTTAAGCTTTATCCCTATATATACATGTACACAAAAGGAGCACTGAAAAAAGTTGATGCATCTCTGGGCGAAGCAGCAGAAAGTCTTGGATATCATGGAATCCGAAAGTTACTGGGGGTAAGTCTTCCACTGGTCTTACCCACGATACTGGCCGGAGGTACGATTGTATTTCTTCGTGCTTTTGCTGATTATGGTACACCAAGACTGATCGGTGAAGGATATGCCACACTGCCTGTCCTGATTTACCAGGAATGGGTAAGCGAAACCGGTGATAATGCTTATTTTGCTTCAGCTGTGGCACTGATTATGATGCTTGTCGCGGCAGCCGTATTTTTATTGCAGAAATGGATAACGGGCAGGAAAAACTTTACCATGAATATGCTTAATCCTCCTAAGCCGAAGGAATTAAAAGGAATTGGCAATGTTTTCGCCCATGCATATGTATATCTGGTTGTATTTCTTTCAACATTGCCGCAGCTGTATATAATATTAGTGTCATTCCGAAATGCTAAAGGTGTTGTGTGGACCGAGGGATATGGTATCGGAAACTATATAAATGTGTTCAAGAAATCAATGAATTCAATTATAAATACATACAGTTACGCTATTGCTGCTTTGGTTGTCATAGTCATTCTTGGTACTCTGTTTGCATACCTTACCGTTCGGAGACGAAACCTGCTTTCACGCGTAATGGATGTCTTTATTATGTTTCCGTATGTTATACCGGGAACTATTTTCGGTTTGATTCTTCTGATGAGTTTTAACAAAAAACCGCTGGCAATCAGCGGAACTGCCGTAATTATTATAGTATCCTATGTTATAAGGAGAATGCCGTATACAATCCGTTCCAGCGCTGCAATATTACGTCAGATTAGCCCGAGCATTGATGAAGCTTCAGCCAGCCTGGGATATGGTCCTCTCCAGACTTTTTTCAGGGTTACTATGCCTGTGATGATTCCAGGCGTTATTTCCGGTGCAATTTTATCATGGATAACCATCATTAACGAATTGTCTTCCACATTGATGCTGTATACGGGAAGAACTCAAACCATGACTGTAACGATATTCCAGGAAATAAGCAGGGGCGGTTACGGCAATGCAGCTGCATTATCGACAATATTGACGGTGACGATAGTTCTTTCCATGGTATTGTTCTTCAGGCTGACAAAATCCGAAGATATTGATTTGTAAACTTTCGTCTGCGTATAAGCTGCCGTTTTTCTTGGGGGGGGGAAGGGAAGTCAAAATGTATGACATCTTGTTCTATAACGGAACAATACTTGCTGCTGACGGACCAATTGCAAACGGATATGTTGCGGTTAAGGACGGAATTATTGCAAGCATCGGTAAAGGCAATCCCTCCGGCATTGATGCAGTTAAATCTGTAGACCTTGAAGGGAATATCCTTTCTCCCGGTTTTATAGACATACATACGCATGGGGCCGGGGGAAGCGACTTTATGGATGGTACGGCAGATGCAATAGTAACGGCAGCGCGTATGCATCTGAGGCATGGTACAACCACCATTTGTCCGACATCAGTTACATGTGACGACGAAGAGTTGTTTACATTTATGGATTGTTACCAGCACGCCAAGTCCATTCGGGAGAATATGCCGCATTTGGCCGGCATACATCTTGAAGGTCCGTACCTTTCCCCGGGTCAGGCCGGAGCTCAGCAGTCTGATCAAATGAAGCGGCCTTTACCCGAACATTATATGAAAATCCTGGAAAAAAGCCGCGGGAATATTATCAGGTGGTCGTCTGCCCCTGAAATTCCCGGGGTAATCGAATTCGGCGATATATTGGAAAAACACGGTATTATCCCGTCCATTGCTCATACCGACGCAGATTTGTTTACTGTGAAGAGGGCAATGGAACATGGTTACAGTATTCTGACCCATTTTTACTCGGGAATGTCGCAGATGAAAAGAGTTAACGGGTATCGTATACCGGGAGTTGTAGAAGCCGGTTATCTCTATGATGATCTTTATGTTGAGATCATTGCTGACGGTATTCACCTTCCGAAGGAACTATTGCAGCTGATCGTGAAATGCAAGCCCCATGATCATATAATTCTTGTTACCGACAGTATGAGAGCGGCAGGGATGCCTGACGGTCCGTCAGTTCTTGGCAGTATAAAAAACAATTTCCGTGTGATTGTTGAAGACGGAGTGGCGAAAATGCCTGACAGGCAGAGTTTTGCGGGCAGTGTGGCTACAGCTGACAGGCTGGTCCGTGTTATGGTGTTTGAAGCAGGTTTGCCTTTACATGAAGCTGTGGATATGATAACCAAGAATCCTGCGAAACTATTGCGTATAGATCACAAAACAGGAAGCATTGCCGAAGGAAAGACGGCTGATCTGGTTGTTTTCAGTGAAGATATCGAAATACAACAGGTTTATGTGGAAGGTGAAATGGTAAATATCTGACACAGTAAATTTCAGTATATTTGGTTTTTTGCAATAAAACGGATTGTGATTATGATGAAAAACTATAAGACAGAAGGGAATGATAGATTGTGAGAATTAATGTATTTAAGACAGCCGTACAAATGGGTGAGGATGCTGCAAAATTCATTGCAGACAGGCTGAATTCCGCTATTGCGGAACAGGGTTATGCACGGTTATTATTGTCTACAGGTGCTTCGCAGTTTACCATGCTTACATCCCTGGTCAATCAGAATGTTGAATGGAATAAGGTTACTATGTTTCATCTTGATGAATATATCGGTCTTCCCGAAACACATCCCGCGTCTTTTCGCAAGTATCTTAAAGAACGTTTTGTAAGTAAAATTAATCTCAAGGAAGCGGTATATGTCAATGGTGAAGGGAATGTCGATGAAATCATCGAATATCTTACCAAACGTATTAATGAAGCTCCCATAGATGTGGCTGCCGTTGGTATTGGTGAAAATGCCCATATTGCTTTCAATGATCCTCCTGCAGATTTTGAAACTCAGGAAAGCTATATAGTAGTAAATTTGGACGAAAGGTGCAAACGTCAGCAGGTGGGTGAGGGATGGTTTGCTACTGTTGATGATGTTCCGAAACAGGCTATATCAATGACTGTGAGTCAAATTCTTAAGTCGAGGTGTATAGTAAGCGTGGTCCCTTATGGCGTTAAGGCTGAGGCTGTGCGAAATACCTTAACCCAGGAAGTTAACAATATGGTCCCCGCTACGATTTTGAAAACTCATCCCGACTGGAATTTATTCCTGGATAAAGAATCTGCCAGATATTTAGCAGTATTGCCTTAATAAAACACTTCTTAACAATATGAATGTTTCATGAGCTGTCCGGAAGCGGACAGCTTTTTTTTGATTATCCGGTGTTGTTGTACTCACCATTATGAAATGTTGTCCATATTATGTATTAGGAAAAGTACAAGCATTAATATATAAGGGGGTTTTTATGTCGGATTATTACTCAGCCGGAGCCAGTCCCGTATGCCGAAACTGTTTATGCGAATTCAACCGTCTTACCGAAGCATTATTCTGGTCAAGAATAATGCAGGAGCACGCACTGTTCATAAAGCTGGGACTGCCGGCAAGCGAACCCGAACTGATAAAAGAGTCACAGAAGTTTATTGAGAGATTCAGGGAACTGCGAAGTAGACTTAAAAATGCGTGCAGGCTTGAGAGGGATCTTTTGAAGGATCTGATTGATGCGGTAAAGGATATAATTGAGTTCAAGGCGAAAATACTTAGAATGCTGATTCAGTGCAAAGCGGAACCGGGAAGCAATTATCCCCTGCTTCTGGACCATATAAGAAGGGAAGCGATGCATTTCCTGGATCTGCTGCAAAAACCCGTAGCACAGGAGCCGCTGTTTATGCTGCTGCAGGAACAGGTATTCTGGCTCAGGATAATGAAGGAGCATATCGAGTTTATTATCCGCCTGCTTGATCCTTCCGAAAGAGAACTGATAAACCAGGCAGAAAACTTAAGGCAGACATTTTCACGTTTGCTTGAGACAGCCCGTGACCTGGAATCCATGGCTGAAACAAAGCCAAAATCCTTTAATACGGTATTACAGTTCACCAAAAATGTAATTGCTGCAGCCACAGAACTGCGTAATTTTAAAGCCGCGGCATTTGAACTTGCGGAGCTGTGCAGGATATTAAGCATTGTATCAACACCGCTGCTGCTTGATCATGTCAGAAGAGAAGCCGATAAATTCCTGGATGAAATGCAGGCTCTTTTACCTGCCGTAAGAAAATGCAATACAAATACGTGACTTAAATGATATATTATATGCCACAGACTTCAGTAGCTGTCCCGGGTGTTATTCCGAGACAGCTACTGTTATTATTTCCCTCTTTCTCAGCTAAAATAACGGTTTAATCATTTTTAGCCAGTTCAACCATGTAACTCCAGTCTCTTCTTTTTTCATTCCAGAACCAGCCCCGTTTTTCGCGCGGCAGAGCAAGCGGTGGTATACGGTAGTCCCACGGCATCCTTGAAAATGGTCTGTATTGTTGTTCAGTATAGTTACGGAAAGGCATTGCACGGAGATTTTTCCTGTCATCGAGCGCATAACCCGGGTTCCCGTGTTTAAGTATCCATTCTGCTGCTGCATAATGCAAATCCTTCTTTATACCGGCATATGCCTTGTCCTCGGACAGATCTACCAGCTCATGCGGATCATCTTTTAAATTATATAGTTCCTCATAGCCTCCGTTCTGATAGAACAAGTACTTCCATTCCTTTGTTCGTACATGCAGCATGTAATTTGGCGGTGTAAAAATTTCAGATACGGCAAAATCACAGCTTTTTTTTTCGGAAATCAGATCAAAAAGGTTGTTCCCCGGCCTGTTGTTATCGGTAACAATACCGGTGACAGATGCTATTGTAGGCAATATATCCAGCAGGGTTGCTATTTCTGAGCATCTTGTACCTGGCTTAATCAGCCCTGGATGATGAAGTATCAGTGGAATATGTATGCTTCCCTCGTATCCGAAAGTTTTATACCATAATCCGTGGTCACCCATCAAATCCCCATGGTCTGAAGTGAAAATTATCAATGTATTGTCATACAGACCTTCTTCCTTGAGTGTATTGATAATTCTGCCAACCTGTTCATCTATAAATGTGATATTTGCATAATAGTATGCCCTTGCACGTTTAGCCGCTAAATCGGAGTACAGTTCAAACTCTTTCATTTTTCTGTATTGCGCAAAACAGGGGTTTTTATGCGTCCCGTCCCTGTCTGAAACCCAGGGTTCAGGCATGCTTTCTTCGTCATAAAGATCCTGCAGGTGTACCGGACAATCATAGGGGACATGGGGCTTGACAAAGGAACACCAAAGAAAGAATGGTCTGCCCTTCGGACGTTTGTTTTTCAGCCAGTTGACTGTCTCGTCACCGCACCATTGGGTTATATGGTATTCTTTGGGAAGGTAATTGATTAACGGCTTAATTTCGTTATACCCTATTTCCGTCGGTTTTTCCCAACCCCACATGCCATGTTTGATTAAAAATCTGTCATAATCATCGTAAACAATATCCTCAGTTTTGCCTGCAAACCTTACTCCGCGCATTTCTTCGGATAATATCATGTCATCCATGCCATAGGATTCGGCATAGGGCTTGTTTGAAAAATGCATTTTCCCTATAGCCTGTGAACTGTATCCTTTACCGGAAAGTTTTACAGCCAGTGTATCCCTGTTGTCATTGTTTTCAGGGTAGTAGTTATCCAAAACTCCCAGTTTCGAAGCAGAATAGCCTGTTATCAGGCATGTCCTTGCAGGCATGCACATAGGGCAGGGAGTTATTGCATTTTCAAACACAGCACCGCCCTGGGCAAGCATATCCAAATTTGGCGTTTTTATAATTTTGTTCCCATATGCTCTAAGCGTGTCCCAGCGCTGTTGGTCAGTTGTTATAATCAGTATATTAGTATTGCTCATATCATATCATCCCTTTGTATCTGTTGTTGCTGTTCCACATACAAAATACTTTTGTGCCATGAAAAATCATATTACCGTAGGAAGTATAGAAACAAACGACATAGCCGGTACCTTGTTCCCTGGAACAACATTTATGATTAACTGAATTTGCCCGTTTAATTTTAATTTGTTTTGAATCATTTTGTATATATGGTCGGATTGCAGTTTGAACACAATAACGCTGCTCTTTGATCCCGGGAGACTGCAAATAACCTCCTGTCTTACCAAAGAGAGAAATAACTGAGGTATGCAATCTCATAATTCCAGCACTTTAAGAGTTTTAGCCGGTTATTATGGCCGGTTGTATACAACTGTTTATATTTTAACACATAATTTGTGTTTTGAGTTTATATATATTGTAATGCTTTTATTACGTAGTTTGAAAATCATATCGTTATAGTCTCAAGTAGTGGTGTAAATTTCGTGGAGGCTAATTGACAAAAGTAACCACGATATGATTTCTACTTTATTAGGGAAACAAAACAAAACAAATAAAGTAGAGGAGGTCATACCG
>Ga0134099_1001163_pt1 | contig 26187 bp, 25 predicted proteins | sample 10_taG_2_FD_105482 | JGI IMG/M metagenome (GOLD analysis project Ga0134099, IMG submission 105482) | Switchgrass degrading microbial communities from high solid loading bioreactors in New Hampshire, USA - 10_41_5_180_A2 metaG | ecosystem: Engineered > Bioreactor > Semi-continuous > Anaerobic >...
CGCGTGGAGATCCTGAAGACGCTCTACCGCGGTGCGGAGATCATCATCCTGGACGAGCCCACGGCCGTGCTGACGCCCCAGGAGTCCGACGAACTCCTGGCCGTCATGCGCCACCTGGCGGACCAGGGCAAGACGATCCTCTTCATCTCGCACAAGCTCGCCGAGGTGCTGGCCGTCAGCGACCGCATCACGGTGATGCGGGGTGGCCGCGTGGTCGGCGAGCGGGAGCGCGGCGAGACCAACCTGGACGAGCTGGCGACCCTGATGGTCGGCAGCCTGCCGGCGCCGCCGGCGTCCTTCCGGCGTGAACCGGGGGCGCCGGCCCTGCGCGTGGAGGGGCTGTGGGTGCGCGGCCCCCGGAGCGGGGCGGCGGTGCGTGGCGTCTCGTTCACGGTACGGCGCGGCGAGATCGTCGGCATCGCCGGCGTGGCGGGGAACGGCCAGAGCGAACTGATCGGCGCCGTGACCGGCCTGCTGCCGGCGGCGGAGGGGCGGATCCTCCTGGACGGCCAGGACATCACCCGCCTCTCCGTGCGGGAGCGGCGCGCGGCGGGCATGGCCCACGTGCCCGAGGACCGGTACCGGTGGGGCTCTGCCCGCGAGGCGTCCGTCGCCGACACCGCCGCGATGGGGCCGCACTACCGGCCGCCGCTTTCCCGCCGCGGGCTGATCGACCGGTCGGCCTGGCTCAGGCGGGCCGCGGAGATCGTGGCCGAGTACCGGGTGCGGACGCCCGGGCTGTGGGCCCGGGCCGGGGCCCTCTCGGGGGGCAACCTGCAGAAGCTGGTGGTGGGCCGCGAGATCACGGGCCAGGCGCACTGTCTCGTCGTCGCCGAGCCCAGCCGGGGCGTGGACCTGGCGGCCGCCGCCTTCATCCACGACCAGCTGCTCTCCCGCCGGGAGCGGGGCGACGCCATCCTGCTCGTCTCCGCGGACCTCGGCGAGCTCATGGCCCTCTCGGACCGGATCCTGGTGATGTACGAGGGCCGGATCGTCGGCGAGGTCGCCCGGGACCAGGCGGACGAGCGGCAGATCGGCCTGTGGATGGCCGGCGCCGACCTGCCGGCCGCGGCGGAGCCACCCGCCACAGACCGGCCCGCCGGCGTGGAAGGAGGCGACGCCCGTGACTGACCGGCTCACGGAGGGGCTGGCCGGGCTCCTGCGGCCCGTGCTCGCGGTGCTGCTGGGGCTGGCCGTCGGCGCCGTGGCCATCTGGGCCACGGGCCACCCGGTGGGCGAGGCCTACGCCGCCCTCTGGAACGGCGCCTTCGGCAACCGCACCTTCCTCGGCTCGACGCTGGCCCGCTCGTCCACGATCGCCCTGGCCGGGCTGGGCGTGGCCGTGGCCTTCCGGTCCGGCGCCCTCAACCTGGGCGGCGAGGGGCAGCTCGCCCTGGGCGGCCTGGCCGCGGCCCTGTTCACGATCTACGTCCCCCTGCCCGGCCCCCTGCCCCTGGTCGCCGGCCTGCTGGCCGGAGCGGCGGGCGGCGCGCTGTGGGCCCTGCTGCCGGCCTGGCTCGAGGTGCGGTTCAAGGTGCAGCTGCTCATCAGCTCGCTCTTGCTCAACTACGTGGCCGTCTTCATGGCCAGCTACCTGGTGAGCGTCCCCTTCCGCGACCTCTCGGGCGGCGGGGCGCTGGCTCAGACGAAGCTCATTCCCGAGGCGGCGCGCATCGCCCTGCTGCCGGGCACCCGCATGCATGCGGGCATCCTGATCACCCTGGCGCTGGGGCTCGTGCTCTGGTTCGTCATGATGCGCACCGTCACCGGCTACGAGTGGCGCATGACCGGCCTGAACCCGGACTTCGCCCGCTACGGCGGCGTCAACCGGGTGCGGGCCCTGGTGACGGCGATGCTGGTCAGCGGCGCCGTCGCCGGCCTGGGCGGCGCCATCGAGGTCATGGCCGTCTACCACCGCTACATCGACGGCAACCTCACCCGTCCCGGCTTCGCCTGGTCCGGGCTCATGGCGGCCCTGCTGGCCGACAGCCACCCGCTCGGAGTGCTCCTGGCCGCCTTCCTGCTCGGGGTGATTCAGGTGGGGTCCACGGGCATGGAGCGGACCACACAGATCCCGCTGGAGATCTCCAGCGTGGTGCAGGCGGTCATCGTCCTGTTTGTGTCCGTCCGCATCGGCGTCGACCTGCTGCGGCGCTTCCGGGGAAGGAGGGCGGCCCGTGGCTGATCTGTTCGACATCCAGCTGCTGCACATGACCCTGCGCACCGTCGTCCCGGTGCTGCTGGCCGCCCTGGGCGGGACGCTGTGCGAGCGGGCGGGCCTCTTCAACGTCGCCCTGGAGGGCATGATGCTGGCCGGCGCCTTCGGCGCCGTGGCCGGGTCGTTCTTCCTGGGCGGCGCCGGGTGGGGCGTCCTGGCGGCCATCGCGGCCGCCACGGCCATCGGCCTGATCCTGGCCTGCCTCAGCCTCAACTTGCGGGCCAACGAGATCGTGGTGGGCATCTCGCTCAACCTGCTGGTCACCGGCCTCACCACCTTCCTCATGCGGGTGGTGCTGGGGGCGACCGGCACCTTCCACCACCCGGACCTGAAGGGGCTGCCCCAGTGGTCGCCGGAGTGGCTGCAGGCGATCCCGGTGCTGGGCCGGCTGCTGAGCGGCCACACCCCCGTCGTGTGGGCGGCCTACCTGGCCGTGCCCGTCCTCTCCTACTTCCTCTTCCAGACCACCGTCGGACTCCGCCTGCGCGCCGTGGGCGAGCACGCCCGCGCGGCGCAGACGCTGGCGGTGAACCCGTTCCGCATGCAGTACCTGGCGGTCGTCCTGGCCGGCGTGCTCACCGGCCTGGCCGGCGCCCAGCTCTCGCTGGGGCAGGTCCGCATCTTCCAGGAAAACATGACCGCCGGGCGGGGCTTCATCGCCCTGGTCGCCGTGATTTTCGGCCGGGCCCACCCGACGGGCGTGCTCCTGGCCAGCCTGCTCTTCGGGCTGATCGACGCCCTCGGCATCCGGCTGCAGGGCGTGGGCCTGCCGTCGCAGGTGACCGGCCTGCTGCCCTTCGTCGTCACCCTGCTGACCCTCGTCGCGCTGCGCGGCCGGGGACTGAACAGGCAGGGCACTGCCTGAGCGAAAGGAGAGGCATCCGATGCAGAGCGTGATCGCAGACCCCTCCCTCGCCCCGCTGGGCCACCAGAAGATCGACTGGGTCGCGGCCCACTCCCCGGTCCTGAACCGTCTCTTCGACGAGGTCCTGAACGACGGCAGCCTGAAGGGGCGCCGCATCGCCGTCGTGGTGCACCTGGAGGCCAAGACCGCCTACCTGGCGCTGCTGCTGCAGAAGGCCGGGGCGCACGTCATCGCCTCGAGCTCGAACCTCCACTCCACCCAGGACGCGGTCTGCGCCGCGCTGGTGGAGCGCGGCGTGCAGGTCTTTGCCCGGCACGGGGTAAGCCAGGAGGAGTTCGAGCGGGACCTGGAGCGGGTGCTGGAGGCCCGGCCGGAGTTCATCATCGACGACGGGGCCGAACTGGTCGGCCGGGCGGTGCGCCGGGGCGGCGACATCCTGGCCGGCATCCGCGGCTCCTCAGAGGAGACCACCACCGGCGTGATGAAGCTGCAGGCCATGGCTTCCGAGGGGAAGCTCCCCTTCCCCGCCATCGCGGCCAACCACGCCATGTGCAAGCACCTTTTCGACAACCGGTACGGCACCGGCCACTCGACGCTGGGGGCCATCATGTCTGCCACCAACCTCTTCCTCACGGGCAAGCAGGTGGTGGTGATGGGCTACGGCTGGGTCGGGCGCGGCGTGGCGCGCTACGCCGCGGGCCTGGGCGCCCGGGTGACCGTCACGGAGGTCGATCCCATCAAGGCGCTGGAGGCTTACGCCGACGGCTTCAACGTGGCCAACTCGCTGGAAGCCGCGGCGGTCGGCGAGGTGTTCATCACCACCACCGGCTCGGTGCACGTGCTGCGCCGGGAGCACTTCGCCCGAATGCCCGACGGCGCCCTGGTGGCCAACGCCGGCCATTACGCCCACGAGATCGACCTGGCCGGCCTGGCCGCGATGGCCGTGGCCCGGCGCGCGGTCCGCCCGAAGGTGGAGGAGTTCGAGTTGGTGGACGGCCGGCGCATCCACGTGATCGCCGGCGGCGAGCTGGTCAACATCGCGGCGGCCGACGGCCACCCGGTGGAGATCATGGACCTGACGTTCGCCGTGCAGGCCCTCGCCTGCCACTACCTGGTCAACCACCACGGCGAGCTGACGCCGGGGGTTCACCGCCTGCCGGCGGCGATCGACCGGCAGATCGCCGAGACCAAGCTGAAGACGCTGGGGGTGACGCTCGACGTCCCCACAGCCGAGCAGGAGGCCTACACCAAGCAGTGGTAAAGCGAAGCGGCCCGGGGCTGCAGGTGCAGTCCCGGGCCTGCTTGTGCCTGTCCGGTCAGTCCGCCGGCGCCTCGGCAGCACGGGCCCCGCTGTCCGGCTGCGGCCGCAGGGTGAGGGATCCGTAGACCCCCGCCGCCAGGTAGGCCAGGGCGTACCCGAGCATGGTGTAGCCCGCTCCGAAGCGGTCGGCCAGTGCGCCGGCCACCAGGTTGCCGGTAATCATGATCAGGGCGCTGACCGTGCCGAAGGAGCCGAAGATGCGGCCGCGGACGTTGTCCGGCACCAGGTCCGCGACGGCCACCTGCAGGCCGACGTTGATCGCTCCGCTGCCCAGGCCCAGCAGCAGGAGGAACGCGGAGCTGGGGATCAGGCTCCCGGCCACCACGACCGCGGTGGCGGTGAACCAGACGTACCCGCAGCCGAGGCTGAACAGGTGGCGCCAGTGGATGCGGTTGCCGGCGGCCCCGATCAGGAACGCCCCCAGCACGGCCGCGCCGCCGAAACCCGCGAGGATGAACCCCATCTGCTCCGCCGCCAGCCCCAGCGTAACCGTGAAGAACGTCACCAGGAGCACGTTGCTTCCCGAGTCGCCCAGGTTGGCAATGCTGAGGCCGGTCAACAGGTGGCGGAGGTTCGGGCGCTCCCGCACCACGGACGCAGCCTCCCGCAGGTCCCGCACCAGCCTGGCCAGGGGCGAGAGCGGCCGGGGTGCACCGGCCTGAGCACCAGCCGATGCCTGCGCACCGCCCGGCGTGAGTGCCGGCACTCCGTCCGGCGCGACCCCCGGCACCCGCATGCCCGAGTGCGCCAGGGCCGACATGAGGAAGAGCCCGCCGTTGATGGCGAACACGGCCGCCGGTCCCACCAGCACGAGCAGGACGGCACCCAGTCCGTTCCCGAGCAGCATGGCCAGCCGCTGGGTCATGATGTTGAGGGAGCCCGCGGTGACCAGCTCATCCCGCTCCACCAGGCTGGGCAGCAGGGCCGAACTGGCCGGGCTGAAGAAGGCCGTGGCCACGGCGGCGGCGAAGTCCAGCCCGATCAGGGCCAGCGGTTCGTGCACGAAGACCATGCTGAACATCAGGACCGCCCGCACGACGTCCGCACAGACCATGATCACCTTGCGCGGCAGCCGGTCGGCCAGCGTCCCGGCCACGGGGCCCAGCAGCAGGGTGGGCGCCATGTTGCCGACAATGACCAGCGAGGTGTAGAAGCCCAACCGGTCCGGGTCCTGGCTGAAGAGCTTCACCAGGGCCAGCGTGTTGAAGAAGTCTCCGATGCAGGCCGAAGCGCCGGCCAGCCAGTACAGCAGGAAGTTCCGGTTGCGGAGCAGCGCCAGATAGCGGGTCACGCACGATCACTCCCCATGGGTTCGCTTCCCCGAACCTCTGGCTCCATGGTACAGAGAGCCGGAGGAGCGCAAATCGTACGTGCGGGACGAAGCGCCATCGTACGTTGGTACGATGGCGCCGTCGGACGGGCAGACTACCCCCAGGGAGGTGTCTGTCTGGTCAACCTCTTTTCCGCGCGCGGCCGGTCCGGGCCGCAGCTTACCCCCGCGCTCCTGGCACTCCTGGAACACTCGGACCGGGCCGTGCTGCAGGGGCTCCTCGCCCTGGCTGGCCTGGACGCACCGGCGGACGGCGACGCAGTGTTGTTCTTCCCGGCGCAGGACGGATCGGACGGCGCCGGCGAGATTCACCTGGGCGACCGGCGGATTTGGCTGGTGGCGGTCGCACCCGGCGAGGAGCCGCCGGCCCTGCCGCCCGGGCGGGCCGAACCGCTGGTCATCAGCCCCGGCCTTCCCGCCGGCCGGGAGGGGGACGCGGTGCACCGGCTCTCCTGGGAGCGGCTGGACCGCTGGCTCGGCGAGCTCGCGGAGCGGTACGACGCCGACACCCGGACCGGCTTCCTGCTGCGCCAGTTCCGGGCGTACCTGCCGGAGGCCGGCATCACGTACTTCCGCGGGTTCGACCCGGACATGCTGGACCGGGCGCCCCGGGCCTTCCGCGACCTTACGGCATTCCACCGGCGGGTGGAGGAACTGTTCGAGCAGATCGGGACCGGCTTTGCCGCCGCATGGCCCCTGCTCCGCACGGCAAGGCCCCAGGATCTGCTGGCGGGCTACTGGTTTCGGGACTACGCAGGCGCCGGGCAGGGCGCCGATGACTTCGTCCGCATCGCCCTGCACCTGGGGGCCGGGGAGCTGCAGATCGCGGTCTGGCTCGCTCCCGGCGGGTCGGCGCATGCGCGGCTGCGGACCGCACTGGCGGCGGACGGCGGGCTCGCCGGCGCCCTGTGCGCCCTGGCGCCGTCTCCGGTGCTGAGGCTCTGGTCCGCGGCCGACGAGAAGCACATCCCTGTCGGTGAACTGGATGCTTCCCTGATCGAGACGGTGGACTGGGAGGCCTACACCGTGGCGGTGCAGATCGCCCGTCCGCTGACCGAGTTGGCCGGCGGGGGGCTGCCGGAGCGGCTGGCCGGGTGGACGCAGGAACTGCTGGACGCCCTGGCGCCGGTGCTCACAGACGTGCTGCACTGAGGCGGGGGCCGTGTCACTTCCCCGTCCAGATCCGCGGATCTCGGGGTGATCTCTTCCCCCTGGTCCGGCCGAGTCTCCCTCCGGGTGCGGCCAGGCCTCGGGCAAGTTCCGCGCAGAATCTCAATCCGCAACCTCGAGCCTCGTTAAGATTCTGCGCACTCGCCGGCCCCCCACCCCGCCGGCGGGGGCGTCGGGGGGCATCGTCCCGGGTCATTTCCCCTGAGTCCGGCCCGGGCTCGGGCAAGTTCCGCGCAGAATCTCAATCCGCAACCTCGGGCCTCGTTAAGATTCTGCGCGCTCGCCGGCCCCCCACCCCGCCGGCAGGGGCGTCGGGGGGCATCGTCCCGGGTCATTTCCCCTGAGTCCGGCCGGGGCTCGGGCAGGTTCCGCGCAGAATCTCAATCCGCAACCTCGAGCCTCGTTAAGGTTCTGCGCGCTCGCCGGCCCCACCCGGCAGGCAGGCTCGTCCAGGGCCATCATCCCCTGTCGCCTGCGCAGACCTGGTTGATCGAAAACGAGAAACCGTGGACCGGTGAGTATTCACACCGGCCCACGGTTTTCGCTTGCGTGTCCCCACAGCAGATCACTCGCCCGGGAACAGCCCGGCGCTCTCTACCGCTTTCCGTACGGCCGCAGGGCCCGGGGCTTGCCCAGCACCTCGGCCAGCAGCACCGCCCGGGCAAGCCCCTCCCGGGTGGCGATCTGCGCCAGCGCGGACTGCCGCAGCTCATCCGCCGGCGCAGCCGCAGCAGCGGTGCCCGAATCGGCCGCCTGAGGGGCTCCGGCGCTTTCCGCTGAGCTGCTCAGGGAGCTCAGCGGGCTCGAGCGCACCACCGTCGGGCGGACGCCCGTACCGGGGATGCCCTCGGTTCGGACGCCCTCAGTACCGATGCCCTCGCTGCGGATACCATCGCTGCGGACGCCCTCAGTACCGACGCCCTCGGTGCCGAGGACTGCCGTGCGAACGCCCTCGCCACGGACGCCCCGGTCCCGGAGGTCTTCTGCACGGACACCCCCGGCACCAACTCCCTCCGTCCGGACGCCCCCGGCGGACAGGACGTCCCGGCGGGGCCGGCGGGCCCCCGCCAACCTGCCCAACGGCCGCGCCGGCCACGGCGGCGCACCCTCAGGCACGGGCCCCGGCCCGACCGGCCGTGTCTCCGCCGGCGAGGGCTCAGCCGGGCCCGCCCGCCCGGGAAGTCCCGCGTCCGCCGGCTCAGGCGGCCGCTCGGACGCGAGCGGTTCGTGGTCCTTGGGTTCCTCGATCTCAATGCCCTCGAACCGCTTGCGGATCTTGGCCCAGATGAGGCCCAGGACCGCCAGGACGACAAACTTCGCGATATCCTCCATCAAGCCTTCCAGGGCGGATCACCTACTTCTGGTCCTCACCGCCGGACTGAGCGCCGCGCTGGCCGCCGCCCAGCGCCTCCCGCATGGCGGTGTCGGCCTGGATGTTCTGCATCTGCAAGTACTCCATCACACCGATCCTGCCCTCGCGCAACGCCTGCGCCAGGGCCCGCGGCACCTCGGCCTCCGCCTCGACCACCCTGGCCCGCATGCGCTGGGTCTCCGCCCGCATCTCCTGCTCCTCCGCCACGGCCATCGCCCGCCGCTCCTCGGCCTTGGCCTGGGCCATCACCTTCTCGGCCTCGGCCTGGTCGGCCCGCAGGCGGGCGCCGATGTTGGCGCCCACGTCCACGTCGGCGATGTCGATGGAGACGATCTCAAAGGCGGTGCCCGCGTCCAGGCCCTTGGCCAGCACGGTACGGGAGATCGAGTCCGGATTCTCCAGCACGCTCTTGTGACTCAGGGCCGAACCGATGGTGGTCACGATACCCTCACCCACCCGGGCGATGATCGTGTCCTCGCCGGCGCCGCCGACCAGCCGGTTGATGTCGGCCCGCACCGTCACCCGGGCCTTGGCCTTGAGCTCGATGCCGTCCTGCGCCACGCCCGCCACCACGGGAGTCTCGATGACCTTGGGGTTGACCGACATCTGCACGGCCTCGAGCACATCGCGCCCGGCGAGGTCGATCGCCGCGGCCCGCTCGAAGACCAGATCGATGCCGGCCCGCTGGGCGGCGATCAGGGCGTTGACCACCCGGTCGACGTTGCCGCCGGCCAGGTAGTGGGCCTCGAGCTTGTCGATGCTGATCTCCAGCCCGGCCTTCTCGGCCTTGATCAGCGCGTTGACGATGCGATGGGGCGGCACCCGCCGCAGCTTCATGCCGATCATGTAGAAGATGCCGACCCGCACGTCGGCCGCCGCGGCCGAGATCCAGAGGCCCACGGGGACGAAGCTGAAGAAGAGGACGAGAAGCAAAATGACGAGGAAAGTGGGGATCAGGAAACCCAGTCCAGCCATGGATTACCCTCCTCAGAACCAAGACCTATTTGGAGACAGACCTGACCACGATGCGGGTGCCCTCCACCCGGACGACCTTCACGGGCACCCCGGCGGGGACGAACTCCCCCTCGGTCACCACGTCCAGCCGCTGGTCGCCGAACACAGCGGTGCCGGCCGGGCGCAGTACGGTGAGGCTCACGCCCTCGCGGCCCACCAGGCGGCTGCGGTCCTCAGCCTGGGCCGACCAGCCCTTCGCGGTGTCACGCAGCGTGAGCACCTTGCCCAGGCCCCGCTTGCTGATGGCCCGGATGGCGGCGAAGAGGACGAAGGCCGAGGCGATGGTGGTCCACATGAGGTACCGCCAGGCCAGGCCGGCGGAGGGCGCCGCCAGGAAGATGGCCCCGAGGAAGGCTGCGATGCCCGCCAGGCCGAAGATGCCAAATCCCGGCGTGAACAGCTCGACCGCCAGCAGGACCAGGCCGCTCACCGCCAGGGCGATCTCCACCCAGCCCGCCGTGCCCACCAGCGCGTTGCCAAGGAAGAAAAGCGTGAGACAGATGATGCCGATGGCGGCCGGCCCGGTGAGGCCGGGCTGCATGAACTCAATGCCGAGGGCGATCACGCCCAGCACCAGCAGCAGGATCGCAACCCAGGGCGTCGTGAGGATCCGGCCCACCTGCTCCGAGAAGGTCCACCCCGGCTCCACCAGTTGGAACTCCGCGATCCCGGCCTGGCGGATGGCGTCGTTCAGGCTCTCGGCGATGCCGTTGGCGTAGCCGGTCTCCACTGCCTTCTGGTAGTCCAGCGCGAGCAGCGCGTCGGTCTGCCAGGGCATGGGGTGGTCCTTGTCGACCATCGCCCGGGCGATGTCCGGATCCCGGTTGCGGGCGATTGCCGCCGAGGTGAAGTAGTTGACCACCACCGAGAGCGCCTTGTAGTCGGCCGGCTGACCGGTGCCCAGCGTCCGCGGCTCGGCGGCGCCGATGACGGAGCCCGGGTGCATGTAGAGGTACTCGGCCGCCGTGCCGATGAGGGCGCCGGCCGAGATGGCGGCGTTTTCCACGTAGGCGATGGTCTTCAGTCGGTTCGGGGGGGTCAGCAGGCGGTCCTTGATGCGGGCCGCACTGTCCACGTAGCCGCCGGGCGTGTCGAGCACCACGGCGATGGCCACGGCGTCAGGATCCGCCCCCGCCTGATTGAAGACGCGGTCGGCGAACTGAGCCAGCCCGGGGTCGATCACCTGCCCTCCGTCGATCCGCAGGACGTAGACCTTGCCGGGCCCGTCCGCGGCCCGGGCTGCGGGTGCCCCGGCGAGCGTCAGCACGATGCCCAGCAACAGGGCCGCCGCGGGCCACAGGGGGCTTCGCTGGCGCATGAGTTGTCACCTCCAGGTGGAACGGGGGCCGGGGCGGCGCCCCGGCCGGTTAGCGGGATGCGGGCGGATCGGCGAGCTCCACCTGCACCAGGTTGGTGTGGAAGGAGGCGCCCCCTCCCATGTCGGCCGGCCGGTCCAGGGTGAGGACGTTGATGCCGGCGCCGTCGGGCATGTCGCGGGACCACCAGATGGTGGGCGAGATCGCGACGCCGGGCTGCGACCAGTCGCCCACCCGGGCCTGCAGCCGCACCGAGCCCCGGTCGTTGAACACCCTCACCCAGTCGCCCGTTCGGATGTTCCGGGCCGCCGCGTCCGCTGGGTTCAGGAAGACGGTGGGTACCCCCTCCCGCTCCTGCATGCGGGGCAGATTGGCGAACGTGGTGTTCAGGAAGTGGTGCGCGGCGGGGGTAATCAGGGCGATGGGGTAGCGGGCAGCCAGCTCGGGCGAGCCGTCGACCGACTCCGCCGGGGGCGTGTACGCCACCACCGGGTCCAGGCCCATGTCGGCAAGCGCCTGGGAATAGAATTCCACCTTTCCCGACGGCGTACCGAACCCGCCTTCGGCAAACGGCGCCGCCGGCCGGCTCACCTTGATGAACCGCTCGGCCTTCAGCCGCTCCAGGGTGATCCCCTCCAGATACGGGCTGTCGCTGGCAAGCGCCTGGCGGATCAGGTCCTCGTCGCTGTCCCGGAAGCAGGGCTCGGTGAACCCCATCGCCCGGGCCAGCCGGCGGAAGAGCTCGGTGTTGGGCACCGCCTCCCCCAGGGGCTCGATGACCGGTTCGTTGAGCTGGACGTAGAGGTGCCAGTACGACGTCATCAGGTCGGTGTGCTCGAACTGGGTGGTGGCGGGAAGGATGATGTCGGCCCAGCGGCAGGTGTCCGTGAACAGCTGCTCGTGGACCACGACGAAGAGGTCTTCACGGGATAGACCCGCCAGCACCTTCGATTGGTTCGGCGCGACGCACGCAGGGTTCGAGTTGTACACAAAGAGCGCCTTGACCGGCGGATCCTGGAGCTCGGTCAGGGCCCTGCCCAGCTCAATCATGTTGATGGCCCGCGGGGGCGGCGACGGCATGAGGTCCGGACGCTCCAGGGCATCCGAGTTGAGGCCGTAGGAGCCCGAGTTGGAGAGCAGAAAGCCGCCGCCCCGGTCCCGCCAGTGGCCGGTGAGGGCGGGGATCATGCAGATCGCCCGCACGGTGGAGCCGCCGTTGGTGTGGCGCTGCAGGCCGTAGCCCACCCGCAGCACCGCGGGGCGGCTCTCCCACCAGAGCCGCGCCAGCCGCTCGATTTCGCCCGCGGGAATGCCGGTTACCGCCGCGGCCCGCTCCGGCGGCCACTCCGCCACCCTCGCCTCCAGGTGCTCGAACCCCAGGGTGTACCGCTCAATGTAGTCCCGGTCGAGCCAGCCCTCCCGCACGAGCACGTGCATAAGCCCCAGCGCCAGGGCCGCGTCGGTGCCCGGGCGCGGCGAGAGGTGCAGGTCGGCCTCCCGCGCCGCCTTGTAGCGGTAGGGGTCGATAACCACCAGCGTGGCCCCGCGCCGGCGGGCTTCCTGGATGATCGGCCACTGGTGGGGGTTGGACGAGACCACGTTCACGCCCCAGACCACGATCAGCCGGGCGTTCACCATGTCCTCGGGATCGGGACCCATGCGGTAGCCCGTCACCGACTGCACGGCCACCGAGCCGGCCTTGGAGCAGATGGTGCGCAGCAGCCGGCTGGCCCCGAGCCGGTGGAAGAAGCGCCGGTCCATCGAGCCGTACTGCAGGACGCCGATCGTGCCCGCATAGGAGTAGGGCAGGATCGCCTCGGCCCCGTGCCCGGCGATGATGGCACGCAACCGGTCGGCGATGGTCTCAAGCGCCTCGTCCCACGAAATGCGCACGAACTCGCCGGACCCCTTCGGGCCGGTGCGCTTCATCGGGTACAGCACGCGGTCGGGGCTGTACACCCGCTCCTCGTAGTGGTTGGTCTTGACACAGAGGTAGCCGCGCGTCACCGGATGGTCGGGATCGCCCGTCACCCGGACGGCCCGGCCGTCCTTCACGTGCACCAGCATGGAACAGGTATCCCAGCAGTCGTGGGGGCACACGGCCCGCTTCACGACCACCCCGTCCGCACCGCTGCGGCTCTCGGGCCTCGTCTTCCTCGACGTCTCCAAGGCAGCCCCCTCCTCCTCGTACAGCAGTCCGTCAGACCCGCAGTGTCGCCGCCAGCCGGCCGGGGCGAAGCAACAGGTCCAGGGCGTCCTCCGGCGAGCGCACGACCACGTCCGCGGCCATGAGGGTCGGCACGGCCGCACCCTCCGCCTCCAGCACGCAGATGGAGAGCGCCGCCCGGGCGAGCATCAGCCGGTCGTTGGCCCCGTTGCCCACCGCCGCCACGGAGGCCGGGCCCAGCGACTCGACCAGCCGCGCCTTGGCCTCGGTCTGGCCGCCCTGGCCGATGATCTGCAGCGTCACGGGCAGCCCCGCCGTCTCCGTCCGGGCGCTGCCGAACGTGTCGGCGGTGATGACGTGCACCTGCAGATGCGCGGCCAGTTGCCGGATGCGCTCCGCCACACCCGGCCGGAGCGCCCCGTCCCGGGCCAGCGTGCCGTTGTAGTCCAGCACCAGGTGCGCAAGGCGCAGCGGCTCCCGGCCGGGGATCTGCAGTTCCAGCATGCGAACCGCCCTCCTCCCGCGTCGAGCCGCTAGCGCGGCAGCAGTCCGCCGTGGCCCATGCGGACGAAGTCGGCCCTGGTCAGCCGCTCGCCCGCCAGCACCCGCGGCAGCACGTGGTCGAACACCGTCTCCTTTTCCCACATCACGGCCCCGGGGTGGCCCATCACGGGCACGTCCCCCAGGTACGCGAACATGAACATCGAGCCCGGCAGGAACGGCACGCCCCAGGTGACGACCTCCGCCCCGGCCTGGCGAATGGCCCCGGGCGTGGCGTCGTCGGGGTCCACCGACATCCCGCCGGTGCAGAGCACCATCTGGGCGCCGGCCGCCACCGCCTCCCGGATCTTCGCGGCGGTGAGTTCCGCCTGGTCGTTGCTGTACGTCTTGTAGACCACCGGGCACCCGAAGCGGGCCAACTTCTCCTCCACCACCGGGCCGAACTGGTCGGGAATCCGGCCTTTGAAGACCTCGCTTCCCGTGATCACCAGGCCCGCGCGCAGCGGGGTGAGCGGCTTTACCTCGATCCAGCGGCCCACGGTTTCTGCGCGGGCGATCTTCTCCTCCGCCACCAGGAGCGGCGTCACCTTGCAGCCAGCCACGACGGTTCCCGGCTCCACCAGGGTCCCATCGCGCAGCGTGGCGATGGTGATGTCCTCGATCGAGTTGATGGCCTCGAGCCTGGCGACGTCCACCCGCAGGAGCCCCCGGAAGTCCGCCTTCAGGGTGACCTTCCCCTCGGAAGGCGGGTCCCACCGCAGCCCGCCGCCGGCGCCGGCCCCCGCCAGCCGCAGGGCGGCCTCCTCCTCGTGCAGCATGCCGGGCTGGGGCTCCCAGACGTAGAGGTGCTCCTTGCCCATGGCGAGCAGCACCGGGATATCCTCGGGCCGGACGATCTGCCCGCGCCGGAACGCGGCCCCCTTTCCCTCCCCCGGGACAATGCGGGTCAGGTCGTGTGCGAACATCAGGCCCACGGCCTCTTCCGTGGGCACCTGGCGAAGCCTGTACATCGTATCACTCCCGGTCAGTTGCGAGGCTCGACGGCGATGGCAGGCGGGGTGCTTGCGCAGACGTAGGCGCAGAGGCCGCATCCGGTGCACTGGTCCGGCCGGATCTCCGGCCTCCCGTCCACGAACCGGAGGGCCTCATCGGGGAAGGGGCACTGCTGGTAGCACAGGTCGCAGAGCGACCCCTGGAACGCCCAGCAGCGGGCCGGGTCGATGACGGCAACGCCCATGCGCACCTGCCTGGGATCGGCGACCGGCGCCAGGGCCCCGGGCCCGCAGGCAGGCATGCAGCGGCCGCAGAGGTCGCAGGCCTTCTGCAGGGGATCGATGTAGGGCGTGCCCACGGCCGCGCCGGCAGACTCGGGCAGCAGTCGGATGGCCCCGCTCGGGCAGGCGCGGGCGCAGTCGCCGCAGCGCGTGCAGGTGAGCAGGAAGGAGGACTCGGGCAGGGCCCCCGGCGGCCGCAGCCAGCGCACGCCGCCGGAGCCGCGCGCCGCCGCCTCGTCGGCCGCCGCCTGTGCGGCCCCGGCCACGGCGCGAAGCAGGCTCCGGAACCCTTCCCGGAAGAAGCCGCGGCGGTCAGTCGGCTTTTCGGCTGACACGGCACACCTCCCATAATCCAACAGCGTCTACTCCACTATACCACGCCGGGACCGGCTCCCGCGACAGGATGAAGAAAGCCCCGACGGACGGGTTTCATCCATCGGGGCTGCTTCTGCTACCCTAGCAACTCCTTGACGATCTGCTGGACCATCTTGCCATCCGCCCGGCCCCGGACCTGGGCCATCAGCGGGCCCATGACCTTTCCCATGTCCTTGGCGCCCTGGGCGCCCACCTGGGAAATGACCGTGCGTGCCAGGTCTCGCACCTCATCTTCACTCAGCTGTTTCGGGAGGTACTCCGACAGGATGGCGATCTCGGTCTCCGCCCGCTCAACCAGGTCCTGCCGGTTGCTCCGCTGGAAGTCAGCCAGCGTTTCGCGGAGCTGCTTCACCTGCTTGGTGATGATGCCCAGGATCTCATCGTCGGAGAGGGGTGCGTGCTTCTCGATCTCGGCGTTCTTCACCGCCGCCCGAAGGAACCGAATGGTCTCGAGGCGCACCTTGCCCGCGGGACCGGCCTTCATTGCGGCCTTCATGTCCTCGGTGAGACGCTCATTCAGGTTCATGGGCAGCCAGCTCCTTCGATGATTAGCGGTACTTGCGCCTGCGAGCCGCTTCGCTCTTCTTCTTGCGCTTCACGCTGGGCTTCTCGTAATGCTCACGCCGACGCACCTCGGCGAGCACACCGGCCCTCTGCAGCTGACGCTTGAAACGGCGAAGGGCGCTATCCAGCGACTCATTCTTGCCGATTTTGACCTCGGACATCTCGAATTTCCCTCCCCTCCGCTGGACCTGGGGGAAAAAGAACACGCTCCGCGATTATACCGCGGGGCAAAGCTTATGTCAATTCCTCAGGCCACCGGGCCGAGCCAGCGGCCGCCCAGCACGTGGAGGTGGATGTGGAATACCTGCTGACCGGCATCCTTCCCCACATTCGTGACCACCCGATAGCCCGTCTCGGCGATGCCGGTCTCGGCAGCGACCCGCCGGACGGCCGCGAACAGCCGGCCGAGCAGCTCGTCGTGCTCGGGCCCGAAGTCGGCCACGGAGGCGATGTGCTGCTTGGGAATGACCAGTACGTGGACGGGGGCGACCGGGTTGATGTCGTTGAAGGCGAGCACGTGCTCATCCTCGTAGACCTTGGAGGAAGGAATCTCGCCGGCGGCGATCTTGCAGAAGATGCAATCGTGGGCCATTGGTATCACTCCATCGCGCGGTTCACGCCTGCAGAGGCGTACCTGCTTATTCTGGTCGATCCCTGTCGAATTATTCTTCTCCGCGGATGGGAATTCCTCCACGGCTCACACCGACGTGGCATTTCGGTTCTTGTCGGCGTGCCGCTCCAGCGCCAGCTGGATCAGCCGGTCGAGTAGCTCGCTGTACCCGATGCCCGTGGCCTCCCAGAGCTTCGGGTACATCGAGATGTTGGTGAAGCCGGGGATGGTGTTCACCTCGTTGATGAGGATCCGGTTGGTGCCCCGCTCCAGGAAGAAGTCCACCCGGGCCATGCCGGACCCGTCGATGGCCTTGAAGGCGATCACGGCCTGCCGCCGGAACTCCTCCATCAGGTCATCCGGGAGATCGGCCGGGATGCGGGTCTGGGACGCGTCGCTGAAGTACTTGTCGGTGTAGTCGTAGAACTCTGCGCCGGGAAGGATCTCACCCGGAATGGACGCGACGGGGTCGTCGTTGCCGAGGACGGCGACCTCGATCTCGCGCGCGTCGATACCCTGCTCGACGATGATGCGCCGGTCGAACCGAGCCGCCTCGTCCATCGCCCGGTCCAATTCCTCGGGCCGTTTCACCTTGGTGATCCCCACCGACGAACCCAGGTTGCAGGGCTTCACGAAGACGGGATACCGGAGGTGCGCCGCGACGTCCGCCCGGATCTGCTCAGGGCGCTGCTCCCAGTCGCGCCGGAGGTACACCCGGTAGGGCCCCACCTCGAGCCCGGCCTGGCGGAACAGCGCCTTGGCCACGCCCTTGTCCATGGCCACGCTGGAGGCCAGCACGCCGCAGCCCACGTAGGGCACGTTGGCCATCTCCAGCAGCCCCTGAATCGTGCCGTCCTCCCCGTATGTACCATGCAGCACCGGGAAGAAGACCGCCGGCCCGTCCTGGGTCTGCGGACTCACGGCCTGGGTCAGCGGCACCGGTTCGGGATACGCGGGGTCCCCGAGGAGCCCGACCGGGAAGCCGCCGGCCGCCGCCACCCCCTCGGTCAGGGCGCGCAGCGGGTCGCCCACCTGGAGCCAGCGGCCCTCCTTCGTGATGCCGACGGGGATCACCTCGTACTTGTTCCGGTCCAGGGCCTGCAGCACGTTGCGGGCCGACATCAGCGACACCTCGTGTTCGCCGGAGCGGCCGCCGAAGAGCAGGTAGACACGGGTTCTCGCACACATGGGAGCATCGCCTCTTTTGCGTGGGGTAGTGGGATCACCTGCCGTGCGAGCTTCCGCCGGGCGTATCCGGCGTCAGCGGGGCGCCGCAGTGGGCGCACCGCATGACCCGGCCGGGCTGGCCCAGGCCGTTCCCGCACTCGGGGCAGCGCCAGTAGCGCCAGATAAACCAGAAGTATGCACCGAAAATGCCGGCAGCCACCAGGACCCCGATCCGGAGGTCCCGGCCCCGCGCGGCCAGGGGGACGACGACGAACGCGGCGATGACCGTCGCCCCGGCCGCCAGGTTGCGCCGGAGGAGGAGCTTCTCGTAGGCCTGGAATCGGGCCTGCGGGTCCATGGCACCACCCCCCGCTCTAGCTTATCCACCGAAACGACGCCGCTCCGGACTGACTCTCTGCGACACGGAAGACCACGGTACTTGGACGCTGCGGGGACGGGTTCCAGTTCCGCGTGAAACCCGGCGCACCGGAGCATGCTACCCGGGAAGACCGATGAGAGAGGGGCCGTGAGCGGAGTGGAGCGACGATCGGGGTCAACTCTCCCCTGGCTGATCGCCGGCGGGGCGGTGGCAGCGGCATGGCTCGTCTGGCGGCGGATGCAGCAGCCTTACTATCCCAGCGTGGCCCTGCAGGCCGGGCTCGAGATGGTGAGCCGCCGCTGGCGGGTGCTGGCCATCGGGCCCCACCCGGGCGACCTGGAGCTGTTCGCCGGCGGCACCCTGCGGCTGCTCTCCCAGAATGGCAGCGCCGTGACCATGGCCGTACTCTCGCGGGGCGAGGGGGCCACGGACCGCGCCAACATCGGGGAAATCCGCACCAAGGAGGCCGAACAGGCCTCGGCGATCCTCCGGGCCGAGCTGGTGCAGCTCGACCTGCCCGACGGCAGGATCCGCCCCGGTCCCGACCTGGAGCGGGCGCTCGACGACCTCTGGACGCGCACCCGCCCGGAGCTCGTGCTGGCCTTCGACCCCAAGGGCCCGACGCCGCTTGCGCAGAACCCGGACCACGTCGCCCTCGGGGCGGCGGTGCTGGCCCGGGCGCGCGGCTCCGTCTTCCGCGGTGAGCGCATCTACTTCTACGCCGCCCGCCAGCCCAACGTGCTGGTGGACATCACCGAGGTGCTCCAGGAGAAGCTGGGCGCGGTGAAGGCCCACCGCAGCCAGCTGATCGGCCCGGACTGGGCCGTCTCGTACTTCGGCCGCTGCGTCAGCCGCCTCCACTCCGGGCGGGTGCCGGCCCTCTACACCGAAGCCTTCTACCGCCTGGTATGAGGAGGTGGCCCGATGCCCGAGAAAGCGGGGGCCCATCCCGACCGCACGCTCGCACTGAAGCGCCGCCTGTTCTCCGGGCTCTACCGATTCGGCAGCCTGCGCTGGGTCGAGGCGCCGGCGGCCCGCTTCATGGCCCCCGACCACCTCGCGCTGGCCGTGGCCCAGGGCGAGCTGCTCGTTCGCGCCCCGCGGCGGGTGCTGGCCTTCACCGCGCATCCCGACGATCTGGAGTTCTTCTGCGGCGGCACCCTGCGGCGCATGGCCCTGGCGGGGAGCCGCATCACCGCGGTCGTGCTCTCCGACGGCGAAAAGCGCGGCAACTGGCGGGACCTGGCCGGCCAGCGGCGGGCGGAGCAGTGGCACGCCGCGCGCCTGCAGGGGTATGAATCGGTGACCTTCCTCGGGCTGCCGGACTTCGGCCTGCCCGAGGACCCCCGGCTGGAGCCGGTGCTCGCCCGGGCCTGGGACCACGCAGGGCCCGAGGTGGTGTTCGCCTTCGACCCGAAAGAGCTGATCCCGAACATGGCCAACCGCGACCACAAGGCCCTGGGGCGCGCCGTCATGGATCTGGCCCGGTCCCGGGTCGACAGCCGGGCGCAGGTCTACTTCTACGGCACCCGCAGCCCCGACGTGCTGGTCGACATCTCCGCGGTCATCGAGGACAAGCTGCGGGCGGTGAAGGCGCACCGGAGCCAGATGGTCTACCTGGACGAGGCCGGGACCGACGGCGCCATCAAGCTGATGGGCCGCATCATGGCAGGCGGGGCGGAAGTCTCCTACGCCGAGGGGCTGTACCGGTTGATGTAGCGGCCCGGCAGACCGTCAATCCCACTCCCCGCGGGCGTACAGGATGGCGGCGACTGCGGCCAGCGGCGCCGTCTCCGTCCGCAGGATGCGGGGGCCCAGCGTGACGGGCACCGCGCCGGCCCGGCGGGCGAGGTCCACCTCCCCGGCGGTCAGGCCCCCCTCGGGGCCGATGAAGAGCGCGTAAGTCCGGGCCCCGGGGCGGGCCTCGAGCACCTTCCGCAGCGGCTCGCCGCCCTCCTCCCAGGCCACGAGGGCCAGGTCGAACTCCGGGATGCGGTCCACCGCTTCCTTCCACGTGTGCGGCGGGGCGACGGCGGGCACGGCCCCCCGGCGGGACTGCTCGGCCGCCTCGCGCGCGATCCGCTGCCAGCGCTCGGTCCGCTGGGCGGCCTTGCGCTCGTCCAACCGGACCACGCTGCGCGCCGCGGCGACGGCGACGAACTCCGCAATCCCCAACTCGGTGCCGTGCTGGAGCACCAGCTCCATCTTCTCGCCCTTCGCGAGCCCCTGAAACAGCGTGATGCGGATGGCCGGCTCACCCGCAGCCGGCCTTTCCGCGGTGATGCGCCCCACGGCCAGGCCGTCCTCCATCCGCTCCAGCACACAGTCGTAGGCCGTGCCCCCGGCCAGCACGACGAACGGCGCGCCGGGGGAGGCCCTGAGCACCCGGAGCAGGTGATGCGAGTCCGCGCGCGGCAGCACGACCTCGCCGCCCGCCACCCGCTCCAGGAAGAACCGCGGGATCACGGCTTCATCGCCAGGAGGGCCACCCAGCCGTCCTGTTCGTGCACGCCGACGGGCAGAAGCCACGCCTCGGTCATGGCCTCGCTCACCGCCTCCTTCTTCTCCGCGATGATGCCCGACGCCAGGAACCGGCCGCCCGGCTTCAGCCGCGCGACCACATCGGGCAGGATGTCGATGATCACCGACGCGATGATGTTGGCCACGATCAGGTCCGCCTCCCCCTCGGGCACCTGATCCAGCGTGGCCCGGCGCACGTCGACCTCCACGCCGTTCTGGCGGGCGTTGGCCTGTGCGACCTCCACCGCCACCGGGTCGACATCGATGGCCAGCACCTCCGCGGCGCCCAGGCGCTTGGCGGCGACCGCCAGGATGCCCGACCCGGTGCCCACGTCGATCACCCGGCTCCCGGGGCCGACCAGCCTCTCCATCCAGCGCATGCAGAGCGCCGTGGTCGCATGGGTGCCGGTGCCGAACGCCATGCCGGGGTCGAGGTAGACGGGCAGATCCCCCTCCGCAGGCGTGTACGCCTCCCAGGTGGGGACCACCACCAGCCGGTCGCCGACCCGGGTCGGCCGGAAGTAGGCCTTCCAGGTGTGCGCCCAGTCCTCCTCCTGAACCCAGCGGAACCGGGCCGGGTCGACCTCCCCGAGCCCCAGCCCGCGGATCTCATCCAGGCCCGCCTCCAGGCGGAGCCGCCGCTGCTCGAGATCGTCCGTCTCGGCCAGCCAGCCGGAGACCGTCACCCACGACGGGTCGCCGGGCGCCAGGTCGGTCATGTCCCACCGGTCCCGGTTCTGCTCCACGATCAGGGGGTCGTCGACGGCATAGCCGGCGCCGGTGAGCGTGAGCAGAAGGTTCCCCACGGCGTCGGCCGCGGCCCGCCGGCAGCGAACTGAAACCTCCAGGTAACGCAAGTCGTCTCCTCCATTCACTGTCCGGAGCCGGCGGCCTGCCGCACCTCGTCGGGCAGCGCGAGCAGCTCCGACTCCGGGTACGTCCAGTCGAGCTGGTAGTGGAAGCTGGAGCCGCTTTCGGCCGGCCGCTCCACCCGGATGGAGAAGCGGACCGGGCGCAGGCGGCGCACGTCCACCCACAGCCGGTAATCCACCTGTTCATCTTTCCCGGGAGGCGCCACCTGCATGACCGCGGGGTCCAGGTCCAGCGCGAGGACCGCGGTGTTCACGCCGCCCAGCCGCTCCCGGCCCGCCATCTCCACCCCGCGCACGCCGGCCAGGAGCGGGGCCGCCAGCTGGTCCGGCAGGAAGGCGGTCACGTCCGGCAGGTCGGCCGTGGGCGAGAGCAGCCAGCTTCCCGCCCTGGTCTGCCGCACGTACAGCTGGCCGTCCGCCAGCCAGTACTCAAACGGGGTCCGGTACTGGCCGCTGCCCACCTCGCCGACCAGGTGCAGGAGCCGCGGCTCCGCCTGGTACTCGCCCGTGAGCCGCGCGTTGGGGAAGAAGCTGTCGGGCGAGCTGCCCGTCACCTCCGCGGCGAAGCTGTACCGCTCCGCCAGCAGGAGGGCCTGTCCGGCCTCCTCCACCACCTGCTCCAGGGAGAGGCGGCGCGTGCGGTCCGAGACGGTGTCATAGCCCCACAGGGCGAGCAGCACCAGGAGAACCGTCAGGATGAACCCCAGCCACCGCCGCGCCCGCTGCCTGCGGCGGGCCGGCTCCCAGGCCGAGGGCGGGAGCGTGGGGTCCAGAAGCGGGTCCCGGCGGGCGATCCGCGGCATGGTGGAATCTCCTCCTCCGTCGCCCCGGCGCAACGACAGCCGGGCCTCCCCCGGTCACAGGAGGAGGCCCGTACGCCGCCTCAGCGGCCGCCGAGGGCGTCCTTCATCTTCTTCAGGAAGCCCTTTTCCTTCTGCTCGGTCAGGCCGGTGACCTTCTCACCCCGCAGGGCCGCCAGCTCCAGGAGCAGCTCGCGCTCCCGGTCGGAGAGGCGCCCGGGCGTCTTCACGCTCAGCACCACGTGCAGGTCGCCGCGGCCCGAGCCCCTGAGGTGCTTGGTCCCCTTGCCCCTCAGCCGGATGGTATCGCCCGGCTGTGTGCCCTCGGGGATCTTGATGCTTTCGGGGCCGTCCAGGGTCTCGACCTCGATCTCGGTGCCCAGCGCAGCCTGAATGAAGGAGATCTCGGTCTCGGTGAACAGGTCGTCGCCCTCACGCCGGAACCGCCGGTCGGGGCGGACCCGCATGACGATGAACAGGTCCCCCGGAGGCCCGCCGCGCTCGCCGGCCTCGCCGTAGCCCGGCATGCGCAGGCGCGTGCCCGTGTCGACGCCGCCGGGCACCTTGACCTCCACCCGCTGGGTCTTCTGTACCCGGCCCCGTCCCCGGCAGGCGGGGCAGGGCGACTCGATGATCTTGCCTTCGCCCCGGCAGCGGTCGCAGGTGGTCACGTTGACGAACCGCCCGAAGACGGTGTGCTGCGTCATCTGGATCTGCCCGGTGCCGCCGCACTTCGGGCAGGTCACCGGATGGGTGCCGGGCCGCGCGCCGGACCCGTGGCAGGTGTCGCAGTCCTCGGTGCGGGGCACCCGCAGCTCCTTCGTGCACCCGAAGGCCGCCTCCGCGAGGGTAAGTTCCAGCGTATACTCCAGATCGGCGCCGCGGACCGGCCCGCGCTGGCGCTGCTGCCGGCCGCCGCCGCCGAAGAACATCTCGAAGATGTCGCCGAATCCCCCGAAGTCGCCGAAACCGCCGAAACCCTCGAAGGGGTTGCCGCCGGCCCCGCCCATCTGCTCCGCCGCGTGGCCGAACTGGTCGTAGCGGGCCCGCTTTTCCGGATCGGAGAGGACCTGGTAGGCCTCGTTGATCTCCTTGAACTTCTCCGCCGCGTCGGGGTCGTCCTTGTTGGCGTCAGGGTGGTACTTGCGGGCGAGGGTGCGAAAGGCCTTCTTGATGTCGGCCTCGGTGGCGTTCCGGGGTACGCCCAGGATCTCGTAATAGTCACGCTTGGCCAGTCGGTCCACCCCCCTACGTCTAAGAAATTACCATCTGGCCGGGCCGGGGGCAAGTGACAAGGAGGGGGGCTGCCAGCGGCCCCCCTCCCGGAGACACATCCCGTCAGACCTACTTGTCGTCGTCCTTGACCTTGAACTCGGCATCCATGTGCTCGCCGCCGCCGGAACCGGCGGTGCCGCCCGCCTGGTACCCGGTGCCGGTGCCGGCGCCCGCTCCGGCCGAGCCGGTCTTCTCGTAGATGGCCGACGAGAGCTTGTAGACCGCCTCGGTCAGCTTCTCGGTCGCCTGCTTGACTGCGCTCACGTCGGTGCCCTTCAGGGCCTCCTTCACCGGATCGATGGCGCTCTTCACGGCGTCGATCAGCGACTGGTCGATGCCCTTGCCCTCGGACTCCTTGATGAGCTTCTCGGCATTGTATACCGCGGCATCTGCATTGTTGCGGATCTCGGCCTCCTCGCGGCGCCGCTTGTCCTCGGCGGCCATGGCCTCCGCTTCCTTGATGGCCTTCTCGATCTCCTCCTTGGACATGGAGGTCTGCGACTGGATGGTGATGTTCTGCTCCCGGCCGGTGCCGAGGTCCTTCGCCGAGACGTGCACGATGCCGTTCACGTCGATGTCGAACGTGACCTCGATCTTCGGCACGCCCCGCGGCGCGGGCGGGATGCCGTCGAGGATGAACCGGCCCAGCGTCTTGTTGTAGGCGGCCATCTCGCGCTCGCCCTGGAGCACGTGGATCTCGACCTGGGTCTGGCCGTCCGCCGCCGTGGAGAAGATCTGGCTCTTCCGTGTGGGGATGGTGGTGTTGCGCTCGATCAGCTTGGTGAAGACGCCGCCCAGGGTCTCGATGCCCAGCGACAGCGGCGTGACGTCCAGCAGCAGGACGTCCTTCACGTCGCCCTTGATCACGGCGGCCTGAATCGCCGCGCCCATCGCCACGACCTCATCGGGGTTGATGCCCTTGTACGGCTCCTTGCCGAAGAAGCGGCGCACCGCCTCCTGCACGGCCGGGATGCGGGTGGAGCCGCCCACCAGCAGCACCTTGTCGATCTCGCCCGGCTCGATGCCGGCGTCCTTCAGCGCCTGGCGGGTGGGGCCCATCGTCGCCTCCACGAGGTCGGCGGTCAGCTCCTCGAACTTGGCCCGGGTGATGGTCTCGTCCATGTGGACCGGGCCGTCGGCGGTCATGGAGATGAACGGCAGGTTGATGTTGGTCGTCGTGACCGACGAGAGCTCGATCTTGGCCTTCTCGGCGGCCTCGCGCAGCCGCTGCAGGGCCTGCTTATCCTTGCGCAGGTCGATGCCGTGCTCCCGCTGGAAGCGGTCGGCCACGTAGTTCACGATGCGCTCGTCGAAGTCGTCGCCGCCCAGCTTGTTATTGCCGGCGGTGGCGATGACCTGGAAGGTGCCGCCGCCCAGCTCCAGGATCGAGACGTCGAACGTGCCGCCGCCCAGGTCGAAGACCAGGATCCGCTGGTCCTCGCCCTTGTCGAGGCCGTAGGCCAGCGCGGCGGCCGTCGGCTCGTTGATGATGCGCAGGACCTCGAGCCCGGCGATGGTGCCGGCGTCCTTAGTCGCCTGCCGCTGCGCGTCGGTGAAGTAAGCGGGCACCGTGATGACGGCCTGGGTGATCTTCTCGCCCAGCTTCTCCTCCGCATCGGCCTTCAGCTTCTGCAGGATCATCGCGGAGATCTCCTGCGGCGTGTAGGACTTGTCGTCGATGCGGATCTTCATGTCGCTGCCCATGTGCCGCTTGATCGAAATGACGGTGCGGTCCGGGTTGGTGATGGCCTGGCGCTTGGCCACCTTGCCCACCAGCCGCTCGCCGGCCTTGGTGAAGGCGACGACGGACGGGGTGGTCCGGTCGCCCTCCCTGTTCTCCAGAACCGTCGGTTCGCTGCCATCCATCACGGCCACCACCGAGTTGGTGGTGCCGAGGTCAATGCCGATCACCTTGGCCATGTGCCGAAAAGCCTCCTCACTACTGGTCTGCCCGCTAGCTCCGGGTGTTGACCTTCACCATGCTCGCCCTGATAACCCGGTCGCCAAGCATGTACCCCTTGCGGAACTCCTCCAGCACGATGCCGTCTTCCTTTTCGGGATCGTCCCCGGTCATCACGGCCTCGTGCAGATGTGGGTCGAAGGGCTGGCCGACAGCCTCGATCGGCGTGACGCCCTCCCTGGCCAGGACCTCGAGGAACGACCGTACCGTGAGCTCGACGCCCTGGCGCAGGCGCTCGTCGCCGGGATTGGGAGGCGTGGCCAGGGCCCTCTCCAGGTTGTCGAGCACGGGCAGGAGGCTGATGAGCAGCCGCTGCGTGCCGTACTGGGCAACCTCCTCTTTCTCCCGCTGCATCCGGCGCCGGTAGTTCTCGAAGTCGGCCTGCAGCCGGATAAGGCGGTCCATGAGCTCGGCCGTCCGATCCGGTTCCGGCCCGGCGCCCGGCGCCGAACCGTCCTCCTCCGCCGCCCCGGCTTCCGCCGCAGGTTCAGGCCCGCCATCCGGCACCGGCTCGTCTGCGGGCGCCTGCTCCTGAGCAGCCGGGGTCGCCTCCGCCTCTGCCGCGCCGTCCTCCGCTTCGGGGTGCGCTGCCTGGGCCGGCTCCGGCTCAGGCGCATCGGGCTGCTGGTCCGGTGGGCGTTCTGCCCGGGGGGTCTGCTTCACATCCACTGCTGCCGGTCACCTCTTCTCTCTTGTTAGCACTCTCAGCACCTGAGTGCTAACGCATCCACAAATGAACATAGCACCCACCTCTACCCGTGTCAAGCCCTGGCGGAAGGCGCGCAAAGGCCCGGGGCCTGTCCTCCCGGGCCTGCCTGACCTAGAACCGCCGGTTCATCTCGCTGACGTACGACGCAATCGCGTTGAGGATCGAGACCACCTTCGGGTACTCCATGCGCCTCGGGCCGATCACACCCATCTTGCCGATGATCTTGTCGCCCAGCCGGTAGGTGGCGGTCACCACCGAGCAGTCGGCCAGTTCGCGTATTCGGATCTCCTCGCCGATCTGAATCTCCACGCCCTCGGTCGGCCGGTCGAGGCCCAGCACGGCGGCCACCGCATCCTCGTGCTCCAGGAAGGAGAGGACGCCGCGCAGCTTCTCAACGTCGCGGAACTC
>Ga0134099_1001164_pt1 | contig 26182 bp, 21 predicted proteins | sample 10_taG_2_FD_105482 | JGI IMG/M metagenome (GOLD analysis project Ga0134099, IMG submission 105482) | Switchgrass degrading microbial communities from high solid loading bioreactors in New Hampshire, USA - 10_41_5_180_A2 metaG | ecosystem: Engineered > Bioreactor > Semi-continuous > Anaerobic >...
ATCCAAGAAGAATGTTTGGTTATAGGTCAGCCATAGAAATGGCGGTATATACATAGAATTTATTCCAATAAGCAATGGATTTACCAAATTTTGCACGGCATTTAATATTGCAATTTATAAATTCCAGTAAACAATAAATTTTTCTTTGTTAAAAAGTATAAAATATTATAAAATGGTGTACTTTTTTGTTTTTAACTGCATTATTCCCGTTTCAGTATTTTTGCATGTAAAAACCCGCGGGACAGGCATGTTCCCGCGGGTTAATTATATTAACCGTTAACCTGTTCGCTGTATTATTTTGCATACAGCGGTCCGAAGTTCCTGCATGCCCTGTAGTCAGCACCTTCGAGGTCCTCGGTTCCGAATGCCGACCATGCACTCGGCCTGAATATCCTGGCCGGGTCAACGTTATGCATGCATACGGGTATCCTCAGCATAGAAGCCAGTGTAATCAAATCGGCACCGATATGTCCGTAACTGAATGCACCATGGTTTGCTCCCCAGTTCGCCATAACAGAATAAACATCCTTAAATGCACCCTTGCCTGTAAGCCTTGGAACAAACCATGTGGTAGGCCATGTGGGATCGGTACGCTTGTTAAGGATGTCATGCACGTGCTCGGGCAGTTCAATAGTATAGCCTTCGGCAAGCTGAAGAACAGGGCCCAGACCTTTTACAAGATTCAGTCTTATCAGTGTTACCGGCATTCCTCCGCGGCTCAGGAAATTCGATGAGAACCCGCCGCCCCTGAAATATCCTACGTTGGCAGGACGCCACTTTGTTGCATCAAGGCATTTTTTCGCTTCATCCGGGGTAATTTCCCACCAGGGTTTCATTATCGGCTGGCCGTTCTTTGTCTGTTCACCGGTACCGTCCAGTGCTGCAGAACCTGAATTTATCAGGTGAATGAAACCATTTTCAGCAATCCCTTCAGGAGTGAATCCGGTAACGCGTTTTACGGCTTCAGGACTCCAGTAGGTACGGACGTCTGCAAAAACCGAGGCGGTATTGGTCAGCAGGTGTCCGAATAACATTGATACGCCATTCAGGCTGTCATTTTCAGTTGCAATAAGATATGGCTGGCGGATTCCTGTCCAGTCAAAGGAACTGTTGAGGATTGCCTCGGTGAAGTCCGCATTCGGGAAATGGTCAGTCCACTGCCTCTGTCCCTGGAAACCTGACAGTATGGCATTGTGCCCGTTTGCCTCCTCTCCGAATCCAAGTTCTCTGAGTCTTGGGTTACCAACCATCAAATCCCTTGCAATCATGGTCATCTTGACACAGAACTCCCATTCCCTGTCAAGCTGTTCCCTGGACTTCCTTAATTCAGGAGGATTGTTGTCGGGTCCTTCATGGCAGTTTTCCTTTACCCATTTCAGGGCCTTTTCGAATTCATCCTTGTCATATATGCCCTCTTCTATTCTTCTGATGAATTCAGACATGTCCACATATTCCACTCTCATGCCGAGATAATCCTCGAAGAAGTCGGGATTTACCATCGACCCTGCAATACCCATTGATACTGAGCCCATCGACAGATATGATTTTCCTCTCATTGTGGCAACTGCCAGTGCAGCCCTTGCAAAACGCAGCAGTTTTTCCTTAACGTCATCGGGTATGGTTTGATCCCCTGCATCCTGTACATCCTTTCCATATATACCGAAAGCAGGGAGCCCTTTCTGGCTGTGTGCGGCCAATACTGCAGCCAGGTATACGGCTCCCGGACGTTCTGTTCCGTTGAATCCCCAGACGGCTTTTATCGTATGAGGATCCATATCCATTGTTTCCGAACCATAGCACCAGCATGGGGTTACAGTAATGGTTATATCGACACCTTCCCGCTGGAACTTCTCTGCACACCTTGCAGCCTCTGCAACACCGCCTATCGTGGTATCAGCAATAACACATTCAACAGGCAAGCCGTTTGCATGCCTTAAATTTTCTTCCAGCAATTTTGCGCAGGCTTTTGCCATATTCATGGTTTGATCCTCAAGAGATTCCCTTACACCGCGCATTCTGCCGTCAATAACCGGTCTTATGCCTATCTTCGGCAATCTTCCGATAAGTCTTTTAACGGGCTTTTGTACTTCCATAAAATAAACCTCCTCACTTTATATCAGGTATTTATATTCCCGCAATGACTTCTTTATACCTGCCATATGCTTCATCCCATGCATCAGCATTTTCAGGCATGTATTCCTCGGTCGGGAATGAACGCTTTACAATTTCTCTCGCCTCATTTACATCGTTTATTTCCTTTAAAGCGATAAGCTGAGATATAATATTTCCAATGGCGGTTGCTTCTATGGGTCCTGCAGTTACAGGACGGTTCAGGACATCTGCCGTATACTGGCTGAGCATTTTATTCTTGCATCCTCCGCCCACAATATGAAGAACGGGAGCCCTGGCGCCGGTTATTTCCTCCAGCCCTTCAACCGCACTTCTGTACTTCATTGCGAGACTCTCCATTACTATTCTCACAATGCTGCCTTTGTCGGAAGGTACATGCTGACCCGTCTTTCTGCAGTACTCAATAACTTTTTCAGGCATATTCCCCGGACTGTAAAATGAATCATAATCCACATCAATAAACGCCTGGAACGGCGCTGCTGCTTCAGCAAGGGAATCCATTTCATCATAGCTTATTTCAATACCCTGTTTTCTCCATGCCCTGCGGCATTCCTGGTATACCCATAATCCCATTATATTTACCAGCAGGCGCACGGTCCTGTAAATGCCGCCTTCATTGGTATAATTAAATTTCAGCGTATTTTCATTAATAACGGGTTTTTCCCTTTCAGTAACGAGCAGTGACCATGTTCCGCTGCTGATATATGCATCATTGCTGTTTTCCAGCGGAGCCGATATGACAGCGGATGCGGTATCGTGGCTTGCAACAGCTATAACAGGAATACCATTGACTCCCAGTTCTTCCTGCACCGACTGCCTGAGCGTTCCTACACGGGTACACGGATCTACAATGTTTGGCAGTATCTGTACCGGAATGCCAAGCTCGTTAAGCAAATCATAAGCCCAGGTTCCTCTTCCCGCAAGAAGCATTTGTGATGTGGAAGCAATGGTATATTCACATGCCTTGTTGCCTGTAAGGAAAAACGCGAAAAGATCGGGCATGAAAAGCAGTGTTTCGGCATTTTCAAGAAGTGTTGATTTGTTCTTCACCATTGAAAGGAGCTGATACAGTGTATTAAATTTCTGGAAAGCAATCCCGGTATCATTGTATATCCTTTCGCGGCCTACCGCTTTCCAGGCTTCCTCAATCATCCCGTCCGTGCGTGAATCCCTGTAGTGGTAAGGATTTCCCAGCAAAACATCGTTTTTGTCCAGAAGGCCGAAATCCACACCCCATGTATCTATTCCTATACTGTCAATTTTGCCCCCTGTTTCCTTGTATCCTGCCAGTATCCCCTGTTTAAGTTCATGGTACAGCCTTAAAACATCCCAGTGAAGACTTTCACCCACCATTACGGGATCATTTGAGAAGCGGTGGATTTCCTTCAGTGTAAGTTTTTCTCCGTCAAAACTCCCCAGTATTGCCCTTCCGCTGCTGGCACCGTAATCAAAAGCAAGAACGTTTTTCACGCACGTTCCCTCCTCCACATTTTAATTGCTTTATTTTTATAATACTGTATGCGTTCGTTCAAATCCATAAATATTTCATCAGATTCCCTGGAAAACATGGCTTTGCGGAGGTCTTCAGTTGCAACCGCTTCATGGCCGATTAATGCCCATGTGGCATCTGTAAGGTTTTTGAATTCGGGATCCTTAAGGGCCTCACAGATAAATTTCTGCCTTGACGAGTTAATATCTTCGCCGCTTATCTGGAACATTTCATGTTTGTCGCATAATGTCTTAACTCTGCGAAGCTGTTCCTTTGTATTCCTCGAAGGCATATATGTGACAGCCTTGAATCCAAGGCGTTTCAGCTCGTCAAACAGTAATTCCAGATAATCGTCCTCAAATTTCTGGGATTTTTTGTCACCGGTCACGGAATCGACCACATCGCCGAGATATGCATAGGCCGATATTGCCCCGGTTTCATTGCACAGGTTTATGAATACGTCAACGGGCGGGCATTCGGCTTTGGCAGGAATATAAAACTTTTCAACGAGGTGGCTTTTCAATACGCCAAGCAAATCATATTCGTAATGAACATTGTTTTCATCCAGAAGATAGGACTCAAGTTTCGGGGTCAGCGGAAGCTGAAGCTTTTCCCTTATAAATTTTACCGTTTCGTTGCCTTTTCCGACAGTTTCAATTATTTTCAGAGACAGTGCATACAAAAGGTGCCTCTCGGTAATTGTTCCTCCGTCATGAACCATTGAGACGGGCACGACATCCCTGTCAAAATCCAGTGTTATGCCATATCCGGACATTATTCCGTTGATGTTTTCAACCATGGCCCTGTTGCGTCTGTTTCGTTCTTCCTGGTAAGGCTTTATGAACCGGCTCACCCGGTCCAGCTGGGTATGGGGGATGCCGTGCATTGCCACATAGGCAATCCCCTTCTGGTCCGGATTGTTAATCCTTTTGTCGGCCACCCTTGTTCCGGACATGTCAACCCTTACTTCCATGCCGACGGTTGTGGCCATGTTCAGAATCTTTCCGGCTTCAATAAACTCCTGAACGCCTCCTACAGAGTCATGGTCCATAATGCCTGCTGTCTCAAGACCGGATATAAAAGCCATCCATACAGCTTTTGACGGGGAGTACGGTGAAAAGGAATAGGTGGTATGAATATGGTTGTTTACATATTCATAATCCACCCGGTTTTTCTTAATCTCACCTTCCAGATAAAGCTGATGCAGCTTCCTTAACGCATCAAGCCGTGTATTTTTGTCAGAATGATTTAGCCTGTCAAACAATTCCTGCATGGTTACCCTCCGTTACCTCATTTCCTGTCCGCCTGTTACGTTAATTGCCTGACCGGTCATATAACTTGCCTGATCCGATGCAAGAAATACCATGACATTGGCAACGTCATCATACCTGCATTCGCGTTTCAGGGGTACCTGGTTCAGGTATTTCTGCCTTACCTCTTCCTCGGTAATTCCCTGGTTCTGTGCATACTGCTTGTACAGGCTGTTTACCCACAGCGGCGAATCCAGGAGATTCCCCGGGCAAATGGCATTTACACGGATGCCGTATTCCGCAAGTTCCAGGGCAAGGCTCTGCGTCAGTCCTATTCCTGCAAACTTGCTCGAAGCATATGCAGCATTCCTGTATGAACCTTTTTTGCCCGATTTACTGTTAATCTGAATTATTACTCCCTTTCTGTTTTTTACCATTACCCTTGCGGCTGCACGGGCGCAAAGGAAGTAACCGTGCACATTTACGTCAAACACTTTTTTCCATTTGTCAAGAGGGAACTCGGTTGTCGGCATTGCTATTACTATTCCGGCATTGGCAACAAGTATATCCAGTGTACCGTAGGTATCAACGGTTTTCTGAACCATAGCCTCTACTTCATCTTCGTTCGTAACGTCAACTTTGACGGCAATTGCATCAGTCAGCGAATCTGCTACATCTTTCGCCTTTTCATAATTTAAGTCCGCAACTACCACCTTGCAGCCTTCCCTGTCAAGTCTTCTTGCCAGGGCCTCACCCAGCCCCTGTGCCGCTCCGGTAACAATTGCAACTTTTCCTTCCAGCATTCTGCATTCAGCCATAGAAAATACCCCTTTCAGAACAGTCATATTTATATTCCGAGTTTTCTGAGCCTAAGCATTTCCTGTTTGGTAAAGTTCACTGAAGGAACATGCCCGGGCAAAGGAAGAATTTTTTCGTGAATGGCATCTATCATCCATTCAGGCTGCGGGAAGAAGAATTCCTCGAGCTCATGAGCCGGTGTTATCCAGTTTTTTGAACCTACCACTACAGGAGGAGCATCAAGGTAATCAAAGGCAAGTTCGCTTATTGTCTGAGCCATATCCTTAAGATATGATCCTCTTTCGCAGGCATCGCTTGTTAACAGTATCCGGCCTGTCTTTTTAACAGACTCGATTACCTTTTCATAATTAAACGGAACGATGCTTCTTGCATCAATAATCTCCGCAGACAGGCCATATTTTTCTTCCAGTATCCTTGCTGCTTCCAGCACACGGTACAGTGTTGCACCAACCGAAAGAATGGTGATATCCTTACCTTCCTTCTTTATATCAGGCTCGCCGATAGGAATCTCATAATACTCTCTGGGAACTCCGTCCTCATGGAATAACTCGCCCACATCATAAATCCTCTGGCTTTCAAAGAAAATAACGGGATCGGTACCGGCAAGTGCACTGTTCATTAATCCTTTTGCATCATAAGGTGTCGCAGGGAATACAACCTTAAGACCAGGGATATGATTGACCAGTGATGCCCAGTCCTGGGAATGCTGAGCCCCGTATTTCGAACCAACCGAGATACGGAGAACAACAGGCATTTTCAGCTGTCCTGCGCTCATTGCCTGCCATTTTGCGAGCTGGTTGAATATTTCATCCCCTGCCCGTCCCATGAAGTCTGCATACATTAGCTCGACGATAACGCGTCCGCCGCAAAGTGCATAACCCACTGCAGAGCCTACAATTGCACCTTCAGATATCGGGGAATTGAACAGACGATGGTAAGGCAATGATTCGGTCAGCCCGCGGTACACGGCAAATGCTCCGCCCCAGTCCCTGTTTTCTTCACCATAGGCTATCAGCGTGGGATCTGTATAGAATTTGTCTATTATTGCCTCAAAGAGCGCGTCCCTGAGCTGTAATACCTTATTCTTCGAGACCGGCTTACCGTTTTTGTCCAGTCCGAAGCGTTCCTTTTGCTGAACTCTCTTCCACTGAGGGTTCTCTTCCTTCGGCATAAGGACCTCGCATTCCCTGTCCTCCATTTTCTCAATTCTCTGATTTGAAAACATCAGTCTTCCGATTGCATCGGGATCCTTTCTTATATCCATCCTCGGCGATACTGAATCATCTATTGACAGCTTCAGTATCCTGGTAATAAGCTTCTTCGAATAATCCAGTATATCGTCGAATGTGCCTTCTGATGCCACTGATGCGTCTACCAGCTGTTTGCGGAACGTTACGAGAGGATCATGGGCCATCCATGCTTCCACTTCCTCCCTGGTCCTGTAACTGGAAGCGTCAGACGGTGAATGCCCTGAATAGCGGTATGTTACTGTGTCAAGCAGCACAGGGCCTTCTTTGTCTTCGACGAGAAGTTTTTTCTTTCTGCGGATAGCATCTATCACAGCCAGCGGGTTATATCCGTCTATTCTTTCCGCATGCATTTGTTCGGGGTTAACACCTGCGCCTATACGGGCAAGCATATCGTAACCCATTGTTTCTCCCCTTGTCTGGCCGCCCATTCCGTAATGGTTATTGAAAACGTTCAGGATGAAAGGAAGACCTCCTTTATATTCGCCCTCCCAGAGTTTCTTGTACTGATCCATTGCCGCGAGGCACAATGCTTCCCAGACGGGGCCGCATCCCATTGCGCCGTCGCCAATATTCGCAATGACAATTCCCTTTTTCCTGTTAACTTTTTTGTAAAGCGCTGCTCCAACGGCTATATCGGCAGAACCGCCGACTATCGCATTGTTCGGATAAATTCCGAAGGGCGTGAAAAAAGCATGCATCGAGCCGCCAAGCCCGGCCTGGAAACCTGTTTCCCTTGCAAATATTTCGGCCATTGCGCCGTATACGAGAAAATCAACTGCCAGTTCCTTAACACTTTCCGCATTGCTGTGCTGTTCAACAATTTTCAGGATTAACCCGTTACGGAATTCCTTCATGATTTTCATAAGCTCCTCATCGGGAAGCTTATGAATGGCCGACAGACCTTTTGCAAGGATCTCGCCGTGGCTTCTGTGAGAACCGAAAATATAATCATCCACATCAAGAAGATATGCCTGTCCTACTGCTGCAGCTTCCTGGCCTATGGACAGGTGTGCAGGTCCGGGATGATTATACGGTATCCCGTTATACTCGCCCTTTGTTTTAATCTCATTCATCATTGTTTCAAACTCACGGATTATGGCCATATCCCTGTAAATACTGAGGAAGTCCTCGGTTGTATAATTCGCCTTTTCTTCCTCAATGGTTTTGTCATACTGGTTTACAGGGATATCTTTAAATGTTATCTTTCCGGGTTTACGCGCCTCAACCGGATCTATAAACTGTGATTTAGGCATTTTATCTATCTCCTCCTATTAATCTGACATTCTTGTCAAAACTGATTAAAGCTCCCACATTATTTCCTTCAGTACTTCTCCGACTGTAGGATGCGGGAAAACAATTTCGCGGATATCTTCAACCCGCATTTCACTTTCTATCATGGCAGCAGCACCAAAGATAATCTCCGATGCATAGCTTCCTATCATATGAACGCCGGCAAGCGTTCTGTATTTTTTATTCATAATGACCTTGACAATACCGTCCAGCTCGGTATTTTCAGCAACATACCGCCCGCTGTAGGTTAACGGGAGTTTGACTATTTCAACGTCAAGGCCCTTTTCTTTTGCAGATTCCTCTGTTTCGCCGACACACCCGACTTCAGGGTTTGTATATATAACCGAGGGAATGGCATTGTAGCGCATTTTGTCACGTTTCCCGAGAATATTGTTTATGCAGACCTCTGCTTCCCGGTATGCAGTATGGGCAAGCATTGAAATCCCGTTTACATCACCAACTGCATAAACGCCGGGGATATTAGTCTGCATGTATTCATCGGTCTTGATTCTCCCGCGTTCTGTTTCAACACCGATTTTTTCAAGACCCAGTCCTTCGGTAAAAGGTCTTCTTCCAATACTTACAAGAACCTTGTCGGCAGGAACAGACCGGCGCCCTTCGCCTGTTTCAAAAATTACTTCGCTTCCCGTGATTTCTGTTACTTTTGCAGAGAGCCTGAAATCAACGCCCTTTTTCCTGTAATTATTGAGAAGTATTGTACTTATTTCCCTGTCGGTAGGGCCTGCGATATGGTCCAGCATTTCTATGACGGTTACGCTGCTTCCGGCCGAATTGAAGTATGAAGCCATTTCAAGCCCGATAACACCGCCGCCTATGATTACCAGTTTCTCCGGCACTTCGGTAATATCGAGAATTTCCCTGTTAGTAAGGACGAATCCGTTTCTATATCCTTCGTGAAGCCCGGGAATGGGCGGCATTGAAGGAACCGATCCCGTTGCAATTACAAGCCTTTTTGAAACGTATTCATTGTCACCGGCCTTTACAACAAATCCGTCGGCGGAACGTCCCTGGATAACCGCTTCACCGTTAACCACGGTTACCTTATTCTTTTTCATTTTCATTGATACACCGGCAACAAGGGTTTTCACAACCTTGTCCTTTCTCTTTACAACAGCCCTGTGATCGATTGATACATTTTCGCAGTTCACACCATACTTGCTGCCGTGTTTCGCGTAATCGGCTATTTTGGCCGAGTTCAGCAAAGCCTTTGAAGGAATGCACCCTTCATTCAGGCAGACTCCGCCCAAAGCCCGTTTTTCAAAAAGAAGTACCGACAAACCCTCATGTCCTGCACGTTCAGCCGCCAGGTAACCTCCGGGACCTCCGCCAATCACAATCAAATCATATATCACATCAACCACTTCCTTATCCTATTTTGCAAGAAGAACGGAAAAGTTTTCGAGAGCTTCCTTCAGGTCTTTCAGGAATCTTGCCGCAGGAGCCCCGTCCACAGCCCTGTGATCAAATGTCAGCGACAGGGACATGGACATATATGGTTCAATAACGCCGTCTTTTTCCCTGAACTTCTGTTCGGTGGTGTTAACTCCGAGAATAGCTGTCTGCGGCGGATTGATGACAGGCGTAAAGGACTCTATTCCGTAAACGCCGAGATTTGTTATCGTAAATGTCCCGCCCTTCAGCAAATCCGGACTGATAGTTCCTTTCCTGCACGCATTTGCCAGTTCTTTTGTTTCCATTGCAATCTGATTCAGGGATTTCAGGTTTGCATTGAAAAGCGTCGGAACCATCAAACCTCGTTCGGTATCAACAGCGACACCCATATGGACGTTTCTGAAATATTTTATCGTGTCTCCCATAAAATGGGCGTTAAGGTCCTTATGACTGGGAAGAATACGGCTTACTGCATAAATCAGGATATCGTTCAGAGTTATATTTGCAAGTCCCAGTTTCTCTGCATTTGCCTTGAGTTTCTGGCGCAGGCTCAGTATCTCGGTTGCGTCAAAGGAAATATTCAAAGTCAGCTGAGCCATCTGGGACAGTGATTCATGCATTGCTTTGGCAATGACCTTGCGTATATTCGATAGTTTAACCTCTTCATAATCAGCAATAGCTGCTTCTGCTTCAGGTTTCTGAATTGTTTCGGCCTTTCCGGCAGACACTGCTGCCACAGCGGGGCTGCTGAGATCGGCCGTTGTTACACGTCCACCCAGACCGGTGCCCGGCACAGGCTGATCCAGGTTCAGATATGCCTCTTTTGCGGCTGACGTGACAAGATATCCCTCCTGCTGAAGTTTCCTTATATCCCTTTCAATTATCCTTCCTTCAGGTCCTGTAGGCGTGGCGAACCTGATATCGGCGCCTATTTTGTCAGCAAGGTTTTTTGCCCTCGGTGAAATAAGTATCCTGCCGTCATCAGCGTTCGGTGCAGCTGCCGCAGGCTGAGCCTGAATTTCCCGGGTGGTTTCTTCGGTCACGGCTTCGGTCTTTTTCTCTTCCTCCGGTTCCTTTACCGATGCTCCTCCGGGAATAAAAGGAGTAATATCCTCCCCTTCTTCACCGATAACGCAGACATTGGTAAGAACGGGTATGTCATCACCCTCGTTGAAAAATATCTCAAGTATCGTGCCGCTTACTTTGGCCTCTTCTTCAAAGGCCGCCTTGTCGGTTTCATACGCGAAAAGCAAATCGCCTTCCTTAACCTTGTCTCCCTTTTTTACGAACCACTGTGTTAAAATACAGCTTTCAACAGTATTGCCCTGCCTGGGCATTACAACCGGTGTAGCCATATTATTCGCCTCTCCCTTTATATTTTATCAGCATTTTCCAAAAGATACCTTTCAGCTTCAAGACACCATAAACCGTTATTCTTTTCAACTATTTCCGCAAGCTTCGCAAACAGCGGACTGGTTTCGCCCTTTTTACGGAAATCGCTGATTGCTGTAAGTTCCATTGAGATATTCGTATAAATCAGTTTTTTCCCTCCTGGTATTTCAGGCAGGCGGAGGGTTGTATCAACAACACAGTCCAGCCCGCCCACATGGGTAATCATCGAAGCCGGGTTGATTCTTCCCTCTGCCATCAGTTTCAGTGAATCAATCATGTCCTCGGTATTTCCGCCGCTTGTACCCACAACATGGGTTGAATTGTAGTGAACATTATAAAAATTCAGTTCGGCTGAAAAATTAGGATTTGTAGGACCTGCAAAGAAGTTAAGGCAACCGTCCTTTGCAAGAATTCTGTCTCCCTGTTCAACAACGGGTTTTACAGGGGCAAAAACAAATACGTCATCATAGCCTTCACCGTTTGTCAGGTCAAGAAGATATTTAACCGGGTCGTCAAGGTTTTTCGTATTGACATAGGTCAGCTCAATCCCGTTTTTCCTTGCTTCCTCAATAGTATAAAGGGATTCGGCCCTCTTCAGACGTGCTTCATCAATATCCGTAACAACAAGTCGTTTAGGTTTTCTGTCGGCATGTATGACATAGTCTATCGCGCCCAGCCCCATTGGCCCGACACCTGCGAGAATGGCCATATTCCCGCCTTCCTTAATACCCATTAAGTGTTCATATTTTCCGCTTTCGGTATGGTAATTTGCCTTGAAAGCACCTACAATACATGACATAGGTTCGGAAAGGGAACCATAGAAAAATGCATCCCCGTTATATTCCAGGAGGCATCCCTGTTCCATTACCTCATTGGGAATTATAATGTGCGTAGCGCTTCCTCCGATGTATCTGAAGGAGTAACCCGGGGCTGCATACGGATTTTCCTTTAAGTTTAATGCAGGCTGAATGGAAAACTTCATGCCGGGTTTAAACTTGTCCTTCCATTTCTCCCCGACTTCAAGGATAATACCGCAGAATTCATGCCCTATAATAACAGGATTTTTGCTTATATCCTTGGGAACTCTTTTGTGATCCTCACCCTGAATTGCCGCTTTATAGGATGACATGCATATACTGTCGGATATTATCTGTGCAAGTATTTCGTCATTCTTAATCGGGGGAAGTTCGAATTCTTCCAGACGCAAATCATTTTTTCCGTAAAGACGGACTGCTTTCGTTTTCATTAAACACCCTCCTAGCTTATGCTGATATCTTTAACAGTAATTTTATGTTTACAGTTCCAAAACTAATAATGTTTGTTTTTGTTAATTCTTTGTTTTATTATAACATTGCCGTTGATTAAAATAAACATTAATTTAAAATCTTGTTGTACTTTTTTTTCAAATAAGTTAAGATATATAATAGTTTAATAAGAATAATATTGTTGGTTATATATTTTTTCTGAACATCAGGAGTGAAATGTATTGTATAACGAAAGGCAGGAAAAAATACTCAGCATACTCAATGAAAAAGGAGAAGTCCAGGTTTCTGAACTGAAAGAGGTTTTTCCCCAGGTTTCTGCAATGACATTAAGGCGGGATCTTGCATACCTGGAAAGCAAGGGAATGCTTATAAGAACCCATGGCGGAGCGGTTAATATTAAAAAACTGACTTCGATGTACGGGGAAGAAGATGCCTATTCGCTGCGCGCTTCCGAAAACGTGGAAGAAAAATTGTTTATTGCGGAAAAAGCAGTAAATTTCCTTGACAGCGGCCGTTCCATATACCTTGATGCAGGCAGTACGATCATGTATTTTTCAAGACTGATACCCGATGATAATTTCTCAATTCTTACAAGCGGCATAATTACAGCACTGGAACTTACGAAAAAAAAGAAAATTACAATATATCATACCGGCGGACAGCTGAACAATAATACCCTTTCATCTGCCGGTCCGACGGCAATTTCAATGCTCGACATGATAAACATCGATATCGCGTTTATGGCAGCATCAGGTTTCACCCTTGAAAACGGGTTCACCGTTTCAAACTTTTTTGAATGCGAACTGAAAAAAGCCGTAATCAGAAAAGCAAAAAAGGTTATTATGCTTATTGACTCAAGCAAATTTAACAAGGTAATGGCATTTACATTTGCCAACCTGTCAGATCTGGATGTTTTAATAAGTGATGACAAAATTCCCGAATATATCGTAAAAAAGGCAGAAGAAGCCGGCGTAACCGTTCTTTGAAGCAAAAAATCCTGTGTCGTTCCCAGCGAACAGCACAGGATTTTCAGCTTATTCCCGTTTATTCATTGATTATACTTCCGTCTATGCCAATTATAACTTCCCTGTACGGAACTATTTTTCTGGCATTCAGCATTGCAGTTCTTACTGCATATACAATGCCTCCGCAGCACGGAACTTCCATTCTTGTTACCGTGATGCTCTTAATGTCGTTATTTGCAAATATTTCGGTGAGTTTTTCAATATAGTACTCATTGTCATCGAGTTTCGGACAGCCGATTAACGTTATTTTTCCTGAAATAAAATCCTTATGGAAGCTTCCGTAAGCATATGCACAGCAGTCTGCGGCAATTAACAGGTCAGCCCCGTTCAGGTAGGAAGCGTTCGGATTTATAAGATTAAGCTGTATCGGCCATTGGTTCAGCTCGGAAAAAGTCGTTCTTTCGGTCTCTTCTTTTTCTGCTGCCCTGTTTTGCCTGCTGTTTCTTTCAAACATCATTGCACGCTGGCCGGGACAACCGCCCATGTGTGCATGGGCTCTGTTCGTCATTTCTCTTTCCGCCATTTTTTTCATTACAAGCTCGTGGTTATATTCCGCCGCTTCCCTTTCAATAATCCTTATTGCACCAGTCGGGCATTCAGGAAGACAGTTTCCCAGCCCGTCGCAGTATTCATCGCTTACAAGCACTGCTTTTCCGTCCCTGATCTCAATTGCTCCCTCATGGCACGCATCCACGCAAAGTCCGCATCCGTTGCACTTTTCCTGATCTATCTCCACAATTTTTCTTATCATTTTTCATACTCCTTTCGTTTTTGAAGTTCTACTTCTTCAACCCTCAATTCTGTATAAATAATAATACATTAACAACTGAATTTCTGTTGCCGTGGCTACAAAATTTTACTTTCCGGGAGAAACCGCATTCCTATGCTGCCCTAGGAGCAAAAACACCCGCAGCAGGACCCGCATAAAACTGCCTTATCAAAAAACGGATGCAGCAGGTATATTTGCATACGAAAAAGCCCGTGATGCTGGTCTCACGGGCTTTAAGATTATTCATTGCTTCAGTTTCCTGCTGCAACTGTTTCCGCAGGAGCTTTTTCGCTTTCTTCGGTATTGTTCTTTTCTTCCTTTTCAGCTTCCTGTCCGAGGAATTCAGGAAGCTTCATGCCGGCCATTTTGAACATTTCATTCATCGGCGGAATGGATTTCAGCATTCCCGATATGAAATTGGCCGTAGCGGGTGTTCCGTCCTTACCCATGCTGTCCCATACGGTAACCTTGTCAATCTTGATGCCCTTAATGGCTTCAACCTGAACCTTAACAAGCTGCTCAAGCTTGTCGGCAATCATCATCTGAACGGCTTTTGCGGCGTCACCGCCAACTGCCTGTACCAGCTGCGCATAACCAAGGGCCTGTTTTGTAAGCATTTCCTGAATACCCCGTGCCTCGGCTTCCATTTTCATGTAAATAGCATCGGCTTCACCTTTTGCCATGCGTCTTACCTGTTCGGCCTGGGCTTCTGCTTCAAGTTCAAGTTTCTTTTTCTCAATTTCAGCCTTAACCAGTATATCCGCTTCCTGTGTTGCCTTTTCTCTTTCAGCACGGGCAAGCTCGGCTTCCTTTTCTGCTATGTAGGCTTCCTGCAAAGCTTTTGCTGCCTGTATTTTTTCCGAGGCAATTGCTCTTCTCTTGGCTTCTGCTTCACGTTCACGGCGGATGGCATTCGACATTGCAATATCAGCTGCGGCTTCGTTCTCACCTTTGATTGCTTCGGCATCTGCTGCTGCAACCAGGATTCTTTGTTCACGGCGTGCATTTGCTTCACCGATGGCACCGTCCCTTTCTCTCTCGGCAACGGATTTTCTGGCATCATTAATGGCTTTAGCCGCGGCTTCCTTACCCAGTGCCTCGATATAGCCCGACTCATCGCTTATGTCGGTAACATTCACGTTAATCAGGCGAAGGCCGATTTTCTTCAGTTCGGTCTCCACGTTTCTGGATACCGCATCAAGGAACTTGTCTCTGTCGGTATTGATTTCCTCAATTTCCATTGTTGCGATAACAAGTCTAAGCTGACCAAAGATGATATCCTTAGCAAGTTCCTGGATTTCCTGGCGTTTCAGCCCCAAAAGCCTTTCGGCAGCATTCTGCATAACTCCGGGCTCGGTTGAAATTCCTACGGTAAAACTGGATGGTACGTCAATCCTGATATTCTGACGGCTTAACGCATTCCTCAGGTCAACATTGATGGATATCGGCTTTAAATCAAGGAATTCATATGCCTGGAATATCGGCCATACAAATGCCGCACCTCCGTGAATACATTTTGCAGATAACGCCGTACCGTCTTTTGAATGCCCAACTTTACCGTATATGACCATTATTTTGTCAGAAGGGCATTTCTTATACCTTGAAATTACAAACAGAAGGGTTGAAAAAGCCAGAATAATCAGTACAGTAATAAGAATAATGCTTCCACCACTCATTGCAAAGACCTCCCTTTAAGTTTTTTATTGTTTGTCAATTGCATTTTTATCAGTCAGTTCCTTTGGTTCCACAATAAGTACGCCGTCTTCCGTGATATCCACCACAACTACTTTTTCCCCGGTTTTTATAGCCCGGTCGGTTTTTGAAATTGCTTCGATTTCACACAGACGTTCCTGAACTACTACGTTCACTTTCCCGCGTCCGTTGGGTGGAATGGTCAGGTAGACCTCGCCTTCTTTTCCTACTGCGTTTTCATACCTGATATTGCCGCTCTGCTGCATGCGTAAAAAAGTGTAGATAATCCAGGCTACAAAATACAGAGCCAGGCTTCCTGCAATAATGGCGAGTACTACGGCCATAAAGTCTGAAAGATTCCAGTCAATAGCTGCAACACCCATCCAGCCGCCTACCGCAAAGAATGCTATAACACTTCGTAAGGTAAAAAGGCGTATCCCGGTTTGTCCTTCATCCACATCAAAATCATCATCAGGAGTACCGTCATCGAAACTGCTGTCAGACTCTGCGTCGGACAAATCATCGGCAATACCGTCACTGACATCCGAAACTGCATCCACATCATCGGCATCTGCATCTGCACCTGCTCCGTTAGCCAACCCGATCAGCTGGAGAATAAACTGAAGAACCATGATAACCGTGGCAGGAATCGCAACGGACGCGAATATTCTCTGCAGTTGTGTCAATTCATTCCACCAACTCATAATAACCTCCTTTCGGCTTTTTTATTGGTTTTATATATTTTCTGTCAACTGGTTTGCAATTCTTTTGTATTCTGCAGACCACCAGGCGTAAATCATTGATTGCAATACCAGTTTCAGTCTGTCCTTTGCACCGGGAAACGGCTCGTTGAAATCCGCAAGCTTTTCGTCGATTATCCCGGATAATGTTTCAATGTCAAAACCTTCCTTCAAATCACCCGAAAGAAGAATATCGCACAGGCACTCATAAATTTTACTGTCATCCATTATGTTGTCAGACTCATCCAGCAAATCCCCATTTACATAACTCAACAAATTGGCAACTTTTTCAATCACAAATGTCTCCCGCAGGAAATTAATAAGTATGATTCTTGCTACCTGTTCTTTTGAATACTTCCGGTCCACAGGATGGCTCACATATCCCCTCTTTATCCAGTTCTGCACAGTACCGGGTTCAAGGCCGGTGATCTCACAAACCTGCGATAACGTAATTCCGTTTGTAACCGAGAATATTCCTGTAAGCAACCCCACCGATGATACCGGAACCACCGTTCCCGGGAAATATTTTGGCAAATCCATAACACTCCTCCCTTTTTTATTGCGCTTATTTTTGACATTAGTTCAACTTAAAAAGTCATACGTTCATTTCACGTTATGTAACGATTATAATATAATGTCATTTGTATGTCTATTACTTTATATTGAATGTAGTTTACATTCAAATAAATATTTTTTATTGTAATTTGATTACAACTAATATTCTTGTAAATGTAAATCTTGTTCATATGACTATATAGTTTATTTTTATGAATTTTATTAAATTATCTCTTTATTTCTTAATTAATCTTTATATTTCTAATTTTTTCATATAAAAATACCCTCATTATCATGAGGGCATATTCAAAACTTTCCTTTATAAATACGTTATGTTCGCAGCGACGACATCAGATGCTTTTTATACTCTATAAACTGCGGAGTATAAACCACTTCACGTTTCCTGGGTCTGTCCAGTGCGATTCTTAAACTTCCGACAATCGTCCCCGGTCTTGGTCCCATTACATAAACCTCATCAGACAAATACACTGCTTCTTCAATGTCATGGGTTATAAAAAGAACGGTTTTCCGGTGATTTTCCCATATATCAGTAAGCCAGTCCTGCATATGGTTCCGGGTTAATGCATCAAGAGCCCCGAAAGGTTCGTCCAGCAGCATAACCGAACCTTTCATAAGCCATGTTCTCAGCAAAGCAACCCTCTGACGCATACCTCCTGACAATTCGTTTGGATATGCGTCAATGAAATCCTCAAGCCCGAATTCAGAAATCATTTTCTGAATAAACCCGGTATCGGCTTTCTTCAGGGTACCGTCCAGTTCAAGGGGTAACACGATATTCCGGTAAACATTTCTCCAGGGCAGAAGCAAATCCTTCTGAAGCATGTATGCTATATACGGCCGGCTTTCCCTTACATCACTGCCGTTTACGGCAACAAAACCGTCATAATCACTTTCAAGGCCGGCTATTGTCCTGAACAAAGTGCTTTTTCCGCATCCGCTCGGGCCTATTATTGACACAAACTTTCCTTCCTCAGCCTTCAGATTAACATTTTCCAGCACTTTCAGCTCTTTATTGTTCAGAATATACGATTTTGACAGGTTAACTATTTCCACAGCCAGTTTCATTTCGGCCTCCATATACAGGTATGGCTTTTATCCCGGGGATAATCTTATTTCCGGTTCAGAAACTCATTCGTAAAGGCTTTGGATACATCCAGCTTATCTGCAATAAACCCGTTTTCATACAGCCACAGCATGTATCTTTCCCATACTTCATGTTTCTGAATTCCCCAGTATTCGGCGTCCTCCTGGTACTTTTCCGCAAGATATTTCTGGCTTTCAACAACCAGGTCACGGTCGAGTTCCGGCACATTTTCAAGGAGTATTCCTGCAGCTTCTTCAGGTTTTTCAATCGCAAACCTGTAGCCCTTTTCTACCGCTTTCATAAATTTTTCAACCAGTTCCCTGTTTTCATTAATCATTTTTTCGCTTGTTATAATGACCGGCGTGTAATAATCGAAGACTTCAGCCAATTTCCCAAGATCGATATAATTCAGCTCTATACCTCGCAGTTTTGCCTCAATTCCGGTCCATCCTTCAAAAATCCATGCAAAATCCACTTCTCCCGAAGCTGAAACCTGGAAAAAGTCAGCTTCACCGGTTGTAAGAATCTGAAGCTTGCCGGGATCCGCTCCTTCCTGTTCCATTAAGTAGCGCAGTGTCGCTTCTTCAATAGGTGAACCCCATCCTCCGTATTTTTTGTTCTCAAAATCCTTCGGCGAAGTAATACCCTTTTCTGCCAGCGAAGCAAAACCTGATGTATTGTGCTGAATAACCGCTGCAACGGATACAATCGGCATTCCTTCGGCACGTGCAAAAGTAACTGCTTCCTGGTAACTGATGCCGAACTGGGCGGACCCCGCTGCAACAATCTGTTCGGCAGTACCTTCCTGCGGCTGAATTATTGTTACATCAAGACCTTCTTCGTCAAAATAACCATTCCTTAACGCCACATAAAGGCCGGTGTGGTTTGTATTCGGAGTCCAGTCCAAAACCGCAGTAACCTTTATTTTTTCTGCAGGTTTTGCTTCACATCCTGCAGCCATTGCGGCAATACAAATCAAAAGTATTACAGCAGCATATTTTTTCATAACGAAAATCTCCTCCCTGTAACCTTCTTTTCAATATATGAAACTGCGTAGAATATAATCAGGCTAAGTACAATAATTATAAATACATCAGCAAACAAGGCCGCGGTTTTGAATGTTTTCATCGACCTGGTCAGGAAAATACCCAGTCCTTCCTGCGCTCCGACCCATTCCGACAGAACGGCTCCTGTTACACTGTATGCCGCTGCTATTTTGAGCCCTGAAAAAAACTGCGGCATCGCCTGCGGTATCCTGATTTTCCATAAAATTTGCGAAGGGGTGGCCCTCATCACCTGAAGCAGTTCATCAAGTTCAGGTTCGGTGGATGTTAATCCCTGCACAAATCCCACTGTTACAGGGAAAAAGCATACCAGCACCACTATAAGCACCTTTGGCAGAATCCCGAACCCAAACCATATCATAAAAAGCGGTGCAAGTATATACAGGGGGATGGTCTGGCTTATTATCATATACGGCCACAGAATCCTGTATAGTAACTTAACCCGCACCATTAACAGCGAAATTGCCGCTGATAATACCAGGGCAGTGACAAACCCCAGGACAACTTCCAGCATAGTTACTGCCGCATGTCTGAAAAGAACCGGAAACTCCTGAACCAGGGCCGTAAACACCGCGCTTGGGGCCGGTATAAGATATTCCGGGGTTTTAAGGATATAAACCAGACTTTCCCAGATAATTATCAGTGCTGCGGCTGAAACCGGCAAACTGAAATTACCTGTATTTATAAATTTTTTCATCCATTGTCACACCTTCAGGTTTATAATCTATCTTTACTATTGTTACCACCCTGCCGGCTCCCTCATTTATACAAATATCCTGGGCTTTCCTGACAATATCAAGCAGAATGTCAAGATCGCCCTCCATTGTAGTTTCCATGGGACCGACAATATATTTGACGCCACTCCTTTTAATAAACTCAATTACCCTGTCGACCACGGGATAAATTTTTTCTTCGGGCACAACAGGCAGAACCTGAAGGCTTACATTTGCCACAGCCATAATATTCCCTGCCTTTCCGGTTTATTATCTGCTTTTTTTATATTATTCAGTTGCAACTGAAATCAAGGTGTAAACCTGAACCGCGTAAACAGGAAGGGTAGGAAAAATTAACCGCACGAAAACAGGACATTTGGTTTCATAAGTAATAAAAAACCGCCGGGAAAGGCGGTAACGGTCAGTGTTATATGTAACCCTTCCCTACGCCGGCATTACCCGGATCAGGTCTTGCGGTCGGAGCCCGTTGCTCCCTCTCAGCCGCACTTTTACGGCTCCCGCAGGCATATTTTCAATTGGATTATTTTCATAATAATACTCTGTTTTTACACTGTCAAGTAAAAACAGAAAGTTTTGCTTTTTTCAAAAGCACAGGAGGTAAAATCCTTATGGAGGTTCTATATATCATCTTTTGTGATAATTGCAGAAGATTTATGACAAAAAGGTTTTTATTTCGCCAGAGATGTCATACGGGATCAGTATAGAAAATACAAAGAATAATAATGGCGGATAAACAGGGAAGCAAAAACAAAAAACCGGCGTTTTATTGTTGTTATAAATATTTTCCAATAAACAAAAGTGCAATCACCGCTTCTGCAATACATATGGCCGGAATACCTATCATGAATTTCATATTCCTCGTCTTATGATTGAAAACAAGGCAGCCGGCATAAACGCCTATACCTCCGCCAAGAAGCGCGAAAGCAAAAAATGTTCTTTCGGCAGTTCTCCATTTTTTATGTACTGCCCGGTATTTGTCAGTACCCGCCGCAACAAACCCGATAATGTTTATTGTTATAAGCCAGGTTGTGATTAGGATGTACAGATTATTCATAGCTACTGATTACCTTCTGCCGATTCTTTTTTACATTGAAACAGGCAGAGCCGATACCCTGCCTGTCATCCTGAAATAGCCTAAATAAAATTTTATAACAGTCCAAGAGCTTCAAGATGCCTTCCAATATGCTTCTTTAAGGCCTGGTTATATTCTTCTTCATATTCAAACAGAACTCTGTAAAGTTCATCCTTGAACAGCGACTTTCCGCTTTCGTCCCTAGCCTGCAGGATAAGACCGTAAGTAATATGCATTACCTGTCTTGAGTCATCCCTGTTCATCAGATCGGGAAGCTCTGAATCTTTCAGACTGTCAAGAGGAGGAATATTCTCAACCTTTGCGCCGATATGGTAATACTTCTTTGCTTCTTCAAGATGTTCCAGTGCAAAGGCATGCATTCTTCTGTATAAATCAGGTTTATGACGCGCAATAACCCTCACGGCTTCAAGCCAGTTCGTTCCGGCAGTTTTCAGGTGATATTTTCCGTTCGTTTTTTCACCGACAACCGGGAATACCTTAAACTTGTCACTGCCTGAATGGACGCTTATCTTGTACCCGAAATGATCTGCTATTGCCGCGTGAACTGTAAATTCTTCGGTAAACTGCTTCAGATCTCCGATATAATCTATACCTTTCTGGAATTCACCGCAGAACCTCGGAGCCAGGCTTGTTATCTCAACGCCGCCGTCAATAAGCTCCGAAGCCACGAAATAATGGGAAGCCGGCGAGGTCGGTGTCAGCGTTTCATCTATAGACATTTCAAAATCTATCGGTCTTCCGCATTTTGCAATAATATTATGGTAAATATCCAGGGTATGGCGAATGGCGCCTCCGTATACGCAGGCCATACGTACCAGGTCATCTTCAGTAATACGGAAACTGTAATTTCCTACGCTGATTTCCCTGTTCGCGTACTTCTTTTCCCATTTCTCCCGTTCTTCCTTGGAGAACACGGAATACTTTTCCCTGAGCACTGATATATCAGCACTGGCAGCAGAATTGTCTATATGTTCGGAACAGTCAAGTGTAATCATCGTCATTCCTACATCCAGCGACATTTTGACTTCATCTGCGGTTTTCAGGTGGTCACCGTCGGCACCGTATCCCTTTGTGTACCCCTCCTGGAATACCGCCCATGCTGCTGCTGAAATTACGTCCTCATATGTTCTTCCCGTTAAATTAAGTTCGCGGATGGACTGCTGTGACAAAACAGGGAATACGTCCAAATCACGAACTGTTGCTATATGACCTGGAGAAGCCAGCCCAAGCCTGTCGCCGAGTCCGATTGTTATATTCCTGCCCTTGTGCGGCTGAGGATTTGTGTATGGAAATATTCTTCTTATTACTTTGCAGTTTTCATTGGACAGCGGACAAACCTTTACCTTCATGCCGTCTTCTTCAGTCTCGGTGCCTTTAAGCTCATGAAGCCTTACGTCATCCCCTGTAACGACAAGGGACTTTTCATTGTTCCCCCTTACAATCATCACAAGAGACGTTCCCACCCTGTTGATTGAACGCGGGTAAACCCCGTATTCGGAAAATCCTTTTTCGGCTTCCGCCCTGAGAACCTCAGGATCATTTTCCTTGGAACAGAAATTATTCAAGAAGTTTTTCCAGTTACCCATAATTATTCTCCTTTATTCCGTATGGTTTTTTATATTGGTTAAGCTTTACACCAATGCTACAAATATATTATAATTGTAAGCGCTTACTTATTCAATACGGACAAAGCATGAATTTGCATTCAGCGTTAACACTCCCATAACCCGTTGAAAGCAGGTATACTATGAAAAACGAAATCCTGACAATAAATGATGCCGACAACGTCGCAGTGGCACTGAAACCCCTCAGCAAAGGTCTGTGCTATGGTACCGGTTCTTCCGGCATAACCGCTCTGGACGATATCCCGGCAGGTCATAAGATTGCCCTGAGAGACATCAAAAAAGATGAAAATATTATCAAATACGGTTTTCCGATTGGGCATGCAACTTGCGATATAGCCGCAGGATGTCATGTACACGGCCACAATATCCGAACAAATCTCGAGGGTTTGCTGGACTACAAATACCAGCAACCGTACATAGCTCCGTTTCAAAAAAAACATGGGACTTTTATGGGTTATAAAAGGAAAAACGGCAGGACAGGAATCAGGAATGAGATCTGGATTATAAACACCGTAGGCTGTGTCAACAAAGTGGCCGAGAGACTTGCACATGAAGCCAACCGGCTTTTTTCCGGGCGCACGGACGGTATTTACACTTTTGTTCATCCGTTCGGCTGTTCACAGCTTGGGGACGACCTTGACACTACACGTAAAATACTTGCAGGTCTTGTAAATCACCCAAATGCTGCGGGAGTTCTGGTACTCGGTCTTGGGTGTGAAAACAACAACATCCCTTCATTCAGGAAATTCCTGATGGCCGGCAGTGAATTTTACAGTGAAGAGCGTTTCAGGTTTCTTTCGCTCCAGGAAGCCGAAGATGAAATTGAAACAGGCCTTTCATTGATCGAAGAGCTGGTTGAGTATGCAGAAGGTTTTGAGCGTGTGCCTTGTCCTGTTTCAGATCTCATCCTGGGTTTAAAGTGCGGAGGTTCAGATGCTTTTTCAGGAATCACGGCCAATCCGCTGGTCGGAGCTTTATCCGACATTATAATAGAACACGGCGGTTCTGCAATCCTTACGGAAGTTCCAGAAATGTTCGGTGCTGAAACCATTCTCATGAATCGCTGTTCCGATGAAGAAGTATTTAACAAAATGGTCAGTCTTATCAATAATTTCAGAAGATATTTCATGAAACACAATCAGCCCATATATGAAAATCCGTCTCCGGGCAACAGGGAAGGCGGTATCACAACCCTTGAGGAAAAATCCCTTGGATGTGTGTATAAAGGCGGTACAAGTCCGATTGCGGACGTTCTGGATTTCGGCGAACAGGTCAAAAATAAAGGTTTAAATATACTGAACGGTCCAGGCAACGATATTGTCTCGGTAACAAACCTTACTGCTTCGGGTGCCCATCTTATCCTTTTCACAACCGGCAGGGGAACACCGCTGGGGGCTCCGGTTCCTACGCTGAAGATCTCATCAAATACCGCGTTATATGAAAAGAAACCAAACTGGATTGATTTTAATGCCGGGGTTCTTCTTGACGGAATCCCGATGGGGATTCTGGCCGGTAATTTATTCGATCTAGTGCTTAAAATCGCGTCCGGCGAAGCAAGAACAAAAAATGAAGAAAACGGATACAGGGAAATAGCTGTTTTCAAAGACGGAGTAACACTGTAGCAGGGATAGATGATAGATGGCGCACAAATTTAAAACCCGGGCTGTTTCCTGTATTGCAGCGGTGACATTCCGGTCATCTGTTTAAACACCCTGCCGAAATGTGTCTGGTTATCAAATCCTGTTAACTCTGCAATTTCCATTACGCTTTTCCCTGTTTCCTTCAGAAGCTTCCTCGCCTCTTTTATGCGGATACTGTTCAGATATTCGATAAAGCCGAATCCTGTGGTTTTCTTAAAGGTTCTGCTCAAATGGCTCGGTGTTATAAAAAATTCATCCGCAACCTGTTTCAGGGAAAGCTTTTTCATGTAGTTTTCCATCAAAAAAAGGGCAACTTCGGACATTTTATTCTGAATACTGTTTCTGTACCTCTCCTGCTCGTCAAATTTGTCCATGTTGCGGTTAATAAACAGCAAAAGCTCGGTAAGCAGTATTTTCTCGTAGGTAAGAAACCCCTTCTGCCTTTTCCTGTCCTCTTCAAGCATTTTCATAAGGACGGACTGAACAAAGCTCTGCTCTGAAACGTTGAGATGAATTACCTTGTGTTCGCTTAGAAAACAGTCCAGCAGATTGTCTTCAGCCTCAAGCAGTGGTTCGATAAAATCCTTTTTGAAATTTATAAGGATCCTTTCATGGGATGAATGGTTAAAATCCATGGTTTTATGAATATCATGGATATTTATCAGAACAATATCACCCTTTACCACGGGATATATCTTATTCTGTATGAAATAATTCCTGCGTCCCTCCAGCAGATAGTATATTTCATATACATTGTGATAATGGCAGACAGGCATGTTGTATATGCTGTCATGCTTCTGCCTTGTTATATAAAACGGCTGTTCAAGAACATCATATACTTTCAGCTCCCTGTCCATAATAAAAGCCTCCGGTTTGCGTTCATCCGCGCTGAAAAAAAGCATTTTCCCTTAATATGCCTGCCCGCTTCATACTGTCATAACCTGCAATACATGTGGGATAATCATATTATAGTTTATTGGAACCCAAAAAGCAAAATTTGTTGAAAATTATTTGCATGCGCAATTAAAATCGAGAAAATAAATATATTTTGATATATAATTTATACAATGTTTTATCCCACCATATAAATTGGAGGAATTCATTATGATAAAAAACGGAAATATGGTCAGAGACATTAAGATAGCATATATAGGCGGCGGTTCAATGGGATGGGCCTGGGGTCTGATGAGCGATCTGGCCGTGGAGGAACAGCTGTCAGGAACTGTAATGCTTTATGATATCGATAAGGAAGCTGCGGTCAGAAACGAAAAAATAGGCAATTCGCTGAAAAACCATCCCCAGGTTAAAAGCCACTGGGATTATGTTGCGGCAGACACACTGGAGGAAGCATTAAAAGGTGCCGATTTTGTAATTATATCAATTCTTCCCGGTACTTTTGACGAAATGGAATCCGATGTTCATCTGCCTGAAAAATATGGAATTTACCAGTCGGTCGGAGATACGGTGGGTCCCGGCGGACATGTACGTGCCCTCCGTACGGTACCAATGTATGTGGAGATTGCCAATGCCATTAAACAATGGGCTCCTGAAGCCTGGGTAATAAATTATACCAACCCGATGACATTGTGCGTGCGCACTTTATATGAGGTTTTCCCCCAGATAAAAGCCTTCGGTTGCTGTCACGAAGTTTTCGGAACGCAGGACCTGCTGAAATCCGCCCTTGAAGATATTGAAGGAATCAAAGCAAACCACAGAAGGGACATAAAGGTAAACGTTCTCGGAATCAACCATTTTACCTGGCTGGATAAAGCCACATACGAGGGACGTGACCTTTTCCCGATATACAGGAAATTTGTCGATAAATACTATGAATCCGGATTC
>Ga0134099_1001166_pt1 | contig 26158 bp, 37 predicted proteins | sample 10_taG_2_FD_105482 | JGI IMG/M metagenome (GOLD analysis project Ga0134099, IMG submission 105482) | Switchgrass degrading microbial communities from high solid loading bioreactors in New Hampshire, USA - 10_41_5_180_A2 metaG | ecosystem: Engineered > Bioreactor > Semi-continuous > Anaerobic >...
CCATACGAAAATTAGGAAAGTATATACAAAAAATTAGAGAGTATGTACATTCAAGCACATACTTTCTACCACTGATCTGGCGCGCCCAAGAGGAGTCGAACCCCTAACCTCTTGATCCGTAGTTAAAAAAACTGCTTTTTTGTAGTTTATTCTGTTTTAACGGTGTTCAAGAATGCTGATTTATAGCAGCTTTTATGATTTACAGTTTATGGGATTTTGTAATATTTCACGGCGGTTACTACGGGGTCACTACAATAAATAAACTACTCTTAGCCTTATGTTTTAAAGAAAAACTATTTAGATCAAAAAACACACTTGGAGCAATCTTATCCTTTATATTGGCTTTAGCAGTTCAGCAATAAATTTAAGTATATTCATCAATAAAATATTTTTGAAATTTTACAAACTTTTTGTAATTTACCTATTGACATATACGTATAATACGTATATAATAATAAATGTAAGGAGGGTTCCCAATGACACCAAAAGAAATAATCAAGATAATGAAAAGACATGGTTGGGAAATAAAAAGAATAAAAGGTAGCCACTACATAATGGAAAAGGACGGTGAAATCGAAATAATACCTTATCACAATAAAGATTTAAAGAAAGGTTTAGAACTTGCAATATTAAAGAGGTTGGGGTTGAAATAAGCCCCTCCGTTAATCATATAATAAATATAAAAGCAAATAAATAATATGGAGGCGATAACATGAAAAGACATTACGTATACCCTGCAATATTTCATCCTGAAGAGATTGGATTTTCTGTATTCTTTCCCGATCTTAAGGGCTGTCATACTCAAGGCGACACACTTGAAGAAGCAACATTAATGGCCCAAGAAGCACTTGGCGCTTATATAGAGTATATTATTGAAGGAGGTAAAGAATTACCATCCCCTTCTACTCCTAATTCAATTAAGATTGAGCAAGATGAATTTATAGCAATGATCAGTACAGATATTATAACTCGTAAAGAAAAGCTAAATAATAAAGCTGTAAAAAAGACACTCACTATACCAGCTTGGTTAAATGAAGAAGCAGAAAAACATCATATTAACTTTTCATCTGTGTTAAAAGAGGCTTTAATAGAACGTATTAGTCAGTAAAATAAATATAAAAAATAATAACCCCCGGACCTTCCGGGGAATTTTTACATCAGAAAAAATAAAGGGCAGCCGAAGCCGCCCTAGTTCTTATAATTGTATATCTTCTCAACCAAATTTGTGTTAGAAATTTCTTAGCCTATATAATCACCAATTTTTATCAATAACCAGAATACATCTGTATCCTGATTAGCCTTTTGTCTCCACAAATCAACATTACTGATAATACTCCAATGATTTAAAACATTTAAACAATAATTGAAATCTCGTCCCATAGGATTTTTAACGCTACCACCATTTTTCATAATGTAAATATAAGCCTTCTTTAATAACCAAGCTACATCGGAATCAGCATATGCTTTTGCATTCCAGTATTCTTTATTTGAAATTATATTTCTCCATAAAAATTCCTGAGTACAATCTTCGATAGTAGGTACATATTCTTGTGAAATATATTTAATATTTAGATATTCACAAATACCTTTAAGAATCGCCTCGGCAAAGTCATTTTGTCTGGTAGCTAATTTATTAGCATCATTTGCATTGGAAATAAATGCAGTTTCTACTAAAATTGCAGGCATATTTGTCGAACGTAAAACTTTAAAATTTTCAACTTTTATACCACGGTCACGTGTTTTAAGGTCAGCAACAATGTGATTTTGTACAACTCTAGCCAATTGCTCTGCTTTACCACATAAAGCATATACCCATGTTTCTGTTCCATTAGCAGTTACATCAGAATGTCCATTACAATGAACACTCACAAAGTAATCTGCTCTAGCATTATTTGCTATATCGCAACGTTTTTGTAGCGAAGAATTTACATCATATCCTAGATTAGTTTCTTTCGTAGGACGAGTTTCAACAGTTTCAAATCCGTGGTCACGTAATCTTTTAGCCAACTGGTGCGCAATAGCAAATGTTACGTCTTGCTCTCTTAGACCATTACCTGCTCTCCCAGTATCATATCCTGAATTATTATGTCCAGCGTCAATGCAAATCCTCATTCCTAATCCCTCTTTTCTGTCTGTTTTATCAACTGATTAGTAAAAACGGCCCCGCCTGCCGCCAGCGCACCTTGAATAATTGCTTCGACTGAAAATCCCATTAAACCTATTGCCAATGCTACGCCAACTGCTAACAATATCCATGGAATACACCAGTCAAAAATTCTTGGGGTTTGTTTCAAAAACACGCCCACTATATAAATAACCGGTACCAAAACATACACATTCTCACTTACAAACTCTAATACATCCATAATCAAAACACTCTCCTTTCCAAATCCTCTATACGGTGATTAGCAACTTTCATTTTTTCTTCTAAAATATAAGTCCTTTCGATAATTGAATTGTGTTTATCCACTTTCTTTTCCAGTTCTTTAAGTCGGTAGTTAGTAAGTTTGCTGCTTGCCATTATTCCACCTAAGGAACCTATTACTGTTCCAGCAAAAGCTATTAATGCTACAATTATTTCATTCATGCTGTCACCTTCCCTTTTTTAATTCAACGGTACTGGATCAAATTTTATTGCACCTAACCCATTCCTGGGATACCACATATCCAATTGCCATGCATTTACAATATCATCATCTATCGCATTTTCTTTCTTAAAATATTCTGCTGATGTGGCCCTGCTGTCCAAAAGGTTATACCACCTACCCCCTAACTTAAAATATATTGTGTTTCCGCCTTCAATTAAGCTGTTAACAACATTATCCGGCGTATATGCCGGGGATGATAAGTGGTATACATCTATACCTACTCTAACAGAATTATTTTCTACACTATTAATGTTTATCGGATATGTAGGTATTGTTACAATCTTCCTGAGCGGCTCATCAACATCTGTACCACCAACGTTGAATTGAAGCTCCTGACCTTGCCATTTTGGATGTAATGTAAATCTAATTAAAAAGGTTCCGTTTGTAGTTGATTTTACCTGGTCAATAAAAGCAATATGTTCCATCAGTTCTGATTGAGGCAGACCTGTTAAACTTCCAGGTGTGTGTACCAAAAGCGTGACTTGCTGGTCCGGACCACTGCTGATAATCCCCTGAACTTCTATGTTACCACCTTCATAGAGAGTAATCGTATAGTCTATAATGTGCGCAGAATCGGTATTGGTAACAGAAGAAAACATAAATAGAAGTGAAAATAACAAAATTATCGATATCTTTTTAATCACCTTTAACCGCTCCTCTCTTAACCTTCAACTTTATTGTTCCGTCTTCTTGTAATTCACCGGTACCTATCATTTCTCTTAGCCGGTATATCTTTACGTTTAATAATTCCGGCTTTGCCAACAATACCGGTACGGTTATTACTTTACCATCCGGCAACAAAGCTTTATCTATGAGCGCATCCTCAAAGTATAGCTCATAAATATCCGCTTGAAGTTCTTCCGGAACAGTAATAGTAATGGCTTTTCTGTTCTCATCAATATCAGTCACTTTATAAGTGCCTTCCATTACAATTCCGGTCATACTAAAAAAAGCTACAGTTGCTGCTATAACCGCTGCACCAACTGTAGCTGTCGTTTTTTTATTTTTCTTCATCCTCTATTGACCTCCTCTACTAATATTAAATCACCTGCTTTTATACCTCGCAGATCTATACTTTTTTCAAATTTACATATTAGTGTAAGTTGTTCCGTTCGTTCATCAAAAAATCGAACAGTTAATCTGTCACTTTCGAACGCTAATGGTGTGCTGACAAATCCTTCATCAAGAGGGAGTATACCACTTAAATTTGTTTCGTCAGCAAAAACAGCCCACTTATTCCAGTACAAAGAAGGTGTTTTCATTCTTACCTTAAATTCCGCCGACACATTTTCAACAAATACTGTCAATGACCATGAACCTATTACTTGCCTTGAAATATATTGCTCTGCCAACTGTGCTGCTTCTCTTGCATTGTCTGCTGCTTCTAATGCATCTTCTGTTACTTGTAACATTTCAGGCTTAATAGTGTTTATATACATGTTATACTCATCTGCAATTTCAGCGACATTTGGTATGTTAGATATAGCACTTTGGAAATCATTGATTAGCTTAGTTAATATCGGATATTTGTCATCCTCTTCAATGGTTTCCCTTGTAACAATATCATTTGTTACAATAAATTGAAATTTTGCAGTAGACAACCTTTTGTTTTCATCACCATAAATTTGTACAATGCCTTGCACCTTCCCGGCTTCAGACAAAACACTTTTATCAAATTTATATACTGCTTTTCCGTTCTCTGTTACAGTAACAAAGTCAATTACTACTTTGCCAGATGGTCTCATCAACCCAATAACGACAACTGAACCTGTAATATCAATTGGTTCCCCATAACTCGTTAATTCAATATTGAAACCACAAGTCTCCGTATCATTTTGTGTGAACTCCGCACTAATATTAGTAAAACTTTTCATTACATCAAGCCTTAAAGGATAATATTTCTCCATTTGTTACGCTCCCTCCATAGGCAAAAATAAAAAGCGCTAATTAAAGCGCCTTCCCGAAAATTTTAATAGGAAATGTGAAATTTGTTTCTGGCATATAATAAACCCTGTAAAACCACTTGTTCTATACCTTTTTAGGTGCTTGCCACATCATGCATCACCTTCCAACGCCGCTATCACTTCATCTCTTCTGCTTTCAGGAACATTGTCTATTGTTAATATTCCTGCTTTTATCATCTTCACATAAAACTGTACCATTATGCATCGCCTCCTTTGATAGTTTGTATCTCCGCATCAAGTTCAGCTATAGCCAATGCCATTGATTGTATTAATTCGTCTTTTGAAGGTTCTTCCGTTCCATTAATAGCTTTTCGTGCTTCTTCGATAGTATTAAACTTTCGCCCTACAACCCTGTCTATTTGGGATTGTGTGGGCTGTTCTAATTCTGTTACGGTATACTCTATTCCACGGTCAGTTAACCGTGCTATAAATGCGTCTTTCTTTTCTATATCATAAAAATCTCTTTCTCTATTTTCTGCAACCTCTATTAATTGACCTTCTTCGTTTCTTTGCCTTCTTGTTTCTTGCCACTCAACTTTATGTGTCAAAAACTTAACTTCTCCATCTACTAAACAAAATTCCATACTAACACCTCCTAAGATCTAATCGTTATTGTACCAGTGTTAACATCTGCCATTGCGGCTTGCGTTGCAGGTAGACAAGTTCCTGTTTTAACTGATATACCACCATTAAGACAAATGTTTCCTGTGATTATACATTTATCAGTTGTGCTGGTCGAGCTGTTATATAAACCATAATAATCACCACTACAAGTGTTACCTGTTATAGTGCAGTTAGTGCCAGAGTTGTATAAACCATACTCACCATAATCACTTGCGTTATTAACTATATTAAACCCATCAATAATCACATTATCTGCATTATTTGTAAATACCGAATACGTTTCGACATAGTCAGAATCATAAACGTAACCAGTCAGCTTAACCCCATTACCGTACAAATGTATATTATCATAACCTAATGGAATAACTATTGCTGAACCATCTGTTACTGTACCTAAATCAATATTACCGCCCATAAAGTCAATCCTAATTGCTACATCCACACTTGCTCTCATGGTATGTAACATTGTAATTGCATTTTGTATTGCTGTTCTATCACTTGCAGGGTCACCCGTCAACACTAGGTCTGCCCTTTCTTTATTAATCGCGTCGGCAGGTGCAATAATAAAGCCGATATACCCAGCTAATCTTGATTCAATTATATCCATATTATAATTTATGTCCGCTATATTAACCAGGTCGGTACCGTCAGGCTTCTTTAATTTTAGTCTATTTGTGTATTGCATTATTACACCCTCTTTCCTGATAACTTGGCTCTTAAAGCTCCACTATATTCCAACTCTTGTTTCACGATGTAATAATCATTTTTTTCTTTTTGGTCCACAACTCTTATTTTGTCTCCTAAAAGCAGTACAGGATTACCCCGCCATTCTAATTCCATGTCACGCTGGGGATTTTTATAATAATTCAACAACTTATTTGCTATTGTTACAGCTATTGACCTTGTTTGTATTAATGGATTAGCAGGAAATTTATAAGCTATTTGACCGTTTTCCTCAATGCTTGCATCGTCCTTAACGACAATCTTGTCTTGATTTACAACCTTAAGAGGTTTTGCATTTACAATGATTTCAAATGTTCCGGCCGTCGCACTTGTAACTGTAACATTTGCACCCCAAGAATAATACGTGACATTTGATATAGTTCCGGTTCCTTGTAGCGTTGCAACGGCATCAACACATGGTATGCTATTATATCGTACTGTTATTGTCTTTGTTTCTCCCGCGCCTATACTTTCAGATTCATTGCTCCGATATACTTCTTGTGTTGCATCTGGTTTTAAAGGTTGGGTTTCCACCTCAATGTAATTAGCTATTTCCGACCATTTAACAGGATTGTCTTTTCTGAAATATTCGTCATGAGTAATAGAAAAAGGAATATTAATATCTCCCCATGTATGGGATTTTAATTCATCCCATGTATATATCGTTAAACTATTCCATGTCACAAACTCACGTGCAAAATCTTGATTTTCTATAAAAGATGGACCTTCTATTCTAATAATACCATCTCTGTCACAATAACATTGACCAACACATGCTTCTGCAATCCTACGCAAGGCTTCTCGATGCGAAATTGGTTCAAAATAGGCGTAAGGAATAGTAAAATCTTGTAATTCATTGTCTACCCAATACTCATCTGCCGTAAGTCCTGCATCTTCTAATACATTTATCGCTAAATTATAAAGACTTACATTTTGCCATACTTGAGAGTTTTCGTATGTTGTTTTCATCAGCATATCTAATCTATCTCTGCCGGTTGTCTGTGCGGTGACTTCATCATCCTTTGCTGTCCAGTCGCCACTCCAAAACACGCCAAGTGGTACCCATTCCATTTGTTCATTGTCGTGTTTTACTCCTAACCAGGCCTTTATTTTACGATTAGGTTTTAATAATTGATATAAAGAACTCTGAGTATTTCCAGCATCAAATTTTCTATTAACATTGTTAAGTGTAATTTGTATCTCATTGCTTGTTATACTTCCAATCGGCAAAGAGTTTTGTCCAACATCTCTTTCCTCTATTAAGTCGATTTTAATGATATCTTCACCTTCATAAGTTTCTTGAATAGACGTAAAAAATTCAACAATCTTAACTTGCCTACCAGCATGGCTCCACTTTGTTATTTCAAGAACCATCTTTACTACCTGAGTCACAGGATTATCGAGCGTTTTATTCCAAATTACATTAGTATTATTTGATACATTTTCGATATACAGCAATACATCATTATCTCCATATAAATAAATATTAAAATTAACCGGATATTCTCCTCTTGCGCTATCTCCGATTACTTGTAGCTTTGTGATTGGTCTAGAATTAAATTGCACTGTCAAAGTTGGATAAGGCAGAACAAAATCACCATTAGCATCAGATAATTGTGCGCCCCACCACCCCATTTGGCTCATTAACGGATCAATTGGAGCCAACACATATGTTCCGTCTAATACCCAGCTGCCATCTAAACTGGCTATTTTACCTATTGGAACTTGCACATTATCAGCGGTTTGATTCGGGTATGATATATTTGCGTTTTCATTTGTTAAAATTGATATAGATTGATCTAGGAAAGGGTCAGTATAATCTATAGTTACTTTTGCAAATACCTGTCGCTTATTAGCTCGTATCTTTTCCAAAAACTCTTGCGATACCGGATACATAACGTCACCTCTCTACTGCTCAATAAAAGCTATACTCACGTCCTGCCAGTATCTCACACCGTTCTTTCTATACCAAAGACCCGTATTTATATCACCGGAATAGCAAATCATTGTCTTTTGTCCGCCAACGTCAGGATATTCGAAACTAAAAAACGGCTTATTTGCCGTTATTGTGTCGATTATGAGCTGTAGTTCGCTGTCAGCAATCAAGCTCCATGTACAGTCAACTCGCCGCTTCGTTGCTATCAGATCCATTACCATTTTGCCTGCAGCATTTCTTTCCGATTTAGTTATATCAAACCGGCCTATTTTAACATCAGAAGGTGATTTTATTTTTACTCCTGCTATTTTAAATACTTCTGCTGCCATGGTTTACACCCCCTGAGGCCTTAAGACAAGATTTATGCCCTGACGTTGAGCTTCTCGGATAAGGGCGGGAAGTTGAATTCTTGCAAGTACAGTGTTGTCAATTTTGAATACAATTTCTTGATTTTCACTGTTTCCTTGGTTTGTTGTTGCTTGAGCAATTCTATAAGCGTCTATAATTCCCCTATATACTGCTTGTTCAATATCATCGGATACTGTGTTATTATTTGCGACCTGTCCTGCTGATGCCACTGACTGTATCGTCGGCTGAACCGTCATTGAAGATAGAGTCGATATTTCATCAGCAACTGCATTCACAGATGTATGTATGCCAGGAATACCTTTCATAATGCCTTCTCTATACATTTTCATAAGATTGGGAGCCCATTTGTCAGCATCACTTCCCGGTCCTTCTTTAGTCGGAGAAGAAAAGCCGAGAAAGTTTTTTATCCTCTGTCCTACGTTTTTAAGCGATTCTTTTAATGTGTTGACTTTTTCTTTTATGCCGTCAACAAAATTCTGTATCAAATTTTTGCCCCAAGTGAAAGCATCATCCTTAATTTCCTGCCATTTATTAGAAATGGTGTTTTTGAGTTCTTCCCATGTAGAAGGTGCGTTATTTTTCAATTCGTTCCATTTGTCGCTTATTGTTTTTCTTATGTTTTCCCATGTAATAGGCGCATCCGTTTTAAGAGCGTCCCACCTATCAAAGATTTCTTTTTTGATATTCCCCCAAACAGTTGGCGCATTAGTTTTAAGAGCGTTCCATTTTTCGCTAATACTCGTCTTTATACTTTCCCATGTAGTTGGAGCATTGGTTTTCAAATCATTCCATTTCTCGCTAATAGTCGTTTTGATACTTTCCCATTTTTCAATAGCTCCCGTTTTAAGGAATTCCCATTTTTCGCTAATAGCCGTTTTGATACTTTCCCATGTGGTAGGTGCGTTGGCTTTAAGAGCGTCCCATTTTTCTTGTATACTAGTTTTTATATTTCCCCAGGTTTCCCCGGCTTTTGTTTTAAGGTTTTCCCACTTGGTTTGTATATTTGTTTTAATATTTTCCCATATAATAGGCGCATTAGTTTTAAGGGCATTCCATTTTTCTTGAACATTCGTCTTTACACCTTCCCATATCTCACCAGCTTTAGTCCTGAAATTGCTCCACTTCTCCTGTACCCAACCTGTGAAATTGCCCCATTTGTCCTTTGCGCCTTCCCATAGGTTACCAACCCACTCTTTGAAACCGGACCATTTTCCCTTGATTCCTTCCCAAAGTGGTCCGACCCAACTTCCTACCCACTCTTTAAAGTCAGCCCATTTTTCTTTCGCTCCTTCCCATAGATTGGACGCACCAGTTTTAAGACTTTCCCATTTCTCACCGATCCATTGCCATATCCCCCAGCTTTTGACCCATTCTTTAAAGCCATTCCATTTTTCTTTTACACTCTCCCAGAGGTTGGCTGCACCTTGCTTTATCCATTCCCAAAAACCTGACAGGGTTGGCTTCGTTTCCTCAATACTTGCTCCTATATCTGGAATTCCAATTCCGCCCATATCAATTCCAGGAATATTTACTCCTAAATCGGCTCCTGAAAGTTCGCTTGTCATATCATCGGCATTTTTTGTTATATCTTCTTGGAGCTGATGCACTTCGTCAAATGACTGGATATTTTGTCCTGCAGCCTTTTTTGCGGCTTTTTCTGTTTCGCCAAATGCGTCCGCTTGGTTTTTTGCGGCATCAGTAATGCCAGTTAAGCTTCTTTGCAACTCTTCCTGTTGAAGCCGTATTTTTTCATTCATCGCCGCTTCGTTCGCCGCGTTTACGGATTTTGTGTATTTATTCCAAAGCACCATACCGCCTGCAACAGCCGCCGATATGCCTAATACAACCCATCCTATTGGGCCAAGTGCCGCCCAGAGGGACCATAGGGCTAATTTCAGTTTAGCCAGAACGCCTGTAAGGACAATACCTTGCGCTGACGCTAATGCTAACTGTACCCTATAAATACCTACAGCAGTACTTACCCAACTTAATACCGGGATATGAGCAGTCAACTCGCCTTTTAAGGCTAAAGATATTAATCGAAATGCTGCAGTAGTCATTGATGCAATTTTAGTTAATGTTATATAAGTCAAAATAGTGGTAGCAACAAATCTTACCGCTTGCCCATATTGAATAAGTAATTTCGCTGTACCGCTAACTATTGACGCTAACCAATGTATAGCAGTTCCTAATATATTCACGAGTGCCGCAACATCTCCGCCAAAATACATGGAAATAGCCGTCTGTAGTCCTAATTGCTTAACAGCACTATAAAAATTCGTAGCAAAATCACGGACGCCTTGCAGCCACGTATTCAAACCTTTAAATAGATTGCTGGTTATTGTGCCTATGGTTATCCGCCATATATCTTTTATCGACGACGTAACTCCTTGCCATGTATTCTCCATGCTGGCCATCATTCCGCCAAATCGCTGCATCATTCCCTTAGTTAACATTTCAACAGCTTTATATCCAGGAATTAAGCCTTTTGAAACCATTTTTTGCAACTCAGGTACGGTTTTACCCATCGCGTCAGCTAATATATGCCATGCCGGCACGCCTACTTCCGTAAGTTGCCGCATTTCCTCAGCTGATAGCTTGCCTTTAGCTCGTATCTGACCCAATGCAAGGGTTATTCTATCAATTCCCTCTGAGCCTGCTCCAAGTGCAGCTGCCGCATCTCCGATGGCACGTAGCGTAGGCAAAACCTCTTCTGCTGCAAAGCCATATGCAAGCATACGTTTAGATGCCTCAAGTAATTCTGGATATTCAAAAGGTGTCTTTGATGCGAAGTCAGCCATATTATCAAGGAATTTCTGTGCTCTTTCCGCACTTCCAAGCATAGTTGAAAACCCAATTTGTGCTGTTTGAAGCATAGAGTTAAAATCTATTGCTGTTCCTACAGTAGCTTTAAAACCCCTTTTCAGAGCTTCAAACATAGCCATACCGGTAGTAACTGAAAAAGCATTTTTAAATATACTACCTATCCTTAAACCTGCTTTATTGGCCTGTGCTTCTGCATTACGTAATCCTTTTTCGTATTCTTTTGGATCCAAACGTAACTTTGCTATTATCTGGCCAACTGTCATTTTTATTCACCTGCCTTTTTAAATAAAAAAGAAGGATTTTCCATATTATTGTAGAATAATGAAACTAAACCAATATTTTTACTAAGGAGTGATTTTATGAAAAAAAATATTTTTATGCTAATTACTTGTTTGGCATTAGTTTTGTGTGGAGCTGTTAGTTTTGCTGCGATGTATGGTCATTTCGAAGGTTTTCCAGTTGTCAAAGTTCTTGTTGACGGTCGAGAAATAACAGGCGATGTTCCTGCAATTGTCCTTAATGGTAGAACCATGGTTCCGGTACGATTCGTTAGTGAGGCCTTAGGCTCCAATGTTACTTGGGATGCTGAAAATGAAACCGTGCTCATTACTACTGGTAAAACAACTGTGTCTTCAACAGAAACCGGAAAAAATGAGTATATCGTAACAGACGATTCAGGAAATGCTTTATATAGTTTCAAAATTAACAAAATTACCGAAATGACTGAACGTAATCAATTTTCTGATAAAAATCCAGCACAAGTTATCATGATTGACTACACTTATACCAATATCGCAAGTAGTGAAGATGTTTATCTGTCCGATATATATTTTAAAGTAGTTGATTCTGCTGGTAATATAGGATATACATATCCTAATTCAAAAACAAAATACCCACAAAGTATACCACTAGGAGTTACATGTAACGCTCAAATGATTTTTGGCCTTGATAACAAATCTGATACTGTAAAAATTTACTTCTATAAAGATATTTTGGGCGAAGTTACTGCTACTTTTGAACTTCCTGTTGAATAATTACGCAAAGGAGGTATTTCTTGTGAAAATTGCATGTGGTATTTTATCTTTAGTTTTTTTCTTAATTATTCTTCTTCAGTCTTGTGCAGTAGGTATTGGCGGCTCAATTTTTGGGGAAGAATCCGCTACACAAGGAGGCAGTGTAGGTATCTTTGTAGCCCTTTTGTTTTTAATCGGTGGAGCTTTCTCTTTTGGACTGCCTAAAGTATCAATGGTTATAATGGCGATTGCGGGAATTTTGGGTATTGCCGCTGGTCAAACAACAACATATTCCGACATGACTTTTTGGGGAGTTGTGGCTTTAATACTTGCGGTATTAAATTTCTTCGGCAGCAGAAAAAAGAAAACAAAAAAAGATGCTACCACGGCCCCGCCAGCCCCTTAATCCTCACATCATCAATGTGCTTACTCCAGTCCTTTTGCTCGAGCTCATGCCCAAGCAAGCGCTGGAGTATTTTTTTTGCATCTTTGTTCATAAAGTCATCCGGCTCCACAAGCTTTGGCTTACGTTTCTTTCCTCCAAAAACCCCTGCAATAACAGTTGTAAATATATTAAAACCGTTTGTTATGACCGCAGCTAAAAATGCCCATTTGTTCCTTTGTTCGTTATACTGTTCAATTACTATTTGTTTTTGCAACTCATTTAATATTGCAGTCAATTCATGAATGGTAAGTTCTCTCATTTGTTGTGGTGTCCATCCAAATTCTCTTGCCAAAAGCACAACTATCTCTGCGGTAAGCCAACCTGAATCAAGCTCATCAGCGGTTTTATCATCCGCTTTAGTCCCATAAAATTTACGTCAACAAACGCCTCCACTAATGCTTCAATCTCGCTCATGTAAGCATTCTTCACATCTTCTTTTGTAATCTCTGGTATGATTTTCGGCAGTTTCTTGTAGAGTAATTCAAATCCTGCCTGTTCTAATAATTTGCTCAAGTCTATTTTCTGTATATTACCTTTGCTCTCCGGAAACAATTCAGCCACAATTTTTTCAAGCTCTCCAATCTTTTTTTCTTGTATTCTAATTTCCTTCCCAGCAAAATTTATAACTTTTTCTCGCATATTATCAATCCTCCTGTTTTAACAAACTAACTCCTTCCAAATTGATTCCCATTTCGCATATATCTTCAGTCTTTTTTAGCGTAGGCAATTCAACATGCCCAGATAAACAGCGCATATCTTCACCCTTGCCTATAAACAACCGGACAAAAGCTTGCCCTTTAGGTATCTTCTTTGCCGCCCAGTATGCTTCTGCTTTCACATGCCACCCTGTAGGTATAATGTGAAGTTCTGGGCCAAAAGTATATTCTTTCTTGTGGTGGATCTCAAGGGTCCAGTCAAAGAGTAAAGCGATATTGTCAGAAACAGGGGCGGCTTCATTCTTATATACCGCCCCAACAAGTCCTCTGATAGCCATTAGCTACTTATCCCGGATGGCGTAAGTGCACCGGTACCGGAAAAGTCACAGCTGAAACTCACTTTATCATCAAATGGAGCTTCGATGCTGAGATTTACAAAAGCATCTCCAGAAAATTTCACAGTACTATTCACTTGAAGCTCCAGCTTAACCGCTTGGCCGTTAAGCCATGCATCTATTAAAGCAGCCTGACCGTCTGCATCATCTGGCTTGAAGTTGCCTTCAAAGGATCCGGACCATTCCTTGATGCCCTGTATCCTTTCTCTCCAGCCATCACTATCAAAACTGGTAATGTCGATGTCGTCTGCTGACAAATCCAAACTCCAGTTTCCTATTTCTGCAACCTTCTTCGGCGTATCACCAATATAAACACCGCCGCCTTTACCTGCTATTGCCATAATCAATCACTCTCCTTTATAATTTCAAAATTTATGAACCATTCGGTTCTATTATTGTTGTCTCGTTTTAATATTTCCGGACTTCCTCGGGCTTTGATAAGCAAATAACGAGTCCCTGACAATTCTGTTTCATGTAGTCCATGTAGTGCCTTTCTTACTTCATCGATTTTTGCTCTGCCGGCAGCATAGCTTTTGTTGCGGACCCTTACTTGCAACCCAGGATATTCACCATTCCAGTGTAGGTCTGGTGGGCTTCCGGCGTATTCAAACAAAGCTATGCTGTTGTCCGGCTGATCCGGCATCAGGCCCAAAAATAAATCTATCCCAAGGGTCCCTATTCCTTGAGACTGTAAATAGGTACCTATATCGTTTAGCATCACGCCGGCATCACCTCACTTAGCTTTTTCCAGTGCTTTCTTAACTTGCTTTTCTGCATAGTCAAGCACCTTTTTCTCGTTGCGCCGGAAAGGGTCCTCTAAATATTTTGCTTTCCCGCCGCGAGGATGGTTATATCCAAGTTCCTCATGCTGCCTCCGGGCATAGGGGGTATTAAAACTGATATACACCGCTTTCTCTTTGCCAATTTTGCCACCATCTTTTTGTGCTGTTCCAGCCTTAGCTGCTTCATACACCTTCGCCTCGTCCGGCAGAGCTCCGACTGTCACCGTTCCGCTCCTGCGAAGGGTGCCAGTATCAATCGGGGTCTCATCTATGGCCTCTGTCAGTATTGCTTCTGCCCCGGTCCGCAGTGCCTTCAGCCCTGCTTCTTCTGCTGTCTTTACAGCTTCTTTTGTACGCCATTTATTCTGCTTAGCCATTATACCGCCACCTCTCTGTGGCTCTCCTTACCATCCAAGCCTAGAACGGTAGAGACAGTAATAACCGGCCACTCCCTGCCGGCATACTCCAGCTTATCCCCTGGCTTCACAGGGTCAATGCAAAAAACCCTTGCCTCTGATACTACTTCCCTGCCTTCGTTATCCCGGACTAGTCTTCGCTTGCCTTCCCATCTGACTTTGATTGTCTTGCTGCCAGTTTCCGGCTCCCCATATTCATTCTGGCCTGTGATATAGTGCCATGTGGCGGTTTGGTTGAGATAGTTATCTATCATCGACAACACCACCTAACCGCTTGCTGTAGTTTGCCGCAAATCCATGCTGCCAACTTGAATCGATGCGAATGGTGGCAATAATCAGAACAGGTCCATCTTATTTTGATTTTTCTTTTCCTCATGTTATGAACACGCTCCCTAACAGCCACGGCTTAAGCAGTTCCTTTGCCTCCTGGCTTAATAGTCCCTTTCCGGCGCCGGCAATATAGGTTTCGGACATATTACCCAGCGTGAAGGATTGAACTCCTTCCTGTTGTAGCTTTCTGCGCTGGCTATTGCCACGTTCAAGCAGTGCCAGGGCTTCTTCACAACAGGCTTCCTTGACTGCTTCCGGTATCTCGGTATCCGGGTATCTAGGAAATGCAAGCGACTGACGGATGTCAGTTCTTCTTCCCCTCAACGGCATGCGATCTATTGCTTTTGTTGCTTGTTTGAGGGCTTTTTCTTTGTCCCATTGGTTGGCTGCTGCCCAGGCTTCACTATAGAGGCGTCCGTCGAAATATTTATTTGCGTATTCAATTGTACAATACATCTGCATCTGTATCACCCCTTTAGGGCTTTTAGAGCTTTAATAAGGTCTTCTTTTTTCATCTTGTGATAACCTTCGATGCCAGCTTCTTTTGCAACTGCTTTAAGGTCGTTATAATCCATTTCCTCCCATACAGGTGTTCCTTTCTTTTCTATTATTAGCACTGCCTTTTTCGCCTGCTCTCTGCGCATACGCTGAAAACCTGTTACATCAACTGCCATTTACATCACCTCACAAAATAAGAGGGCACAATGCCCTCTCATATTATCCTGCAGGCTCCAACCTGTGTTTGAACTGAACAATACGCACATTCTTCGGTTCGTATACACGTTCCCAGTTAGCATAGTTTGCAAGCTCGGTGTTGCTCGGGGTTGCACCTGCCACAGAAGCATTCTTAAATGCCACTCCACGAGGATGCAAGATAAAGTGTCTACGGTGAATCAAGATGTCGTCACCAGCAAGTGCATCTCTGGCAGTTTCGGTCGGAACAGGAGCTTCACCTTCGCCCCAACCAAATGCACCAGCACCGAAAATGTATGTGGTGTATATACCATTTGCATTAGGTAATCCATCATCCACTATAACCCTTTTACCAAGGAATGTCGGTACATCAGGTTCTCCTTCTGACGGCTTGATGTACTCAATCAAATCATCTTTTGCAAGTTTTGCAACTGTAGCACTATGCATGGCGAATCCGGTCAGTTTATTGTAGCTGTCACCGAGCTTATAAATAGCATCAATAGCGGTTTTCGCATCGATTACAGCTGCTTCACCAGAAGCATTTGAAATATCATGTTTGTTGCTGTCCATCCCGGTTGCAGTGTTGCCAAAAATACCGTCAAGAATCTTCAGGAGAATAACCTGAAATCTCCTTGACCAGTAATCGGCAACCAAATCACCAATGGCCCTCATTGGGTCATCACCGGAAAGTGCTTTTGCCAAATCATTTACACTCCATGCTTTACCTCTTGCAAGCAAAGCAGCGACATCCTGTCCTGCAGTAATTTTTCCAGGGGTTAATGCCTCTTTGTCTGAAAGTACCTCATCATAACCGTCAAGATCTTCCCAAAATGGCATATTGATTAATTTACCACCTGAGCTTGCAAGTCTGTCAAGCTCTTGATTTCTCGCAATAATACCGCTCTGATAAAAAGCGGAAAGTTCTGCTGTACGTTGAATAACGTACGGGTTAAATACTTCAGGGACTATAACGTCCTGAATAATAGTTTTCGTTACTTCTGGCATATTTCATCACCTTTCCTTTTTTTTAATTATTTTACTCCCGCCTCTGCTTTCATCCGTGTTGCTTTGGCCGGATCCTCACGCAGGATTTTCCCCTGCATAGTCAGGTTCCAAGTTTCCCGCTTCCACGGATTTATTTCGGCGTTATCGACACCTGGCGGATTTGTGCCGCCGCCAATTTGTGTTTCACCGAAAAGATACGGATCAGACTTCTGAATTTCTTTCAATTGGTCGTCCAAGCCTAACAGTTTATCACCATCCAACTTTACCTTTTCAAGGTCAAGTAGTGCTTTGACAGCTTTCGGATTCTTTGCCTTGGCTGCCATGAGTGCCCTTTCCAGCGCAAAGTCAAGCTGCATTTGTGACATCTTCTTCTGCCATTCTTCAGCAGCTTCCTTGTTGGCTTTTTGCAGCTCATCAATTTGTTTTCTGAGCTCTTCATTGTTCCCAGCAGCATTTTTTAGAATTTCAAGCTGTTTGTCTCTCTCCTGGATGTCAGCCTCCAACTGCTTCTTTGCCTCTGCTACTTCGTTGTACTTGTCCTTAGGAATAAAGTGCTTTGGCAATTCTTTGTTGATGTTGGCAATTATGCCGTCAATCTTTTCTTCTTCGACTCCGGCTTGTTTGAGTAATTCTTTTAACCAATCCATACATAATCAACCTCCATACTTTTTTATACTGGTTAGTACCAGTTTTGGGTTCTTGTCTCTTTATGCCCTGACAATACGAAAGAAGGGCAAAAATAAAAACGCCCAAAGGCGCTTATTTACATTGATAACTCGCAATTTTTATTCATGTACAAAACAAAACCTCTGGTGTATAATTAAACCAGAGGTGTTTATTTATGAGTGACTTCAATTGATATATGCAACAGGACGAACTATCGGTCCATGTGGGCATTAATCATCGGCTTAGTTTAATATACAAGCAAGGTCTCATCCCCTCCTTAATTCGTCTTGGCAAGAAACATACTCGATTGTTTTGGAAAGAATGTGGCCATTGGTATATTTCCCGGCCAGGGACAAAACCGAATATGGGCAATATTGTTTGGGTACCGGAAAAAAACTGCTACTGCTACAAGAGCCGTGGTTTTCTTATCCCTATGCAGTTCAATGATTCATCCATTTACGGTATTGCCGTGGAAGGTGTACCAAAGCTGGAAACACCTAAAAAGAAAAGCACCTAATCAGATGCTTACTTTTTTATATTTGCAATAGTCTCAAATACTAAATTTCCGTCTTTGTCCAACTCTCGCACAATAGCCATTTCTGCTTTTTCTTTAGAAACTGGTTGTCGTTTTTTGTTTAAATAATATATTTCGCTACGTACCCCTCCGTTAGGAGTATTTCCTATATGCACTTCCTTTGTAATCATAAGCCAAGCCTCCTTAACGCATCTGCACGATGCGGGAAGTTCCTTTGAAATTTTCGCTTATTAAGAACAAACTCTACAACTGAATCAGCAAAATCTTCAAGATTGGATTTTGCTTGCTTAGCATAATCTGATACATATTGTTTCTTACTTATATTATAATCCTCTTTCATAGCTTCTGTCCAGTCTTTTCCTAAAGAATATTTTGTCGCAAAATTCCTGCCAAGTTCCCAATCTAAATTATGCCCCATTTCATGTGCCATTGCAGTTGGGAGGTAATCAATAACACCCTTTTTATCTTCAAATCCGTTTTCATAAAAATGAATCTTTCCATTTCCCTCTGTGGCAAATGACCTAAAGCCAGGTATATTATATGTTTTTTCCCAATATATATCGTCAGGATTACGATAATCTAAAATTTGTATTTCATCAATAGTTTCTTTTAATCTTTCTGGCATTTTCTCCAACACATCAACAATTTCTTTTACTGTTATATGCTGCTTAGTTACATCTAAATCCTCTGGAATCACTATTCTAATATGTTCAAACATATGAACTATAACATTTCTTATAGTATTGCCTTTGAGCATGTATCCTTCTTGTCTTTGCGATTGTGTGCCTTTTGGAAGTTGATCTGGTTCTCTTTCTTCCCTTTCAAGCTCCTTAATCTCCTTATCTAATTCAATATACAATCCATATGCATGTCTACAATTCGGATGAAACAATCCTGCTGCTTTTGCCTCTTCCAATGTCGGGTAGCCCGGTGTCTTTCCTGTAATACTTAGTATCTTACCTTGCCATGGCTGACACAGTTCACAAGCTCCCAAATGAGTGCTAACTTTTACTAAATCATGGCCTTGCTCAACTAATCGGTTTGCCGTACCTTGCAGATGCGCCTCCATGGTTGTTGTTCTTGCGACCATTTCCGTATAAGTTCGCATATTCCATATCCGGCCAGTACGGTCTTTAAAGCCGGTTACACCTCTTTCAGCAAGTTGTTCCCTAAATCTTCTGGCAACCTGTTTCCAAGTATCATATCCAACCACGGAGCCCCGGACATTTTCGAGGGCAAGTTCACGGTAAATATCGTTTACTTGCCGTCCTATAACCTGTGCAACGTCCTCAAATCTCTGGAAAGCATTTTCAGCTAACACTTGTGCAGCCTGCTGATGTATACCACCGAATCCAGTTGAAACAGATGCGCCTATATCTTTCAACATAGCATCGGCATTATTCAGTCCTTCAGTGTACACCCGGGGAATTGCTTGCTCACACCATGTTCTACTACCTTCCTTGAGCTGCTGCAGAATAGCCTCAACATTACGCTTCATCTGAACCAAATACTCTGTCTGATTTCCCCGGAGCAATGCCCGATTGATTTGATTCAGTATTTCACGCTCAGCCTGTTCATAGAATTTAATAAGCCGGTTTATTTCAGCATCGCTGAATTGCTTTGAATCTCTCGGCATTATTCTTCACCGCCCTCACCCTCTGCCGGCGGCAATGTGATTGATGGTAGTTCTGTCGTACCTTGACTTGATTGTTCTCCCCTGATACGTTCAATTTCTTCTTGTAGAGCTTTACCCTCCAAACCGTATAGTCTACGTAGTGCACTTTCAAGACTGGTTAATCCTGCAGTATATCTCTGAGTCTCGTTTTGAGTGAGCTCTACATCATCATCCGGTAAACCGTCTTTCCAGTCAATATGTATATCCTCAAGTACCACAGCTCCGGCCATGCCCTGAGCTTTTTCAAGCATCGACGCGAGCCAAAGAACCTCTTTTAGTGCCGGGTCAAATCTCATACGAATACGATTTACTTTCGCAAGAGGTGCCATCATCAGCCTGCGCAATGCGGTACCGCTTTCTGCCAGACCAGATTTCAACTGTCCGAATGCCGCAGCTGATGTTTCCGATAGAATGTATAGTTGCTCCATAAGCAGGTCAATCTGCTTAAACGCTGCGTCAAGCTGTCCGTCCCATGTAACATACCCTGGAGGCTGTTCTCCCTGTGCTATAGGAAAATACTTACCGCCACCACGAAATACCCATTGTCCGGTTGCATTATTATACTCAAGTGCTGAATCCGGACCGTACATATTCGGATCGGCATGCTTATCCAATATACGGCTTATTTGTGCTACTCGTACATCAAGTTCCTGGATTATGCTGTCCAAGTCTGAATAATCATCCAAACCTGTCACTCTATCAGTGGTGATGATATTATTCACTGGCACGATTAAGAATTCGTCAACACCGGTTTCTGTTTCTGCGTATTCAATCGCTTGCCCGATAATACCGTTTTCAATCGGATACTTTGCTGATGTGATTTTGCCCTTTTCGTGAATCTCAGTTTGCAGGTACTTCTTTGTAACGGTCTTGCCTCGTTCCTGTGTGTCTTCTTCATAGGTCCATGCTAAGACATGAGCTTGTATTTCCTTAATATTATCCGGCTTAACCACCGGAAACCAAATTGCCGGTTGCTGCCCTTCGATTATGGCTCGGCCATCATAACGAACTTTAAATATCCCGGTACCGTATCGTGATACGTCAAGTGCTACCTCATACGCAACATTAAAAAGTCCATTATCTTCGATAATTCGTTCAACAGCATTTTGCTCATTACTATCCTGATCTCCTGCAGAAATTCTCGGTGGTTCACCAAGTAGTAAGTCCGCAAACAGCAAAGTGAGTCGTTTATGCCAGTTTAATACAATTTCAAGTGTTGCCTGTTGGTCTTCTCGGAGTAACCTTATCCAATCTCGATATACCTGATCATGTTTTCCCTCAAAAAGTAGTTTATTTTGTGCATATCTCTCAATCCGCTCTACTTCTGTTGGCGGCGGCCACGGTTTGCCTGGAGAAAGAAAACTTAAACTTGTTAACATCTATATCACCATCCTTACCATCCTGGTGGTTTGTCTACTGGTTTTCTTGTTGTATTTATCATGTCTTCGCTTAATCCATACCTGCAAGCATCAATACTATGATTATCCTTATCCGGAAACTGGCTTTTCACTATGCCGTTTCGATCTGTTTCAAGCGAATAATTGATAAACTCCTTCGCTGCTAACGGGCATCGCTCCGGGTCAATGATTATCTTTTCAAGACCCTGCAGGAATTTGATGCCGAACTCTACGGATCCAGGACCTTTCTTTGCGCCTTTGATTTTCATACCGAAACTTCTGAGTTCAGCAATGCTCTTCGGCTCTGCACTATCAGCAATGGTCCAAACATCGTTATATCTCTGTGCTTTCTCCCACAATTGTCGGTTAAACAGATTAAGTCCGCTAATTTCGGCAAATATATAAAGCCGCCGACGTGTTCTGTCATAGTGCATCCTCTCAAAACATAACGGATCCACCGCATAACCAAAGTCAAGTCCTTGCCTGATGCGGTCAAATGTTGCAATCTCATTATCTGAGATAATTCGGAGCTCAACATTATTAAACACTTCAAGGCCGGTTCCAACTTCTTCACCAAGATATTCATGCCGGTATGCCATCTCATTGGTATTTTTTAAATGTTCGGCATCAGTTATAAATCTCTCACCTAACCATTCTTTTGGAACATCTAAATAAGTAGAATGATGCACTCTCCGCCCTGGCTTAGGTATTTTCGCTTCTTGGTTCACCCATGCCCGGCCGCTCTTTGGAGGATTGTACGAGAAAAAAACAATCCGCTTTTTATTCTCCCCTCTGAAAAGTGATTGGAGAATATTACGGATTTCTTCAAAGCTTGCGAATTGGTCAAGTTCTTCAAACCAAGCATATTTGATATAGCCACGGCCTAAGTTGATTGATTTTAACTTTTTCGGATTGTCCGCTGCCCTGAAAACAATTCGCTGGCCAGTCGGAATGTAAACAATTTGCATCGGGCTTACCTGAAACTTAAAAAGATGGGCTAAACCCATCTTTGTTATGGTCCACTCAAATTGGCCATAAACAGTATCTCTTAGTTCATTCTGATACCGGCGAAAAACAACAGCATTTGTATCTGGGTCCTTAATGATACCCAATACAATTTGTGCACTGATAAAAGTTGACTTCGTGGATCCACGCCCGCCTTTGCACCATACTTCATCATGAAGCTCTGCCTTGAGCTCTTTATGTAACTCATAGAAGGATGGTGCGATGATCTGTGACAACCTAACTGTCATCATTGATATCATCCACTATCTTAACGGACATTTCGGCGTTGACGTTTAGCTTATCGGTGAACATGCCCAGGTGTTTACCCAGGAGTTCAAGGGCCCTATTTTTATCATACAACTTTACTTCTCTTTCGACTATTTCACCATCTTCAGTAGGTATCGTTTTTACCTTCACTGACTGTATTGCAGCTAAATCATCTTCTGTTGCTTCTGCTTTTACTGTGGCCTCATCAAAATTAATAACTTTGCCTGGATTAATTAAGGCTATTCTTGCTAACTCAATAAGAACTCTTTCAGCATTTATTCCAGTACGCTTTGACCTCTCCGCCAAAGCTTTGTCTATTCGTGCGCGTATTTCAGGTTTTTTCAGGTTTTCATTCCCAATAGAATAAGCTGTATCTGGGCTATAACCAGCTCTAATTGCTGCTTGAGTGGCATTAAGATCTATTAAATATTCTTCGATAAATCTTTTCTGTTTTGCAGTTAATCTGGCCATAACGTTAACCTCACCTGCCTTAAATATCTATACAAAACACAAGGACCCATCAAAGCAGGTCCTATGAAAGGGGGTTAATCTCAATACTTTGCTATTTTAATATTAACACAAGTCAATACTGACATTCAATGACATCTTAAATACTTACTGCATTTAATGCTTGCTCATGAAGCCTATACGCATGTCTCCAAGTAATGTTATTTGTAAAAGCTATCTATTCCCATGATTTACAGTCCAAATATCTGGATTTTAATAAATCTCTTAACTTTAAATCCTCCACAGCATTTATTTTATTTTCAATTTCGTTTCTCAGATTCACCAAATTATCAATATCCTGATTAATGCTATTTTCAATTTCATCTATAACTGCAATTCCTTTTTCAATTATATTAGACCTGTTAGGATTTTTAGGCATATCTGATAAAGTACCTGTTACATTAAAAATTCTACTTTTCCAACTCTCTAACTCCTTGATTTTTCTGTCTATTTCTTTATCCAAGTACCTGTATTGATTCAGGTATTTTATTTTCTTTTTATGTTCTTCTGTTAGCATATCATTCAGACCTCCCTTACTAATGCAGCTAGTAGAAGTAAATAATTTATATGGTCAGTAATCTTTTCATCCCACAAATTTAAATTACTGCATCCATCCCGGCACATGTCATAAATGCTGACTGTGTGTTTAGCCATCATCCCTGCAAGTGCTTGTACCGGTGTTTTACCTTCAAGTGCTGCCGCAACCTTGAAATTATGCAACCGATCCTCAGTTGCGTATTCTTGTGCTTTGCGAATCAAGGTTTCTTTACATTTTTCAATCTGTTCTTCTATGATTTCATTAAATCTGTCTTCTGATGTTTTAATATTTTCGAAGTTTTTGGGAATATGCTCATAAACTTCTTGCACTCTTTTGCTTATTATTTGCCCTGCTTTCTGTACTGCTCGTTTAATGTCATTTAATACTTCATTACGTCTTTTTTCTTTTAAAATTTGAATAGCTATATCTAATGCTTGTATATCTTTATCCCAAATATCTTCTTCAAAACTTTGACAATGTGATTTTAAAGAACGTAACTGTTCTATTGTTTCTTTGATATCCATATTTAAAAACCTCACTTTCTATTCGTTATATTATTATCACCATTTGTAAGGACTCGGTGTTTCACCGACCCCGTCGTGTTTCACGACCTCGTCTCATCTTCTTAACTCACTCTCTGTTCTTGTACGTTTCTCTTATATCTCCTAATCCTGTTATAAACAGCATCTTTACTACATCCAAACATCTCACCTATTTCTTTATAACTGTAACCTTGTTTTCTCATATAACACATTTCTGATACCTCAGTATCTTCTATACGTTTAAAAGATAATCGGGCCTTTTCCAATATTTCAAAAGCCTGCTCCGGAGTACATTTTCTCAATATTGAAACTGCAAGTGCACACCAATTATATGCTAATTCAATATCCATTTCGATATCATTACGTGGCATCTTTATGCACCTCACTTCATACTCCTAATCCGTGCTTTTAAAGCTTCCAACAGTGCCTCTTGCCTCTGTTCTTTTCCGTTTAATACTTTCAAAACCTCTTCATCTACGGTACCTTCTGTAATGATATGATATATTCTTACCGTTTCCGTTTGTCCTTGCCGGTTTAACCTTGCAATGGCTTGCTGATATAACTCTAAACTCCAATTCAGTCCAAACCAAATAACGATATGGCCGCCGGCTTGAAGATTTAATCCGTGTCCTGCTGACGCTGGATGCGCCAATAAAATTTTAATCTTTCCTGCATTCCAATCTTTAACGTCCCGGTTCGTATCTAATATTCTTGCCTCCTTAAACTTTTTAAGGATCCTGTCTTTATCATGTTGAAAGTTATAAAACACTAATACAGATTCTCCATTTGCTTCGTCTATTAGTTCCTCTAATACTTCAAGCTTTTTATTATGTATCTCAATAACCTCTCTGTCTTCTGTGTATACCGCACCATTTGCAAGCTGAAGCAATTTATTTGTAACTGCTGCTGCATTAAGTGCTGTTATATCTTTCCCATCAATCTCAAGCACTGCCTCTCTCTCCAACTGTTTATATAAATCAAACTCTTTTTTATCAAGTTTAACCCTACGATTTATAAACAACGGCTCTTTCAATTTCAAGTAATCTTTTGCTTTCATGCTGATACAAATATCCTTGATTGCATTGTCTATTTCATCCTTAGCTCCGGCTTTTAGCCTATATTCGTTGTAACCGGGACGGTAAAGCGTATCAAAATAACGTCTTCGGAATTCTGTCAATGTTTTTCCCAACCGTTCTCCCCGGTCCAAGAGATAAATTTGCGGCCATAAATCCTCATAACCATTTGGTGTAGGTGTTCCGGTAAGCCCTATGATTCGTTTAATTCTCGGTCGTACCTTCCTTAACTTTTTAAATCTCAAACTTTTATTGGACTTAAAGCTTGATAATTCATCCACAATTACCGTATTAAAATCCCATTTTATCCCCAGTAAATCAACAAGCCATGCAATGTTATCTCTAGATATAATATAAACATCTGCCTCTTGTTTTAATGCGGCTTCTCTCTGCTTGGCCGTACCCATTATTTTCACTATCTTTAAATTTTTAAGATGGTCCCATTTTAAATGTTCCGTAGGCCAGGTATCCTCTGCTACACGCTTTGGCGCTATCACTAAAGCTTTCACATCTTCAAGGTAATTATTTTTTAACTCTTCAATAAAAGTTAATGCTATTACTGTCTTGCCAAGTCCCATATCTAAAAAGAGTCCTGCTGCTGGACGTTCTAAAGCAAACTGTAAAGCTGTTTTTTGATAATCATGTGGAATGAACTTCATGCAGCAACACCTTCTTTATAAATTCATCAATCTGTTCCAAGCAGTCGATTTTATAGACATCAAATCCTAATCTTTTGAACTGCTTACGTACAACCTTTTGTAAACATGTTAAATCTTCTCCTGTTTTTTTCAGTTCTACAAAATAGCATCGTCCTCTATAAAGTACAATTCTGTCCGGCACACCATTGTTACCCGGCGAGGAAAACTTATAGGCCTTACCGCCAATTGCTTGGATTTGTTTTCTGAATTCTCTTTCAATTTTGCTTTCCAACATTTCTGTCACCTTTGTTTGTTCCGTTCTTTCCGTTGACCTAATATTTCTTCATAAAGGCATTTATTACAGAGAAAGAAATCTGATTTTTTATCGTAAAACACACCTTTATCAGTTTTACATATAAAACATCTTTTGCCTTTTGCGTATTCTCCGTCTTTATAGATTTTCATATTTTCACCTCTTGTTCTTTGTCCC
>Ga0134099_1001190_pt1 | contig 25890 bp, 24 predicted proteins | sample 10_taG_2_FD_105482 | JGI IMG/M metagenome (GOLD analysis project Ga0134099, IMG submission 105482) | Switchgrass degrading microbial communities from high solid loading bioreactors in New Hampshire, USA - 10_41_5_180_A2 metaG | ecosystem: Engineered > Bioreactor > Semi-continuous > Anaerobic >...
CCATGACGGTTGCACTGGACAGAAGATTGGTTTCAGCTATCGTTTTTCCATCAATGGTGTATATTGCTTTACCCACCACCTGACCCTGGCTTATAGGCCCTGACAGCTTTACTTCACCATTTTCATCGGTATCCAGAATAAGATTCGGATCCCATTGTATCGTTTGCTCAATTTTTGATATGTTATCTGTCAGAATAAGATCAGAGAAGCCTGTTTCTGCCTGTACACCAAGGGTAACCTCTTCTTTTCTGTATTTTTTGCCGACCTTGACACTGGCAAGGGTTTGACCTTTTTCAAAAAAAGTGTGCATGGTGAAACTGTTAAAGCCGTATTCAAACAATGCTGTGGTATCCAGCCACCTTGACTCTTCATCCGGTTCATTCATGACTACAGAAACCAAATTCATTCCGCCTTTTGAAGCGGAAGCAGCCAGGCAAAAACCGGAATAGGATGTGTGGCCTGTCTTTATACCTGTTGCAGGCTGATAATAATACTTTCCGTATTGGTTTACCAGTTCGTTTCTATTCACCCAAAGCCTGTGTTCTCCATCAGGACCGCTAGTCTCCAGTACTCTTGTCTTTACGATTTCTCTTATGAGATCATGTTTCATTGCCTCTATTGAAAACAGAGCTATATCATAAGCTGATGAATAATGGTTTTCATCATGATAACCATCGGGATTTACAAAATGAGTGTTTTTTGCACCAAGTTCGGATGCTTTTTTATTCAGCATTTCCGCAAAATAACTCATTGCTTCCTGGGTACTCATGCTGTCATTTCCCGACTTTTTGCGCGCAACAGTGACTGCAGCGGTGTAAGCTGCGTCATTGCCGGAAGGCAGCAAAAGAGCCCACATAAGATCTTCAACCGTCATTGTCTCACCGGGTTTTAATCCCGATGTGCTTGAATCCAGACCTATGTTTTTTACCTCATCTCCAACCGTTACTGTTTCATCAAGGTCAAGGTTTTCCAACACCAAAACGGCAGTGAGTATTTTTGTCATGCTTGCTGGATAAGCTTGTTTATGTATATCTTTTTCATAAAGAATTTTTCCTGAATCTACATCAATCAAAACCGCACTTTCAGCTTTTATTTCAGGTACTGTTGATGCTTCTGCAACTATAGGGCTTAATTGAACAAAAATTAAAATGGTCATTAGTAAACAAAAAACTCGTTTCATCTTTTGATCTCTCCTGTAAATGGTAGAATTAGTATCTTTTCATGCCGAACAGAAAAAGACACTGCTGTTCGACAAAACTTTTTTATATATGTTAAAAACCATTATATCATATAAATCTACATTATGGATATGCATTTTGCTGCAATATGTTCAATTAATGCAGTCTGGGACGCAGTTTAACCGGTTAACTGGTTCGTCCGTATTTAACCTTTATATTAAATTGATTTGATTTCAGATTAAGTCATATAGTTTCATAAATTGATTTTAAAGGACATAAAAATACTGGTTTTATTTAATAATAATACTATGAGCAGTTTTTACTGTTTGAGCAATTTTTGTGGGATAGGTGAAAGGCATATGGATATAAATTTGACAAAAAGTTTTCCGAAATCTTTTCCGGCCCAAAAGCAGGAGAAACAGCCGGGAATAGAATCACAAATGGGTCCAAGACCTGTGTTTGAGGATCCCAATTACAAGCCTGCGATGAAACTGTATGGCAAAGCCGCCATAATTACCGGAGGTGACAGCGGGATTGGGAGAGCTGTCTCAATAGCTTTTGCCAGTGAGGGGGCAGACGTTGCCATAGTATATCTTGATGAACATGATGATGCCGAAGAAACAAAGAAGTGTATTGAAAAAAGAGGAAGGAAATGTCTTTTGATTCCTGGTGATATTGGAGATGAACAGTTTTGCATTCAGGCAGTAGAAAAAACCGTTAAAGAATTCGGCAAGATTGATGTGGTTGTAAACAATGCAGCAGAGCAGCATCCCCAAAACAGCATTGAGGATATCACCAGGGAACAGCTGGAGAAAACATTCAGGACCAACTTTTTTGGCGCTTTTTATCTTACCAGGGCTGCCATGCGGCATTTGAAGGAAGGAGCTTCCATAATAAACACAACTTCGATTACTGCGTATGCCGGCAATGAAAGATTGCTGGACTATTCCAGCACCAAGGGTGCCCTGGCAACTTTTACCCGTTCTCTGGCTCTCCAGCTGGCGTCAAGGGGCATAAGGGTTAATGCCGTAGCGCCGGGTCCTGTTTGGACTCCTCTCATAGTATCCTCAGCCACATCGCCTCAGGAGGTCACACAGTTTGGTGCCAATACTCCCATGGGAAGAGCCGGTCAACCGGTAGAGCTGGCGCAGGCTTATGTTTTTCTTGCTTCCAACGAATCATCCTATATTACCGGGCAGACATTGCATGTAAACGGAGGCAAGATAGTAAATATCTAGCGTACATGTTCATTCTTTCATGTATTGATGGACTTATTACAAGAGCACTGAACAACAAAGAATCCTGACAACACAAAACCTTTATGGGCAAAAGCATTGCTCCTTATGGATAAATTTAAACGCATGTCAAAGGGAGCATTCAACAAACTGATGAAAGGATGAAGCAAATGAAAGCTGTTATCATGGCAGGTGGGGAAGGTACACGCTTGAGGCCGCTTACCTGCAACAGGCCAAAGCCAATGGTTCCGGTGGTCAACAAGCCTGTTATGGAACATATAATTGAGCTGCTGAAAAGATACGGCTTGACGGAAATCGCCGTAACCCTTCAGTACATGCCGGACATGATAAAAGAGTATTTCGATGACGGCAAAGAGTTTGGTGTAGATATAAGGTATTATACAGAGAATACGCCCTTGGGCACAGCCGGAAGCGTAAAGAACGCAGAAGAATTTCTTGACGATACATTTGTTGTAATCAGCGGAGATGCACTGACGGATATAAATTTGGGAGAAGTAATCAGTTTTCACAGGGAAAAAGGGTCTCTGGCAACTTTGGTGCTGAAAAAGGTTGATATACCTTTGGAATATGGTGTAGTGGTTACGGATGACGACGGAAAAATCATACGCTTTCTGGAAAAACCCAACTGGGGTGAGGTATTCAGTGATACTGTAAATACGGGAATATATGTTCTCTCGCCGGAAGTGCTGGGATATTTCAATAAAAATGAGAGATTTGATTTCAGCAAGGACCTTTTTCCCATGCTGCTCAATGATAAAAAACCGATGTATGGCTTTGTTACCGATGGCTACTGGTGTGATATAGGGGATTTGGCTGCATATCGTCAGGCGAATTTTGATGTTTTGGACGGCAAAGTAAATATAAGCATTCCCGGGAAACAAGTGAAAAAAGGCATATGGGTGGATGAAGGGACGGAAATCGATGAAACGGTTATTATTCAGGCGCCTTGTGTAATCGGCAGGAATACCAGAATAAAAAGGCATGCTCATGTCGACAGCTACACAATAATAGGAGATTCAAACATTATTGAAGAAAGGGTGAGCCTGAAAAGAAGCATAATCTGGAAAAACTGTATCCTGGATAATAATTCCCAACTGCGCGGAAGCATACTCTGCAACAAGGTCAACTTTAAGGAAAACGCTTCTGCTTATGAAAATGCAGTAGTCGGCGAAGACACCACAGTAAGGAAAAATGCGATGATAAAACCCAATGTAAAGATATGGCCGAATAAAATGATTGATGAAAGTGTTGAAGTGAATTCCAATCTGGTGTGGGGTTCAAAGTACACCCGAACTATATTTGGAAACAGGGGGGTGGTGGGTGAGATCAATGTGGATATCACACCGGAATATGCATCAAAACTTGGTGCTGCCTATGGAGCTGTTTTCGATGGAAAAGCAAGGGTTTGTGTGAGCTGTGACAGAACAAACTCAGCCAACATGCTGAAAATATCCTTTATTTCAGGGTTGCTTTCTTCCGGTCTGGAAGTATTTGATCTGGGTAATCTGCTATTGCCCATGACCCGTTCTGCCGTCAGGTTTTACAGGCTTGACGGAGGAATTCATATAAGTACTTCTGTCGATGACAAGGCAAGATTGTTTATTGACTTTCTTGACAAAAACGGAAGCAATATTGATCGCAACCTGGAGAGAAAAATTGAAAATGCATTTATCAGGGAGGATTTCAAGCGCTGTGAAGGCGATTGCATTAAACCTGTGGAAACAGTGCCGGACTATTGGAAATATTATCTCCGAAACATAATAAATAATGTTAAGTCAATCAAAATAAACCTGAGAGTTGCTTTGTACTCAAATTCGGAGTTTGTCGCTGAAACCATGAGTACGGTTTTGAAAGAACTGGGTTGTGAAGCCAAAATTATCAGGCAAAAGCTGATAAATCCCAAAACAAGGAAGCAAAGCGATCTGGCAGCAGATGTCAGATACTTTGCCCACTATGTACACATGAAAGAATTCGATCTGGGTGTTTCCATAGAAGACAATTCGGAAAAAATGATGCTGGTGGATGACAAGGGGAGGATCATCACCGAGGACATGTTCATTGCCCTGGTATCCCTTATTCTGTTTAAGACCATACAGGGAGGAGTGGTGGTTGTTCCCATATCGGCAAGCGAGGTGGTGGAAAAGATTGCGGTTCAGAACAACGGAAAGGTATTGAGAGCTAAAACCTCATTGCAGGATATAATGGGCAAAATGCTGTGCAATGAAGTGAAAGAAGGCATGCTGGAGCAGTTTACAATGCACTATGATGCCATTGCCGGCCTGGTTCATATTCTGGATTTTATTTCACTGAACAATTACAGGCTGTCGGATCTGGTTGACATGATTCCGGATTTCCACATAAAACGGAAAGAAGTGGAATGTCCCTGGAACGCTAAGGGAAAGGTGATTAGAGAGATAATACAGGAATCGGATGGAAAAAGGATAGAAACCCTGGAAGGAGTTAAGATTTTTCAGGACAATGGCTGGGTTTTGGTTTTACCGGATGCGGAAAGACCGGTATGCAAGGTTATAAGTGAAGGTTATTCCGAAGAGTTTGCAGAAGAGCTTAGCAGCATCTATGTAAATAAGATAAGGGAAATAAGCAGATACTAGTGAATCCGGTTTCGGATGATGAGTTGGGTCCGTCAGGATTTACGCTTCCGCACAGAGAACTTATATGCTGCACAGATAACTATATATGTCAATTCAATATTTTTGTGTTGCCACCTGATTTACCCCGAACGGGATCAGCCTGCTCGTATGCATAAAAAAAGGTTGATTGCCCGTATAGGGGTTATTTTTTATGCTACTTGAAATTGTGATGTTTTACAAGTAGAATTTAATTAAACAGCATTAGCATTGCTGCAAAATATTTACCGTAAAAACTTTTTTTATAAAGGAGTATGGAAAATGGGCAGAAAAGATGTAAATATTGTTCTGCTGCTGGCTTTCATACTTTTTGGAGTGTTGTTGTCTGTTCAGTTTAAAAGCATGATGGCTTTAAACAGTCAAAACCTGTCTGTGGAAAACAAGATTGTGATGTATACAGAACAGCTGGAGGCTGAAACTGCCAAGACGCAATACCTTTTAAAGCAGATAGATTTGGCAGAGGAAAACAGGGACAATATATTGAATGAGTTAATAGAGAATCAGAGGGATGAGTATCTGATAGCGCTGAAGGAAAAGCTGGACAGGGTCAGTTTGATGGCAGGATTGACAGATGTCAAAGGCGAGGGAATTATTATCGAATTGGACGATGCTCCCAGCAGAAACATGAATGATCCTATGGAGGATCCCAAAAGTCTCATAATCCATGAGGCTGATATTCTGACTATAGTTAATGAACTGAAAAAGCTGGGGGCACAGGCAATTTCAATAAACGGTGAAAGGATTGTTTCCACCAGTGAACAGATATGTGCAGGGCCTACAATTCTGATTAATAATAAGCGCTATCCTGTTCCGTATGTTATTCAGGTCATTGGAGATCCCGACATGTTGTATAACGGAATCAGCGAGAGCTTTATAGTGTATATGTTAAGAAGCGACAGGATCAGGGTGGATATTAAAAAGTCTAATGAAATAATAGTCCCTAAGTACAAATATTTGAGGCAGGACATTGTCGGGGAGGGCTAAAGGAAATGAAAATGAAAATATATCGGAACATTGCATTAACACTGGTTTGTATTATATTGGGCATAATGGTTTCATGGCAATACAAGAGTGTGAATTATAACCAGAAGAGCGTGCAACAGAACTATAAAAGAGTTGAAGAGGTTATGGACAAGCTGCTGGCTGAGAAGCATAAGAATGAGCTTCTCAGTCAGAGACTGGAAGAGCTGAACAGGGAAATTGAAGAGTATAAAAATGCAACCGATGCATACACGGCTTTGAGCAAATCCCTTGCAAGGGCGGAAATGATCGCCGGACTTACAGATGTACACGGTGCAGGAGTTATAGTAACACTGGATAACAATGTAAATGAAAATGGATATGTGGAAGAGTGGCATATCCTGAATGTGTTGAATGAATTAAGAGCTTCCGATGCGCAGGCTTTGTCAATTAATGATGAAAGAATAGTTGCCATGAGCGAAGTAAGAGAGGCCGGCAATTTTATCATGGTAAACGGAAGACAGATGTCTCCTCCCTTTGTCATAAAGGCCATTGCAGACCCGGATAAGCTGGAAAGTTCCCTGACATTGCTGGGAGGGGTGAAAGAGAATCTGGAACTTATATATCATATAAAGGTTGATATACAAAAATCCGATGACATTAAAATTCCCGCCGTGAGGGATGACGGAACGGTCATCAAAATCGACAGGCTTATGCCTGTGGAAGACTGATAAATAAAAAGCTTGATTGGAGATAACAGTTTGGGGATGTACCCTTAACTGTTATTTTTTTTGCGCTCAGACAATATATATATTATTGAATGCGGCATTCCTGCAAAACAGAGCGCAAACGGTCATCAATGGAGTCCATGAACGTGAAATACGGCTTTTAGACTAAAGACTGTTTACTGAAGTCCTGAAAAAATGCTGAAAATGATTTACCAATGAGTTTTACCGGCCTGCGCAAGGCCCCTGAACGGGGTATATGGCTTTTGATTCCACGGGAGGTTATATTGATGAAGAAATATGTATGCATTCTAATAGTATTGATATTTGTGCTTTTTGTGATTAATACAGGGTGCAGGAAAAAAAGCTACAACCCTCATTTAAGTGATCTGGGAGGAGTATATCTGTTTGATCAGGATGATATTGATTACAGCCTGGAGGTAAGCGGAAGACTTTCGGAGGATGGTGACATGACTGAAGATGAGCTGTTTAGTGAGGCATTCGTAGTTGCTGACGGGCAGAGACAGGATAAAATACTCCGATGGGGTATAGCAAGAAGACCAAACAATCAAATTCCGGACGCTGATCCCGGAGCTCCGGAACTTTTGTCAAAATACGGGGGCGTCTATCTTGGTGACACTTCAAGGAAAGTAATTTATCTCACCTTTGATGAAGGCTATGAAAACGGGTACACTCCCAAAATACTGGATGTTTTGAAAGAAAACGGCGTCAAGGCAGTGTTTTTCATAACCGGACCGTATCTCAAAGAGCATCAGGATTTGGTCAGAAGAATGGTGGAAGAGGGGCATATGGTGGGAAATCATACAGTTCATCATCCAAGTCTGCCGACTGTGAGCGAAAGTGAAATAGAGGAGGAAGTCCTGGGACTGGAAAGAGCTTTCAGGGAAAAGTTCGGAAAACCCATGAAGTTTCTGCGACCGCCAAAAGGTGAATATAATGAGAAAACCCTTGCCATAACCCAGAAACTGGGGTACTGCAATCTATTCTGGAGTTTTGCCTACGATGACTGGTACAGGGATAAGATCAGAGGGGCCGATTATGCGTATAATATAGTGATGCGAAACCTGCATAATGGGGCTGTTCTGCTTTTGCATGCAGTATCGAAGGATAATGCAGACGCCCTGGACAGGATAATCAAAGGAGCCAGAGAGCAGGGTTACGAGATTGGCGACCCCAGGGAACTGCTTCCCGCGAACATTAATGAGGGAAATGAATGAGAAAGCTGAAAACTGCAAATTTAATGGTTGAGCAAACTGTAAACTGTAAGTTTTATCTTTATTCAATGAGGAGATAGTTATGCCAAAGGACAGTAAAAAGCATAAAAGGCGAAAGAAAGAGGAAAAGGAACCCAAAGCCAATTTTAAGGAAAAAGTTACAGAGCTCCTGGAATTGCCCAAGGAGATTGTTCTTGATGTTCCTAAAATCACCATTGTCGGTGCAGCAAACCTGATTCTGGAAAACTATAAGGGAATAATAGAATACAGCGAAGGATGTGTCCGGGTTAATACCAGCATAGGGATTGTGAAAATTACCGGCAGAAAGCTTTCAATAAAAGAGATTACATCGGAAGACATTATGGTGGATGGTGACCTGGAAGCATTTGAATTTCTGAAGTAAAAGACTTGTGGGGGTCAAAATGTTATTGCTGAGATTATGGAATTATATGCGAGGATATGTTATTATATTAGTTGAAGGCTATTTTTTAGAGAAATTTATAAACATCTGCACCCGCAGGCAGATCCTTTTATGGGATCTAAAAAAGCAGAGCAACAGACGCATGACAGTGAACATAAGCATTAAAGGCTTCAAAAAGCTTCCGGAGGTAGCCAGAAAGACCCACTGCAGGGTAAGAATACAATCAAAGTGCGGACTGCCCTTTACAGTGCATAAATATAAAAAACGAAAGGCCTTTATTCTGGGAGCTTTTTCCTTTGTTGCTGCTTTTTACGCCATGACTTCCTTTATATGGGATGTAGATGTGTATGGCAATAAAAAAATAGACACTCAGGTATTACTGGATTATCTGGCAGGCAACGGTATCAGGCCGGGGATGTTGAAGTACGGTATAAATACTGACGAAATTGTGAGTAAATTGATGATCGATATGAAAGAACTGGCGTGGGTGGAAGTATCCTTGAAAGGGACAAGGATAAAGGTAAATGTCAGGGAAAGGGTGACCCCACCGGAAACCATACCTATGGACCAGCCATGTGACATAATTGCCAGGAGGGATGGATTGGTAAAGTCGGTATTTACAAAATCCGGTCAACAGGTGGTAAAGGAAGGGGATACGGTGACCCGGGGACAGGTTCTGATATCCGGTAATGTAGTGAGCCGCAATGAAAATGTGAAGCCCAGACAGGTTCACGCGATGGGTACGGTATATGCCAGGACCTGGTATGAAAAGAAAGTACCCGTGGAAACCCAGATAGCAGAAGTGGTCAGAACAGGAATGACAAAAGACGTTTACAGCATCATGATATTTAACAGGAGAATAAGATTGCCTTATGGTGAAGTACCTTTCAAGGAATATGAAACGGTGGAAATAAAAAAGGAATTATCTATAGGTGAGGACTTGATATTTCCCTTGACATTTATTATTGAAAGATTTTATGAAAATAATATAATAAAAAAAGACATAGATTTGGAGGAAGCCAAAGCTTTGGCTGCAAACAAGGCAAAGACGGAACTCGCGAAAGAAATACCTCAGGATGCACAGATTGTAAAAACAGATCTGAAGTATACGGAAGATGAAAAGGGAAAACTGACAGCTGTGGTTATGATAGAATGCCTTGAAGATATTGGAATGGAAAAAGCGATTGGAGGAAATTGATTGGAAAAACATACTGAAAAAACTGTAGAGTATAACAATATGGAAAATGCAATTAATCTCTTTGGCAACTATGATGAAAACATACGTGCCATTGAGGCTTCACTGAATGTCAAGGTCATATCAAGGGACACTGACATCAGGATTGTCGGTGATTCAAAAGCGGTGGAAAAGGCGGAACTGGTGATTAAACGGCTGATAGACATATCGGAAAGAGGAGAGACCATAACGAGGCAAAATGTAAATTACCTTGTGCAGTTGGTGAATGACGGCGATTTTGAGTATATAAATGATTACATGAATGAGTATATCTGCCTGACGGCCAGGGGAAAGCAGATTAAGGCCAAAACTCATGGGCAGAAAGCTTATGTGGAGAAAATAAGAAATAATGATATTGTATTTGGTATCGGGCCTGCCGGCACAGGGAAGACTTTTTTGGCGGTTGCCATGGCTGTGACGGCTTTCAGGAATAAGGAAGTGGACAGAATAGTTCTGACAAGACCTGCTGTGGAGGCTGGTGAAAAGCTGGGCTTTTTGCCCGGAGATCTTCAGAACAAGGTTGATCCATATTTGAGGCCTTTATATGACGCCTTATATGAGATCATGGGTGTAGAATCCTATATGAAATATTTGGAGAAGGGCATGATAGAAGTAGCTCCTCTTGCATACATGAGGGGAAGAACATTGAACGATTCTTTCATCATCCTTGATGAGGCACAAAATACCACTCCCGAGCAGATGAAAATGTTTCTTACAAGGATCGGATTTAACTCCAAGGCTGTCATAACAGGAGACGTTACCCAGATTGATTTGCCTGGAGATAAGAAATCCGGACTGGTAGAAATACAGAAGATACTAAAGGGTATAGAGGGCATCGGATTTGCGTATTTGACAGAAGTGGATGTGGTTAGGCATGAATTGGTTCAGAAGATAATCAAAGCCTATGAAAAATATGAAAAAAAGAAAGAAAGCAAATAGATTAATATGACCTTTTTGGGGGGCTGGCAGTGGTTTCAAAAGAAAAAGATAAAAAAAAACGGGCCAAAATGTTCAAACTGCTGAGAAATGTCAAATTTCAAAGGACAATAATTGGCGTTATAACATTGGTGCTGGCGTTTTTTATTGTGGAAAGCGGTGCAACACCGGAAAAATATGATCTGAAGCTTAATGAGGTTTCAAAAACCAAAATTGTTGCCACCAGGGATGTGGAAAACAAGTATAGAACGAAATTAAATGCGGAAGCGGCTGCAGATGCCACTGAACCTGTTATTATAGAAATTCCGGGTGCTTCCATAGAAGTTGTAAACAATCTGAATGATTTTCTCACGGCCATCAGCACTGCCAGGGATAACGTGAACAATGCCTTACACCAACAAGATGAAAACCAGGATGGTTTATACTATCAAGATAAGTTGAATTATCTGCAAAGCAGAGAAGCCCCAAAGCTTGTGGAAAATGCGAACAAGTTCGGCATTTCAATAACTGAAGAACAGGCCTTTTACCTTATTTCCAGAGCAGATGAGGAAGATATACGTGTTTTCAGCAGATCATTAAGGGAAATAGTAAATGAAATAATGGTGCAGGATGTCACAGAGGATAATCTTGCGTCTCATGTATATAACGCGCAGAAGAGAATGCTGAACACTTCATTGAACCAGGATATGAAGAATATCGGATTGTCGGTGATAAATTCTGTCCTGAAACCCAACAGTACCATAGATGAAGAGCTTACGGAAAAGAAAAAGGAGGAAGCTAGAAATGATCCTGCAAACAAGGAAATAATACTCAAGGGAAAGACCATTGTTGATGTGGGAGATGTTATCACTTTTGAGAAATACCAACTCCTTGAGGAACTGAATCTGCTTGAGGAAAACAGATTTGATTACAGCCTGGCCTTTGGGATTCTCATAGTATTGTTGCTTCTTGCCGTTCTGTTGGTGCTCTACTTGAACATGTACAGCAAAAAAACATTGAACGACATAAAGGAGCTGCTGCTTCTGGTGGTGATAATCCTGCTCACGTTGTCGGTTGCCAGAGCAGTATTCAAGTATACTCCCCTGGCAATACCGATTTTTATCGCTACCATGTTGATATCCATTTTGCTGGATATGAAAATAGCCCTGATTGCAAACCTGATACTTACAGTAGCCATTTCCTTTATGACCAAAGGAGATTTGGGATTTATCTATATGGCCTTGATAAGCGGTTCTTTCTCCTGCTTTATTGTAAATAAGGCAAATCAAAGGAACAAGCTTTTCATGAGCGGTGTACTGGTAGCTTTCCTGAATGTTTTGATTATTGTATGCTTGGGAATAATAAATGATAATGATATCAAAACTATTTTAATAAACAGTTTTATAGTCTTCCTGAATGGAATTATCTCTATAGTGCTGACTATAGGGCTTTTGCCGTTCTGGGAAAGCACATTTAACATAATAACACCAATGAAACTCATGGAGCTTTCCAATCCGAATCAACCTCTGATGAAAAGGCTTCTCATGGAAGCTCCGGGAACTTATCATCACAGCCTGATGGTTGGGAACCTGGCGGAGGTGGCGGCTGAAGCCATAGGCGGAGATTCGCTTTTGGCAAGGGTAGGAGCGTATTTTCATGATGTTGGTAAACTGAAACGTCCGAATTTTTTCAAGGAAAACCAGCTGGGAGATAATCCCCATGACAGGATGACGGCCAATTTAAGCACCCTGGTCATTACTTCCCACACCAATGACGGCGTTGAACTGGCAGAAAAATATAAAATACCTCAGGCAGTGAGAGATATAATCAGGCAGCATCATGGTACTACACTTGTGGCATACTTTTACCACAAGGCCCTGAAAAGTGAAAAAGGGGACGAGATAAAGGAAGAGAATTTCAGATATGCAGGTCCAAAGCCTGCTACAAGAGAAGCAGCTGTGGTCATGCTGGCGGATTCGGTAGAGGCTGCGGTGAGATCGATGTCTGATAAAACAGAAGGGAAGATTGAGGGATTTATCAGGAAAATTATAAAGGACAAGCTGGATGACGGACAATTGGATGAATGTGATCTCACATTGAAAGACCTGGATATAATAGCAAAAAGCTTCATGAAAGTATTCAGCGGGTTCTTCCATGAGAGGCAGGAGTATCCGCAAATAAAAACAAAAATGGTTCAGGAAAGGAATGAAGAGGGATTGGCGAACAATGCCGATACAAAAGACCAGGTCAGCAGGGACTGTGAAAGGAGTATGCCTGATGTCGATAACAATAGAGAATCAGCAAAACAAGGTCTCAGTAACTGAAGAAATGGAGAGCCTTATAAATAATGCTGTGGAATTAAGCCTTGAATTGCAGGGATTTGCCATACCTGTGGAGATAGGCATATTTTTGGTTGATGATGAAAGGATAAGGGAAATAAACAGGGAGCACAGAAATATTGACTGTTCCACCGATGTTCTGTCCTTTCCCATGGTTGATATGTATGAAGGGGTTATAAACTCAGACCAGGGCGATTATGATCTGGATGAAGACGCCCTTGTTCTGGGGGATATAGTAATCTCCCTGGAGACCGCAGAAAGGCAGTCAGAGGAGTACGGCCACTCCTTTAACCGGGAGCTTGCGTTTCTTGTTACCCATGGCGTTTTCCATCTTTTGGGTTTTGACCATATGAAGCCTGATGAAGAAAAGCGTATGATGGAGAAACAGGAATCAGTTCTGTCGAAAATGGGGCTGACCAGATAATGAAGAACAAGAGAATCCAGGACAGCTTTAAAAATGCAGTCAGCGGTGTAATGCAGGCCGTCAGGACAGAACGAAACATGAAGATACACATGGCGGCAACGGTATGCGTGCTGCTGCTGAGCTTGTATTACAGGATCACAAAGACGGAATTTCTCATAATATGCCTGACAATAACCCTGGTGATTGCTTGCGAGCTGATTAATACTGCATTGGAAGCGCTGGTGGATATCATTGTTGATGTATACCACCCTAAAGCGAAAAAAATAAAGGATGTAGCTGCAGGCGCTGTCTTCATGTCAGCCATGATGTCTCTGGTTGTCGGGTATGTTATCTTTTTCGACAGGATTATGGCAGACGTAAGAGCTTTCATTGATTGGATCGCCCAGAGGTGAATATTTAAAGAGACAGCCCCGGAGGTAAGTTTGTTTGTCAGGATGGAAGCAATCCTTTGGTTTTGAGCTGTCTCTGCTTTTATATAGTATGGGGGTATGAAAATGAAATATCAGGAGTTGTTGAAAATGGCAGCAGAAGCCATGGAAAACGCCTATGCCCCTTATTCCGGCTTCAGAGTGGGTGCTGCCGTTCTTACTTCCGGTGGGAAGATATATACCGGTGTGAATATTGAAAATGCATCCTATGGCGCTACATGCTGTGCAGAAAGAACTGCCGTCTATAAAGCGGTTTCGGAGGGGGAAAGGAGCATAAAGGTGGTTGCCATTGCAAGCAGCGGTACCGAGACGGTTTTTCCCTGTGGGATATGCAGGCAGGTAATGGCAGAATTTGGTGATGACGATTTAGAGATCCTTTGCAGCAGAAGCAATGGGGAATATGATGTCTATACTTTAAGGGATCTGCTGCCTCATGCATTCAGACTGAAAGAAACACAGGGATAAAGGATTAAACTATGCTGTCAATGCCGGTTGCCTTTACATATAGTTAAAAGTGTTTATATAATTTGATTATGAGCAATTGATATAAATATAGTTATGAATCTGGTATATGAGGGAGGAATATATGAGTTTCAAATCGGGATTTGTTACTATTGTAGGCAGGCCAAACGTTGGCAAGTCAACCTTGATGAACAGGTTTGCCGGAGAAAAAATCGCCATTATATCCGAGAAACCGCAGACTACCCGTAATTCCATAAAGGCTATGGTTACTGAAGAAACTTCTCAAATCATTTTCATTGACACTCCGGGAATGCACAAACCCAAGACAAAACTGGGAGAATATATGGTAAGTGTTGTGCAGGAATCCCTGAACGAGGTTGACATTGTTTTGTTCCTGGTAGAAGCTACTGATGCTGAGCCGGGAGCAGGAGATCAGTATATTGCCGAGCAACTTAAAGAGTTGAAGACACCGGTTTTTCTGCTTATCAATAAAATCGACCTGGTGAAAAAGGAGCAGTTGCTGTACGTAATAGATAGCTATAAAAATTTGATGGACTTTGAAGCAATTATACCGATTTCTGCAGCAAACAATGAGGGCATAGACATAGTATTGAATGAGATACGAAAGAAACTTCCGGAAGGACCCAAATATTTCCCTGATGATATGCTCACCGATCAACCGGAAAAAGCAATTGTGGCTGAACTGATCAGGGAAAAGATCCTCATGCTTTTGTCAGATGAGGTACCCCATGGTGTGGGTGTGGAAGTATCGACTTTCAAGGAAAGACCGAACAAAAACCTGATAGATATCAGTGCAACCATATATTGCGAAAAGAGCAGCCATAAGCCTATAATAATAGGTAAAGAAGGCAAAATGCTGAAAAAGATAGGTAGTCAGTCAAGGGAAGATATTGAAAGGTTTCTTGGAGTGAAAGTATACCTGGAGTTGTGGGTTAAAGTTAAGGATGATTGGAGAAACAGCGAATCCATGCTGAAAACCCTGGGCTATTCAAAATGATGGTAAAATTTGGGGACAAAAGGAAAGACGTTGCGCCCGGAGACCAACAGCAATAATCTTTCCGGATTAACTTATTCAAGGCCGGAGCAAAGAAGCTGCTGGATTTAACATATTTGTGAGCATTAAACGTTGATAAATTTTCAAGTATACAAAACTCTTTTTAGAGTAATCTAATATTATCAGACAGTTACAAAAGATAAAAGAGGGGGATTCACATTTATGTTAAAAGAATTTGCATGGAGTGCATTTGAGATGACAGGCAGCATAGATGCATACGTGTTCTATAAGGAAATAGAAGCGCAAAACAGAGTTCAGGAAGACAATCTTCTGGCCAAGGAAGAAGTTGCCGCAAGTAACTGATCTTATCCTCAGCCAAATATCATAAATGCTTGTATCAGGGTAGGAAAATGAGTTTTTTAAGATCAAAGGGAATTGTAATAAAAGAGACAAGTACAGGCGAAGCTGACAGGATAGTCACCATATTTACGAATAACAGGGGAAAGATTGCAGCGGTTGCGAAAGGTTCAAAACGCCCGAAAAACAAACTGGCTGCAGGAACTCAGTTTCTCTGCTACAGTGATTTTGTCCTGTTTAAAGGCAATGAACTATATACCATAAATACCTGTGATATCATAGAAGCATTTTATGAATTGCGTAATGATATAGTAAGGCTTACCTATGCTGCTCATATGACTGATATAGTAAATGACGTAATACAGGAGGATCAGTCGTCACCGAAAGTGCTCCAGCTTTTTTTGAACACGCTTTACATGCTTTCAAAGACACAAAAATCGCCGGAGCTGGTGACCAGGATTTTTGAAATCCGGCTGTTGTCTATGCTGGGTTATGCACCTTATGTTAGTGCCTGTATCCAGTGTGGAAGCGAAAAGCTGGAAAATGTTTCGTTTGGTTTTGAGAAATGTGGCTTCCTATGTGACAACTGTAAGCCGATGGATAAATCCGCAATGAAGATATCGACAGGCACGGCAAAAGCATTATATTACATCGTGCATTCCCGGTTGAAAGATTTGTTCAAGTTTGACCTTTCTCCCCAGGTACTGCAGGAGTTGAAAGTAATTAACCGAAGATATTTGAAAGAAAGGCTGGAGCATGATTATACCAAGCTTGACTTTTTAAAAACCATAAACCTTTAGCCTGATTATCACTTTGACCGCCGGCATTTTCCTTAAATCCATCCATGGAAAAATCTCGGAAAATGATTAATTTCCGGAATATTCAGGCAAAACTGCTTGGAAAATGATGAACTGAATTTTACAAAACCTATATTAGACTTGAATATAATTGGGCAAAGCTACCGGCTTTTTATACTTGACCCACGCTTGACTATCCGGTGGCTCAACAAAACCTGTTTTGACACTTTCGGCTTTTCATCGATAACCGAAATCAACAGTTTGGCAGATTCGTATCCCATTTCGTAATATGGCTGTTCAATCGAAGTTATGTACGGGCATGTCAAAAGACAGGTTATTGTATTGTCAAACGCGGTAACCGCAAGTTCTTCAGGTATTCTGATACCCATTCTGCTTGCAACGTTTATACAACATGCCGCTATGACGTCACTTGTACACACAATTCCGTCAGGGCGTTTTTCAGCAGGCTGGGAAAGCAATTCTGTTACAATGGCGTTTATTTTGGAAACATATTCATCAATGCTTCCTGATCCGGTTTCAAATGACGTGCGAATAATAAAATCAGGGTTGACTTCTATCCCGTTTTCCTCAAGTGCCCTCCTGAATCCATACTCTCTGTCAATTGCAAACTTAATACGGTAGTCGTAAATATACTGGGGTGATATGAACGCAAGCTTGCGCTTGCCGGTTTCAATGAGGTGGTTTGTTATATCCCGCGTAGCTTCGTTATTGTCTATTGTGACCAGATTAGCCTTTGGAAAGTACTGATATTCATTGCACTGGACAATAGGGCATTTTGACAGCAGGGACTCTGATATCTCGGGAAGAAGGCGCATATTTAAAAGCACAATTCCGGAAACAAGCCTTTCATCAACATATTTTACGTACTCATTGGCCTGGTTGGGCTGAGTTATCGTGATCATTGTGTCGTAGCCCAATTCCCGCGCGGCGTCACATATTCCGTTTGTTATTTGGGTTACAGGGCTCATTGTCAAAACCAGTATTGTTTTTTTGCCTGCCTTCTGAGAATGACGACCTCTCGGCCGCATGGAGTAGTTGAGGGCTTTTGCTGCCTCCAATACCTGCTGCTTAGTTTCTTCGCTTATCACATCATGCCCGTTGAGAGCACGGGACACAGTGGATATAGATACGCCTGCTTTTTTTGCGACGTCCCTGATTGTAGCCAAGTCACCACATCCTACTAAATTATTAGTCTTTCAAATGATATCACAATGCAACTGTATCGTCAATGTTTTTGATAAAGTTTCATAAAAACAAACATGAATGAAAATGAGTTTTCAGTTGTTCAATTGCTGCTTTTGCATAAATCAGATACGAATGTTTTGCATAATTCATGCAAATAATTGCATTGCTTTACAATCAGTTTTACAAAAGGAGTAACTGAACTTTGGTATTATGGAATGAAACAATTTTTCTGTGTTTGCAAACCAGATGTTATATTTTATAAAAGAATTCTTATACCAACAGATACCTGTATTTAAGCATCGGACTTTATATAAATAGACACCAAATAAATTTTATAGTGAGATAAAGCCGGGACAAAATAAATTGCTGAAACAATGTGAAATCCTGATCCCGTTATTAAATGCAAAGGTTGTTTTGGCTTGCATAGGATCAAGCAGGCAAAACAACCTTTGCATTTGCACTTCAATTTTCAAAGTGGCTCTAAACCAGGATTAACTCACGGGTCATTTTCGGGTTTTTTTCGTTCCTTTCACGGTTTTCACCGTCCATACGCGGGGGCAGGTATGAGCGGATTCCCCAGAAGTTTACATGGACAGTATGTGTTCCCGTGGAAAGCCCGCCTTCCTTTTTTACGCGTATATAAGCGACTTCGTCCCTTGGCCACATGATACGGTCTTTGTTGGCCATCTCGTCATAGGTATATTCGATACCGCTTATAAGGAAAGTTACATCTTCAGGGCCAAACCTTTCCCCGTCAACGGTCAGGTTGTCAAAACGCAGCTGGCTAAGCCATGTTCCACGATAGACATCCTGGCGGATTCCAACCTGGAATCCCACTACTTTCCCGTCTTTTACAATATTTCTGAATCCCTTTTGCTGGATGATTTCTTTCTCAAGCATGTGTCTCTACCCCCCTTTTTTTATTCGCCAAGAAGCCGTTTCAGCATTACGTGATGACGGCGTACCTGGGTTGTGGAGTATCCGGGAACATCCTTGTTCGGACCCTCGTACTCTGACAGTAGATATCCGTTCCAGTTATGCTTCTTCATAACATCTATTACTTCCTTGTATGGAATGGACGTTTCTTCAAAGTTCTCATTCATATTGTAGAACTTGGCATGGCAGCAGTATACGTATGGAAGCAGCGGGATAAGATCCTCAGGCTTGCTGTAGGTTGGCCTGTTTGGATCCCAGCCTGGGATGAACTTGAACATCGGGTTGTCGATCTGGAACACTCCGAAATCGATGTTTAGCCCGAAGTGCTTTGTCTGTTCCTTGTCAATAAACTCGCAGTACTCTTCAATCATCCTGTCGTTAAGAAGAGTAGGAGCATGGATTTCGGGGCACATGACAACATTATACTTTTCAGCGTACGGCAGAGCGCGTTTTATGAATTCTTTCCAATTTGGAACAGGGGTAAGGGTTTCGTCACAGACACCGAGCTTTGTCCTCATGACTCTGAATCCCATGAAAGAGGCAAGCTTTATGTCGTGAACCAGCATGTTCAAAGCTTCGTCGCTAGTATAATCGCGGTCACGGAACATGCGGCTTTCTACCCAATGACCGTACTCGACAGGTACAACTTCGTATTTCTCAATCATTCCGAACCATTTGTCAAGCCAGTCATTAGTTGGGTTCGGATAACCCTTGATCACCCCGTCGGCGAGAATTTCAAGGCCGTAAGCCCCGATGTCCTGCATGTTCATAAGGATGTCTTCAAGATCCATTGTCCAGTATAATTCTTGATCCCAGCAATAGGTGGATACGCCCCTGTGTATCCCTTTTTCCTTGTATTGACTCACCAGTAATACCTCCCCTACAGTAATAATTTAGGTGTATGTTGCAGCAGCCTGCTGCGCAATATTCAAATTCATTACGAAGAAATGCAATGAGACAGTAGTTGATATGAATTTAAACCTTACACCTTAAAATTTACTTGCAACAGTGGTGTAAAACAACACATAATTGTTGCATATGTTTCACTATAAATACTATCATTGTTTCATTCAGTTGTCAATATTTATGAGCAACATAAGCGGTTTGCAATGCTAAGTGCATAGAAAAATCCATTATTTCATTGTTTGTTTACAGTACCATACAATCCATGTCAAAGCAGTAATGGATAAAGTATTTAAGGCATGCCTCATATGAACGTAAAGTAAATTTGAATTTCATCAATGGGAAGAAGATCAGGACCATTTGCCCAAAATATGTTGAGATAGAAGTTGATGTTCCGCAATACATAGCTAAGGAAAGAGTTTATGACAACTGGCGATGCTATAATAAAAGTGATAAAATAAATAATTGATTTGTTGCATTGAAAAAGCTTGTTTAATTTTATGAAGAAAATTTATAAGTTACATGCTGGAATTCAGCTGACTGCAAGGGATGGTTTTGTTTCTGCATTGCAGGCATTGTTCCGGGCGGCTAATCCATTTGAACAAACGGTCCTTTTTCTGCTGAATTCTTTCTGGAGTTGAACAAAACATGCTGATTATATTAAGGAAAGGGAATGAATGTTAAGTGAAGCTGAGCATAAGAAATGTTGAACCGGATGAACTGGAAGGTATTTTTATGCATATAAAAAATGATTTTGCGTTGGGAGAATATCCGCCCTATGCTGCCTTGCACAGGCATCTCACCACAGGAGTTCAGAAAGGGTATATTTTGCAGGACAGAAAGAAAGATGTGGCTTATTCTTTCTGCGCGGAAGGAACGGGAAACGGCTTTGTTCTCATCAGCTTGCTTGCTGTATTTAAAGAATTCAGAGGAAAGGGTTATGGTACTGCGTTTTTGGATGAACTGAGGCATATGTACACAAGTAAAAAAGGTATCATTATCGAAGTGGAAAAGCCGGAGGAGGCAAAGACAGCTGACGAAAAGACAGTAAGAGAAAAAAGAATTGCGTTTTACCAAAAGTCCGGTTTTTATCTGGTAAAAAATATAGATTATTGCATATGGGATATACCAATGCACCTGATGATATTACCTGGGACAGGAACAGGAAAGATCGATAATGCGGAGATCAGTCAGGCGATATATGAAATTTACGGAGAATTGCTGGGAGATCGCTTTATTCACAAAGTGAGGCTCAGGCTCCTGAAGTAGGCACAAGTATATTTACAGTTTTCTTCCGCAGTATGGACAATAACTGTAACCGGGCTCAAATCTGGCTCCGCAGTTGAAACAGGTTTTATAGGGTGCATTTTGATTCATGGGGCGCAGATTTTCCTGCCTTATATCAACATTATGTCCTTTCTCGTATTTCTGCCCGATTTCCGTATCAAGCTCAAAAACACTTCCGCAACAGGCAGGTCTCATATAGTATGAAACATTCCATTTGAAAACAGGAATGAAGAATATATGAAAGTACGTGTAAGTCTTAAATATTTCAAAGCGGGTAAGAGAGCCGCAAGCAGGACATATGGAGTTGGTTTGCGTCCCTAGAGGCTTGTTTGCCCGATCTGCACCGAATATACCTATAAAAAACATCAGGATTACTTCCTCTCCAAAAACTTTGAAAATATAAAAAAGAACTACTGATCTCTCAATAGCTCTTCATTTGTGGTGCGGTCGATGGGACTTGAACCCATACGGGAATACCATACGCCCCTCAAACGTACGCGTCTGCCAGTTCCGCCACGACCGCTCGTTATAAAAGTTTCAACTCGCAAGCGCATAAACTATTATACTAGTTAATAATATTTATGTCAATACAAATTTTAAAATTTTATGGTCAGTTTATAGGGAAATTTTTCTGAAATTTTCTTAACAAAAAGTGTTGACACTAAAAAACAATGCTGCTATACTATCTTAGTGTCGAGACCAAACAGGGCTCAAAACAAGAAAACACAAATATATAAGCTGGTGTAGCTCAGCAGGTAGAGCAGCTGACTTGTAATCAGCAGGTCGGGGGTTCGATTCCGTCCACCAGCTCCAATATGGGGAGATTCCCGAGTGGCCAAAGGGGGCAGACTGTAAATCTGTTGTCACTGACTTCGATGGTTCGAATCCATCTCTCCCCACCAAGAGCGAGATTATATCCTCGCTTTTTTTATTTACTTTTTCATCTCTTTTTCAACTTGTTTTCAATTGGAGAAAGAGAGAGATCAATGCCTGTAAATAATTTTCCTGTATATTATAAAATTCCATATTACGATGGCACCCATGACAATCAGTTTGGACAACAGGGGCGATAGGCCAATGCTGCTCGAAAGGATATTGATCACATTGTTGGATATGAAGAGATTAACGGCGAACAGGGAAGCAAACATCAACAACTGCTTAAAAAGGTTCTCCCTGGATTTAAAAGACCATTTCCTGTTCATAGTGAAACTGATGGCAAAACCTGCCGACATGGCAAAGAAATTGGATAATCTGTAACCTGTCTTTGCCTGGGAGTATAACAATGCAAATAACATATATTCGGTTCCAAAAGCCGTGAAACCACTGATCAAATAACGTATGAACTGGGCTTGGCTTTTTCTGTCAAATATCGCTCCAAATATCCTGTGCTCTTTCAATTTCATTGAAAAGGACTGTATAGACATGTTTCCTCCTGATGTTGGTAAGTTTGACGGTAACAGCTTTTCCGCAGCTTTATGCAGTGCTGTGACAATTATATTATTATATTACAGTTGCATGTTTTAAACAAGTTTCTTTGGTTCTTCCAATATATCTCAAACCCATGGCCACTTGTTGGGAAATGCCTGGGGTATATTGGCTGTTATGGCAAATTACTGTTTATGCTGCATTTTCATCATAGAACTGCAATTAAAATTAAGTTTTTGTTCCAGCAGCGAGTTTTTGTTCCAGTATCAAAGTGATTGCCATATCGCATAATAATATGCGTAAACCACTGATGAATCATTCCGATGAAAGGATAAATCCGCTGCACCGGTAAACTTGGAGATGATGCTTTGTAAAATTCTGAGCTTATAGATAGCTCCAAAACTTCAATGATGAATTCAGCAAAGATGAATTGTTTGTTGTATGCTTTGAAATATTTTCGGAGCAAAAGCTTTACTTGCAGTTGGGCTGAATTCAAACGAATTTACGGTTTCCTTATTGTTTCCAATATACATAAAACTGGCAATCTGTATTTTTTGATATCTTTATGGATGATTCCGGCGAAGAACCTCGAAGAAGACATCAAATGCCGGGTAGGTAAAAGGGGAGTGCCATGAAAACACATAGATATATATTCCTTATATGTGCAGTCATTATAACAGGATTTTTCATAGAAGGCATATATGCTCTTCCGCTTCTTAACATGGGGATAATAAAGAAAGATAATGTACAAGAGAATCCGAAAAAACATGAACAAACTAAAAAAGAAGCGGTGCAGGATCAATCGACCGGAGGAGTAAATACAGGCGATTCTGTTGTTGAGTTGAAGAAGGAGAGCATACTTGATATCGGACCTGCTGTATATGAACATGTAAATGTACTTATTCTCGGCCTTGATGAATATAAAGAAAGATCCGATGTAATAATGCTGGCAAATTTTGATTCCGGTTCAGGAAACCTCAACCTGCTTTCCATAGCAAGGGATACCAGGGTGAAAGCGGGAGGCAGGTACAGAAAGATAAATTCCTTAATCGGGATTGGCGGAGAACAGATGATAATAAATAAAGTTGAGGAAATAACCGGACTTGACATACCCTATTATATAATTCTGGATTTCGAAGGATTTAAAAAGATTATAGATACGCTGGACGGTGTGGAAATGGATATCCCCTTTGACATGGATTATGACGATCCTGAACAGGATTTGCACATACATTTGAAGAAAGGCAGACAAATACTCGATGGCGAGAAAGCTGTACAGTTTGTAAGATATCGAAAGGGAAACAGAAAAGGCGAGGGATATGTAAATGGAGATATCGACCGTATAGCTGCCCAGCAGCAGTTTATTAAGGCATTGATTGCTCAAAAGGCAAAAGTAAAATATCTTTCCAGGATAGACGATATATTTCTGATTTTAAAGGATTACATGAGAACCAATATAGAAATAGGGCACGTTAATTATTATATAGACGGACTGGTTAAAATCAGATATAAAAATACAAAGGCTTTTACTCTCCCGGGAAAATCTGTTTACAGAAATAAAACCTGGTACTATATATATGACAGGGAAACTACCAGGGAATTGATAGACAAGAACTTTTTCAAGTAATGGGATTGCAGAACCTGCTGTAATTCACCATGTTCAAAAAAGCAAGTATAGTCACGGAAAGTCTTTGTCATAAAAACGTCTGCAACGTTTTGGATTTGATCTTCATATGATATAATCAAATAGAACCAATCTATGTTCTTTTTTTGTGTGGCTGGTTTTGTGCCGGAGTGAGCCAAAGGGATAATCATTCAAAGTTGAAGTTTTATTGCAGATTCATTTGGTTATAAACACACATTAACAGTGATAAACAAAGGGGCGTATAATTCTAATGCTAATGTATAAAAACTGGGATGACTTGATCAAGGAGTGTGAAAACTGCTACAAATGTCCTCTGGGACATACCCGTACAAACATTGTTATAGGACGGGGAAACAGAGAAGCATCCCTGATGTTTGTAGGTGAAGGCCCGGGGGAACAGGAGGATCTGAAAGGTGAGCCCTTTGTCGGCCCTGCCGGGAAACTTCTTGATTTATTGCTGGATGCATTGATGTTTGATAAAAATGACTATTATATAGCAAACATAGTAAAATGCCGGCCGCCGGGAAATCGTGTGCCTACGGATGAGGAGGCCGAGGCGTGCTTGAATTATCTGAGGAATCAGGTTTATCTGATAAAGCCTAAAATAATAGTTTGTCTTGGGGCTACTGCAATGAAATACATAATAGACAGAAATGCAAAAATAACACAAGTAAGGGGTCAGTGGGTGGAGAGAAAGAACTGCTGGCTCATGCCTACATTTCATCCTGCTGCTTTGCTGAGGGATGAGTCAAAAAAGGTATTAATGTGGGATGATCTGAAGAAAGTGAAATTGAAATTTGATGAAATAAGAAATCCCGAGTAGTCTGATAATAGAAAGTAAAGAATTAATTTAAATAAGCTGCAGGCACAACAGGAGGATTTATGACCAAAGAGGAACAATTAAGTGAACTTTATGAGAGGTATGTGAAAGATTTTAAGGATATGGAAATAGTGCTCGGGGACGGGAATGTAAATACAGATTTGGTACTGGTGGGGGAAGCGCCCGGCAAAGACGAAGTAAGGCTTTCAAAGCCCTTTGTCGGCGCTGCCGGTAAGAATCTGGCACAGTTCATTGATATCCTGGGTTTAAAGAGAGAAGAAATCTTTATTACCAATGCGATTAAATACAGGCTATCCAAGGTTAATCCGGACACAGGAAAGCTGATAAACAGGCCTGCCACCAGGGATGAGATTTCTGCTGCAAGAGATTATCTTTTGCAGGAACTCATCATAATTGATCCTTATTATATTGTAACACTCGGGAACGTGCCCTTAAAGGCAGTGACCGGTGACTACGATATAAGCATCGGCACGGTTCATGGCCAGGTGTCCGATTTGACCATAGGGGAAAAAACATATAAGCTGTTTCCCCTATATCATCCGGCCAGCATCATTTATAACAGAAGCCTGAAAGAAGTTTATCTTGATGATATAAGGAAACTGTCACTTCTGATCAGGGATAAGCATAATGATTTTGTAATGAATTATGAAACCTGATAATAGAATAGTTTTGAAAAATAGAGTAAAAACCACATGTTATAGGTAAAACACGAATTGTTTCGACAGGCAATTGAGAATTATTTAGGAATGTAAACACTTAATGATGTAAAGATGTAATAAATATATGAGCTAATAGATATAACCCGTTTTACAACAGACTTGACTTGCCTGTTTTAACAACATTCAGATATTTATGACGGATAGCTAGAAAAGACAAATAAAAAGCAGAAATACAAGGTTATTTTGTTTATTGCGGAGAAGAATTAAAATAGTAAACATAATTAACGATTAATCCTTCAAAAAAACTTAGAAATTTAGTGTTGACACTTTCAGAAATATGATGCTATAATTTAGAAGCTGTCGTTGATGAAGCAAACGAAAAAGCAAAAAATAAAATTCAACTAAAAGTGTTGACAAACGACAGTAAACGTGATAATCTATAAAAGCCGCTTCAAATGAAGCGAAATGCAATGGACTTTGAAAAGTAAACAGTGTAACGACAAAGGGAACTCGAAGATGAATTTGAGTTAACGAGCTTATACAAGCTAGTAAGCAAGGAGCCAAAAAGGCTTTCAAATAAAAGTTTTATTTGAG
>Ga0134099_1001194_pt1 | contig 25850 bp, 20 predicted proteins | sample 10_taG_2_FD_105482 | JGI IMG/M metagenome (GOLD analysis project Ga0134099, IMG submission 105482) | Switchgrass degrading microbial communities from high solid loading bioreactors in New Hampshire, USA - 10_41_5_180_A2 metaG | ecosystem: Engineered > Bioreactor > Semi-continuous > Anaerobic >...
GGCGCCGGCCTTGCAGGTTCCGTCATGGCAGAGAGGATAGCCAGCCAGCTCGGAGAGAGGGTGCTGGTTGTTGAGAGAAGAAGACATGTTGGTGGTAACTGCTACGATGAGGTGGACGATAACGGGATACTGGTGCACCGGTACGGACCGCACATCCTCCACACCGACAGTGAGGAGGTCTTCCATTATCTTTCAGGGTTCACCGAATGGAGGGAGTACCAGCACCGTGTCCTGGGATTCATAGACGGGACAAAGGTCCCCCTACCATTCAACCTCAACTCGATGAGGATGCTCCTCCCCCAGTCACTGGCTGAGAGGCTCGAGGAGAAACTGGTCGGGAGGTACGGCTTCGGTGCCAGGGTCCCCATACTGGAACTCAGGGAGTCAGGGGACCCTGACATAGAGTTCCTTGCAGATTACGTCTACAGGAAGGTCTTCCTCAACTACACCAGGAAGCAGTGGGGCCTGAAACCAGAGGAGATGGACCCCGAGGTCACCGGGAGGGTGCCGGTGGTCCTCTCACGGGATGACCGCTACTTCACTGACAGGTACCAGGCCGTGCCACGGGACGGCTACACAGCCATGGTTGAGAGGATGCTGGACCACTCCTGCATCAAGCTTATGCTCAACACCAGCCACCATGAGGTCCTTGAGCTGAGGGATGGGCGGATCCACTTCATGGGCTCTGAGTTCAGGGGTAAGCTCATATTCACGGGTAAGATAGATGAGCTCTTCGGCTACAGGTACGGTGAGCTACCCTACAGGTCACTGGACCTCAGGTTCGAGTCCCTTGACATGGAGTGGTTCCAGGAGGCCGCTACTGTGAACTACCCCAACGACTATGACTTCACAAGGATCACAGAGTTCAAACACCTCCACCCGGCAGATTCCAGGAGGACGACGCTGCTGAGGGAGTACCCCTGCAGACACGTGGAGGGGGAAAACGAGCCCTTCTACCCGGTATTCACAGATGAGACCCGGGCGAAGTATGAAGGGTACCTTGAACTCGCCAGAGAATTTGAGGACCTGATACTGGTGGGGAGGCTTGCAGAGTACCGCTACTATGACATGGATGATATAGTGCTGAGGGCCCTCAGGGTCTTTGAGGAGATGATAGATTGAGGGTCTGTCGTAACATACAAGGACTCAAGCGTGAGGAGATGATACCCTGAAGGTCTGTGCAGTGGTCGTCACATACAACCGTAAGGAGTTACTCATGGAGTGCCTGGAGGCCCTGAGGAGGCAGACAGGGCCATTAGATGCAATCTACATCATAGACAACGCCTCAACAGATGGGACACCGGAACTACTCAAGAGTAGGGGTTATCAGGACGGTGCAGTCGTTGAGAGCCCCCTTGATGGGAGGGAAATCATTATCAGGTATGTTAGACTGCCCGTTAACACGGGTGGGGCGGGTGGATTCCATGAGGGTGTGAGGAGGGCCTTCAGTGATGGATATGACTGGATCTGGCTCATGGATGATGATGCTGAGCCACTCCCGGACAGTCTTGAGGGCCTGCTCAGATATGCTGGTGATGGTATCGCGGCCCTTGCAAACCTCAAGGTCTCCCCGGATGGGAGACCCCAATACATACACAGGGGCTTCTTTGATTTCAACAGCTTCAGAAGGGTTGTGAGGCCAGTGACTGATGATGATTTAGAGGATGAGGCCGTTGAAATTGATCACGCATCCTTTGTGGGGATCCTGATAAACTCAGATTCGGTCCGTGAGATAGGATTTCCAAGGAAGGAATTCTTCCTGCATTACGATGATGTGGAGTACTGTATGAGGTTGAGGAGCACCGGTAAGATCATACTGGTGCCTGGAAGTCTGATTCTGCACAGGGAAGCCGCGGAGAAGAACATCACATGGAGTCTTCCTGGCAGTAAAATCCCGGTGGTGCCCTATGATAAGCTGTGGCTTCGATATTATGGTGTCAGAAACTCCATTTGGCTTCGCAGGAAGGAAATGACAAGGTTACGTTTCTCTATTTTCATGGTCAGAGCAATCCTCCTATCGGTTGCAGCTCAGATAATCGCAGGGATAATCACTGAGAAACCCTTCAGGAGGGCCAGATTTGTATTGAGTGCATATATTGATGGCCTCAAGGGTATATTTGATAATGAGAAACCCCGCAGGATCCTCTATGGGTAATCATAAACCACTAACACATCTTATTATTTAAATGAAGTTTATGCTGATTTTATGTGCTGTCATAAAACTTGAAGCTAGATCCCTTCTTCTGGCATAAGCTATAATGAATACCACATAACCCCATGTTCGATGGGTTTATTTGGAGCATGTTACATATACTGGAGGTATCGTATGTTTATGGGGATCAGCGGAGCAATCATGATTCAGAAACAGTTAATGGAACGTCGTAATTAATATGGTGTCTCTAAAAGACATTCACCAAAGTTAACTTCGTTTATAGATCCTCTTACTGTCTTATCAGTATACAGGTCCAATAAATTTAATTGAGGAATAGAATCTTTTAAAGGTTTTATCAATGTCAGAGAAATCTAAATTCATAAAAAGAGTAGGATTAATTGGATTAACAAATATAATAAATTTACTTGTTGGTTTAATACTTATACCTGTGTTCACCAAAGGAAAACCCATTGAGTACTATGGGATATGGGTTCAGATAAATGTTTCATTAAACTTAATCCCCGCCCTAACCTGCCTCGGACTTCCCTACACGCTGGTTAGGTACCTTCCTGGTGAAGAGGATCCTGATAAAATAGCTGATACCGTTTATTCCATCATATCAACGGTCATTATAATAAACACGATCCTCGCTCCATTCATAGCATATCTCGTTATCAGATATGCTACCGCTAATCAAACAAACCTAATACCTATTTTCACACTACTTATTATAGTGCAATCCATTTACTCGGTGGGTATTGCCTATCTGCGAGCCCTTCAGAGAGTGAAGAAGTACTCTTTAATTGTCATAACCCAAAACATAGTTACAGCAGTGGCGGTTGCTTTATTAATATCCATGAATTATGGCATAAAATCTGCCCTTGCGGCGCTGCTTATCATAAATACCATGATAACCTTAATTTTCATGGCTGAAATCATAAGGGATAACGGGATAAGAGTACCCCGTTTCAAAGATATTGGTGAACATCTCAGTTTCGGTCTTCCAACAATCCTTGGAAATTTCTCAGACTGGATAGTATCCTCAAGTGACAGATACCTCATAGGTTACTTCATGGGTGTTGCCTATGTGGGATACTACAACCCATCATATTCAATAGCATCTCTTGTTAACATTTTCATGTGGCCCCTCGTCTTTATGCTACCACCCAAACTTTCTGAATTATATGAGAATGGCCATCTATCTGAAATAAGGCTTTACCTTGAATATTCACTTAAATATTATCTTCTACTTGCAATACCCTCCCTCTTTGGAATTTCAGCACTATCAAAACCTGTTTTAGCGATAATATCAACACCTGAAATTGCCAGTAAATCCTTTCTTATAGTGCCAATAGTTTCAGCATCTGTAATTCTATACGGGATTTATGCCATAATTTCCCAGATATTTGTAATCAAGAAAAGGACTGGTTTTATAGCAAGGGTATGGATGATTGCTGCGACACTGAACTTTGCACTGAACATAATCGCAATACCCTACCTTGGACTGCTGGGGGCAGCGATTGCAACATTGCTTGCCTATGTGCTGTCCTTTGTCCTTACGGTGAGATACGCAAATAAACTCTTTACGGTGCCATTCAAACTTCTGGATACCGTCAAAATCACCCTTGGAGGGACTGCAATGTACCTAATGATCACCTTTATAGAGGTGTCAAAGATTACCGAAGTGATTGTCACGGTCATTGGTGGAACCTTGTTTTATTTCCTGTTGATGTATCTTCTCGGAGTATTCAGCAAAAAAGAGCTTGATTTACTTAAATCTAACTGATATAGTTTATTTCCCTCAAGATTCTCTTTATATCCTCTTTCTCCAGTTTTTCAGAGTTCTTCGAATTATAGTCTATCGAATTAGGATTTGAAAAACCATCATTTATTATATACATATCCTCTGTTTCTCTGGATTTAAGTTCTTCCTCGGGAGTCATGAGTTCCTCAAAGAGTTTCTCGCCACGTCTTCTCTCTGTTATCTCAACCTCTATATCTTCAGGACGGTAACCATATCTGGGGGCAAGTTCCTCTACAACCACATCCACCAGGTCAGGTATCCGGACAGAGGGCATCTTCAGTATGAAAACTTCACCCCCAGCTGCATGGTAAGCTGCAGTGAGGACAAGTTCAACGGCGCTGTCAATACTCATTATGAACCTTGTCATCTCCTCATCCGTGAGGGTCACCGGTCCACCATTTTTTATCTGCTCCCTCAGGACATGGAGTATTGACCCCCTGGAGTTTAGAACATTACCGAACCTTACAACGGAAAAGGCTGTTCTCCTACCCCCCTTGTAGAGGTTCGCCGAGGTTGTTAGTCTTTCCGCAAGGAGCTTGGTGGCACCCATAACATTCACAGGGTTCACAGCCTTATCCGTGCTTATCAGGATGAATTTTTCAACCTCTTCATCAAGGCATGCCTCTATTACATTCTGAGTCCCATACACGTTGGTTTTAACAGCCTCAAATGGGTTGTATTCACATAGGGGGACATGTTTGAGGGCTGCTGCATGGAATACCAGGTCAACATCCTCAACAGCCCTTCTGATCCTTTCAATATCCCTCACATCACCCACAAGGGGTCTGATCATTTCTGATCCGAACCTCTGCTCAAGTTCAAAGAGACCCGTCTCATTGTTATCAAGTATCCTTATAACCTCAGGCTCCATTTCAATTAGTTTAGACACTATCTGACTTCCAATTGAGCCTGCGCTGCCTGTTACAAGTATCTTCTTTCCATGATAATAGTCACTTAGCTCTCTAATTTTATCACTTCCCAGGTGCCTGCCTTTTCTGTTGAATGGGGTTCCATCATCAACACATTCTTTATCAATCCTCGAAAAACTCCCTTACAGAGGAGGCTATGTATTCAAGTTCATCCACATCCATGTGGGGGTACATTGGGAGTGTCAGGACACGTGATGATACTCTATCCGTCACAGGTAGGTGCGTATCGTCGTTGAATACTGTGTACTTATGGGCCGGATCAAAGTATACCTTGGAGGAGACACCACTATCCTGAAGGTGACTCATGAGTTCGTCCCTCTTGCCATCCATGACCTGTATGGTGTACATCTGGTACACATGACGGCACCCCGCTGGTTCGGCTGGTGTCAGGATCCCATCCAGACCTCCAAGCTTCCTGTTGAGATATTCTGCGTTCCTCCTCCTCATATCTATGAGGCTGTCAACCTTTTCAAGCTGGGATATCCCCAGGGATGCAAGGATACTTGAGAGTCTCCAGTTGTAACCGGGGATGATGTAGTCAACCTTCTCTGATGAGTTGAAGTAGTTCCCATCATCCACTCTCCCATAGGATGCCAGCAACTTCATCTTCTCATATATCTCCGGGTCATCTGTTACTGCACATCCGCCCTCACTTGTCGTGAATATCTTGTTCTGACAGAAGCTGAATATGGCGGAATCTCCTATTGTGCCCACATATTTATCTCTAAAGGTTGCTCCAAAGGCCTCTGCAGCATCCTCTATGAGTATAAGGTTGTGGTCGTCGGCTATCTCCCTCAGCTCCCTGATCCTGCAGGGTGCACCGCCATAGTGGATGGGTATTATAGCCCTTGTTCTGGGTGTTATGCGTTCATTGACGTCATCAGGGTCAAGACCCATTGTTTCATCCTCTATATCAGCGAAAACAGGCTTTGAACCCGTATATAGAGGGGCGAGGGCTGTTGCTATGAATGTGAATGAGGGTACTATTATCTCATCTCCGGCCCCGAACCCGTAGGCGGCCATTAGGGCGTGGAGGGCAGAGCCCCCTGAATTGAAGGTTACACAGTAATCTGAGTTCAGGTAAGCTGCAATTTTCCTTTCAAATTCCTCAACCTGGGGCCCGATGCACCACCTCATACCTGAGGATATGGCATCCTCTGTGGCCCGGAGGTCATCTTCATCCCAGTATATCCTGAAAAGCGGTATTTTCATGCTGATTATCTCCTGGCTCTTTATAGTTTTCTTATTACCCTGACAGGTATCCCGTAGGCGAGGGTGTGTGGGGGTATGTCTCTGTTCACGAAGCTGAAGGCTCCTATTATGGAGTTTTCACCTATCTCCACTGAGGGCATTATCATGCTATGGGATCCTATACAGGCGTTTCTCCCTATCTTCACGGGGCCCTTCCTGTTATCTATTGTCGATTCAGAGTATATTGAACAGTGGGATCCTATCTGAACTCTGTCCTCTATAGTGACCCCATACTTTGCATTTATATAGGTGAAGGCACCGATGTCGGTTTCAACACCAAGTTTCAGGTTTTCAGGGTGCTGCACCATCCAGTTCCACTTTGTGAGTTTCCCATGCTCAATCTCAGGGGCTTTCCACTCTTTGAAGCGAGACAGACACATCACCTACTGAAAATCAATATCTTTAAATAGAATCAGCTGATCAGCTTCGATGTCTCTCTTTGCTTTGGAATCTATGATAATATCAACAAATGAAAGATTCAATCCTGTACCGGGTCTCTTAAATGATAAATCATCCTTTTTGATTATTTGACCTTTAATTATTTTATTTTTAGCAACTAAGCTTCTTCTCATAATTTTTCTCTTCTCAACTTCTTCATTTGAAAGCCTTCTTGTATATTGACCTACAGCTTTAGTTATCCTCTCAGATTCAGTTACCAAAGTCTTTAAGTCATTAAAATCGGCGGAAACACGATGATCCCATCCATACATTGTTTTATCTAAAGTAAAATGTTTTTCCAAGACTGCAGCTCCTCGTGCGACAGCTGCTAATGGTATAGAAATGCCTAAACTATGGTCTGAATATCCAACAGGACAATTAAAAAGATCTCTTAAAAAGTCGATAGTCATCAAATTTATCTTTGAATCATCTGGAGGGTATAATGAAACAGCATGCAGAACAATAAGATTTCCATTGTTTTCTTTCTCAAAAATTTCCACGGCTGTGGTCAGTTCATCTATGGTAGCCATTCCGCCAGATATAATCACAGGTTTACCTGTTTTTGCAGCCGTTTCAATCAGAGGTTTGTTATCAATATCACAGGATGCTATTTTTATATAAGAAGTATCGACCTCTCTTACGAGGAACTGAATGTCTTCAACCGTCGAAGGTGTACATCCAAATAATATATTGCATTCATCACAGAATTTTTTAAGTAGTAACAAATCATCGTAACTTAAACTCCATTCATCAAGTTCCTTTTCAAGCTCTTTATTGTTCTCATAAACTATTTTTGAAAAAAGAGAATTTTTTGACCATGACTGGAATTTAACTGCGTTGGCACCTGCTTCTTTAGCCAATTTTATGAGCTTTTTTGCACGTTCAATATCCCCATTATGATTAGCTCCTATTTCGGCTATTACAAAAGGTGTGGAAAAATTTTTAACATTATAGTTTTCAATTTGGACTTCATGCATTTTCTCACCAACATTCAACTGGTTCCCACCATAGATACTTCCTTCCTTTATATTTGCTTAAAATGGAATTTATATATCTATCATAAAATTCTCGGTCATTTTTTAATTTTTTCTCTAAGAGCTTATATTTAGCATAAAGGTCTGAAAATAAGGAATCCAAATCCCTGAGGTTTTTATAATGGACAATTTTAATTTTAAGTTGGTTTAAAATGTTTTCTTCAGTTAAATTCAAAAACCCTGCTGTGTTAGATTCATATAGTCTATAGAAAAGGTTAGCATCTTCTATAAACTTAGCACTTGAACCATTAAAGAGAATGTTTGTATAAAACCACCAGTCCACAGCCAATATATCTTCCGGGAATGAGAGCTTATCCACCACATCAACCATTATTGCACTATTTCCAAATCCTATGCAATTTTTTTCCAGTAGAAATTCAAAGTTTACCTTATCCGGCACCTGTCCTGAGAAATAATTATCAACTTTTATATCTCCCTTAAAGAGATTTGGATTAGAAAAGACAACATCACTACCACTTTTTAGTGACTTAAAAAGCTTATTTACATAGTTCTGAGGAAAAATATCATCACTATCCGTGAATATGCAAAATTCGTAGTCGCTACCAAGTAAAAAATCGTTTATATGTTCCCTCAGTTTAGGTATGTTAATGATGTCTGTTTCCTCAATGGAAATATTAAAATAATTACTGAAACTTCTTATATCATGCGAAATCTTTTCTGCTGATACGGACTGAGCAAATAGAAGTAAATCAAAGTCTTTGAAATTCTGATTTGCAATACTCAATAAATAATCGTTTAAATAATCCACTGAATGTTTGTGGATCACAGTAACTACCACTACACCCTTCATCATATTCCCTCTAGTAAAAATTCAGCAAATTTAATATCAATCTCAGTGTCTATGTCTATGCTTCTTTCTGGGGGCATGTAGTATGCCACTGTATTCTCTGTGTAGAATGTTCCCTTCTCCTCCAAGGTCTCTTTTTTACCTATGAATATGGCCCCGTTGGGTATGTAGGCTTTTTCAAGGTCCTGTCTTCTCATTTTAAAGTATTTTGATCCGAATAATGGTTTGAGTCTCCTGTTTTCTATTTTCATCGCCCAGAATGGTGTGTGTGGAAAGTCTGTTATGCTAACAAGTGAATCCGCCCATGGATTCTGCTCAAAGGTTTTCATCGCACCCCTGATATCCTCTGCCGTCCTTAGGGGTGATGTTGGCTGTAGAACCATCAATGGTCCTTCGTGTCCTGTCTCTCTGAAAGCGTGGAGGGCGACCTCAACGGTTGGGGTGACGTCGTCTGCAAGTTCAGGGGGTCTTTCGAGTACCTCAACCCCCAGCTTACGGGCCACCTCCCCTATCTCGGGATCGTCAGTTGAAACAAGTACCTCTTCAAGGACACCTGAAGATAGGGCAGCATCTATCGTGTATCCTATGAGTGGCTTGGAGGCAAGTGGATAAATGTTCTTCCGTTTGATACCCTTGGACCCACCCCTCGCGGGTATGATTCCTAAGAAATTCATCAAGATCCTCCAAGTATTATTTTAAGAGCCTCAGAAATTTTTACTCCATCCTCATTTGTGATACCAAATGGCACAAAGTCGTTGCTGTAACTCTTTATCCAGATTGTGTTATTATAAACCCTTTTTATAAAATCCTGGATTAATCTTCTATTTTTTTGAGTGTGTAACATTTCAAGCAAAGTTTCTGATAGTATATTTAAATCACGTACAATGTAACATAGATCCTCCTTCGAATAAAACTCATGACCAAAACTCAAGACGGGAACCCCTTTAATAAGAGCTTCAAAGCCAGTGCTGGAATTTATTGTTATGACACCAGCTGCGTTACTTATAAGATCTATTATTGGAGTGAGTGGATCTATTATCTTGATATTATGTATTTTTGATAAATAGCGAATCTTCCGCAGACTAACATCAGATCCTAGATAATGCGGATGAGGTTTTACATAAAGATAATAACCAGTTGGTAAAGCTCTGGAAATATCTTTAATTAATTTAAACTGGTCAGTTAAAGGTTCGCGAAATGTTAACTGAGCATCTTCCATGTAATGCAAAGGAAAAACGAAATATCTATCATCAACATCTTTACTTATCAAACCCGTAATAAACGTTTTTCTTAAAAATCTTCTGATCAGATTCCTGGAAGAATCAAATAAACTCATCTTGGGCATTATTAACATTTCATAGGGATAAACTTCTCTTATATTTTTCAGGAGCTTGTTATAAACAAATATCCAGGGGATACATCTTAACTTTTTAGGAAGAGATAACAAATGTAAAGCAGAACGTGTTTTTTCTATATTTTTTTCACCCAAAAATCTTTTTTCTTTAAAAATTTCATCTATATCCTCCAAAGAAATTTCCTTTTTAGAATTCCAGGTGCATATATGCTTATAATCATCGCAAAAAATTAGACCATCTCTTGGGAACCTTGATCTCATAAGGCCCAGAACTCGTATATTCAGCTTTTTTGCAACGAAATAAGCAACTACTGAAAAAGCATCATCTTCAAGAGTGTTTATGAAACAATCTATATCATTATTTTCAAAAAAATCCTTAAAATAACTTACTAAGGAAGCTATGTAATTAAAAACCTTGGCAGTATCTCTTGAATCAGATATTTTATCATAATCGTAGAACCTTCTATCAAAAGAGGAAATATAATTAAAGGATACACCAAGCCATTGCTGGATATTGAGTATCTCCTTTTCTGAATAACTCTTTTTAAAGAATGAGGAGCTGTATATGAATTCAAATTTAGTCATGCTGCCCAGTTCATTGAGAGAACTTTTTAACATATCGATGTCCTTGGAATCAAAAAGGTATTCTACGGGTTGACTTAAGTGGATCTCGGGATCTATCCTCGATGCAACGAACACATTATAATCCTGATCCATGTGTCTAACCCATGGCAGTTTATGAAAGATGTCCTCTCCAAAATAACCAGTTCCAATTAATACTGCTATATTCATCAATTACACCTTAAAGATGTCTATTTCTGAATAACCATTACTGTAAATCCTATGAATCGTTAATTCATGAAAATCATCTTCAAGAATCTTTTTATTTACTATCTTTTTATTTACTCCCCTAACTTCATATACTTCCATTTTTCCTGTGACTAAGTTCTTCTTACCCCGATATAAAAATCCCTCAGAAGAAGTGATTCCCGTCAAATTAAGCAGATATCCAGCCGAAGCTTGTCTTGAGGGAGCCATTCCAACAATCAGAAGTCTCCTGTATTCATCAGCGTATATAGTTTCATTTCGACTTTCATTTAAAATCCATTTTGCTCCAATAACTTCCCCATTAGTAAAATATGGATAATCTACTCTCGTATCAATAGCAAATGATGAGGGCTCATCATTGAAGACAGTATAAATCCAGCCAGTATTAAATAGTAAAAATATTGCCAGAAGAATGGAGAAGGTTCCTTCAGGATTTTTTTTAAAGTATCTTAACCTTGAAAAGATTGCCATTGCTCCCATAACACAGAATGGCGCCAGGAAGAAAAGGGTTATCTGGTAGACTCTTGTTGTATTGAGCGCAGACGCAAAATAGGGCACCGTGATTGATGCGATGCATATGAAAAAGGCGATATAGGCAAAAATAGCATAATCTCGCTCCATCTTAATTTTCCGGGTTTTCAGAAAAACCAGCATACCCACAACTATTAAGAACTGGAAGAATATGTGAAGGTATTTACCAACAGTATGTGTTGGTGACTGTGTTTCCATTGTAATCGTTGCAAGACCCTGGGCAGCGTATGGATCAAGAAACTCTCTGAATATGCTACTTACAATCTGCTTTCCAAGGCTCACGATTGTTATGAATATGGATGAACCCGAAACGTACATGTACCAAGTCAAAGCAAAGGTAAAGAAGAGAGCTGTAAATGTGTATCTTATCATATTCACATCACTGTATTGTTCCTCAAAAAGATGCGTGTGAATCTTTAGTGTTTTAGACGTTGTTTTTATTTTTTTTAGGACTTTAGGACTGTAAATGGTTAGAACCAAAAACATGCTCAAAAAGAGCATTAACATGAAGATATAGGATAGTCCATAATGCGAAACCACCAGGGAGAATGAAAATATAACAAAAAGAAGGGATTTATGCATTCCTTTAATTTTTTTATCGGCCATGACAAGAAGGATTAATGCTAAAAATAGTTCTGCTATTTGCTGTCTGGCAAGTGCAAGCATTTCAGTGTAGAATACAAAGAGGGTCATGAAGAAAAAGGCGGCGAAAAATGCAACTCTTGATTCTGTCTGTTTTTCAAAAAATCTAAATAGAACTAATGGTACAAATGAGAATATTACAGGGTATATGGTTTTAAAAACCCACACTAAGTTGAGATCCGTTAAAATGGAGATTAGAGGAGCTAAGACTGTGACGCTTAGCATGCCGTTATAATTATCAGAAATGAATGTTTTCCAGAGCCCATTTTTCATTACAAGGTTGGCAAGATAGTATTCGCGCTGAATATCCCAGCCCCATATATAATTTGTTACAAGTGATGTGTGAAATAGCAAGGAAATAGATATAACTAAAACTGCAATGATATAGGATCTTTTTTTAATCCTGTTGAATGCAACTAAGATTGGCACTAATGATATGATAAGAAGAGATATGATCAACAAAAGTGTATTCCCATAGACATTTCGTAGATATACACCTATTATTGTCAAGAATGGAACGGAAACTAAAAATATGTTGATCGGATCTAACAGTTCATTTAAATCAAAGGTGCTTGAAGAAGAGTCCCTGCCGAATATCCAGTATAAAATGAGGAGGGCAAAAAGTAAAGCAAAAAAACTTAAATGAATGTAGATTTCCTTGAAGGGGGTTTTAATTCCTAAAACTGGGTATAAAGTGTTAATCAAAAGACCCATAAACATTAATAGGAATATACTTATACCGAGGGCATATAATGTTTCATCAATCAGGTCAGAATTTATTCTTATTATTTTAACAAATAAAAATCCAGTGCACAATATCAATGATAAACTTACTAATTGAGTTATTACTGGAAATCTAAACGCCATTAAATTAAGTACCATGCAAAAAATCAAAACAAATGTGAATAGCACTATTTTAAATTTGAACTTCATAGAAGCCTCCGCATATTATTAAACTCAATATCCTTCATTTTAATAAATTTCTTAGAATGAATAATATTTAAATGATTAACAGTACTTATCCATGAAAACTTGTCATCAACTAAACGCCGTCCATTTTTTCCAATATCATATCTTAAATTTTCATTTTTTAGTAGCTCGATAACAATTTCTGCAAATTTGAAGGGATCATCTTCGATAAACATATGTGTCCCGTTTTTGGCATCAATTCCAAGAGCCCCAATAGATGTAGTAACAACAGGTTTTCCCATTGCCATTGCTTCTAATACCTTATTTTTAATTCCAGATCCTATTCTTACAGGGGCAACAAAGACAGATGCCTTTGATAAGTGTTCTCTAACATCTTTAACATAACCTGTTATAATCACAGAAGGATCTTTGTTTCTTAGAGAGAGTATTTCCCTACAAGGGTCACGTCCAATGAGATAAAATTTAATTTCAGGAAACTGCTCTTTTATCACTGGATAAATTCTCTCATAAAAATATAAAACTGTATCTAAATTTTTTTTGTCTCCCATATGCCCTAAATATGCTATAGATGGATATTCTTCAAATTTAAAAAAAGGACGGAAGTAAGATGTATCGACACCATTTGGAAGGGTGATTATCTTTTCATTTTTAACATTATTTGAAAGCATCCTTTTATCTTCATTTGTAACCACTAAAACTTTATCATAATGATTATAAACATTTCTTTCTTTCCAAATCTCTCTTAGAGTCTGAATTTTCCAAAAAAATTTTTCTTTTTTATTTTTAGAATTTGAATAGAAATCCTCGAGAATATTAGAGATACAATCAACAGCATCTACGATTTTGGGTTTGTCTAAATTTGCAACGTAGTATGCCATATTATGATCAGAAACTACAGCATCAACAGAATGTGTATTTATGAATTTATTAATGTATCTCTCCATCTTAGGATCATAGAATGAACTTAAGGGATCAAATTTGCCTATAGGATGCCTATTGCTTGCAAAAGAAAAAAGGTTCCTAAAATTATTTGTAAAATAAAGTTTTATATTCTTTGTAGAATATTTAGACTCTAAAAATTGAGAATGAGTGCAGAACTTCTTAATATCTTTACAATACTTTTTCGAATGATCAGATTGAACGAAGGATATAAGATTTATGCTGTAATCTAAAGAAAGATTTTTTATGAAGTAATACATTCTAATAGTAGACCCCTCAGTAGGATTAGGAACATCATAGGTTAAAAATAGTAAATTTTTCATTAAATCACCTTACAATTGTTTTAACTCATTAAATAATTTCTCACATAATTTATTCCAATTAAATTCCTCTTCAGCTAGTTTTCTTGATCTTTTACTCATTTTTTTAAAATCAGTTTCAGAATCTATAATGTCAAGTATACCCTTTCTTAGATCAGCAGGAGTGTTACTTTTCACTAAAAGTCCATTTTTGTACTTTCTAATAAAATCAGCCGCATCTCCAACATCCGTAGCTAATATAGGGCATGACATGGCTGCATATTCTGCAAATTTAGTAGGTGATGCAACCTCCGTTACTATATTAGACGGTCTTGGCAAGACTAAAACATCACACACTGAATAATAATTAATTAAAGATTTGCGGTCCATGGGTGGCAAAAATTTTATATTATCAGTAGATTTTCCATCAGCTCCTACAAATAAAAAAGCGATATCTTTTTGTCCAGCAAGTGATTTTGCAGCAGTTATAAAAGTATCAACACCCTGCCACTTCTGAAATCCACCTATATAACCAAAGACTATTTTATCATCAAACCCCAGTTTCATTTTAAGATTCTCTATTTTTTCTAAAGATGCTTTATTAAAAAAATTTAAGTCAACACCGTTAGTGATACAACTCATCTTTGAAGTAGGAACATTATGCCGACTATTCAAATAAGATACCATTCTTCTAGAAACGCAAATAATTTTATCAGAAAAACTTAAAACTGATGAATTCATGAGCTTAATTAAAAAAAATTTAAAAGGATTATGATATTTTGATCCGTTTAGGAGTATAAATTCCTCGTCAGGTATCCCATGCATATCCGTTACCAACGGAAGTTTCCTGATTTTTCCAGGTAATGAAAGGAAAGAAGAGGCATAAGTATTACCATAAACAATATCATAATCTTTTACATTTAAATTTTGAAGGTGTCTAAATGGAAGTGCGAATGGCGTTATTATATCTAAAGTTGTATTTTTCGACGAAAGACCATTATCAACTCTTTTAGCAGATTCTGTTCCTTTGATTATATATGAAACTAAATCTATTTCACACTTTCCTTTCAAAAAATTATAAATATTGTGGATTCTCCACCATTCAGCATCATTGCCTGGAGGAATTTTTGAAACACTGAGTATTCTCATTTTGAAACCTCATTAATGCATCTTTAACAGCTGTAAAAAACAGTATGGTTGATTTTTGGATTGAAAATCGAAGTTTTAGGTTGTTCCATGTAAGTTTTTCCGTTTTATTTTTTTTATCAAAAAATGTCGCGAATAAAAAAATGGGAAACCCAAAAAGAAATGTTTTTAAAACTCCAAAATACCTCAATGAAACTATAATACTATTCCTTAAAGCCCAATAATGTTTTAAATAAATCAAATCATTTTCATTCCCAGTATTTTCAACTGAATAACCTTCATAATGCATAAGCCTAACATTTCCAACATACACCACTCTATAACCAAATTTCCAAGCTCTGAAACAATATTCTACATCTTCCTGAAACATAGGTTCCAATGAAAGATCTAACATTCCAATCTTGTCTATTAACTTCCTTTTTATAAGAAAGGAAGCCCCACTAATCGTATTTACGTCACCCACAAAGTTAGCTTCTTTAGCAATTTTTTCAGGTTTACCAAAACCTGGATTTCTTCTAGCCGTTATTGTTTGGATAATCAGCGATAAAATATTATTGTCTCTTTTGGCGCCACTCCATTGTATCTTACCGTCAGGAAAAATAAGTTTGGGACCTACAATACCTATACACTCATCACTCTCCGCTATTTCAATGAGATCTTTTAGCCAATTTTCATCTATGACCTCTGTATCATTGTTCAGTAGAAAAATATAATCTACATTATATTTACAGATAGCATATTTAATTGCAATATTATTTGCCTTGATGAAACCGCAATTATAAGATAGTGGTATAAAATCTATATTTATTTTAACATTTTTATACGCCTCTCTCAAATAAAATACTGATCCATCGGTAGAACCATTGTCAACTATTATTAAATTAAGTTTATCACGATGATAAACTGTACTATTCAGTATAGAATCTATACATTTCCTGGTGACTACCTTACCATTCCAGTTCAGTACTATTATAGAAACGGATGGATACACTATTAGACCCCAAACTCCTTTTTATATCTAAGAAGTATATTATCCCATGAATAAATAGAAAAAACCCTTCTATGTGCCTTTTCTTTAAGAGAGTATATTTTATATGGATGCAAATCCTCTATGAATCTCATAATAGAATCTATATTATCTTTATCAAAATAAAACGCGGTATTACCACAAACTTCACGATTAAATTCATTATCATGGGCAAGTACAAGATTTTTCATGCTCATTGCTTCAATTAAAGAAGGATTAGTACCTCCCACAGAGTGTCCATGAATATAAGCAAAACAGTGGCACCTCAACATATTCAATAACTTATTATCATAAATTGCGCCAATAAATATCACTTTATCTTCATTGTTACATATAACTTCGTTTAATAAACCCTTGTATCTTTCACTTGTAGGATCCCCCACAATAACCAGAGGTCTAGTGGAGTTACTTTTCAGAAATCCCTCAATGATAACATGAATGTTATTTTCAGGTTCAAGCCTAGCCACCACTAACCAGTAATCATTTTTCTTTATTCTCTCTATTAGGGGATTCCTATCACTCAAAGCCCTAAGCTTTTTAGGATCCCAAGGCACCTCTTCAATCTCCTCAACACCATATGGTATGAAAACCGTTTTTTCCCTCCGTGATTCACTAACATAATTCCACATATTCCTTGCATCAAGTATTATCTTATCTGCGAATATTGTGGCGAATATGTGGTTTAATTTAAGCAGCCACCTCTCAAGGATGTTGAACTTGGTCCTCTTCCACATCACACCATCAATATTGACCATTAGAGATATGTTCCTGTTCAGGATCTTAGGTATGAAAAGAAAGAATCCAACCTCTATTCCAAGGAAATATATAATGTCAAACCTCCGGGACAATTTCAGGAGGAAGTATATGTCTGACAGATTCTCATAGAACTTCCTTAAAAAGTAATTCTCAGGAGGTTTCACTGGGAAATGAATCAATTTAACGCCCTTATAACTGTCAGTTCTTGACTCGGAGGGTTCATATTCACAGGTCACAGTGATATCATAACCCTCTTTAACCATCCTTGTCGCCAGACCCTCTGCAAAGGTCTCAAAACCTCCATAATTTGCAGGGATACCCCTTGAGCCTATTAAAACTATCCTTTTATCCTTGGAAATTATAATACCTCCATTAACGTAACCTCTCAATTACAAGCGTCCTGAATATCTTGAAGCCATCACTGAGTGAGGAGAGTTTGGGTTCATCAGACCTCCTCCTGTAGGTTATGGGGACCTCAACTACCTTAAGACCTGACCTTGAAAGCTTTGAGAACATCTCAGCCTCTAGTTCAAACCCGGAATACCTCAGACCCGATTCAAGGATATGATCCATGGCCCTTCTGCTGAAGGCCCAGTGCCCACTGCACACATCACTTACAGGGTGATAGAGGATGGATGCTGTTAAGCTCAGTATATGATTCCCGATCGTATTGAGGAGGGATATTGCACCGTCCTCCTTCTCTCCCCTCAACCTGGAGCCTAGGACAGCATCTGCAGAGTTCTCCCTGAGGACACTGATGAGGGTCTCTGAATCATCAGGCAGATAGGTAAGATCTGCATCCATCATGACAGCGTATTCTGTTTCAGTATTGCGGAATGCTGTGATCATGGCATTGGCCTTTCCCTGCCTGGCCTCAAAGACAACCTTAACTCCACGGGAAGCCGCAATCTCAGAGGTTCTATCAGTGGAGTTATTATCAACCACAATTATCTCTGAATCAGGATAAAGCATCCTTATCCTGTCAATGAGGGGGCCTATGGATTTTTCCTCATTATATGCTGGAATCAGAAATGTAACATCCCTAACGGAAACCACCTCATACTGACTGATAAACTCACTCCGTAATGTTAAAACCATGAATTTTGATCCTTAACTTTGTCTGATGTCTCTTAAATAGTTATCAGTTACATAAAAAACTTCAACCAGTGTAATAAACCTTATAGATTCACATCCCATCCATATTATGGATCCTCGTCGCTGAGAGGTTTCATTCTTCAAAGACCTCATGGATACCTCCTGTGAATTTATTTAAGCATGGCTGAACATAAATTGTCCCATGAAAAGGATTCTTTTACTCCTGGTCCTCACAGTTACCTCACATCACCTGCATATGCAGATGACGGATCAAACAGCACAGAGAACCACAACGGCACACTGAATTCATCCATGGTGGTTGAGAATCACCTCAACCGGTCATACTACCTCGACAATTACGGCGAACTCCTCTCAGAGGCCCTCAGTAAGAACCGTGAGATCCGCAGCAACCTCTATGCCAGGTATAAGCGTACCGGTGACAGGCGCTACTATGTTGCCTACGTCGATGCCGGTTATGCTGTGGGTGTATTCCAGAAGATCAAATCCAGGAGACCCCTCAGGAGTGATGAGAAGATCACCGAGATAAAGACGATACAGGCCAACAACGCCTACTATTCACACAGACTCTCACCATCAGACACCAGGATATTCATCTTCAACAACAAAACAGGTATAACGGAATTCAGGAGCAGTTTACCCTTCGTCTACTACAAGTATAAGGGCTGGAACCTCTACCCTGTAACAGCATCCAACCTCGCATCCTCCCTGAACAACACCAGAGATTTCCTTGAGGTCCTGGACGAACTCAAACTTCATGGAACCTGCAGGACCTACAGGGGGATGCGGTATGCATTGTTCCCAATGTACTTCGACTACTGTGGCTCAGGGACTGGATGGCTTGACAGCTTCGCCCAGGGAAACCTCGCAGGCCTCTATGGAAGAGCCTATAACATTACAGGAAACACGGAATACCTTGACACATCCAGGGGCCTCGTGAACAGTTTCTACGCCCCGGTGGGCCTTGTTAAATCAACGAAGTACGGAAACTTCTACCTGCACTACAACTTCATGAGGCAGCACTACATACTCAACGCCCACCTCATCTGCACCCTCGGCTTCCAGAGGGCCTACACCTACACCGGTAATTCAAGGGCCTTCCTGATCTTCAGGAATGGTGTTTCAACCTTCAGGGCGATGCACCACAGGTTCGACAGTGGACGGTGGACCTACTATGCCGTGGATGGGGGCTCCTACAGGCCGGCCTGGCTTGCAAGTGTATCATACCACAGGCTCCATGTCCAGCTTGCAAACAGCCTCTGGATGGCAACCGGTGACAGCTACTACAGGAGGATTGCAGTGAGGTGGAACAGTTATCTTAAGAGGAAGGGACTGAAACCTGAGAGGCTGTGAAGCCCCCTCATTTACTTTTTATGGATCTTTTTATCAGAACTCCCTCAGCCTCCTCTGAATTGTCATTGGCAGATATGGAGTGTAGAATCCAAGGGATGTGAATACAACCGGTACACGGTGTTTCCTCAGTATGAGTTTCATGGTGCTGTAGTAGTCGCCTGATATGGAGTAACCAGGCGATCCATGGTAGGCGCTTACCGGTACGGCGTAGACGTCATACCCGTTCTCCAGCACCGTGAGACAGTAATCAACCGCGTATAGATGCCATCCGGTACATGTCTCCTCATCGAATCTGTATCTCCTGAAAACGTCGGCAGGAACCGCGAAGAGGCATTCATCCACGGTCTGGACCTTAACGGGGTCCTGTATCTTCTTACCCACATTAACCGGTGGGTTCCCATGTTTCAGGTTGGAGAAGATCCTGAAGGGGCCGGATGCGCCAGCAGCGCCAGCCACCCCCAGGCCCTCCCGGGATGTTGAACAGGCAGCCATCTGGAGGAGTTCCTCCGGTGAAACCTCAACGTCCTGGTGGGTGAAGATAAAAACATCACCTGATGCCATCCTTGCACCATGATTAAGGGCCTCAGCCGCTGATCTGAACCTGCCCCCTGTGTTATCCACGAGAATGAGCTCATATTCATCAGATGACTCCCTGAGATTTTTCATGAGGAATCTTCTAAGGATTTCCCTGTCATTGTAGACACATATCACAGATATCATGAGGTGGCTCCAAGTTCTTTGATGGGTAATTCTATCATTCCCCCGAATAATAAATGATCTGTATAATCTGAAATCACATCACGGTTCCTGGACCTATGCTGTGGACTGGGCTCTGCAGACCATCCTGGCCTGCCAGTGTATCATACCACAGGCTCCAGCCTGCAAGGAGCCTCTGGAGGGCAACAGGTGACAGCCACTGCAGGAGGATTGCGGTGAGGTGAAATCACATGGAGGGGGCTTCGACCAGAGAGAATCTAAAAAGAAAGAACCTGAATATGATGGGTATCCACCCACCAGAGAACATGCAGGCTTCCCCTAAAGAATAATATCATTCAGGGAAGTATCCCCGTGTGGCGTTGGCTATCCTCACAAGGGTTAGCATCACAGGGACCTCCACCAGGACGCCCACAACCGTTGCAAGGGCCGCCCCTGATTCCAGGCCGAAGAGTGATATGGCCACAGCCACAGCCAGTTCAAAGAAGTTGCTGGCCCCGATCATGGCTGCGGGTGCTGCGACGGCGTGCCTCAGTCTCCAGGCCCTCGCCCAGAGGTATGCTATGGTGAATATGAGGAATGTCTGTATGATGAGCGGCACCGCTATGAGGCCTATGTGGAGGGGGTTATCGATTATAACAGCACCCTGGAATGAGAATATTATTATGAGGGTCAGGAGCAGGCCTATAACCGTTATGTTCTCGAACTTCCTGAGGAAGCCCCTGAAGTACTCCTCCCCCCTCGTCCTGAGGAGCCTCCTCCTTGTCAGGTAACCCCCTGTGAGTGGTATGACAACGAAGAGGACCACAGACAGTATCAGTGTATCGTAGGGTACGGATATGTTACCTATTCCCAGGAGGAAGGCCACTATCGGTGCGTAGGCAAAGAGGAGTATGATGTCGTTTACAGCCACCTGGACGAGGGTGTAGGCGGGGTCACCCCTTGTGAGGCTGCTCCACACGAACACCATGGCTGTGCATGGAGCCGCACCCAGGAGCACTGCCCCTGCAAGGTACTCCCTTCCAAGGTCCGGGGGTACCAGCTGTGAGAAGACACCCAGGAAGAATAGGGAGGATATTAAGTACATGGTGAACGGTTTTATGAGCCAGTTGGTGTCACAGGTGACTGTAAGGCCCTTCAGGTTCCTGGTGGCCCTCAGGATACTTGAGAAGTCTATTTTTAGCATCATGGGGTATATCATGAGCCATATGAGGACTGCGACAGGTAATGAGACGCTGGCATACTGTAACCTGTTAAGGAGCTGGGGGAATGCCGGTATGAAGTGTCCCAGGGCAACTCCAGCCACTATGCATAGGATTACCCAGAGTGAAAGGTACTTTTCGAATATTCCAAGGGACTCGTCTCCCACTGTTAATCACCACCATTTACCTAATTTGCATGAATATATCAAGATATGTTGATTTAATATAAAAGGCTTCTCTTGATTTGAATGGTTTACGTATTGAGAACGTGAAAGTTAAGTAGAAATCTGTTTAGGTGATGCCTTCGGAACAGAAAGCGATATTAAAGGGTGAACCATGATCTGAACATTCCCGACATCATCATGGAACCCTGCAGTGGACTACTCCATCCCCTCATAAGTCAGGTTCTCATACTGGCATACTCCAGGGATCTCCTGGCCTTCTACATCAGTCTGAACCTATCTCATGATCTCTTACATGGAAAATGTTAAATACTGGTAAATAAATAATACAATAGGGGTTGTTATGGGTGGACCCAGAACATTCAATATTGAACTACAAATTCTAAGCAAGATATTCACGGGGGGCCCTGAAAGAGAATCAGAAGTTATAAGGGATACTGGACTCATAGGAAGCCTCAGATGGTGGTATGAGGCCCTTATCAGGGCTCTTGGAGGAACTGCCTGCGACCCTTCAGAGTCAGAATGTGAAGGAATAAGGCACTGTGATGCCTGTGAACTATTCGGATGCAGTGGCTGGTCCAGAAAATTCATATTCAGATCCTGTGAAGAATCAGATGAAACCCTCAGGATACAGATCACTGAACTCAGAAGAATGGAAGATGTGGAGTTAGCCCTCCTCAATAGAACCTTGAGGATAATAGAAAATTATGGTGCCATCGGAGCTAAACTTGCGCATAAAAATTATGGTATCATAGAGATAAAAGAAAATGACCTTGATGATTTCAGACTTGAGAAATCAATGCTGCAGAGTTACCTCAAGAAACAGGGCTCCCGCACTGATAACCCCAATTTAAAACGATTCATTTTTATTAAAAAGCCAGATCCCAGGTTTGTGAAGGGGCTAAAGAATGATTGCAGTTTCCTGAAGGGGTCCAAAAATAAGGGTAATCGTTATTTTTACAAAAAACCGCCAGGAAATCGCCTTTTTGCCTATGCAGCTGAAGATGAATATCCCAAACTACTTGAATGTGCAGGTGAAAAAGCAAAGACTGGGGAAGAAGTTTTAGGGGGACTTATTTGAATTCAGATGGAGTATATGACTTCTATCTTCATGAAAAGGATTGTGACATTGGAGAAATAAAAAGAAAGATTCTGGATGCTGTGAGTGATGATCATAAAGATGACTTTGAAAGGTTCTATCCATCCCCTGCGGATCTGAATTATCTTCCCCGGAACTCAGTTCTCATCAGGCTCCAGTTCACTCTTAAAAAACCTTACACCAGTAGAGGTGAAGATGCGTTTTCTACAAACCCCATTGTGAGAGACAAGTTCACATGCCTACCCATTGTGAGACCCTCCACCTGGAAGGGAAACCTCAGATTTGCAGCTAATATGGTGGATAATCAGAATAACCAGAAAAGGATGATTATAAGGAGATTATTTGGTTCTGGATCTCATGAAAACAATGGTTTCAGGGGAAGGCTTCACTTTTTTCCCACCTTCTTCGAGACCACCAAAGATGATGTCATAACTCCAGTAAATAGGAAGACCAGAAAGCCTTCAAGGGGACCCATTGAAGTGGAAGTGATTGGAGCGGGAACTAAGGGAATGTTTCACATCCTCTACACACCGTACCCCCGTGGCAGGGCCTTCAAGAGAGGGGAAATCCACGCGGATCTCCAATTTCTTGTTGAGGCCATGAAACTCATGTTTCACAGGTTTGGTTTTTCAGCCAGGAGGACATCTGGTTTCGGTGTTATTAAGGAAGACCTTGAAGGAGAATTATGGCTGGCAGATGAATTTCATGAGTTTCAGAGCCTTACTCAATTAAGGAACATCATAGGGGGGATGCTAAGATGAGCTCTATCTCAATCATAAAAGGAAATAGAAAACAAATTCTCACAGCCGAGATTGGGGCACTTCTTCATGACATCGGCAAGTTTCACCCAGATTTCATTGAGAAGCAATCAGCTGATAAGAATTTAGGGTATAATCATGCAGACATCGATGAAATCCTGAATGATGAATTAATTGATCTCATAAAAAATGAGAAATTCAAAATAGATGAGGAGACAGACGTTTATTCACTTATCACCCAGCACCACAGTAACAGGAACTCAGATATTCTTCGGTTACTGAAGGACTGCGATCGGCTCGATTCAGCTGATGATAAGGGGATAGTGCGCAAAAAGCAGGTGGCTGAGAACACCATTATCAGCTCACCCTTTGGTTATCGTAAAGAGAGAATAGATCTCAGGCGCTTGAGGAAACAGTTTGAAGATCTTAGTTATGCTCTGCAAGATTTATTCATGAAATATATTCATGAAAACATGACCCTCTCATTATTCAGAAGAGCACTCATCTCGCGCCTGGAAACTGCCCTCATTCATGCCCTGGCTGAGACAAGGATCCCTGCAAATGACGTCACCTTGTGGGACCATAGCCACTCCACCGCATCGCGCTTCAAATCGATTCTCTGTAGGAAAATACTTGAAAATAATAGCAATAGAAAACCTGAGTGGCGCCTCATTGGTTTCTGCTGGGATGGCATGGGATTCATAAAAAAGGGAAAGAAAATTGCAGATAACCTTAAAAGACAATCAATCCTGGATAATATAAGGGATGAACTTAAAAGAAAATTTGAAGATGAGATTCCCATCGGAAACATGGTTTACTGGGACATCAACGGGGCCTACTTTACATTTCCCGGGCTGGATAAGGAGAATGCATTGGAACTCGGAGTTTCATGCGCCAGTGAGGGTTATGCCATTATCAGAGAACTCAGTGATGATGAGATATGGCCCTTCGTTACACTGAGCAAAAAATCCCGGTCAATGACTATTCTAACAGGTGAACTGAAATTTGCGGCGTTAAAAAGAGGTATACCTAAAATTAGCCCCACTCTGTTCTTTGAGGGCGATGCAAAGGTAATTGAATACAGTTACAGCCTCCCAGAGGATGATGGTGAGGGTAGACGGGATATATGTCCGGTGTGCAGATTGAGGATCAAGGATCTAAATGAAGAAAGATGTGGTGTGTGTGAGAAGAGGAGAAAAGGAAGAATCAAAGGCTGGTCGAATAACAGAAAAGACACAATATGGATAGATGAAGTCGCGGATGTGAATAACCGCATTGCACTGATATCCTTAAACTTTGACCTTGATAGGTGGCTTGACGGAACAATGCTGGAAACCATTTATTCCCAGACCTACGAGGACTGGTTAAAAAGTTTAATGGAAAATAAAGGTAAGATTGAAAAAAGGATTGAAGAAAAGATTGAGAGAATAGATAATGAAATAGAGGGTATGAAAAACGCGAGGGATCCTATTAGAGTAGAAAAGAGACTGAACTCCAAGAAAAAGGAGAAAAAATCTTTACAAGAAAAATTGAGATTATTAAACTCGCAAAAAGCAGATTCAGGATACATCCGGGAAGTAATTGAAAATTTTTTGTGCGAATCTGATAGCAAAGATGAAAAAGCTCTGATACTTGATACCTTTCTGGAGGATATTTCTGTAACTTCTAATAATTTTGAAGATATCTGGAAAGGGATCACTTATAGAATAAGGGATTCTGATAATAAAGTTGAGGATATCCTGAAGTTCTTTTTCACTCAGAACCCATCCCCTGCAAGATTGTACAGAATATGGAATGAGACTTACGGGTTCATCGATTCCGTCCTGAAGGGTATTAAAGAGAACCTGAAATGGAAGCGCCTGAAATTAATCTGTGAAGGTGACATCCCTGCTAAAATTCAAAAAGAAAAATTATTTATAATAAACATTGAGGGACTTGAACCCGAAAACCTGCTTGTTTTCCGTGATTCAGATGGGAATTTCTACACAGCCGAATCCCTCATGAAATACAGACACAATGAAAAAGAGGGACCTGAAGCCGTGGAATATGCCCTTAAAACTGGTATAAAGTGGATTTCGCCTGAAGATGGGCCTTATGAGAATGTTTTAAGTGGAGATAACTTTCTGGAAGTCCATGTTGAAATGGAGGAATACCACCCACTAATAGAAATAACAGAGTCTCCTCTTTCACTAAAGATGATTATACCTGCATCAGAATCCATAAAGGTCATTGAGTTCATAACGTCCCATTACAACGAAAGATTCCAGAAAGTCATCGGTAAATTACCTCTTAATATTGGTTTACTTGTTGCAAAAAGGAAATTTCCCATCTATGTTCTCCTTGACGCATGTGAACGGTTGTTGAATGATGCTGAATTCAGAAAAACTCAGAAAATGGATCCATGGTGGACTTTGGAGTGTTTGAGATCTGATCCATACTATGGATTCTATCCCATATCCCGAAAGGACAGATATTCCTTTCATGACATGGAAAGGATAACTTCTGGAGGTTTATACGTTCTCCAGCCAGGTTACTTTGACTTTGAAATGCTCCTGGGCACA
>Ga0134099_1001199_pt1 | contig 25755 bp, 23 predicted proteins | sample 10_taG_2_FD_105482 | JGI IMG/M metagenome (GOLD analysis project Ga0134099, IMG submission 105482) | Switchgrass degrading microbial communities from high solid loading bioreactors in New Hampshire, USA - 10_41_5_180_A2 metaG | ecosystem: Engineered > Bioreactor > Semi-continuous > Anaerobic >...
CATCCTGCCAGCGCCGGGCCCGCTCGCGCCACGCGCGGAGGAATTCCAGCGACTGCATCAGCTACTTCCTCCTTCAGCAGCGCCGTCCCCAGCGGGCGCTGGGGACGGCGTGGAATCCGCCTCACACAGTGGGGTGAGGCACCGCCGCGGCGCTCAGCGCGCTTCGGCGGCGCCCTCGACACCCCGGATCTGGGCCGTGCCGTTTCGAATCTCCCGCTCGACCCACTCGGAATGGTCGAGCCTGGCGTACTGGAGCTCCATCCAGCCATTCACCATGGAGGAGAGGGAGCGCCGGGTGAACGGGTGGATCGCCGTGAGGTACACGTGGAGCAGGAAGAGCCCGGAGCCCAGGAAGAAGCTGAGCGAGTGGATCAGCTGGGCGACGTGGAACGCCCCGTCGCTGACCGTTCCCCGGCCGAGCCACATCACCAGGCCCGAGCCGATGAAGGTGAAGTAGGTGGTGAACACCACGTAGAAGTTGACCTTGTGGCCGCCGTTGAACTTCCCCTGCGGCGGCAGCTGGCCCCGGCCGGTGGTGTAGTAGAGCGGGGCGACCAGCATGTATTTGAGGTCTCTCTTCCCGAACGAGAAGAGCTCCTTCAGGTCCGGCCAGACGGACTTCGGGTCACCCAGGAACCAGATCAAGGGCGACGTCATGAGCCCGATCGCCGCGATGCGATGGACCAGCCGGAGCGTCTGGCCGACGCTGCCCTGGAGCAGGGGGCCGAGCCCCACGGCGGGCTCGGTGGGGTCGCCCCGCCAGAGGAACGTGAGGCCGGTGAGGGCGAGGATGATCCACGAGCCGCCGTAGACCCAGTGGAAGACCACCTGGACCCGCGAGAACTTCTTGATGCTGCCGGATGCGCGTGCCACGTGAATCCCCCCTCAGTCGTGCGCCGTCGCGCCGGTCTCGTGCGGCGAGAGGCCGCCCTTGAACACCCGGCGTGCCGCAATCCAGTTGATCACCAGGCCGAAGAGGCCCACCCCCAGCACGGCCTTGCCGATGGGCTGCAGGCCGTACTTCCAGAGTTCGAGAACAGGCGACAGCTTCGGGGCGACCGGCAGGCCGTAGGCCTCGGGCGGCTCCAGCAGCACGTAGAGCTCGTGGAGGCCGCCCATCTCGTCCACGCCGTAGAGGTTGGCGTTCGGGTAGCCCATCGCCTTGAGCTGTTCCACCCGCTGGCGCCCCCACTCGATCAGGGCGTCGCGGTCGCCGAACTTGATGCAGTCGGTGGGGCAGGTGGCCACGCAGGCCGGCTGCATCCCATTCGCAATGCGGTCGAAGCAGAGCGTGCACTTGCCCGCCTTCTGGGCCTTCATCCCCCAGACCGTCCGGTCCACGTGGATGGCGTCGAAGGGGCAGGCCGCCTCGCAGTAACCGCAGCCGATGCAGGCGTCCTGGTTGAGCGTGACCACGCCGTAGTCGCCGTACTGCAGGGCGTCGGTGGGGCAGGCGGTGACGCAGCCGGCGTTGGTGCAATGCATGCAGTTGTGTTTCTGCATCAGCCACTTGGTCATGCCGTTTTCCGCTTCGGTCTCGATGAACTTGATGACCGTCCAGGTCTCGGCGTCCAGATCCGGGTGACTCTGGTACGTGCCCGCCTCCTGGCTGATGCGGGGCTCGTTCTGGTTCCACTGCTTGCAGGCGACCTCGCACCCCTTGCAGCCGATGCACTCCGAGGTGTCGACCAGCATGGCCACGTGCTGTGCGGGGTTGGTCGGATCAGGCCGCCAGGATTCCCAGGTTGCCGCGCGTCCCATGTGCCACTACTCCCCTCCCGAAACCTTGCGCAGGTTGGCCAGGAAGACCTTGGACTCCTGGATCTGCACGTTCACGTCCACCGCCTGCGGCGTCAGCGTGTTGGTGATGTCGCCCTGCACGTGGCCCGAGTTGGGGCCCCAGTGGATCGGCAGGCCGATGAGGTAGGTGAGCCGGCCGCCGACGCGGAGGGGCCGCAGTCGGTTTGTGACCATGGCCTGCACCCGCACCTTGCCCCGGGCGCTCTCGACCTCGACCCAGTCGCCGTTTCGGATGCCCTTCTCCTGCGCCAGCTCCCGCGGGATCTCGCAGAAATGGCGGGCGAAGGCCTCCGCCAGGTACGGCAGGGTGCGCGTCATCACGCCGGAGGTGAGGTGCTCGGTCAGCCGGTAGGTGGTGGCCACGTAGGGGAAGCGCTCGGGGTCGCCCCACACGTCGAACTCGGAGTCATAGATCTTCATGGTGGGGATAGTGCCCTGCTTCCGGTAGAGCAGGTTCGGGGTGGGCGACTCCTTGGGCTCGTAGTGGACGGGGAGCGGGCCGTCGGGCAGCGGCCCCCAGATGCCGCCCAGCCCGTAGGCCTTCATGATGAAGGGCGTGTCGCCGGGAACGCCCAGCGCATGCACCTGGCCGGGCGCCACGGGCAGCATGTCGGGCACGTCGACGCCGGTCCACTTGCCCTCGGCCTCGTCCCACCAGACCAGGGGGACCTTCGACCAGGGCTTGCCCGAGGGGTCGGCGGAGGCCCGGTTGTAGATCACCCGCCGGTTGGCCGGCCAGGCGAAGCCCCAGCCCAGGTGCAGATAGTCGGCGGAGCCGTCGGCCTTCGCCTCGGTCCAGCCGTCGGGCCGGTTGGGGGCGGCCCGCAGGCGGGCGTCGGCCTTGTTCACGCCCTCCTCGGGGTAGACGCCGGAGTAGATCCAGCAGCCGCAGGCCGTGGAGCCGTCGTCCTTCAGCGCCCCGAAGCCGGAGACCGGTTTGCCGGTGGCGACCTCGTAGCCGTTGATCTCCTTCAGGACCTTGATGTGGTCGAACTCGTTCGGGTTGTTGGGGTCGTCGTAGTCCCAGACCAGGTGCTGGATGGGCAGGTCCTTGGCCGCCGTGGAGCCGGCGTAGAGCTGCTTCAGCCGCTTGCCGATCTGCACCATGTACCAGCCGTCGGAGTGGGACTCGCCCATCGGCTCGATCATCTTGTGCTTCCACTGGATCAGCCGGTGGGTGTTGGTGAAGGAGCCCTCCTTCTCCAGCGGGCCGGCGGCGGGGAGCATGATCACCTCGGTCTGGATCTCGGCCGGGTTCATGCCCTCCAGTTTCCAGAATTCGGAAGTCTCGTTGAGGAAGAGGTCGGAGACCACCAGCCAGTCCAGCCTGGCCAGCGCGGCCTGCACCTTGCGGGCATTGGCCGAGCCCACCGCCGGGTTCTGCCCCACCACGATGAGGCCCTTCACGCGGCCTTCGAGGATGGACTGGAAGATGTCATAGTGGCTGTAGGTCTCGCCCGCCGCCATCTTCGGCAGGAAGTCGAAGCAGTAGTCGTTCTCGGCCGTGGCGTGCTCGCCCCACCAGGCCTTGAGCAGGGAGATCAGGAACTTCGGCTTGTTCTCCCAGTAGCTGTTCCGGGTGGTCGTCTTGGCCAGGAAGTCCGAGAGCGACGTGTGGCTCTCGGTGGGCTGGCCCAGATACCCGGGCAGGTCGTGGTAGAGCACCGCCAGGTCGGTGGCGCCCTGGACGTTGGCGTGGCCGCGCAGGGCCGCGATGCCGCCGCCGGCGACGCCGATGTTGCCTAGCAGCATCTGCAGGATGGTGGCCGTGCGGATGTTCTGGACGCCCTTGGTGTGCTGCGTCCAGCCCATGGCGTAGACGAGGACGGCGGCCTTGCCGGGAACGCCCGTGGAGCAGACGGTCTCGGCGAACTTGATGAAGTCGTCCACCGGGATGCCGCTGATCTCCGAGACCTTCTCGGGGGTGTACTGGGCGTAGATCCGCTTGATGTGCTGGAAGACGCACTGCGGGTGCTCCAGCGTCGGATCGGCGAGGGGCTTGCCGTCAGGGCCGGTCTGGAAGGCCCAGGTGGACTGGTCGTACTTCCGGGCGTCGGGGTCCCAGCCGGAGAAGAGCCCGTCGTCGAACCGGAAGTCGGGGTGGACCAGCAGGGAGGCGTTGGTGTACTTCACCACGTACTCCCTGTGGAACTTGTTGTGGGTGATGGCATAGTTGATCAGCCCGCCCAGCACAGCGGTGTCGGTGCCCGACCGGAAAGGGATCCACCAGTCGGCCTTGGACGCGGTGCGGTTGTAGCGGGGGTCGACGCAGATGACGGTGGCTCCCTTCTGCTTGGCCCGGAGGAACCACTTGAACGAGATGGGGTGGTTCTCCGCCGCGTTGGAGCCCATGAAGACGACAACGTCCGCGTTGGGGATGTCCCACAGCGCCGTGGTCATGGCGCCGCGGCCGAACGAAGTGCCCAGACCGGGCACGGTGGAGGAGTGTCATATACGGGCGTGGTGCTCGAGGTAGACCACGCCGAGGGCCCGCATCAGCTTGGTGATGAGGTAGCACTCCTCGTTGTCGATACAGGCCGACCCGATGTGGGCAATGGACTCGGTCCGGTTGACCACCAGGCCGTCGGCATTCTTCTCCACGAAGCCCGCGTCCCGCGTCTCCTTGATGCGCTGGGCGATGCGGTCGAGCGCCTCGTCGATGCTGATCTCCTCCCAGCGGTCGGAGCCGGGGCGGCGGATCTTGGCGGTGAGCTGCCGGAGCGGGTTGGGCCTGCCGACGCCGTCATAGGCGAACTGCATCGTGGCCGCGCCCTTGGGGCAGAGCGATCCCTCACTGACGGGGCTGTCGGGGTTGCCCTCCACCTGGAGGAGCTGTCCCTCCCGCACGTAGCCGATGAGGCCGCAGCCCACCGAGCAGTGCGGGCAGACGCTGGGAACCTCCCTGGCCCTGGCGATTCGGGACTCCTTGAGCTCTCGGGCCAGCGCTTCCCGTTCCTCGCTGAACAGGAGCACGGCGGCGCTGGCCGCGGAGAGGCCCGAGAGTCTCAGGAAGGCACGGCGGTTCAGGTTCATCCCTCGATCCTCCTTGCCACCCGTTTGTCACAATGTACACAATGAGGATAAAAGCTGCCCTTACGTATCCCGCAACGTGAATGCCGGGTCAGCGGGCCTGCGCGAGCCTGGCTGCGGATGCGCCGGACGGCTGGGGCCGCGTGGCCGCCGCACCGGCAGGCGCGTCCCGCCGCGGTGGCGCCCGCGGACGCACTCGCTGTCGGCCCGCCTGCCCGACCCCGTGCCGGGTGCTCCGCTTATGCCCGTCGGCCGGGCCTGGTGCCGCCCCGGGCACGCCGCGAAAGGGCAGCAAGGGTGTGTCGGAGATAATCTTATACTCTTTGTATCGAATATGAAACGAGTCGCAGGATGGGATTGAAGCCCTCTGTTCGGAGAAGTTCGGTCGGCTGTTCGGGACCCGTTCGTAAGCGATGCACTTTACGTGGCCTAGTGCTTTGGCCTGCGCAGGGGGTGGGCGCATGGGGATGGAGCGGCTGGCGGCGGCGGTGGCCGCTTTGCCCGCGACGGGGCAGGAAGCGGACGTGCTGGCGGCGCTGGTGCGAGCCACCACCTGCCTGGGCTATGAGTCCGCCGGGGTGCGGCGCCCGGGTGAGCCGGGTTGGGTCGTGCGCCATCCCGGTGAGCGGGAGCCGGCGCCGGACGTGGCACTGCCCCTAGCGCCGGGCCTGGAGCTGGTGGCCGGCGGGGCCGGCGACAGGGACGGGTTGCAGGTCCTGGCTGTCGTGGCCGGCAAGCTGCTGGAGACGGCCCGAACCCGCACCCGCCTCGCGCAGAAGGCGGAGCGGGCGGAGCGCCGCGCCCGGGAGGTGCTGGAGCGGCACCGGATGCAGACCCTGCGGCTCTCCGAACTCCGGGGGGAACTGGATGACGCGCAGCAGAAGCATCTGCTGCTGAGCGAGCGGAACCGGATCGCGCAGGACCTGCACGATCGGGCGGCGCAGACCAACTTCCTGCTGGCCCTGAAGCTGGACTGGCTGATGAGCGACCTCGCGCCTGATGATCCCATGCGGGCGGAGCTGGAGCAGTTAAGAACGCTGGCCGCCCAGGCCGCGGCGCAGACGCGGGAGGCCATCTACGCCCTGCGCGCGCCGGAACTGACGGAGGGCGGGCTCCAGGGCGGACTGCGCCGTCTGCTCCGGGCGGCGGAGGCCGACGGCTTTACCACGCGGCTCACCGTCACCGGCTCGCCCCGGGAGTTGCCGCCGGAAGTGGAGGACGCGCTCTTCAAGCTGGGGCAGGAGGCGCTGACCAACGCCCGCAAGCACAGTCGGGGGAGCGCCATTATCGTGGCGCTGCGGTACGAGCCCGAGCGGGTGGCGCTGGTCGTGCAGGACAATGGCGTCGGAATAGCGAAAGGCGCAGATATTGAGAAACCCGGACGGTTTGGGATACGGGGAATGCTTGAGCGGGTGAACGCTCTGGGCGGTGAGCTGCACCTGCTGCCCGGCGACGAGGGCGGATTGCTGGTGCGGGCCGTGATCCCGCTGAGGGGGGTGACCAGCCATGGCGATTCGCATCGTGATCGTCGATGACCATGAGTTGCTCCGGGAGGGGCTGAAGTCGCTGCTCTCCCGGGAAGAGGACATGGAGGTGGTCGGCGAGGCGGCCGGCGGTCACGAGGCCCTGGCCCTCTGCCGCAGGCTGAGGCCCGACGTGGTCGTGCTGGACGCGCGCCTGCCCGACATCGATGGGGTCGAGGTCTGCCGGCAGCTGCAGGAGGAGATGCCCGAGGTGGCCGTGCTGATGCTCAGCACGTTCAGCGACGCCGACCTGGTGCTGGCCGCCGTGCGCGCCGGCGTGAAGGGCTATGTGGTGAAGGACGTGCAGGGCATGGACCTCAAGCGGTCGATCCGCCAGGTCGCCCGCGGAGAGGTGGCGATGGACCCCAAGGTCGTGGGCCACCTGATCCGGCACATGCGGTCGCCGGGGACGGACAAGGAGGAACAGCGCATCCCCCTCAACCGGCAGCAGCTCGCCATCATCCGGTTGGTGGCCCAGGGGTACACCAACCGGGAGATCGCCGAGCAGATGTTCCTGAGCGAGAAGACGGTGAAGGGGTACCTCGCCGACGCGCTGCGGCGGATGGGCGTGAAGAACCGGGTCGAGGCTGCCATGGTGGCCTCGAAGAACGGGTGGATCTAGCACGGCCGGCAAGTTCGAACCGTGGCCGGGTCCGGCGCCTCACCGGATGCGGGGCGCGGCGGAGCCGACGGGCGGACCGACGCGGAAGGGGCTGCTCCCCCGAGCGGGAAGCTCGGTGGGGAACAGCCCCTTGAATGTCCCTTCAGCCGGGCGGCTCAGCGCGTCAGCTGGCTCGCAGCCTCCTCCAGGGCGGCTGCCAGCTGGCGGACGCGCGCGGAGGCGGCGCTGAAGTGCTGGACGGCGTCTGCGACGGCTGTGACGGTCGTTCCGGTCTTCCGCACCCTTGCGACCCCGTCGCCGATGGACTCGGCCAGCGCCTCCGCGACGCCGATGACCTGACGGGTGGCGTCTGTGGTGGCGCGGAGCCGCTCTGCGGTCTCCTCGGCCATTCGGGTCAGGTCGGCCATCTGCTGGCTGACGGCACCCGAACGCGCCCCGCTCTCATTCGTCGCCGCCACCAGCGCCCAGACGCGGTCGGTGGTCTCCTCCGTGCGACGGGCGATGTCGGCCAGCGCGGCGTCGCAATCGGCCACCGCCTTCTGGGCCTGCTCCAGGTCGCCGATCAGCCGGTCGAGGCGGCCCAGGAGCTCCGCAGCGTCCGCCGCATCTGCCTCGAGCCTCACGATCTCGAGGGCGGACGTCGCCCGCAGGGCGTCGTGGCGCCCCTGCTGGGCCGCCGCCATTGCAGTGCGCAGCCCCTCCAGCACGGCGTCGAAGGCGCCGCGCGACTCCTGCACCGCCTGGGCGACCAGGGCGACGATGCGGGAGGCGTGGCGCAGCGTACGGGTCTGTTCCTCGGTGCCCGCGTTGATGCGAGCGAGGTCCACCTCGAGGGCGCGCATCCGGGTGCCGGCCTGCCCCGCGCTCTCCGCCAGCCGCTCCGCCGCCTGCACCGCTTCCTCCGCGGCGGCCAGGGCGGCCTTCACGGCCGCCGCGGACCGTGCGTGGTCCCGGGCCAGTTCGTCACCGACGCTGCGAAGTGCCGTGCAGAGGCCGCTGACCCGGGCGGCGCGCTGGGTCATCCCGTCGGCCAGCCGGCGGGCGGCCAGCAGGGGCCCCGCGACCGCCAGGACGGCGCAGACCGCCGCCACGGCGGTGGAGAGGGCGGTAGACCGGGCCAGCTCGGCAAAGGCCGCCTCCGAGATGCCGACGAAGGGCGCCGCGATTACCTGGCCGGACGGGTCGCGTAAGGGAAGATAGATCGTGCGCTGCCACAGCCACCCGCCCACCAGTGCGCGGCCCCGGTACTCCTGCCCGGTCCGGAGGCGCTCCATCACCGCGTCGGAGTACAGGGTGCCCACGGCGCGGTCCCGGCCGCCGACCGCCGGGACGGTGGTGGTCACGCGGATGCCGTCCAGGGCGATGGAGGCGTAGACGGGAAGGTCCTGGGGCGACCGCTGCCGCACCTCGTCCACGATGGCGTGGTCGTTGTTCAGGATGTCGCTCACCAGCACCGCCCCGATCACGGCCCCGTCAGCGCCGCGCACCGGGGCCGCACCCACCAGGGCCAGGGCGTCGGCCAGGACCTGGCCGGTGCGGGGGTCCCGGGAGCCCGGGGTTTCCAGGATCGGCATGCGCACCCGGGCCTGCACCTGCGCCGGTTCCCCCGCCAGCTCCGCTGCGGTGATCACCACAGCGGAATCGGCCGGCGCACCGGAGGCCAGCACCTGCTCCACCAGCCCGCCGTAGCGCAGGGCTTCTCCCCGCTGCGGCGAACCGGCGCGGGCAACCACCCGGGCGTCCGGGCCGACCACCGTGATCAGGTCGGCGCCGGAAAGCGACTGCTGGAACGCGTCCAGCACGGGGCTCGGGTCGTCGCCGCGCACCAGCGCGGCGACGACCTCCGGGTGCGCGGCCACGGCGACGGCGCGCTCCCGCATGCGGGTCAGGCTGGCGTCGATGAGGGCCTGCTCCAGGTTGATGGCCAGGGTGAGCGCTTCGTCGACCTCCCGCTGCATCTGCTGCTGCACGCGGGCGTTCAGGTAGAGGCTGCCTCCCAGCAGCAGCACCGCGGGCACCAGCGAGGAGACGAAGGCGACAGCCAGGATGCGGCTCCGGAACGAGGGTGGCCAGCGCAACCGCACGACGAGCACCTCCCGTCCTCCAGGGCGCAACGGAGTTCTTCACGGTGATGGAATCCTTCATTTTTATGTTCACATTCTGCGCGTTCCAACTGAACCCTGCGGCGGTGAAGTTTGGCCGGTGTTGGCGGCTGGCGGTTGGGTTGACACGGGCTGCGGACCTGGGGTAGAATCAGTAGTGCTGCAAGCGAACACCGCGGGGTGGAGCAGTCAGGTAGCTCGTCGGGCTCATAACCCGGAGGTCGAGGGTTCAAATCCCTCCCCCGCAACCAAGAAATGCGAGACCGGAGAGGGCATGCCTTCTCCGGTCTTGCTGGCGACCGGCCGCGAGCGCTGCGCTGCAGTTATTGACAGCGGTTCAGCACCGTGGTAACTTATATGGGCATGGTTACTGCCTCGCGGAATGGAGGTGTCAACGTGGCGAAGGCTAGCGCTCGGGTTATCATCACCATGGCGTGCACGGATTGCAAGAGCCGGAACTACTCTACCTATAAGAATAAGAAGAACGATTCGGGCCGTCTTGAGCTGAAGAAGTTCTGCCCGACGTGCGGGCACCATACCCTCCATCGCGAGACCCGCTAAGCCCGAGCAGGAAGTGCCGACGCCTGTGCGCTGTCGGCCCCTTACAGGGGCGTAGCTCAATTGGTAGAGCAACGGTCTCCAAAACCGTAGGTTGCGGGTTCAAGTCCTGCCGCCCCTGCCAGGCAAAAAGGCCGCATCCCGCGGGATGCGGCCTTTTTGCCTGATGTGCGCGGGCCGCTCCGTCGGGCGCGCATAAAACTGGCGCGGTTGGGTGAGGATGTTAGCGTGGTGGCGCGCAATCTGCTCCCGGTCCCTTTACAAGCCCAACAGTCACGTGTTACAATCTTCTACACTGGTCGCGCTGCCAGGTTTTATTTGTGTTGGGCACTTTCTAGTGAGGGTGGTCAGGTCATGGAACGTATTAAGGCCTTTTTTGCGGGCGTCCGCACGTTCCTGATGGAAGTGATCGGCGAACTGAAGAGGGTCGTCTGGCCTACCCGGGAGCGGGTCGTGAAGGCCACCGGTATCGTGGTGGCCATGGTCGCAGCGGTCGCGGGTTTCCTCTACCTCTGGGACCTGGGGCTCGACTGGCTGATGCGGCTGGTTTTCGGGTAGTCGGGAAGCTGGGCAGAAGGCAGGTGAAGGGGGCGCCTTCCGCTCCCCGGGTTCATGGAAGAGAGACAGTGGTATGTCGTCCACACCTACTCCGGGTATGAGAACAAGGTGAAGACCAACCTGGAGAAGCGTGTGGAGTCCATGGAGATGCGGGACAAGATCTTCCAGGTCGTCGTCCCCATGGAGGACGCGGTCGAGATCAAGGACGGCAAGCAGAAGAAGGTCAAGCGGAAGGTCTTCCCCGGCTACGTCCTCGTCGAGATGGTGATGAGCGATGACTCCTGGTACGTCGTGCGCAACACGCCGGGCGTAACGGGGTTTGTCGGGTCTGGCAACAAGCCGATTCCGCTCACTCCCGAGGAGGTCGACGCCATCCTCGGCCGGCCGGCGGAGGACAAGCCCGCCAGCGTGGTGGTCGACTTCGAGGTCGGTCAGCCCGTGCGGGTGATTTCCGGGCCGTTCAAGGACCACACTGGCGTGATTCAGGAACTCTTCCCCGAGAAGGGCAAGGCGCGGGTGCTGGTGACCATCTTCGGCCGCGAGACGCCGGTAGAGGTGGACTTCAGCCAGATCGAGGAGATCTGATCTGTCCCATTCCCAAGGCTCCCGCTTTGTGTTAGTATCATTGCGGTCGCGCTCCTGCGCGACCCTTTGGTGTGCGGACCCCGGTCCGCAGTGGGAGGGCGCGCTATCTGCGCCCGCCGTACCACACAACTTAAGGAGGAATCACCGTGGCGAAGAAGGTCACAGCGCTGATCAAGCTGGCTTTGCCGGCCGGCAAGGCGACCCCGGCGCCGCCCGTTGGCCCGGCTCTGGGTCAGCACGGCGTCAACATCATGGCGTTCTGCAAGGAATACAACGAGCGGACCAAGGATCAGGCCGGCCTCGTGATCCCGGTGGAGATCACCGTCTACGAGGACCGCTCCTTCACCTTCATCCTGAAGACGCCGCCCACCTCCGTTCTGATCAAGAAGGCACTTGGCATTGAGACGGCCTCCGGGAACCCCAAGGCCCAGAAGGTCGGCAAGCTGACCGATGCCCAGGTTGAGGAGATCGCCAAGATCAAGATGCCCGACCTGAACGCCAACGATCTGGAGGCCGCCAAGCGCATCGTCCGCGGCACCGCCCGTTCGATGGGCGTCGAGGCCTAAGGGGCACGGCCTTGGCTTGTGGGAGGCTGCTCCCTGCAGCAGCCGAATCGCATTCAACCACAAGGAGGAAGTACGCAATGCCGAAGCGTGGCAAGAAGTACCTCAGTGCGGCGCAGCTGGTCGACCGCACGAAGCTATATGATCCGATGGAAGCGCTCGAGCTCGTGAAGAAGACCGCCAGGGCCAACTTCGACGAGACGATTGAGGTGGCGTTCCGGCTGGGCGTCGACGTCCGCCATGCCGACCAGCAGATCCGCGGCGCCGTGGTGCTGCCTGGCGGCACCGGCAAGGAGGTGCGGGTGCTCGTCTTCGCCAAGGGTGACAAGGCCAAGGAGGCGGAGGCGGCCGGGGCTGACTTCGTCGGCGCCGAGGACCTCGTCGCCAAGATCCAGGAGGGCTGGCTCGACTTCGACGTCGCCGTGGCCACGCCTGACATGATGAGCATCGTCGGTAAGCTGGGCCGTATCCTCGGCCCGCGCGGCCTCATGCCGAACCCGAAGACCGGCACGGTCACCTTCGACGTGACCAACGCCATTCGGGAGATCAAGGCCGGTAAGGTGGAGTACCGCACCGACAAGAGCGGCATTGTCGCGGCGCCCATCGGCAAGGCCTCGTTCGACGTGGACCGGCTCGCCGCCAACTTCAGGGCGCTGGTGGACGCCCTCCTGCGGGCCAGGCCGGCGGCGGCGAAGGGCCAGTACATGAAGTCGATCACCGTCTCCTCGACGATGGGGCCCGGCATCAAGATCAACCCGGCGCGCGTCACCGCGATCGCCGAGAAGTAACCCAAGGTAAAGATCAAGGGGGCCTGCCCTGCGGGGCAGGCCCTTTCGTCGTTCGCCGGGGTCTATGTCGAATCGGGTCGATAATGTATTGCAAGTGTGACATCTGCGCGATACTATCAAAAGCGATGCTGAGACGCGACAAGGCTCGCAATTTCGGTGTGCGGTACCAACGGGAGGTGTAAGGCGGACGTGGACAAGCAGGAGATTCGGCAGCGGCTGGAGAGCCTGGTCGACCGCTGGATGAAGGCCACCCCGGCCGAGCGGATGCTCATCATCCAGGAGAAGATCCGGCTGGAGGAGATGTTGGAACAGTACGAGGGCTAGACGGCTAAGCCGGAAAGATGGCCCTTGACGCAAGCGCAGCGGGTGGTTATAATTCCACCTGTGCCTGAACTCCACATGACCGTAGACAGCAGGTGCCGCAAGGCCTAAGTGGTGGCACGCCAGCCTGCCGAGGTCGGAAAGCGTACCCCCCCGGGGTGCGCGCGTCTGGGCATTGCTTGCCGCAGACCTCCGACTGGCTATGGTCGGAGGTCTTTCTTCATGTTCCGGCAAGGAGGTGAACTGACTTGCATCATGGCCGTCATCACGCCATCCGTCCCGAGAAGCAGCAGGCGGTTGCTGAACTGAAAGAGGCGATGGGCAAGGCCAAGAGCGTTGTCTTTGCCGACAACAACGGCCTGACGGTCGCCCAGGTGACCAAGCTGCGCCGCGAGCTGCGGGCGGCCGGGGGCGAGCTGAAGGTGGCCAAGAACACCCTGATCGGCATTGCCGCCAGGGAGTTGGGGATCGAGGGGCTGGATCAGTATCTGCACGGCCCCACCACGGTGGCCTTCTCCTATGAGGACGAGGCTGCAGTGGCGAAGAAGATCCGCGAGGTCTTCGCCAAGGAGCGCGACCCGAAGTTCGTCGTCAAGGCCGGCATCCTGGAGGGCAAGGTCATCGACGCCGCAGGCGTCAAGGCCCTGGCCGACCTGCCGAGCCGTGAGGTGCTGCTCGCTCAGGTCCTGGCCGGGATCCAGGCTCCCCTGCAGGGCGTGGCCGGTGCCATCAATGGCCTGCTGGCCAGCTTTGCCTATGCCCTCGATGCGCGCATCCGCCAGCTGGAGGGCGCCGAGGCGTAACCGTACAGCGGAAGTTCAATTTCATTCAAGTATAAGGAGGTTCCCCACATGTCCAAGGCTGCAGAGGTTATCGAGATTATTAAGGGCATGACCGCCCTCGAGCTCAAGGAGCTCAAGGAACTGTTCGAGGAGACCTTCGGCGTGACCGCCGCCGCTCCGGTGGCCGTCGCTGCCGCCGCTCCGGCCGCCGGCGCCGCTGCTGCCCCGGCCGCCGAGGAGAAGACCGAGTTCGACGTGATCCTGAAGGCCGCCGGCGCCAACAAGATCGCCGTCATCAAGGTCGTGCGCGAGCTGACCGGCCTGGGCCTGAAGGAGGCCAAGGACCTGGTCGATGGCGCTCCCAAGCCGGTCAAGGAGAAGGTCTCCAAGGCCGATGCCGAGGCCGTGGCCGCCAAGCTCAAGGAGGCCGGCGCCGAGGTCGAGGTCAAGTAACGCCGATCGCGAAAGGAGGGTTGGGGCCGACGCTCTGGCGTGCCCCAACCCTCTTTGTATTCTGCGTGCAGGGTCGTCATTGCTTGACAGCGGTTCCCTGGCATGGTAACATGATAACTTGCCACCAAAGCGTGGACGGGACGACTTTCTCCCGTATCCTGACTCGGCCCGCCCGGCTCCGCCCGTTGGACGGAGCCACGGAACGCAGTGCGTACGCATACCGTTCGGCGTTGCGGATACGAATAGAGAATGTCGTCCTGGAAATGCCGTCCACGGACGGCAGATCGATGTGGTGGTACTTTTTCTTTTTCGCACCGGGATACGATTTCTCCTGCTGGAGCAGGGAATCCGGCAGGGGAGTTTCACATACATCGAGCGCTTCCGCGGTGGGCACTTCCAGACGGGGAGCTTCTTGATGGCCACCAAACAGAAGTGAGGAGGCCTGGACCGCATGCCGAAGATCGTGCAAGCTGGCAGGAGACAGCGGCTCAGCTTTGCCCGGATCGATGAGATCCTGGAGATGCCGAACCTCATCGAGCTGCAGCACAACTCCTATCAGTGGTTCCTGCGCGAGGGCCTGCAGGAGATGTTCAGGGACATCTCGCCCATTCAGGACTTCACCGGCAACCTGGTACTGGAGTTCCTCGACTACAGCCTGGGCGAGCCCAAGTACTCCATAGAGGAATGCAAGGAGCGGGATGTCACCTATGCGGCGCCACTGCGCGTGCGCGTCCGGCTAATCAACAAGGAAACCGGCGAGGTGAAGGAGCAGGAGGTGTTCATGGGCGATTTCCCGCTCATGACGCCTACGGGCACCTTCATCATCAACGGCGCGGAACGGGTGATCGTCTCCCAGCTGGTCCGCTCTCCGGGCGCTTACTTCTCCGAGCAGATCGACCCGTCGGGGAAGAAGCTCTACTTCGCCACGATGATCCCGAACCGGGGCGCCTGGCTGGAGTTCGAGTCGGACGTCAACGACGTGCTCTACGTGCGCGTGGACCGCACCCGCAAGCTTCCCGCGACTATTCTACTGCGGGCGCTGGGTTATAGTTCCGATCAGGAGATCATCCAGGCACTGGGTGACGCGGAGCAGGTGCGCCGCACCCTGGAGAAGGACGGCACCGAGTCGGAAGACGAGGCGCTGATCGAAATTTACAAGCGGCTGCGCCCGGGCGAACCGCCCGCGGTGGACAACGCCCGGCAGCTCCTGGAGGCGCTCTTCTTCGAACCGAAGCGGTATGACCTGATGAACGTGGGCCGCTACCGGCTCAACAAGAAGCTTGCCCTCCGGCGGCGCATCGTGGGCACGAGCACGGTGGACCGCGTGGTGCACCCCGAGACGGGCGAGGTCCTGGCCGAGGCGGGCACCCAGATCGACAAGCGGCTCGCGGAGAAGATCGACGCCGCGGGCATTGACGCGCTGACGGTCCGGCTGCGGGACGGCTCGACGGTGCGGGTCGTCTCCAACGGCCAGCCCGACATCAAGACCAAGATCATCACCCGGCAGGATATCGTCGCCATCGTGAATTACATGATCACGCTGGCCAAGGGCCTGGGCAGCGTCGACGACATCGACCACCTGGGCAACCGGCGTGTGCGCTCGGTGGGCGAGCTGCTCCAGAACCAGTTCCGCATCGGTCTGGCACGGATGGAGCGCGTGATCAAGGAGCGCATGACCATTCAGGACGTGGACATGATCACGCCCCAGGCGCTGATCAACATCCGCCCGGTGGTCGCCGCCGTGAAGGAGTTCTTCGGCTCCTCGCAGCTCTCCCAGTTCATGGACCAGACCAACCCGCTGGCGGAGCTGACCAACAAGCGCCGCCTCTCGGCCCTGGGCCCGGGCGGGCTCTCCCGGGAGCGGGCGGGCTACGAGGTGCGCGACGTGCACACCTCGCACTACGGCCGCATGTGCCCCATCGAGACGCCTGAAGGTCCGAACATCGGCCTCATCGGCGCCCTGGCGACCTACGCCCGCATCAACGAGTACGGCTTCATCGAGACGCCGTACCGGAAGGTGGACCACGAGACGGGCCGGGTGACCAACGAGGTCGTCTACCTCACGGCGGACGAAGAGGACGAGAACGTCATCGCCCAGGCGAACGAGCCGCTGAACCCGGACGGTACCTTCGTCCGTGACCGCGTCACCTGCCGTTACCGGGACGAGATCCTCCAGGTGCCCCCGAACCAGGTGGACTACATGGACGTCTCGCCGAAGCAGGTGGTCTCCATCGCCACGGCTCTGATCCCGTTCCTGGAGAACGACGACGCCTCCCGCGCCCTCATGGGCTCGAACATGCAGCGCCAGGCCGTGCCCCTGCTGCGCACTGAGGCGCCGTACGTGGGTACCGGCATGGAGTACCGATCGGCGTTCGACTCGGGCGTCTGCGTGATCGCCGAGAACGACGGCGTCGTGCTGCGCGCCACCGCCTCGGAGATCGTGGTCCAGTACGACGACCTGCAGGTCAAGAAGTACAAGCTGACCAAGTTCACCCGCTCCAACCAGGGCACCTGCATGAACCAGAAGCCCATCGTCCGGCCGGGCCAGCGGGTGCAGAAGGGCGACGTCCTGGCCGACGGGCCCTCCACCGACAATGGCGAGCTGGCCCTGGGCCGCAACGTCCTCGTCGCGTACATGTGCTACGAGGGTTACAACTACGAGGACGCCATCATCATCAACGAGCGGCTGGTGCGGGAGGACGTCTTCACCTCGATCCACATTGAGGAGCATGAATGCGAGGCCCGCGACACCAAGCTCGGCCCCGAGGAAATCACCCGCGACATCCCCAACGTCGGCGAGGACGTGCTGAAGGATCTGGACGAGCGCGGCATCATCCGCATCGGTGCGGAGGTGCGGCCGGGCGACATCCTCGTGGGCAAGGTCACGCCCAAGGGCGAGACCGAGCTGACCGCCGAGGAGCGGCTGCTCCGGGCGATCTTCGGTGAGAAGGCCCGCGAGGTGCGCGACACCTCCCTGCGGGTTCCCCACGGCGAGTCGGGCATCGTGGTCGACGTGAAGGTCTTCACCCGGGAGAACGGCGACGAGCTCTCGCCCGGCGTGAACCAGCTGGTGCGCGTTTACATCGCCCAGAAGCGCAAGATCAGCCAGGGTGACAAGATGGCCGGCCGGCACGGCAACAAGGGCGTCATCTCGGTCATCGTGCCCGAGGAGGATATGCCCTTCATGCCCGACGGCACGCCCATTGACATTATCCTCACGCCGCTGGGTGTGCCTTCCCGGATGAACATCGGCCAGATCATGGAGATTCACCTGGGCTGGGCAGCCAAGACGCTGAACCAGTACGTGGCGACCCCGGTCTTCGACGGCGCCGACGAAAAGGACATCCGCGAGATGCTGCTCCAGGCCCACCTGCCGCCCACGGGCAAGACGGTGCTCTACAGCGGCAAGACCGGAGAGCCCTACGACAACGAGATCACGGTGGGCTACAAGTACATGCTGAAGCTGCACCACCTGGTGGACGACAAGATCCACGCCCGCTCCACCGGCCCGTACTCGCTGGTTACCCAGCAGCCGCTGGGCGGCAAGGCGCAGTTCGGCGGCCAGCGCTTCGGCGAGATGGAGGTCTGGGCGCTGGAGGCGTACGGCGCCGCCTACACGCTTCAGGAACTGCTCACCGTCAAGTCCGACGACGTGGTGGGCCGCGTGAAGACCTACGAGGCCATCGTCAAGGGCGAGAACGTGCCCGAGCCCGGTGTGCCGGAGTCGTTCAAGGTGCTGATCAAGGAGCTCCAGTCGCTCTGCCTCGATGTGAAGGTGCTGGACGAGAACGGCAACGAGATCGAGCTGCGCGAGCTGGACGACGAGGACATGACCGGCCGCGACCTCGACATCCCGACCTTGGGCGGCGAGGAGTTCCCGGCGCCCGAGGCCAAGCAGCCGGCGGCTGAGGCGGCCGAGCCCGCGGAGGAGGAGCCGGTGGCGGAGGAGAGCGAGGAAGAGGAGTTCGACGACGCGCCGCTCAACCCCGATGAGCTCGAGAAGGTGGCCGGCGCTCTGAAGAACGCGGCCCGTTCGCTCCCCGGCGACCTCGGCGGCGGTCGGGGCACGCTTCCCGAGGAGGACGACCTCGATGAGGAGGCGTTCTTCGAGGGCGAGGACGGGGTTGCGGACGAGGATGAGTTCGAGCCGGCGCCTGCTCGCCGGAAGGGCGCGGCCCGGCGCCGCCGCGGGGCGCTGGCCGACCTGGACGACGACTTCGGTGCGGATGAGTTCGATTCGGCAGCGTCCGACGACGATGAGGACGACCTCTTCGGAGGCCGGGTGCGCCGTCGCCGCCAGGACGACTTCGACGAGGACGATGAGTAGGGGAGGATGCTGAACGATGCTCGACGTCAACTACTTTGACTCCATCCGTATCGGGCTGGCCTCTCCTGAACGCATCCGGCAGTGGTCCCGCGGCGAGGTGAAGAAGCCGGAGACCATCAACTACCGCACCCTGCGGCCCGAGCGGGAGGGCCTCTTCTGCGAGAAGATTTTCGGCCCCACCCGCGATTGGGAGTGCCATTGCGGCAAGTACAAGCGGGTGCGCTACAAGGGCATCGTCTGCGACCGCTGCGGCGTCGAGGTCACCCGGGCGAAGGTGCGCCGCGAGCGCATGGGCCACATCGAACTGGCCGCGCCCGTCTCCCACATCTGGTACTTCAAGGGGATCCCCTCCCGCATGGGGCTGATCCTCGACATCAGCCCCCGTGCGCTGGAGAAGGTGCTCTACTTCGCCGCGTACATCGTGACCGACCCCGGCGACACGCCGCTGATGGAGAAGCAGCTGCTGACCGAGAACGAGTACCGGGAGTACCGGGAGAAGTACGGCAACCGGTTCAAGGCGGGCATGGGCGCCGAGGCCATCAAGGTGCTCCTGCAGAAGCTCGACCTCGATAAGCTCGCGGCCGAGCTCCGCCACGAGCTGAAGACCGTCTCCGGCCAGCGCAAGATCCGGGCCATCCGCCGGCTCGAGGTGGTGGAGGCGTTCCGCAAGTCGGGCAACAAGCCGGAGTGGATGATCCTCGACGTCATCCCGGTGATCCCGCCCGACCTGCGGCCGATGGTGCAGCTGGACGGCGGCCGGTTCGCCACCAGCGACCTGAACGACCTCTACCGCCGGGTGATCAACCGGAACAACCGCCTGAAGCGGCTGCTCGACCTGGGCGCGCCGGACATCATCGTCCGCAACGAGAAGCGCATGCTCCAGGAGGCCGTCGACGCCCTGATCGATAACGGTCGCCGCGGCCGCCCGGTGACGGGTCCCGGCAACCGGCCGCTCAAGTCGCTCTCCGACATGCTCAAGGGCAAGCAGGGCCGCTTCCGCCAGAACCTGCTGGGCAAGCGCGTCGACTATTCCGGCCGTTCGGTTATCGTGGTCGGCCCGCACCTGAAGCTGCACCAGTGCGGCCTGCCCAAGGAGATGGCACTGGAGCTCTTCAAGCCCTTCGTGATGAAGAAGCTGGTCAACGACGGCTACGCGCACAACATCAAGAGCGCCAAGCGCATGGTGGAGCGGGTGCGGCCCGAGGTCTGGGACGTGCTCGAAGAGGTCATCAAGGAGCACCCCGTGCTCCTCAACCGGGCCCCCACCCTGCACCGCCTGGGCATCCAGGCCTTCGAGCCGGTGCTGGTCGAAGGGCGTGCCATTCAGATCCACCCGCTGGTCTGCACGGCGTACAACGCCGACTTCGACGGCGACCAGATGGCGGTGCACGTGCCGCTGTCGGCCGAGGCGCAGGCCGAGGCCCGCGTGCTCATGCTGGCGGCGCACAACATCCTGAACCCCAAGGACGGCGCCCCGGTCATCACGCCGTCCAAGGACATGCTGCTGGGTTCGTACTACCTCACCCTGGCGAAGCCGGACTCCGAGCCCAAGATGCGGTTCTCCCACCCGCATGAGGCGCTCATGGCGTACAACGACGGGCTGGTGGAGCTGCACGACTGGGTCGAGATTCGCTTCCCCGAGCCCCCGAAGGACCTGGAGCCGGGCTCGGAGGAGTGGTGGGAGCATCCTGACAACTGGAACAACGCCTCCGGCAAGCGCATCAAGACCACCATCGGTCGCATGATCTTCAACGAGGTCCTGCACCCCAAGCTCCGCTACCGCAACGTGACCGTGGAGAAGAAAGAGATGGGCAAGATCATCGACGAGGCCTATCGGAAGCTCGGCACGGTGAAGACGGCGGAGCAGACCGACAAGATCAAGGACCTGGGCTTCGAGTACGCCACCCGTTCGGGCGCTACCATCGCCATCTCCGACATCCGGGTGCCGGCCAAGAAGGCCGAAATCCTGGCGGAGGCGGAGAAGCAGGTCGAGGTCGTCGAGCGGAACTACAAGCGGGGTCTGATCACCAACGACGAGCGCTACCAGCGGGTCATCGCCATCTGGTCGAGCGCCAAGGACGAGGTGACCAAGACCCTGGTGGACACGATGGACGACTTCAACCCGGTCAACATGATGATGAAGTCCGGCGCCCGTGGTAACATCTCGCAGATCACGCAGCTGGCCGGCATGCGCGGCCTCATGGCCGACCCGTCCGGCAAGATCGTCGAGCTGCCGGTGAAGGCCAACTTCCGCGAGGGCCTCACCGTGTTGGAGTACTTCCTCTCCACCCACGGCACCCGCAAGGGCCTGGCCGACACGGCCCTGCGCACGGCGGACTCGGGTTACCTCACCCGGCGCCTGGTGGACGTGGCGCAGGACGTGATCGTGCGGGAGGAGGACTGCGGTACCACGGCCGGCATCACCTGGACCGAGGAGGTCGACGCCAACGGCAACGTGATCGAGCCGATCCGGCCGCACATCGTGGGCCGTGTGGCGCTCAACGACATCGTCCACCCCGAGACCGGCGAGATCATCGTCTACGCCAACGAGATGATCGACGAGGAGCTGGCCGACGCGATCGAGGCTGCCGGCATCAAGGAGGTCACCATCCGCTCGGTGCTGACCTGCCGCACCCGCTACGGCGTCTGCCGGGCCTGCTACGGCCGGAACCTGGCCACCGGCCGGCTGGTGGACGTGGGCGAGGCAGTGGGCATCATCGCCGCCCAGTCCATCGGCGAGCCGGGCACCCAGCTTACGATGCGTACCTTCCACACCGGCGGCGTGGCCGGCGAGGACATCACCCAGGGTCTGCCGCGCGTCGAGGAGCTGTTCGAGGCCCGCAAGCCCAAGGGCCAGGCGATCATCGCCGAACTGGACGGCGAGGTCTCCATCACCGAGCAGAAGGGCCGGCGGGAGGTCACGATCACCTCGGACGACGGCGAGGCCATCACCTACTCCATCCCCTACGGCGCCCGGGTCAAGGTGCGCCAGGGGCAGAGGGTCGAGGCGGGCGATCCGATCACCGAGGGTTCGATCAACCCGCACGACCTGCTGCGGGTGAAGGGCCTGCGCGGCGTGCAGCACTACCTGCTGCGTGAGGTGCAGAAGGTCTACAACCTGCAGGGCGTGGACATCAACGACAAGCACATCGAGATCATGGTGCGCCAGATGCTGCGCAAGGTGAAGGTGGAGGACCCCGGCGATACCGAACTGCTGCCGGGCGGCCTCATCGACATCTTCGACTTCGAGGACGAGAACGAGCGGGTGATCATGCAGGGCGGCCAGCCCGCCGTCGCCCGGCCGGTTCTCCTCGGCATCACCAAGGCCTCGCTGGCCACCGACTCCTTCCTCTCGGCGGCCTCCTTCCAGGAGACGACCCGCGTGCTCACCGACGCGGCCATCAAGGGCAAGCGCGACCCGCTGCTCGGCCTGAAGGAGAACGTGATCATCGGCAAGCTGATCCCTGCCGGCACCGGCATGGGCCGGTACCGCGGCATCAAGGTGTACACCGAGGACGAGATCTACGCCGAGCACCTGGAAGGCGCGGACGACTAGGCGCTGTCATGAGGGCAATAAGGCCCGGCTGCCCACTTGGGCAGTCGGGCCTTTCCCTGTGGAGAGGGGCAGCGGGCGGCCCCTCAGCGGGACACGAAGCGTTCAGCAAACGCCAGGAGATCCTCCAGGGCAACGGTGCCGGAGTCGAACGTCACCTCCACCATCGTATCCGTATCCGGGACGGCGACATCGACGCGGGTCACGATCCAATCCTCTATCGAGGCAGACTCCGCGGTGAGCCGCCAGGTTTCATCCTCGAGCGCAGGGAAGAACGGATGCGTCTGGAGCACCTCGTCCACGCTCACGGTGGCCTCCTGCAGCAGACTCTCAGAAGGCGGACGGATGGCCAACGCAGCGTGGGCAGTCGATCCGCCAGCGTGCCGGAGTCAACCGAGATGCGCAGCGAACCGGAGAGGAGGCTCGCGAACGCATCCTGCACCGTCGGCACGGTAAAGACGCCCAGCCCGACCGCCAGCACGGCGGCTGCGATCGCAACGCGGGCGGCGACCCGGCGGCGGGCGAAAGCGCACCTCTGCGTGAGTGCAGCCCGCACGACTTCGGTGGGGCGGTCGAACTCGCGGGGAAGTGTGCAGCGTGCCCCCGCGTCAGCCAGCAGTGAACGAACGGTCTCCTCATGCACGTGCCATCCCTCCTGGAACTCCCAGCGGTCGGAGCAGGGACCGCGTGACCTGGGGTTCGCTGATTCGCTGCTCCAGCGCGCGGCGGGCCCAGTTGAGCCGGGACTTGACCGTGCCGGGGCTCACGCCCAGTACCGCCGCCATCTCGGCCTCGGTCGGCCCTTCGAAGTAGCGCAGGACGATGACGGCGCGGTGATCCGGCGCCAGTTCCTGAATCGTCGACCAGAGTTCCCTGCGCTCCTCCCGAGCCAGCAGCGCCGCCTCCGGGGTCGCGGCGTCGGCGGGATCGGGCAGGGGAAGAGCGGCTTCCCGCCTGCGCCTTCGGGTCTGGCGGATCGCTTCATTGACGACGATGCGGATGAACCACGCGTAGAATGGGCCTCCAGTCCTGAACTTCCTTAGCGACAGGTAGGTACGCACGAGCGCCTCCTGCAGCGCATCTCGGGCGAGTTCCTCCTGCTGGGTGATCAGGCAGGCGGTCCGGTACGCGCGGGGAAGGTAAGGCCGGACCAGGTAGTCGAACGCGCTCTCCGTACCCGCCCGGGCCTGCTCGAGCAGCGTGGCCTCGTCCTCCACGAACCCACCGCCTCCACTTACCCTGGTCTATGTGCGGTCACCTCATATACCCTGCTTGTGGGACCAAGGTTCCCAACAAGATGGACTCGCCCTTGCGTTCTGCGACATTTTTCGCTACCATTGCTCTGCATTTTGGGCGGACTGTCGCCGCAGACCCTGCGACGCCGGCGGCGCTGGGCGCGCAGGGCCCTCTTGTCAGGCAAAGGAGGCGCGACTTGAGCGACCACTACTACACCCACCGTCCCGGCGCGGCGCACGATGAGACAAGCTTCGACACCACCCTGCGCGGCATGGGCTTCCGCTTTGTCACAGACGCGGGCGTCTTCTCCCGCGACCGCGTCGACTTCGGATCTCTACTATTAATAGAAGCAATGCGGGTGGGCCCGGCGGACGTGGTGCTCGACCTGGGATGCGGCTACGGTCCCATCGGTGCCGTTGCGGCCCGGCTGGCGCCGCAGGGCTACATCTACATGGTCGACGTCAACGAGCGGGCGGTGGAGCTGGCCCGGCGGAACCTGGCCCTGAACGGCATCCGCAACGCTGAGGTCCGGGTGAGCGACGGGTTGGAGGCGGTGCCGGGCATCGTCTTCGACACCATCCTGACCAATCCACCGATTCGGGCCGGGAAGCAGACGGTGTACAGACTGCTGGACGAGGCGTACGCGGCGCTCCGGCCCGGCGGTGCGCTGTGGGTGGTGGTGCAGAACAAGCAGGGCGCCCCCAGCATGAAGCGGAAACTGCAAGAGCTCTTCGGCAACGTCACCGACGTGGCCCGCAAGGCCGGATACCACGTCTTCCGGGCCGAGCGGCAGGACGTGCCGAAACTGGGCGATTGAGGGCGAGCGGACGCAGAAAAGCCCGCTGACGCTGACTGGGCGCGGGTTTTTCTTGACTCGCGTTCAGGGCCTGAGTACAATATGAAAGTGTGCCTGAGCAGGAGGTTTTTGGGGCCATGAACTTGGAGCGATTGAAAGCCGCGCACAAGAAGACCATCGGCACCAAACAGACTGTAAAGGCCATCGCCAAGGGTCGGGCCCGGGTCGTGTACGTCGCCAGGGACGCCGAGGAGCACGTGATCCGCGGCGTGATCGAGGCGGCGAGGGAGAAGGGCCTGGAGATCCAGGAGGTTGAATCGATGGTGGCACTGGGCAAGGCCTGCGGGATCGAGGTTGGCGCAGCTGCTGCCGCAATCCTGGAGGGATAGCCCGCCACCCTTCTGATGACCATCCTGATCGCGGAAGGAGGTGCGTTCTGTGCCAACCATTAACCAGCTCGTCCGTCAGGGCCGCAAACGGGTCAGCGAGAAGTCGGCCAGCCCGGCGCTCAAGGGGAACCCCTTCAAGCGGGGCGTCTGCACCGTGGTGAAGACCACCACGCCCAAGAAGCCGAACTCGGCGCTCCGGAAGATCGCCCGTGTCCGTCTCTCCAACAACATCGAGGTCACGGCGTACATTCCGGGCATCGGCCACAACCTGCAGGAGCACTCCGTGGTGCTCGTCCGCGGCGGCCGCGTGAAGGATCTGCCTGGCGTCCGCTACCACATCGTCCGCGGCGCCCTTGACGCCGCCGGCGTGGCCAACCGGATGCAGGGCCGCTCCAAGTACGGCGCCAAGAAGGCCAAGGCGAAGAAGTAATCCGGCCGGGGGCGGCGAGAGTAACCGAGACCCTTCGGCGAAGTACGGAGACGGGATGCGTTGGAAGGCGCCCCGCCGACTCACCGCCCAGAGTTAGTGGAAAGAAAGGGGTACACCTATGCCGCGTCGCGGTCACGTACCGAAGCGCCAGGTGCAACCGGATCCGATTTACAACTCGGAACTGGTCACCAAGGTCATCAACAAGATCATGCTGCACGGCAAGAAGTCGCTTGCCCAGCGCATCTTCTACAATGCGCTCAACCGGGCCAGCGAGAAACTCGGCAAGGAGCCGATGGAGGTTCTGGAGGGCGCCCTCAAGAACATCATGCCGGTGCTGGAGGTCCGGCCCCGCCGGGTGGGCGGTGCCACCTACCAGGTGCCGATGGAGGTTCGCCCCGACCGTCGTCAGGCTCTCGGCATTCGCTGGCTGGTCAACTACGCACGCGCTCGTGGGGAGCGTACGATGGAAGAGCGGTTGGCCGCTGAGTTGGTGGATGCGTACAACAACACCGGCGGTGCTGTGAAGAAGCGCGAAGAGGTCCACAAGATGGCTGAGGCGAACAAGCCGTTCGCGCATTATCGCTGGTAACGGTTCGATGGGCATTTCGTCGCAAAGGGGGGGTGTCTGATGTCTCGGCAGGTAACGCTGGATAAGCTCCGCAATATCGGGATCATGGCGCATATTGACGCCGGCAAGACGACGACGACGGAGCGCATCCTGTTCTATACGGGCCGCACCCACAAGCTGGGCGAGGTCCATGAGGGCGCTGCCACCATGGACTTCATGGTGCAGGAGCAGGAGCGCGGCATCACCATCCAGTCCGCCGCTACAACCTGCAGCTGGAAGAACCACCGGATCAACATCATCGACACGCCCGGACACGTGGACTTCACGGTGGAGGTTGAGCGTTCGCTTCGCGTTCTGGACGGAGCGGTGGCCGTGTTTTGTGCGAAGGGCGGCGTGGAGCCGCAGTCCGAGACGGTGTGGCGTCAGGCCGACAAGTACGGCGTTCCTCGCCTGGCCTACGTCAACAAGATGGACACCATCGGCGCGGACTTCTTCCGGGTCATCCAGATGATGAAGGACCGCCTGCACGCGCGGCCGGTGCCCATCCAGCTGCCCATCGGCGCAGAGGATACCTTCAGGGGCATTGTGGACCTGGTTCGCAACGTCGCGATCGTCTACTATGACGACCTCGGCAAGGATATTCGCGAGGAGCCGGTTCCCGAAGAGATGCGGGAGCTGGTGGAGCGGTATCGCACCGAGATGATCGAGGCGGCCACTGAGGCGGACGACGCCCTGATGGAGAAGTACCTGATGGGCGAGGAGCTCACCGTC